>ENA-ORIC01003357-ORIC01003357.1-human-gut-metagenome-genome-assembly--contig:-NODE-3357-length-11226-cov-3.967262_pt1 | contig 11226 bp, 8 predicted proteins | sample MGYA00243023_ERZ508732 | MGnify/ENA primary metagenome ERZ508732 (study PRJEB26277, sample SAMN04329767) | human gut metagenome | biome: human-associated habitat | host: Homo sapiens | place: USA...
ATAATCCTCGAGGAAGCGTCAGCTTATTTCTCCGGGGTGAGAAATATTGACGATACCGTGAAGTTCATTACTGACAGAGTTAATACGAGGATACATGAATGAAAATTATGCGCGTTTTCGGAAGAATACTCATAATGGTCATCGCCGTTGTGGCGCTGGCTCTTGTCTCCTGCGGTCAGAAGCCGAAGGAACAATACGGGTATGTCTACGAAGACGTACAGATTTCACTTAATGACGGGGAAAATATAATAGACTGGGGAGCAGGTACCGCCGCGTCGTCATGGGATCGCGGGATGGTCGTCTTCACCTCGTCCGGGCTCGGTGTTTTCGGGATACGCTCTGTCGACGGGAGCGTTAATATCACTTTTAACGTCGGCGGGCGCGGATACTACGATTTCCAGAATACAGCCGCCGCGCCGGACGGCGGGTATGTCTGTGCCGCCGAAATATTATCATCCGCGGGGAAAGAATACGACCTTATCCGGATTTCGCCGGACGGTGAGCTGAGCGTTATTGACACGAGCGGCTTTGACGCCGGGGACATCATGTCGATAGCTTTCTCCGGCGGCGGGACGCTGTACCTGTACGTTGACGACGGGTATGAGGGGAAAATCATCGTTTATGACGATAAAATGACGTTATCGAACACGCTCGATATGCCGTCCGATCATGTCCGCGCGAAAAACACGAAAACAGCGTACCTCAGCCGCGGCGCAGACGACACGGTGCTGCTCTTCTACCGGACGAGAGATTCCGAAAATCAGCTTGCATGGGGCGAAATCCGGCTTGACGACAAGAGCGGCGAGCTCAGTGAGCCGATAACTCTGCCGCAGGGTACGAATACTCCGCTTATCGCTCCCAGACACGATTTTTACAGCAAGTACCTCATGGGTCTGTCGGCAGCCGACATCACCGGCGGCGAGACAAGGAGCGAGCTGCTGTTCGCGTGGAGCGACCTCGGTCTGATCTTCGACTATATCAGAAATATAGTGGTCAGGTCGGAAGAGCAGATGTTTATACGGCATATCGACACGCTGACTGGCGAGATCGTTTACGGGGTCATAAACCGTGTTCCGGCGTCCTTCTTTGACGGGATGCGCGACATTGTGATAGCTTATGACACCGACACGTCGAACGCCGACATACGGCAGATGACGCATTACGCCGCGAGATTCAACCGGGACAACACCGACAGCCGGGTCAGATTCAGGGGCTACACAAGCGCCGGTCTCAGCGCGGCGGCGCTCATCGCGAAGGATATCTCCGAGGGGAACGCTCCGGATATAATTCTTTTCAGTGACACAATGCCGTACACGATGTTTTCCGGTTCGGACACTCTGGCGGATCTTTATCGGTTCATCGACGCCGACCCGGAGCTTGGACGGGAGGATTTCATCCCGGCGGCGGTCGAGCCCTTTTCGGACAACGGGAAGCTTTCCGCGCTGACGCTCAGCTTTTCGCTGCGGACGCTGATAACGCGCGAGGAATCAGGCGCCGTTCCGGGTCAGTCGGTCGCGCGGTTTATCGATACTGTCGAAAACAACGGCGGTGCGCTGACGGCGCTTTCACCTGACGCCGACATGAAGCTTCAGTTCCTTGGAAGGCTCGTTCCCGCGGTCATATCTGAATATATCGACAATGACGCGAAGGAGTGCGATTTTTCCGGCTTCGGGGAAATTTTTGAGCTTATCGGGAACGCCGACATCGCGGATGCGAACGGAACCGATATCCGTGACTACACGAACGGGCGGGTTCTGTTCAACAGCGCCGATATAACGACCATCGGGGAGTTTATTGCCGTGAAGTATATGGTGTTCGGCGGGAATCCGGTGTTTGCCGGTTATCCGAACGCCGGGACGATGGCGCTCGCGTCGTTTCAGCTCGCGGTGACCGGAAGCGGCGGAGACCCGGAGGGAGCGTGGAGCTTTATAAAAGCCTGCGTCGGGTATCAGAAAGACAAGATATCGTCGATAAAGAATCAGGTCGATATCGTTTTTCTGAAGGGATTCCCGTGCACATACGACGCGCTCGATATACTGTTCGACAAGATGTCCGAGTGGTACGTCCTGCTGTACACCAATGAAAAAAAGGACGCGAAGACCGGGCAGGAGATCGAAGTTGCGGTATCCTCGTATATCGGGAAAACCTACACCGACGCCGAAGGAAATGTCAATGAGATGGAAAAGAGGGACGACTATTTCGACGTGACGGAAGAGGACATCGCGGAACTGCGGGAGCTGATCTCCGGGTGCCATGTCTCGACCGGGTGCGACGACGCCGTGTTGTCGATAATCCTCGAGGAGGCGTCGGCTTATTTCTCGGGGGCGAGAAATATTGAGGATACTGTGAAGTTTATTACGGATAGGGTTAATACGAGGATACACGAATGAATCGCCGCCCGATATGAAAAAACAGGAGACCGCCATATAAAACGGTCTCCTGTTACTTTTTATCTGTCGATTTCCCTGAGCACCCTCATCTGTTCCGGGTCAAGTCTTCCGGTCGGGGATACCCAGACGTCGATTGTCACGACGCCGCCGTTCGTGTTCGCGCAGGACACGAAATCTCGCATATATTTTCCGTCATGCTTCGAACCCTTCTGTCCCCACGCGTTCCATTCAATTCCGTCGGGCGCGGCTCCGAGCGGCGCGAGCATGAACGCCTGCGCTCCGCCGTTCTTCTCCCTGTCGATGAACCTCTCGCGCGGGATGACGTAGAAATCGTTGAACTCGCCGCAGGTGATCTCCTCGCCCGAGAAATGCTTCGCGTAATACGGCTTCACGCCGTTGTTGTAGCCGGCGACGGCGTCCTGATTGCCCTTCTTGATCGCGCGGTGGTATATCGAGAGCAGCTCGTCGTCATATTTGAAGAAATCATAGCAGCCGTCCATCCACCAGCCCTTGACCGCGTCGCCGTATCTGACGGCGTATTCCTCGAGCACCGCAGCCCATTTTTCGACGAAATCACGCGTGACGCCTTTTTCGCGCGGCTCGATGAAGCCGAAGCGGCAACCGACGTCCTCGTTCTTGTACGGTCCGTCTCCGGTGAAATAGAGGTACAGGTCGATATTATACTTCGCGAGCTCGTCCGCAAGCTCAGCTATGACGTCGCGCGACGCGCAGGCGTCTCCCGGAGCCGTTCCGCCGATCTCGTCAAAGGTCCGGTTCGGCGCGATCATGTACTTGAAGCCCTGCATCAGGGTGATGAAATAGAAGTGCGCGCCGCTGTCGCGGATGTCCTCCGCGAGCCGCTTCACGTCGATACCCTTCACGCAGTCGTTCCACGACGCCGCGCCGGATATCTCAAATTTGTTGCCCCAGAGATAGTGATTGAATATTCCCCAGCGGGAATCGTGTATGCGGTCGGTGATGTGCATGATATATCTCCTTTTCCTTGTCGGAATTGTATGAACAGATTATACCACAGATCAGCGCGCCTGTCAATTGAAAAAACAATAAAAATATGGATTTTTCGGCATACCTATTGCATTTTTTGTGATTTGATGGTATACTGTTGTTATATCATAAACAGCTCGGATACGAACCTGCATACTTCAGCGAGAGTGACGTGTCGAAGGACGGCGTCCTGCTGTCGATAATCCTCGAGGAAGCGTCAGCTTATTTCTCCGGGGTGAGAAATATTGACGATACTTTGAAGTTCATTACTGACAGGGTTAATACGAGGATACATGAATAATTGAAAAAGACCGTTCGGGATGGACGGTCTTTTTTATGAGAATATACATTTTGTCAGTTGTCAGAATCAGAAAATTCTCTTTCGAACTTATCAAGCTGCTCGTAAAGACTATTCATATCATCAGAATCATACGAATTATCCTCAGACGCGAGCTCGATTATTAGTTTTTGTCGGTTTATTATGTCTTCCTTTATCTTGTAGATCCGTTCGCCGATTTCATCGGATTTTTCTTGGCATCCGGCTTCAATGGCTCTTCTGCGCAGTTCCCTGTTATTCTCCAGAATGACGCACAGATTACTTATATAGGTCTGCTGGCGGCTGATCTTGGTGGCGGTGTCATCCGGCAGTTCGTCTATTTCCTCGCCCCACATTTTTTTTATTGTGTCGAAACACTTCTGAGCCGCCTCCTGCTCATTGGATGGGTCCAATCCATTCTTTTTTTCAAGGTTCGCAAAAGAGTTTATACCAGCACCGATAATGCCCAGCCCGGCTGTTCCGATGACTTTGAAAACATTTTTGATGAGACCCATGATCAAAGTACCCGGTTTTTCACCCAGCTGTGCGGCGGCACTCCTCCGATCGGGATTTTATTTCAACGCAGACATTTGCCGTGCATAGGTCGACCGATGCTTTCGCTTCTGATGGTCTTCATACCGCATCTGGTGCACATCCATTCAATTTTTCTTGGTTTATTGCTTTCCATCATATTGCTCCTTAACTTTAATATATAACCGAATGGTTATATTACATATATATTATAACACATATGTGGTAAAATATCAATAGCTAAATGGTTATAATATAGGGGAATTTTTATGGACAGCTACTACCGCCGGATCCGCGATATGCGTGAAGACAACGACATGACGCAGAAAGAGGTATCCGACTATCTCGGGATGAAGCAGTCGCAGTATAGCCGCTATGAGCGCGGGCACCGCGACATTCCGACAGATGTGCTGATAAAGCTCGCGTTTCTCTTCGATACATCGACAGATTATCTGCTCGGCATCACGGATGTGAGAACGCCGTATCAGCGCCTGATAGATTACAATTTGTATAAAATCGAAAATTAAAATTTACACACGGAGGACACTATGCGATACATCGATCTCACAGACAAAACAGAAAACCAGATAACGGTTGACCGTGAGGACGGAATATACCTCGGTCATCCGACGACAGTCCTTCTTGACGACGGCAGGACAATATACACGGTCTATCCGAAGGGTCACGGCGTCGGTCAGCTCGTGATGAAAAGGAGCGACGACGCGGGGCTCACGTGGAGCGAAAGGCTGCCGGTTCCGGACAGCTTCAGCACTTCGCTCGAGTGTCCGACCATATACAAACTGACAGACGGGGACTGCGTTGAACGCCTGTTCATCTTCGCGGGCAGGTATCCGTTCAGGAGCTCCGTCTCGACGGACAACGGGAAGAGCTGGTCTGAATTCAGTCCGATCGTGGATTTCGGCGGGTATTTTATGAGTACAATTGTCGAAACCGGGAAGGGCGAGTATCTCGCGCTCTTTCACGATGAGGGAGCGTTCATACATGGCGGCGACACCCACAGAGTGGAGGTCTACAGAGCCGGTGAGGGCGCGGACGCGCGCACGCGCCAACGCGAGAAAAAGCTCTCCGACGACGGCAGGACATGGGTCAGGACTTCGGCGTGGAACCTTGACGTTTCCGAGAATCCCGAAAGGGACGGCGACATATGGAGAAAGGTGTATGAGACCTCTCACGGCGATACCTTCGCTGACGGACACTATGAAGTGTATCAGACAAGGAGCAGGGACGGCGGGCTCAGCTGGAGCGAGCCGGAGCGGATCTGCCGGACAAAGGAGCCGACGAAGCTCTGTGAGCCGTGCATGATAAAATCCCCGGACGGAAAGCGAATCGCGGTGCTGCTCCGTGAGAATTCCCGGAAAAAACAGTCGATGTTCGCCGTGACCGACGACAACGGGCAGAACTGGTCGGACGTGAAGGAGCTGAACGGCGTCCTCACCGGAGACAGGCACTGCGCGAAGTACTTAAGGGACGGCAGGCTGTTCGTCAGCTTCCGGGATATGAACCGTGACTCGCCGTATTATCAGAACTGGGTCGCGTGGATAGGCTCGTTTGACGACATTTTGCATGGCAGAGACGGAGACTACAAGCTGAGGCTGAAGAAAGGCTGCACGCTCGATTGCGCGTACCCCGGAGTTGAGGTGCTTGCCGACGGGACGGTCGTCGCGGTCACATACGGACAATGGGAAGAGAACGCGAAGAATTATATCCTGTGCGTGAGGATAAGTGGGGAAGAGATCAAAGGTTATTGATTCAAGGATACTTTGCGGGAAAAGGCTCAGATTCAAGCCTTTTTCCCGCAATAAATGATTATCATTCCGCCGTCGCGGCGGGGTGATTGACAACAAGCAGAAGAATCACCGGGTGACGTTTCTTATCCACTTCTTCGACCTGATATAGAGAAGACAGAACGTGGATTTGATGAGTTCATCGCTCATGAGGCAGGCGTATACCCACCAGACCGGGAATTTGAGGAAGTGCGCCGCTATCGCTCCGAGCGGGATTGAGAACACCCACATCGGGACAAAATCGAATATCATAGCGGTCTTTGTGTCTCCTCCGCCGCGTATTGCGCCGACAATCGCGGTCGTGTTGAAGCTCTTTATGAAGATGATGACCGACATCACGCCGATGATATTCACCGCCGCTGACTTTGTGGAGTCGGCGATATCGAAGAGCCCGACCGCCGGGACGCGGACAAGCAGAACGACCCCGGACATGATAAGACCGAGCAGCGCCGAGAGAGCGAGCATTGTTTTCGCGTACGGGTACGCGTTTTCGCTTCGTCCCGCGCCGATCTCCTTGCCTATGATTATCTGTGTCGCGTTAGCGAAACCGATAGCGGAGAGCAGCCCGATCTTCTCGATGATGTTGGCGACCGTGTAGGCGGCGTAAGCCGCGTCGCCGATGTGACCTATGATGACCGAGTGGAAGGTTATTCCAAGTCCCCACATTGTCTCATTGAATATGACCGGAAGGCTGTAGCGGATGAAATCGCTTAACATGGCCTTCTTTTTTGCGTTGTGGGTGAACATGCGTCTGAACCCGAGCTTCACGCGCTTGTCGAAGAAGACGACATAAACGAGCACGACAAGGAACTCGACAATCTTCGCGATGAGGGTCGCGAGCGCCGCGCCCTCGATCTCCATGCGCGGGAAACCGAACTTACCGAAGATCAGGCAGTAGTTGAGCGCGATATTTGTGATGATTCCTACCGCGTTCGAGCCGAGAGCGATGCCGACCTGCTCTGTCGAGCGCATTACTCCGCAGAGAATCGAGGTCATTGAGGCGATGACATAGGATGCCAGAACGATGCGCAGGTACTTGACGCCCAGACTGATGACCTCGGCGCTTTTTGTGAAGAGCCCCATCACCTGAGGTGTGAAGGCGTAGCAGACAATGGTGACGATACTTCCGACGATAACCGCCGCGGTGAGAGCTATTCCGGTTATCGAGTTGATGGCGTCGGTATCGCCCTTGCCCCAGTACTGCGCGATGAGAACCGACATACCGGAGACCATTCCGAACAGGAAGAGCGAGTAGACGAAGAAGGGCTGGTTCGCGAAGTTTGCCGCCGAGATCAGTGCCTCCGAGCTGCTGCCGAGTCTGCCGAGCATGACGGTATCCATCATGTTGAGCAGAAGCTGAAGGACATTCTGAAGGGTCATCGGGATGGCGAGCGACAGGACGACGCGGTAGAATCCGCTGTCACGGACGAATATCTGGGATTTTCTGGTTTGCATTTTGTAGTGAATACTCCTGAGTTTGACATTTAGATGATTATAACACGCCGCGCGGAATTTGTCAAGAGGGATTTCCGGAGAATGCGCAGAAAAAACGGACTTTCGCGTTTCTTATCCCCGGTATCCCTCATTCCGCGGGAGAAATTTATTTTTTTGCGGCGGGAATTTTCGCGGTAGCTATTGCATTTTCGATCGTTTGATGGTATACTGTTGTTATGAAAAAAATCCGCGCGGTCCGTGCGGAAAAAGCATAGTCTGAAGGGAAAGCAAATGAAAAACACAACTCTCACCTACAACACTCCCGCGGAGGTCTGGACCGAGGCGCTTCCGCTCGGAAACGGCAGGCTCGGCGCGATGATATACGGCGGCGTCTCCCGCGAGGAGATACGCTTCAACGAGGAGACCTTCTGGAGCGGCTGGCACGACGAGGAGGCGGACAATCCCGAATGCCGCGCTCATCTTGACGAAATGCGCTCCCTCCTCTTCGCCGGAAAGATCACCGAAGCCGAAAAGCTCGCTGAAAAATACCTCGTCTGCCGCGGCGACGGGAGCGGGCACGGAAAAGGATACGAGTCCGCCTACGGCAGCTTCGAGACCGCCGGAAGACTGCTCATCGACTTTGAGGCAACTGAAGCCGCCGGATACCGCCGCTCGCTGAACCTTGAAAAGGGCGAGGCGGACGTTACCTATACCGCGGGCGGGAAGTTCACGAGGGAATATTTCACCTGCCCGGAGCCGGACTGCTTTGTCGGGCGGATTTCGTGCACAGAGCCGTTTTCCGCGTCGTTTGCGTATGAGAGAAAATTCGCGTCGGTCGACTATTTGGACGATATGATACTCATGACCGGAAAATTCAACAAAGGTCTCGACTACGCGGTCGGCGTGAAGCTCGTCACCGACGGAAAGCTGTCGTCCGACGGCGGGAAGATAACGGTCACCGACGCCAGCGAATGCTTCATCTATGCTTCCGCGAAGACCAACTATTCTGAAGACATCATCCCCGCGGAAGAGGTCGTGAAAGTCATCGGAAGCGCCGCCGCGGAAGGTTTCGCGAAACTCCGGAGAAAAACGCGCTCCCACTTCTCGTCGCTCCTCTCGAGAGCCGTCATCGACCTCGGCGCGGAAGATTACAAGGGAAACCTCACGACCGCGGAGCGCATCGACGCGCTGAAAAACGGCGACAAGTCCGACCTCGCCGCTCTCACCGAGCTTTATTTCCAGTTCGGGCGGTACCTGATGATTTCGTCCAGCTGGAACTGCGTCCTCCCGGCGAACCTTCAGGGCGTCTGGTGCGAGGACATCGACACAATCTGGTCGGCGGACTACCACATCAACATAAACATCCAGATGAACTACTGGCTCACCGAGACGACGAACCTTCCAGAGTGCGGCGACGCCTTTCTCCGATACATAAAATTCATCTCCGAGTACGGAAAGAAAACCGCGGAGACACAGTACGGCTGTAACGGCTGGGTCGCGCACACTATTACCAACCCGTGGGGCTTCACCGCGCCGGGAGAGGGCTGCTCATGGGGCAGCTTCATGTGCGCGGGAGCGTGGTGCTGCGAGCATATCTGGGAGAGATACCTCTTCGAGGGCGACAGAAAATTCCTCGAAGAATACTACCCTGTGATGAAGGGCGCGGCGGAATTCTTCCTCGATTTCCTGACCGAAGACCCGAACACCGGCTGCCTCGTCACCGCACCGTCGAACTCACCCGAGAACCACTACAAAGACCCGGCGACCGGCGAAACAGTGGCAATCTGCGCCGGGCCGACGATGGACAACTCGATTCTCTATGAACTCTTCACGAACACCATCTCCGCCGCCGGAGTGCTTGACACCGACCGTGACTTCGCCGAAACCCTCAGAAAAACCCGCGACCGCCTCCCTCCGATAAAGATCGGAAAGCACGGTCAGATCATGGAATGGCAGGAAGATTACGAGGAGACCGAGCCGGGTCACCGCCACCTCTCAATGCTCTACGGTCTCCATCCGGCGTCACTGATCACGAAATCAAAGACTCCCGACCTTTTCAGTGCCTCAAAGGTATCACTCTCACGCCGTCTCTCGGGCGGGGGCGGTCACACGGGCTGGAGCCGGGCATGGATCATCAACTTCTACGCCAGACTCGGCATGGGCGACGAATGCCTGAAACACATCGGAGCTCTCCTTGAAAAATCCACCTACCCGAACCTCTTCGACGCGCATCCGCCCTTCCAGATCGACGGCAACTTCGGCGCTCCCGCGGGTATAGCCGAAATGCTCCTCCAGAGCCACGACACGAACGGCAGAACCGCGCGCGTCGATCTTCTCCCGGCTCTCCCGTCAGCATGGCATACCGGCTCCTTCAAAGGTCTCCGCGCCCGCGGCGGTCTCACCGTCTCGGCGGAATGGAAGAACTCGAAACTCACCTCCTTCTCCATAACAAGCGACAGACCGGTAAAAGTCGAAGTCACCTGCAAAGGCGAATGGCTCCTCGCCGCCGATATGGGCGCGGGGGAGATAGTTACCAGAAGTCTATAAGTAAAGCCGGGGGAAAACTTTTTGGCAGAAAAAGTTTTACCCCGGCACCCCTTTTCAAAAAGGTTTATACATTTTGATACGAACTCAGCCGCAAATTACGTCGAGATTATGAGAGCGCAGAAGAGACGCGGCGTGCTCCATTACAGAGGTGGACGGACGCTCCATCTCCGGCATTTCGTAGGTCATGCCGAGCGAATCGTACTTCGAGCGGGCGTAGCCGTGGTACGGAAGGAGCTTCACCCTCGTGATGTGAAGCGGTTCGAGCAACGCGCCGATACCGTTGATTGTCGCGTCGTCGTCATTATATCCGGGGACGAACGGAATGCGTATCTCGATCGCCGCGCCGGAATCCGACAGGAAACGCAGGTTTTCTATGATCAGGTCGTTCGGCACGCCTGTACAGCGGATGTGTCCTTCGCGCGTTATGTGCTTCACGTCGAACAGGAATTTGTCGACATATGGCAGGAGCGCCTCATATGTTTCTCTCTTCGCGAAGCCGCAGGTGTCGAGGGCGGTCGCGAGGTTTTCTTTTTTTGCCGCCTGAAGGAGGGCGAGGGCGAAGGACGGCTGCATTGTCGGCTCGCCGCCGGAGAGGGTCATTCCGCCGCCGCTTGTCTCGTAGAAGATTTTGTCCTCGAGGACGATTTTCAGGACTTCGTCGACAGACATTTTTCTGCCGCAGAGCTTGAGGGCGTCGGAGAGACAGGCGTCGGCGCATTTGCCGCAGGTTACGCATTTTTCACGGTTTATGGTGTGTTTTCCGGTCGTTGGGTCGATTGAGTGTGCGCCGGTGGGGCAGGCTTTGACGCATTCGCCGCAGAGGACGCATTTTTCGTTGTAGAAGGCGAGGACGGGGTTGACCGAGAGTCCTTCGGGGTTGTGGCACCAGCGGCAGCGGAGGGGACAGCCCTTGAGAAACACGGTGGTGCGTATCCCGTCCCCGTCGTGAACGGCGAAGCGTTTGATGTCCATGACGATTCCGTCTTTTGCCGGTAATATAGTTTCGTTATACATTCTGACAGCCTTTCGCGGTCTGTAATTTGAGCCGCAAACTTATAAAATATTTGTATGAAAAGGTTTGAGGGAGGGGTGGGGAGGTGTCGGAGGGGCGGGGGGGGCCCGGGGGGGTTAAAGGGGGGGGGCCCCGCCCCGGGCGGTAATATTTTTAGGGGGGGGGGTTTTTTTTTTTTGGTTGGGG
>ENA-ORIC01003358-ORIC01003358.1-human-gut-metagenome-genome-assembly--contig:-NODE-3358-length-11226-cov-3.847251_pt1 | contig 11226 bp, 8 predicted proteins | sample MGYA00243023_ERZ508732 | MGnify/ENA primary metagenome ERZ508732 (study PRJEB26277, sample SAMN04329767) | human gut metagenome | biome: human-associated habitat | host: Homo sapiens | place: USA...
GCTAACCGTGCTCTTACTGAATGTGCAACAATGGAAGGCGTTCTTGAACCGTCAAAAGAATACGTTAACGTAGACTAATTATAAAAAGTGGAGGCTTAGGCTTTCACTTTTTTTTATATCTAAACGGAGACAAAATAATTGACTCATTCTTTAGTTAGGAGTAGAATACGGCTAACCTAGGTTAACAATTTTAACTATTTTTTGTCAAAATTTTCTGAATAATTCTCGTTTAAATCTTGGAATATTTCTAAAAAAATGATAAAATAGGTCTTATAATAGATAAAAGGAGTTACTATCTTGGCTAAACAATACAAAAACTATGTCAATGGTGAGTGGAAAACATCTGAAAACGAAATTACTATCTACGCACCTGCAAACGGTGAGGAACTTGGATCAGTTCCAGCGATGAGCCAAGCTGAAGTAGACGAAGTCTACGCAGCAGCTAAAGCAGCACTTCCAGCATGGCGTGCACTTTCATATGCTGAACGTGCAGCTTACCTTCATAAAGCAGCAGATATCTTGGAACGTGATGCAGAAAAAATCGGTCAAGTTCTTTCTAAAGAAATCTCTAAAGGTTTGAAATCTGCAATCGGTGAAGTTGTTCGTACTGCTGAAATCATCCACTATGCAGCTGAAGAAGGTTTGCGTTTGGAAGGTGAAGTACTTGAAGGTGGTGCCTTTGACGCTGGTAGCAAGAAAAAAATTGCTGTTGTTCGTCGCGAACCAGTAGGTCTTGTCCTTGCTATCTCTCCATTTAACTACCCAGTAAACTTGGCTGGTTCTAAAATTGCTCCTGCCTTGATTGCTGGTGACGTTGTTGCCTTCAAACCACCAACACAAGGTTCTATCTCAGGTCTTCTTTTGGTTGAAGCATTTGTTGAAGCTGGTATCCCTGCAGGTGTCTTGAACTCTATCACAGGTCGTGGTTCTGTTATCGGTGACTACATCGTTGAACACAAAGCAGTTGATTTCATCAACTTCACAGGTTCAACACCAGTTGGTGAAAACATCGGTCGTTTGGCAGCTATGCGTCCAATCATGCTTGAACTTGGTGGTAAAGATGCCGCTATCGTTCTTGAAGATGCTGACCTTGACTTGACTGCTAAAAACATTGTTGCTGGTGCCTTTGACTATTCAGGTCAACGTTGTACAGCTATCAAACGTGTCCTTGTAATGGATAGCGTTGCAGATGAATTGGTAGAAAAAGTAACTGCTTTGGTAGGTAATATCACTGTTGGTATGCCTGAAGAAAGCGCAAGCGTTACACCACTTATCGATACAAAAGCTGCTGACTTCGTTCAAGGTTTGATTGATGATGCAGTTGAACAAGGTGCTACTGCTAAAACTGAATTGAAACGTGAAGGTAACCTTATTTACCCAGCAGTCTTTGACCATGTAACAACTGATATGCGTCTTGCTTGGGAAGAACCATTTGGTCCTGTATTGCCATTCATCCGTGTATCTTCAGTTGAAGAAGCAATCAAGATTTCTAACGAATCTGAATTTGGACTTCAAGGTGCTGTCTTCACACAAGACTACCCACGTGCATTTGCAATTGCTGAACAACTTGAAGTTGGTACAGTTCACATCAACAACAAAACACAACGTGGTACAGATAACTTCCCATTCCTTGGTGTTAAAGGATCTGGTGCCGGAACTCAAGGTGTGAAATACTCTATCGAAGCTATGACTCGTGTGAAATCAACAGTATTTGATATCGCAAACTACTAAGAGTGTAGCTATTCAATCATTAAAAAAGTGTAAAGAGTCCCAATAATAGGGGCTCTTTTTCTTTTAAAATATGGTATAATAGAACTAAATTTCGAATATAGAGAGTTTTCTGACAATGAATAAATCTTATTTTTACTTGGTTATGAAGACCCATGAATTAGAGGTGCCATACACTGGTAAACTTCGTCGTGTGCGTGTTCTTCTACCTAAGAACTATGAAACGGATACAGATCGTTCTTACCCTGTCGTGTATTTCCATGATGGTCAGAATGTTCTTTATAGTAAGGAGTCGTTTTCTGGCTATTCTTGGAAGATTATCCCAACAATCAAGCGTAATCCTGATATTTCGCGCATGATTGTTGTAGCCATTGATAATGATGGTCCTGGCCGTATGAATGAGTATTCTGCGTGGAAGTACCAAGAATCTAATATCCCTGGTGTCCAGTTCGGAGGTAAGGGTGTAGAGTATGCAGAGTTTGTCATGGATGTGGTTAAACCCTTTATTGATAAGGAATACCGTACCCTCTCTGACCGTCAGCATACAGCTATGATTGGTTCATCCCTTGGTGGTAATATCACTCAGTTTATGGGGCTTGATTATAAGGAGCAGATTGGTTGTCTTGGGGTATTTTCTTCAGCTAACTGGTTGCATCAGGATGCTTTTGATCGTTACATGTCGCGTCAAAAGCTCGATTCAGATCAACGTGTCTACATATATGTAGGAACTGAGGAAGCTGATGATACTGACAAGACCTTGATGGCTGGTAATATTAAGCAGGCTTATATAGACTCTTCATTGAGCTATTATCATGATTTGATTGCTTGTGGGGTTGATTTGGAAAATATCAAGATTCACATTCAATCTGGTGCTGAACACAATGAAGAAGCTTGGGCTGAGAATTTACCAGACTGTCTTCGCTTTTTCGCTGAAAAATGGGACTAGTCTTTATTAACGCAAATTAATTTAGGAAAAGGAATATAAATATGAATATCGAACATCTTAGCCACTGGAGTGGTCAACTTAATCGTGAAATGTATGTTAACCGTTACGGGCACGCTGGTATCCCTGTTGTGGTTTTTGCCTCATCAGGTGGTAGCCATAACGAATACTATGACTTTGGTATGATTGATGCTTGTGCACGTTTTATCGAAGAAGGACGCGTACAATTCTTTACACTTTCAAGTGTGGATAGTGAAAGCTGGCTTTGTGATTGGAAAAACCCACATGATCGTGCTGAAATGCATCGCGCTTATGAACGTTATGTTATTGAAGAAGCTATTCCATTTATCAAACACAAAACTGGTTGGTTTGATCCAATGATGACAACAGGATGTTCAATGGGTGCTTACCATGCGCTTAATTTCTTCTTGCAACACCCTGATGTTTTCAATAAAGTAGTAGCCCTTAGTGGTGTCTACGATGCTCGTTTCTTTGTGGGTGAGTTTGGAGGGGATGAAGCTATTTACCAAAATTCCCCATCAGATTATATCTGGAACCAAAATGATGGTTGGTTTATCGACCGCTACCGTCAAGCTGAAATCATCGTATGTACAGGTCTTGGTGCTTGGGAACAAGATGGTCTTCCATCTTACTATAAACTCAAGGAAGCCTTTGAACAAAAGAATATTCCAGCTTGGTTCTCTGAGTGGGGTCATGATGTCGCTCACGATTGGGAATGGTGGCGTAAACAAATGCCTTATTTCCTTGACAATATGAACCTATAATTTCTTTGTCTATCCTATCTAAATAACTATAAAAGAGGAATTACTAATGAATTATCTTGTTATTTCACCATACTATCCACATAACTTCCAACAGTTTACAGTTGAACTTGCTAATAAGGGCATCACTGTTCTTGGTATTGGTCAAGAGCCTTATGAGCAATTGGATCAACCTTTGAAAGAGGCTTTGACTGAGTACTTCCGTGTAGACAATCTGGAAAATTTGGATGAAGTTAAACGTGCGGTAGCCTTTCTTTTCTATAAACACGGACCAATTGACCGAATCGAATCTCATAACGAATACTGGTTGGAATTGGATGCTGCTCTTCGTGAACAGTTCAATGTTTTTGGTGCTAAGCCAGAAGATCTTAAGAAGACTAAATTCAAGTCTGAAATGAAAAAACTCTTCCAAAAAGCTGGAGTTCCAGTTGTACCTGGTGCTGTCATTAAAACTGATGAAGATGTGGATAAAGCTGTGAAAGAAATCGGTCTTCCAATGATTGCTAAGCCAGATAATGGGGTTGGTGCAGCTGCAACCTTCAAACTTGAAACAGAAGATGATATCAATCACTTTAAGGCTGAGTGGGATCATGAAACAGTTTATTTCTTTGAAAAATTTGTAACTTCAAGCGAAATCTGTACTTTCGATGGTTTGATTGATCATGACGGTAATATTGTCTTCTCGACAACTTTTGATTATGCCCACACACCACTTGACTTGATGATTTACAAGATGGATAATTCTTACTACGTTCTTAAGGAAATGGATCCTAAGTTACGTAAGTATGGTGAGGCAATTGTCAAAGAATTTGGTATGAAGGAACGTTTCTTCCATATTGAGTTCTTCCGTGATGGTGACGATTATATTGCTATTGAATATAACAACCGTCCAGCAGGTGGTTTCACAATCGACGTGTATAACTATGCTCACTCTTTCGATTTGTACAAGGGGTATGCGGATATCGTTGCTGGCGAACCATTCCCAACTTCTCAGTTTGAGCCACTTTACTGTTTGGCGACTTCACGTCGTGCAAGCTCTCACTATGCTTATTCAGAAGAAGAACTTTTTGATAAGTATCGTGAACAACTTAAAGTTAAGAAAATCATGCCTGCAGCCTTTGCAGAGTTGCAAGGTGACTTCCTTTATATGTTGACAACTCCAAGTCGTGAGGAAATGGAACAAATGATTGAGGACTTTGGTAAAAAAGCCTAATCTGTATATGTTAAAAGCACTTCAGAGTAAACTGAAGTGCTTTTGTAATGCCTTATTTTTCGTGAAGTTCTTGATTTTTAAGAACCAGTTCTGAAACTTTGGCGAATTTTTTAAGTTTTTTGAGGTCTTCTGGATGGGTTACAAAGCTAATGACGCTGCCTTCATTTCCCATACGACCAGTACGTCCTGCACGGTGAGTATAGGCTTCGCTATCTCGAGGAATATCGAAGTTGATGACTACCTCTAGATTTTCAATATCGATGCCGCGTGCCAAGAGGTCAGTACCGAGTAAGAGTGAAATCTCATGATTCTTGAATTTTTCCAAGATAACCTTACGGAATTTGACGTTGATGTCACTAGCCAATGATACTGCTGAAGCTCCGTTAAATTGGAGGCGCTCTTCAGTAGCCCCAAGGTCAGATAGACTGTTAAAAAAGACAAGGCCACGGAAGTCAGGGATATTGGAGAACTTACGAAGAAGTTCGACTCGGTTACGTTTATCAACACTGATAAAATAATGTTTGATGGTGTCAAGTTCTTGATCAGATAGGTCATAAACGATGGTATTTTCGACAAGATTTTGATCATCAATTTTGTTGGTTGCCGAAATATAAATCATTTGATGGTCACGAGGAACATGGTGGCTGATTTTTGTCACAAAGTGGTATTGGCTATCACTGAGAAGCTCATCAAATTCATCTAGGACGATGGTGTTGACATTCATCATCTTGATCTTTTTGAGTTTAATCAGCTCAAAGACACGGCCAGGTGTTCCGATGAGAATTTCCGGTCCTTTCTTCAGGCGTTCAATTTGTCTCTTTTGACTAGAGCCAGAAAGGAAGAGTTGGGCAGTGAGTCCTAGTGGCTCAGCCCATTGTTTGGTCACATCAAAAATCTGTCCAGCAAGCTCTGAATTGGGTGCTAGGATAAGCAATTGCTGAGATTTTTTGGGCTTGAGTGAGAGGAGCAATGGGAGAAGGTAGGCTAGAGTCTTACCTGTTCCTGTAGGACTGATACCTAGGATATTGTCTCCTTCAGTGATTGGTGCAAAGAGTTCTTTTTGAATGGCAGTCTCTGTAGTGATTCCTTTTTCTTTAAGGAGGTCTTGCCATTGTTCAGGAAAGTTTTTAAACATAAAAGTCTCATTTTCTATATGGATTTGCTTTTATTATATCATGATTTAGTGTAGAATAAATAAGAAAGACTATATTAGATAGGAATTTACCATGCCTAAAAAACCGATTATTATTGGGGTTACGGGTGGCTCTGGTGGAGGTAAGACCAGTGTTTCTCGTGCCATTCTATCAAATTTTCCAGATGAGAAAATTGCTATGATTGAGCATGATTCTTATTATAAGGATCAGTCACATTTGACTTTCGAAGAGCGTGTATCAACTAACTATGACCATCCTTTTGCCTTTGATACAGATCTTATGATTGAGCATATCAATGAGCTGATTGCTGGGCGTCCTGTAGATATTCCGATTTATGACTACACCCAACACACTCGTAGTGAAAAGACTTATCGTCAGGAACCACAGGATGTCTTCATTGTTGAAGGGATTTTGGTACTTGAGGATAAACGCTTGCGTGATTTGATGGATATCAAGCTTTTTGTAGATACTGATGATGACATTCGTATTATCCGTCGTATCAAGCGTGACATGGAAGAGCGTGGCCGTAGCTTGGATAGTATTATTGAGCAATATATCAGTGTGGTTAAACCTATGTACCACCAGTTTATCGAACCTACGAAACGCTACGCAGATGTGGTGATTCCTGAAGGTGTCACAAATACTGTTGCTATCGACTTGATTAATACTAAGGTAGCAAGCATTTTGAAAGAAAGTCAGAAAGCCTAAGCAGGAGCTTGGCTTTTTTGGTATAATTGAAACGTTATGATTATTTTACAAGGAAACAAGATTGAGCGCTCTTTCTCAGGAGATGTGCTCTTTGATAATATTAATATTCAGGTAGATGAACGTGATCGTATTGCCCTGGTTGGCCGTAACGGTGCTGGGAAATCAACCTTATTGAAAATCTTGGTTGGAGAGGAAGCGCCGACGAGTGGTGAAATCAATACAAAACGTGATTTGAATTTGTCTTACTTGGCTCAGGATAGTCGCTTTGAGTCTAGCAATACCATCTATGCGGAAATGTTAAATGTCTTTTCAGACCTACGTGCAGATGAAAAACGTCTGCGTGACATGGAAATGAAGATGGCCGAGTTGACTGGGATAGAATTGGACAAGTTAATGACTGACTACGATCGCCTTTCTGAGGATTTCAGACAGCGAGGTGGTTTTACCTATGAATCTGATATCAGAGCTATTCTCAATGGTTTTAAGTTTGATGAAAGCATGTGGGAGATGCCCATTTCCGATCTTTCTGGAGGGCAAAACACGCGCCTGGCTTTGGCGAAAATGCTGCTTGAGAAGCCTGAGCTCTTGGTACTGGACGAACCGACCAACCACTTGGATATCGAGACCATTGCCTGGTTGGAAAATTACTTGGTCAATTATCAGGGAGCTCTAATCATTGTCAGTCACGACCGTTATTTTTTGGATAAGGTGGCGACAGTAACCCTGGATTTGACCAAACATAGTTTAGATCGTTATGTCGGAAACTATTCAAAATTCATGGACCTTAAGGCTGAAAAGTTGGCCACTGAAGCAAAGAACTTCGAAAAACAACAAAAGGAAATTGCTAAGTTGGAGGACTTTGTTAATCGTAATATTGTCCGTGCTTCTACAACTAAGCGTGCTCAAGCCCGTCGTAAACAGCTAGAGAAAATGGAACGTCTGGATAAGCCAACAGAAGGCCAGAAGTCAGCTAATATGACTTTTCATGCGGATAAGGTCTCTGGGAATGTGGTCTTGACTGTGAGGGATGCTGCCATTGGTTATGACGATGAGATTCTCTCAGAGCCGATTTCCCTGGATGTTAAGAAGATGGATGCCATTGCTATTGTGGGACCTAATGGTATAGGGAAAACAACCTTTATCAAGTCGGTAGTAGGTAAGCTGCCATTTATCAAGGGAACATCAACTTATGGTGCCAATGTTGAAGTGGGTTACTATGACCAAACCCAATCTGCCTTGACACCGTCAAACACTGTTCTTGATGAGTTGTGGAATGATTTTGCGACAACTCCTGAAGTTGAGATTCGTAACCGTCTGGGAGCCTTTCTCTTCTCAGGTGATGATGTCAAAAAGTCGGTTTCCATGCTTTCTGGTGGTGAGAAGGCTCGCCTGCTCCTAGCTAAATTATCAATGGAAAACAATAACTTCCTCATCCTAGATGAGCCGACCAACCACTTGGACATTGATAGCAAGGAAGTCTTGGAAAATGCCCTCATTGACTTTGATGGAACGCTTCTTTTTGTCAGCCACGACCGTTACTTTATCAACCGAGTGGCAACCAAAGTGATGGAAATTTCTGAGGATGGAGCAACCATTTATCTTGGAGACTACGATTACTACCTTGAGAAGAAGGCGGAGCTTGAAGAGTTAGCACGTCTTGAAGCAGAGGAAAATCAAGTATCAGAGGAAGTCCAAGTAGCTTCAGCGGGTGCTAGTGATTATCAAGCTCAAAAAGCCAATCAAAAAGAGATGCGTAAATTAAGCCGACGCATTGAGCAAATTGAAAATGAGCTAGAGACGATTGAAGAACGCTTGGAGGAAATCTCTGCTACCATGTTTGAAACCAATGACGTGACAGAATTGTCTGACTTGCAGAAAGAGCTAGATGACTTGTCAGTTACTCAAGAGGCTCTGATGGAAGAGTGGAGTGACTTATCAGAACAATTGGAAGGTTAAGGGATGATGAGAACCTTTTCATGTTTTGAGTTGTGAAAGGCTTACATTGTTGGTATACTAGTCTTAGTATATAAAAGGAGACTAACTTTATGAACAAAGTAAAGAAAAAAGTGTATCGTAACACAACATCTTTCAACATGATGGCATGGGGATCATTTGCCTTCTTCGTAATCTTGATGTTGGTAGGCCTCTATACCCTTAAAGAGCCTTTGATGGTTAAGGGTTACTACCTCATGGGATGTGTCGGCTTGATTTCATCTTCATTTACAGTATCTAAGGTTGTCCGTGATAATCAAGAAGATGAAGAAAACTATAATAAGCTCATCGCTCAACAAACTTTCGAACAATAAGAGGAGAAGCCTGAAAAGGCTTTTTCTTTTTGCAGAAAATACACAAATATTCTGACTCTTCCCTAGTGGAAGTGTTATAATGGAGTGAAGAGGGGTAGATGATTTTGGAATGAGATAAGTCCAATTCATTATCCCAAATGCCTTATAAGACTAATTATCGTATAAGAATGCGTTAGTGAAAAGGTAGGTAATCTTATGGAATTCAAAGTGAAAGATGGTCAAATCATCTATTATCGTGATCTCGGTAAAGGCTTTCCAATTGTTTTTTTGCATGGCAATAATTTGTCAGGGAATTACTTTGGTAAGCAAGGAATTCTGTATCGAGACTATCGTTTAATTTTCATTGATAGTCGTAATCACGGCAGGTCCAGTCGTCAAAGTGTTAAGATGACCTTTGAACAGATGGCTGCCGATTTGGAGGAAATTTTGCAATATTTGAATATCAAGAAGGCCTTATTTGTCGGTCATAGTGACGGTGCCAATTTGGCTATGGTTTATGCTAGTCGTTATCCTGACCGGATTGCAGGGCTCTTGCTTAATGCGGGAAATATGACCTTTAATGGGTTGACGAGACGCTCAAGATTCGCGGTCTATATACAATATCTTTGCTTAAAAGCCTTGTCACCATTTTCATCTAAAATGGATATTATGGCTCAGGTAACGGGTCTGATGCTTCATGACTTGCCATTAAATAGGGAACGTCTACATCAGGCTGACTATCCTGTTTGGGTAGTTATGGGGCAAAGGGATGTTATCAGTATTAGGCATTCTAGAGAGATTTCAGAACTCTTTCCTATTCATAAGCTCTATGTCCAACGTCGAGAAGGGCATCGTCTAGCTCAACGTAAATATAAGGTCTTTAATCAAATGATACGTGAGCTTGTGAGAATTAGTCGAAAAGAGGTGGTGGCATGAAGCGTCTTTTAGAGAGACTTCAACCTTTAAAAGCGGCCGTTAAATCTATCTTCTTTATCTCGATTACGGTTCTTGTCGTCATAGAATTGGTTCGCCTCAAACGGACCATCACTTTAGAGTCACTTGAGTCAGCTCTGGGCGGTTTGTCTATTTGGCATCTTGTTTTGATGGCTATCATCGGACTAGTCGCTGTCTCCCCTATGCTCTTTTATGACATCATACTGAATAAGGAGCTAGAAACGGATTATTCCAAATCCTATATCTTAGAAACTAGTTGGGCTGTTAACACCATTAATAATTTAGCTGGTTTTGCTGGTTTGGTCGATGTGGGTCTGAGATATTCCTTTTATTCTGAGGATGGGCAGGAAAAGACGGGTGTTAAGGCACTTTCTCGTTTATTGCCTTACTTTATGTCGGGCCTATCCCTTTTAAGTGGTTTGGTATTCGCTGTCTTTTGGTTCTTCCCTCTAAGTCCAGATTTAAGAAAGTATTGGTTACTGTTATTGGGGATTTTCCTTTATCTGCCTTTTATTTTCTTTGTTTCTAGTCGTGAAAAATTAGCCTATTTTGGTCAAGTACCATTGAAAACGAGGCTAAGTCTTCTTTTAGCTTCGACAGCTGAATGGGGAACGGCCCTTGGAAGCTTTGTAAGTGTAGCTTATTTAATGGGCTTGCATGTTCCTCTTTATAATTTGATTCCTCTTTATTTCCTAGCAGTTATTATTGGTATCTTCTCTATGATTCCGGGTGGGATTGGTAGTTTCGATTTGATTGTGATTACCGGTCTGACCTCTATGGGGGTTAGCAATGCTCTAGCGGTTAGTCTGCTCTTGCTCTTTCGTTTAACCTACTACATTATTCCTTTCTTGTTAGGTGTTGTCTTCTTTTTCAAACACATGGGAGGACGTATCAACGAGAAATACTTCAAACTTTCTTCACGTGTATTTGGTGGAAGTCTCCATCGCTTTCTCGTCTATTTGCTACGTTTTTTAGGGATTTTCTTGATTTTGTCTGCCTTAATCCCTGAACGCTTGGCTAATGTCTACTTTATTAGCCGTTTTGATCCTATTCAGGAGCAGTTGATTTGGCAATTCCCAAGTATCCTATTTGGAACCCTATTTATTTTCATGGCTCGTCTCATTAGACGTCGGGTTAAGGGTGCTTTTGTTGCCTCCTTGATAACCTTTGTCTTGGCCTTAATTTATGTCAATCTCAATGGTATTTCATGGGCCATGTCTTTCCTAATTTTACTCTCTTTGGTGCTTATGTTGATCATCAGAAAGAGGTTGTATCATCGTTACTTTGTTTATAGTTGGGAAGACAAAACCAAGGATTTCCTTTTCCTAGCCTTTACTATTCAGGTTCTTCTTGTTCTGGGTGGCAGCGGTTTTTGGTCTCATTTATTGCCACCTAAGAATCGGGATGTTCTTGGACATTTTGTTCATATTTGGTTTGATATTTTACTGGCATCAGTTAT
>ENA-ORIC01003362-ORIC01003362.1-human-gut-metagenome-genome-assembly--contig:-NODE-3362-length-11218-cov-2.813931_pt1 | contig 11218 bp, 9 predicted proteins | sample MGYA00243023_ERZ508732 | MGnify/ENA primary metagenome ERZ508732 (study PRJEB26277, sample SAMN04329767) | human gut metagenome | biome: human-associated habitat | host: Homo sapiens | place: USA...
GCCGACGGAAATAGGCAAGGTCGGTCCCGTTGAGTCCCGTCGCACGGAACGGTACGGCACGGTTGTGATCGTTGAGGTAACAGCGCCGCACCGTCGTATCGTAGGAGGGACTTGCCAGCGACGCCTCCCTGTAAACGTAATCCGCCTCGATACGGGCGATGTCGGCGATGGTCTGAAAAAGCGCATGTGTCGTCGCCGGAGCGTTTTCATGGCTGGCGGCAGCGGCCGCCTGTTGGGGAAACACCCGCTTGTAATCCTCCGAAAACCACGCCAGCGAAGCGACGTGCAGCTGCCAGCAGGTCGTCGTAGGCGAGGCGTGGAGAAAACGTTTCCGATCGTCGTCGAGCATGTCCTCGCCGTGGTCGGCGCTGTAAAGCAATGCGCTGCACGCATCGAGCGATGCGAGATACCCGATCACCGACGACAGAAAGGTGTCGGTATAACGGATCGAATTGTCGTAAGCGTTCCAGATCTTCTGCTTGTGCTGCCGTTCGATGGCCACGTCGTCGTCGGGCAGGAAGTAGGCTGCCTCGCGCGGATAACGCTGGTGATAGCTGAAATGCGACCCGTAACAATGCAGGATGAAGAGCAGGTCGTTCTCCGTATCGGCCTCGACGATGCGTTTCATCGTGTCGAGCAGCTGCATGTCGTAACGCGGATGCCCCATATAGATAAGGCTGTCGGCATCGCGCGCCAATTTGTCGATCATCGCCCCCTGCGGCGACTGGTTCGAAAGAAACCACGTGCGGAAGCCCGCTTCATTGAAGAGCGCGGGCAGTCCCTTGCGACGGAAGAGTTCGTCGTGTTCGTTCGTCCGGACAGACGAGAGGATCATCGGCACGCTCTTGTGCGTGGTATTGCTCTGCGTGAGCATGTTGCGGAACACGACGATCTCGTCTCCCAATGCCTTCAAGCGGGGATTCGTGGGACGGTCATAACCATACAGTTCCCAATTGGCGGCACGCGACGCTTCGCCGATCACATAGACGTAGATCTCCCGCTTGTCGGCCTTTGCCGTACGGCGGGCATGATAGCGGAACCCTGCCGACGTGCGGTCGTAATTCTCAATCTTGACGTATTCGCGCGCACAGAGCACGACGTTATAGGCCACGTTGACCGGAAAGATCTCGTTGCGGAGCACATGCCGTTTCGTTTGATAGGCCGGAATCAGCAATCCCGCCCCGACGAGCGCCAACACGCCTCCGACCACGGCCGTCCGGCGGCGGAAACGAGGCGAAAAGTCGACCTTACGCCGCACATGCACGGTTGCCGTCCATAACAGCGGAAGATAGATGACACAGACCAGAATCACCGAGGGATAGATGTTGCTCAGCAACTCCGTCGCCTCGCCGGGGTTGGTCGTGACGATATTGATGAACATATCGGTCGCGGCGACCGAATTCCCGAACAGGTAGAGCAGCACGATTTGCAGGGCGCAGAAAAAGATCACCGGAAAACTCAGCCACACGGCGATTCCCGAACGACGGAATGCGACGCTCCACAGCAGATAGCCTCCGGCCGGCAGCGTCAGCAGCGCGGCCTTCGACCAGATCGAATAGGGCTCCGTAAAAAACAGGATGCAGTTCGGTATCATCACGGCCGCAAAATAGCAGAGCGCCAGTAACGCAGCGTGACGACTGCTTCGCAGGAATGCTTTGCCGGTCTGTTCCATGAGTGTCAGAAAGCTTCGTTAATATTGAAAACCAAACCGCTGGTCTTGCGGCCGAAACCGTAGTCGATACGCACGTTCACGCGGCGTTTGAACTCCCAGCGCAGACCCAGCCCGTAGTTGGGCAGCGTCTGATCCCAGCGGAAACGTTCGAACGACGAAAAGACATTGCCCGCACCGCCCCACACGCCGCCAGATACGCTGACGGTACTCGATCTGGCAAGAAAGGATGTTGTTGTCGATATAACGTCCCAGATAATACCCGCGCATCCGGTAACCGCCGCCCAGCTCCGCCAGCATGCACCACGGCATTCCCGAACTGTTGAATTCGCCGAAAATATCCGTGGCCAGCACGGCGCCGCGCCACAGACGCTGGTAGTAGTCGGCCGTAGCGGTGGTCTTGTAGAGCGTCTTGCCGCTGTTTCCCAATCCCTTGGGGTAGATAACCTGCTTGACCATCAAAAAGGTACCGCGCTCGGGAGCGGGGATGAAATCGCGCGAGTCGTATTGCAGCGTCATGCCGATCCCCGACAAGGTGTAGTGCAGTTTCTGCCCCGCGAGATAGTCTATGCCCCGGTCGTCGAAATCCGTACCCTTCGTATGGGAGAAAAGAACCGACCCGCCGACATACAGGTGTCTCCACACCTCATACAGATAGCCGGCGTCGAACTTCACCTGTTTGCGGATGTAGTCGGCAGATTGGTTGAACCGCCCCGCCTCATAGCCTATACCCCAGAATTCGAGCGGCTTCGAACCGAACGACACTTCGTAGATCACCCGCGAGCGGTTGTGGTTGAAGAGCGTGTTGCCGCTCACGCCGAACATATAGAAGCCCGACAACGAGAAGTTGCCGAAGAACGACACGTCCGACGGAGGCGTCAGCGAATCGGTGCGATCCACGCGGTAGAGTCCCGACGCCAGCACGCCGATCCCCACGCTCGCCTCTTTGGAATAGTTCGGTGCGCCGATAAAACTGAAATCGATCTTCTTCTCGAACGTGCGGTCGACGTTGCCGTGGAAGATCCGGCTCCAGAAATTGTCCTTGCGTTTCGGCTGCTGCTGCTGCGTCTCGGCAGCCGGCGCAGTCGCGGGCAGCGGAGTATACCGGTAACGCAACGTATCGCCGCCGCGCACACAGAGCGTATCCTGTTGCGCACGGGCGGAGAGTAGCATAAAACAGCAGACGACGGCAGGGAGAAACCTTCTAAATACCATTTATTTATAGTTCTCTAACACCTCGTAAAAGGCCTCCTTGTCGGCATCCGAAAGCACCCCTTTGCGCAGGAAGACCAACTCGCCCTCCTTGGTGACGAACATCAGCACGAACTTGTTGTTGCAGTCGCCCAGATTCCACGCCGTACTCAGGGCATGTGTCTGATCGGCGAGCACCGTCGCACCGTTGGTCGCAGTACGTTTGCGCGCCATCGAACGGGCCATGCTGTTGGGCACCATCGGCGCGTCTTTGAGATTCATCACGCCGAAGCCGTGGATATTGTCGCTTTCGGCACGGTGGTTCTTTTCCAGTTCAACGGTGAAATCCTCGTTCTGCTTATGGTGGTCGGGATCGACATAGAAGATCATCAGGTTCTTTTCACCCCAGTACGGAAGCGTCACGGGCTTTCCTTCGAGATCGAGCACTTCGACGTTCGATACCTTTCGCGGCAAGGCCGCCTCCTCGGTCTGAGCCGATACGGTGCCGAATGCCAGCGAAAGGGCTGTCAGCGCCAGAAAATTTTTCAGTGTCATCATAATCCAATGAATTTATAATACATCATTGCACCGTGCAAAGATACGAATTTTTCAACAGACCGTCCCCTCGCAAAGTCCGAATAATGTTCAAAAAGACCACTGTTATCTACATCTTATTCCTGTCTGGAAACTCCTTTATGCAGAGTCGGAGGGGGAAACACGACGGGCTTACGAGCCGGTCGGCCGCCCGCATCGTTTCCGCCGAACCGCCGGATCGATCGGATTCGGACAGGGCGGAGATATCGCCTGCGCCAAAATCAGCAGGAATGTTCTGCACCCGGCATACGCACTTTGCGGAAGATAGGTTTCCGCTCAGACAAGCGGTGCCTCGGCAAAACCAAATAAATTTGGTTCTGCGCTCGGCTTGCACTATCTTTGTCCTCCGATGAAAACCAGAATCCTTTTTGTCTGCCTGGGCAATATCTGCCGCTCTCCGGCCGCCGAAGAGATCTTCCGCACGCAGGTCGCTCGCCAAGCGCTGAGCGACAGTATCGAAGCCGATTCGGCCGGCACCTATTCGGGACACGCCGGCAACCTGCCCGATCCGCGGATGCGGCGTGCCGCCGCCCGGCGCGGTTACGAACTCACGCACCGCGCCCGTCCGCTGCGCGAAGCCGACTTCGAACGGTTCGACCGCATCGTCGTCATGGACGACAACAACTACGAAACGGCCCACCGGCTCGCGCCCTCGCGCGAACTGGCCGGCAAAATCCACCGCATGGCGGAGTTCTGCCGCCACAGTCCGCAGTGGGATCATGTTCCCGATCCCTATTACGAGGGGCACGAAGGGTTCGAACTGGTGCTCGACCTGCTCGAAGACGCCTGCGAAGGATTGCTCGACGATCTTAAAAATCCAACCCGATCGTAAACGAATAGGCATTGTGCATGGGCGAAGCCTTCTTGGCCACGGTATATCCCGCGTCGAAACAGAGGTGCATGAACCGCACGCCGACGCCCAGCGAAAAATAGTCGGGGTAGTACAGCCGCGACTCGCCGCCGTGATACCCCACGCGGAATTGCAGCAACTGCATCAGGCTGTACTCCATGCCGATGCCTCCCTCCACGCCGCGCGCCGCAACAGGTGAAAAAGTATTGCGGCACTCGCCGGCGAAGGTCAGCGCATGGGCATCGCTCAGAAACAAATCGTAGGCGGCGCCCGCCGCGAATGCGACCGGCAGCTTCATCTCCGCAGGACCGTCCAGAAATCCGCCGATCCCCGTCAGTTTGGCGCCCAGCCGCAGCGCGGAGTAGTTCTCGCCCCGCTCGATCGGCACGACCGCCTGCGCCGTAATGCCCGCCGTGAACGCATTGCCGCTCCGCTCTCGCACGAAACGCGCGTAATCGGCCGTCAGACCCAACGCCACGATGTCGTTCAGCCGATAGGCATAAGCCAGCGACACCGACTTGTCCTTCAAACGTTCGTCGAACCCGAACGTTCGCCAGCCGCCGGCGAGCAAATGCTGCATGTTGAACTTGTAGTAACCGGCGGCGGAGTAGGTCGTCTTGTCCGAAAGGGTAAAGAACGAAGTCGCCACCTGCGCCTTCTGCCGGCCGAAAAGCCCCGCCGCGGGATTGTTGAAGACGGCATACGCATCGGCCGATGTCACCGTCTCGATGCCGCCCATGCCCAGCGTCCGGGCATCGGGATTCGCAATCCCGTAAGGCTGCGCCGCAACGGGGAGGAACCCGCCGGCGAGCGACGCCATCCAAAGAATCAATCGTTTCATATCCTGTTCGTTAAAAGCAAACGAGGTGGAAGAGCGTGCGGCCCTCCACCTCGTCCGTATCGTGATTCGCTGCCGACGGTTAGCAGTTCATCGCGCCGCAGCAGTGGATGACCTGGCCGCTGACGTACGACGACAGGTCCGACGCGAGGAACAGGGCCACCTTGGCCACATCTTCGGGCGTACCGCCGCGTCGCAGCGGGATCTGCTTGTACCAGCCCTCCTTGACCTCGTCGGGCAACTTGTCGGTCATGTCCGTGATGATGAATCCCGGAGCGATGCAGTTGGCGCGGATGCCGCGCGGGCCCATCTCCTTGGCGATCGACTTGGCCAGACCGATCATGCCGGCTTTCGACGCCGAGTAGTTGCACTGGCCGGCGTTGCCGCTCACGCCCACCACCGACGACATGTTGATGATCGAACCCGACTTCTGACGGGCCATGACCGGCGTCACGGCGTGGATGAAGTTGAAGGCCGATTTCAGGTTGACCGTCAGCACGGCGTCCCACTGCGCCTCGCTCATGCGCATCATCAGACCGTCTTTCGTAATACCGGCGTTGTTCACCAGAATATCGATCCGGCCGAACTCCTCGACGATCCGTTTCACGACTTCGTGCGTCTGCTCGAAATCGGCGGCGTTCGAGGCGTAACCCTTGCACTTCACGCCCAGCGCGGCGATTTCCGCCTCGGTGGCTTTTCCGTTCTCGTCGATCGCCAGATCGGTGAATGCAACATTCGCGCCTTCCCTGGCGAACTGCAATGCGATCGCCTTGCCGATACCGCGGGCGGCGCCCGTCACGACTGCGACTTTTCCTTCCAGTAATTTCATGTCTCTTTTCAGTAATTGTTATAGAGTTGTTGATAAAATTCCGTTGACAAAGGTAGTAAAATAATTCGGATTGCGTATCTTTGCCCGAGGATAAAGCGCCGCAATCCGGGCTTCGTCCGCTACCGCCGGAAGATAAATCACGCTTAACACATATTATGAAAAGAGATTCTCAGATTTTCGATTTGATCGGCGCCGAGCGCAAGCGCCAGACGGAAGGCATCGAGCTGATCGCCTCGGAAAACTATGTCAGCGACCAGGTCATGGAGGCAATGGGGTCGGTGCTGACCAACAAATACGCCGAAGGCTATCCCGGCGCCCGTTACTACGGCGGCTGCGAGGTCGTCGATCGGGTCGAGACGCTGGCCATCGAGCGCGTCTGCCGTCTCTACGGAGCCGAATACGCCAACGTGCAGCCCCATTCGGGCGCACAAGCCAACATGGCGGTCTTCTTCGCCGTTCTCAAACCGGGCGACACCTTCATGGGGCTCGATCTTGCGCACGGCGGACACCTGTCGCACGGCTCGGCGGTCAACATGTCGGGCATGTATTTCAACGCCGTCGGGTACCAACTCAACGAGCAGACCGGCACGATCGACTACGAAGACATGGAACGCAAGGCGCTGGAACACCGTCCGAAGCTCATCATCGGCGGCGCCTCGGCCTATTCGCGCGAATGGGACTACAAACGTATGCGCGAAATCGCCGACAAGGTGGGCGCGCTGCTGCTCATCGACATGGCCCACACGGCCGGACTGATCGCCGCCGGCCTGCTGGACAACCCCGTGAAATACGCCCATATCGTCACCTCGACGACGCACAAGACGCTGCGCGGCCCGCGCGGAGGCATCATCCTCATGGGCAAGGATTTCGACAATCCGTGGGGCTACACCACGCCCAAAGGCGTCGTCAAGAAGATGTCGCAACTGCTCAACTCGGCCGTCTTCCCCGGTATTCAGGGCGGCCCGCTCGAACACGTGATCGCCGCCAAGGCCGTCGCTTTCGGCGAAGCGCTCGCACCCGAATACAAGGAGTACCAGGCGCAGGTGCAGAAGAATGCCAAGGCCATGGCCGAAGCCTTCGTCAAACGCGGCTACAAAATCGTTTCGGGCGGTACGGACAACCACCTGATGCTGGTCGACCTGCGGACGAAATTCCCCGAATTGACGGGCAAGCTGGCCGAGCGATGCCTCGTCGCGGCCGACATCACCACCAACAAGAATATGGTACCGTTCGACAGCCGCTCGCCGTTCCAGACCTCGGGCCTGCGTTTCGGTACGCCCGCGATCACCACGCGCGGCCTGAAAGAAGACAAGATGGAGTTGACCGTGGAGTTGATCGACCGCGTGCTGCACGACCCCGAAAACGAGGCCAACATCGCTGCCGTCCGCAAGGAGGTCAACGCACTGATGTCGCAATATCCGCTTTTCGCCTGGTAGCATGAAGGCGGTCGTCGAATTCCTGCGGCAACTGCACGCTCACAACGAACGCGCATGGTTCGAGGCGCACCGCGCCGAATGGCTGCAATTGCAGGAGCGTGTCCGCAGCTTCGCCGAAGGGTTGATCGAGGGAATCGCCTCGTTCGACCCCTCGGTCGAGGGGCTGACCGCTAAGGACTGTACCTACCGCATCTACCGCGACGTGCGTTTCAGCCGCGACAAATCGCCTTACAAGACCTGGCAGGGCATCTACGTCGCACCGCACGGTAAAAAAGCGGGGTATGCGGGCTACTATTTCCACCTCGAAGGCGCCGCCGAGGAGGGACTCGTCGGCAGCCACATGCTTTTTTCCGGACTCCACATGCCGCATCCCACGGTGCTCCGAAGCGTACGCGAGGAGATTCTGGACAATGGCGCGGAATTTGTCGGGAACATCCGGCGCGCCGAAGGATTCGCGCTCGACGAGTCGCAGCGACTGAGGCGCACGCCCGCAGGGTTTCCGACGGACTCGCCCTACGACGAACTGCTGCGGTTGAAGGAAGTAGCGCTCTGCCGTCCGTTCGGCGACGATTTCCTCGCGGGCGACGACCTGCTGGAACGCACGCTCGCCGAGTTCCGCAAGACCGCGCCTTTCGTGCAACAGCTCAATCGTGCCGTGCAGTACGCCTACGAAGAGATGATGTAATCTACAAATACGTGTAACTATGCGAAACATTCTTCTGTTGATATCGATGCTCGGCCTGCTGCCGGCAGGATGCGGCCACACGGTCTCCGACACCGACACGGTCTCGTGCGACACCTTCGTCTATTCGGTCAAGGGCGGCGACTCACTGCGGCTCGACCGTTATACCGACACCCCCGCAGCCGAAATCGACGCAAAAAAGCCCTGCATGATCTTCGTCTTCGGCGGCGCCTTCATCAGCGGCACGCGCGACGCCGAATCGTACCGCCCGTTCTTCGAATACATGGCGCGCGAACAGGGGTACACCGTCGTTTCGATCGACTACCGGCTCGGCCTGAAAGAGCCACTCGCCGCCGGCAAACTCTCGCCCGAAACGTTCCCGCAACTGCTTCCTCAAACGGTACTCATGGCCGTCGAGGATCTATACGACGCGACGAGTTTCGTCGCAGGGAAGTCTGCGGAGTGGGGGATCGATCCCGCGCGGATCGTCGCCTGCGGATCGAGCGCCGGAGCGATCACCGTCCTGCAAGGAGCCTATTTCATCGCCAATGAAAATCCGCTGACGGCCAAACTGCCCGACGGGTTCGATTACGCCGGCGTGATCTCTTTCGCCGGTGCCGTCGTCGACATGGCCGACGATTTGACCTGGAAACGCGCTCCTGCGCCGATCATGCTCTTCCACGGCGACGCCGACTCCAACGTTCCCTACGGGGCGCTGCGGATGGGCGGCGCAGGGATCTTCGGATCGGACTACATCGCACGACAACTCTCCGACATGAAATCGCCCTATTATTTCTACTCGGTGGAGGGTGCCGACCATGCATTGGCCACGGTGCCGATGAACAACTACCGCGATGCCATCGACCAGTTTCTCACGCAACAGGTAGGCGAGCGGCTTCCGGCCATGATCGACACGAAGGAGCGTTTCACCAATGCCTCGCCCGGCGGCAAGACATTCACCGCAGAGGACTACATTCGCAGCAATTTCGCGGGCGAATAACCGTCGACGAAAGGGTAGCGTTTTCAACGAAACACCCCCGACCGAACGATTCGGCCGGGGGTGTTTGTCGAAAACGTTCGCTCCTACATTTCCGCGAAATAACGGTAGAAATAGGGGATCGTCTCGATACCGCGCTGGAACTGATCCAATCCGAAACTCTCGTTGGGCGAGTGGATCGCGTCCCGCGACAAACCGAAGCCCAGCAAAATAGACTTCACACCCAGAATCTCCTCGAAAGCACTCACGATCGGAATCGAACCGCCCGAATAGAAGGGCAGGGGCTTCTTGCCGAAGGTGGCTTCGACGGCCTTCTCGGCTGCCTTATAGGCGGGCAGGTCGGTCGGCGAGACGTAGGGCGCGCCGCCGTGCAGGAACCGCACGTCGACCTTCACGCTGCGGGGCGCAATGGCGCGGAAATACCGCTCGAAGAGCTTGGCGATCTTACGGAAATCCTGATTCGGCACCAGCCGCATCGAGATCTTGGCCGACGCACGCGCCGGAATGATCGTCTTGGTTCCCTCCTCGATATAACCGCCCCAGATGCCGTTCACGTCGAGCGAAGGACGCACGCCCGTACGCTCCATGGTCGTATAACCCGCTTCACCCGCCACGTCGCCGATGTGCAGCGACCGCTTGTAGTCGGCCAGACGGAACGGCGCCTTGTTGAGCGCACGCCGTTCGGCGGCCGACAGTTCGCGCACGTCGTCGTAGAATCCGGGAATCGTCACGCGCCCCTCGTCGTCGACCAGCGAAGCGACCAGCCGCGCCAGCACGTTGGCCGGATTGGCCACCGCACCGCCGAAAAGTCCAGAATGCAAATCCTTGTCCGGTCCCGTCACCTCTACCTGCATATAAGTTAAACCACGCAACCCGCAGGTAATCGAAGGTGTATCCATCGAAATCATCGACGTATCGGAGACCAGAATGACATCCGATTTCAGCAGTCTCTTCTGCTCGCGGCAAAATTTGTAGAGACTCTGCGAACCGATCTCCTCTTCGCCTTCGAGCATGAACTTCACGTTGCAGGGCAGTTGTCCGGTCGCGCACATCGCCTCGAACGCCTTGATGTGCATGAACGACTGCCCCTTGTCGTCGTCGGCTCCGCGCCCCCAGATGCGGCCGTCGCGCACGACGGGTTCGAACGGCTCGGTCGTCCACTCCTCGCGCGGATCGACCGGCATCACGTCGTAATGGCCGTAGACCAGCACCGTTTTGGCCTTGGGGTCGACGATCTTCTCGGCGAAGACCACCGGATTCCCCTCGGTGGGCATCACCTCGGCGTGGTCGGCACCGGCCTTGACGAGCGCTGCCGCCAGATGTTCGGCACAGCGCACCATATCCCCGCGGTGTTCCGTCTGCGCGCTGATCGACGGGATGCGCAGCACCTCGAACAACTCTTCGACGAAGGCGTCGCGGTGCGAGCGGATGTAATCGAGAACCTTTTCCATAATCGTATGTCGTTTTACAGGTTGCAAATTTCGTGCAGTTCGCCGATGAACCGCTGCGCCAGCGCATCGGCCTCTTCGGAATCGGACGCTGTGACCAGCGAAGTGAGGGCGTCCAGATCGGCGGTCATCTGATAAGGGCCGCTGAGCGAGACGGAGTAATCCGGCTGCCCATCCAGCGTGTTGGTGCCTTCCAGCTGCACGCTCTGGCGGGCGGCGGAGGGAACGGCCTGGGTAAGAACCGACAGCACCGGCTGGCAGGCGCGGGCAAAGGCGGCCGCGTCGGCGTATTCGCCGCGCAGGTCCACATGGACGAACAGATTATCGGCGGCGGTCAGTTCGTTCAGGTGCTCGGCCTGGGTGTAGCGGTTGAGGTGGCTGTCCAGATCGGTCACGCCGCTGTTTTTCAGCTGGTCATAACAAGTGCTGCTCAGCTCCGAGGTGATCTGGGCTTCCCGCTGTTCCGATTCCGGGCCGTAATAGTCCCAGAACATCGGGATGACCGCCACGCACAGCGAGCAGCCTACCAGAATCAGGCAGAGCAGCACGCTACCGAAGTTGACCCGGTATTCGTCCCCCTTGAGGAAGGAGCCGATCAGGATCTCCAATCCCATAAGAACCAGCAGCAGCGGGGAAAGCTTTGCGGCGGCGAACAGATTAAAGCCGGGAACAAAGCAGTAGCCC
>ENA-ORIC01003367-ORIC01003367.1-human-gut-metagenome-genome-assembly--contig:-NODE-3367-length-11205-cov-22.507728_pt1 | contig 11205 bp, 11 predicted proteins | sample MGYA00243023_ERZ508732 | MGnify/ENA primary metagenome ERZ508732 (study PRJEB26277, sample SAMN04329767) | human gut metagenome | biome: human-associated habitat | host: Homo sapiens | place: USA...
TTCGGACTGTCTCCTGCCGTACAGGTGGAACTGATCGACTACCGTAATCCTTCCAAGAACGGCGTATACCTCGTGGAGGAGGTAACGACAACTTTCGGAGTGGGTGGATACAGACAACAGCTGGGCATTCCGTACAGGATTCGCAAATGACCATATTGTTTATTAATGGACATTCTTTCCTTCCAGAAAATACCCGAAAAGGAAAAACGGCATTCCGTGCCGCTCCAAGGAACATCACTGCTTTTTATTCATAATTAATCCACTGCATTTTTACAAATCCATGTCTTTAAAAATATTTTACAACAGGGGCGTTTCGGCAGGAAGAATAATATCTGCAAATACCTTTGATATAAATCAGTTAATCATCTTTTTGATTCTCTGAACCAGTATGGTCTTTCGTTTTTCTACAAAATCAGAAAAATTAGACAATGAAAGATCCGTATCCGGAATAAGGTGGTCCTCCATGAATTTCTGCATGTCCTTGTTCCGGGTCTGTTCACTAACCCACTTGTCCAATGGCTTGGCGTTTTTAGACTCGTTCTCATTGGCATCGAGCATCTGCAGGTTTAGGATGGAATTGTAGACCTGCCAACCATATTTTTCCTTGTCTTTCTCTTCCAGATCATTGTATGCAGAGGCTGGGTGCAGGTGGTCCTGATGGAAATTATTGTTCCTGTAATCAAGATTCGGATACAGCATGGCCAATATTGGGAAACTATATCGTGAGTCTTTCTGGCTGTAAAGCAAGTCTTCTATAAAATCGTCACCTACATCCGACAGTTTCTTGATTTCAGAGTTTATTTCTGCTGCCGGGAACAATGTCACGGTTTCTTTTATATAACAGCCGGTGATGTCTGTAGTATATGCCCTTCTTGACTGTGCAAGAACGGAATCAGCACTTGCTCCGAATGCCCTGCGGAGCAGAATTGAGAACAACCATTTTTTTATGATTTCACAATCCTCTCTATTTCCCATCTTTTTGTAAAAATCCTGATATATGTCCTTAGCCTTAATTGTAATCTTGTCTGTAATAATGACATTTATTCCTTTTGTAGGACTGTGTTTGTCATTAATGTTTTTCAGACAAAGGTTTGCCCCCATTCTATTTATTATCTTTTCTTTCTATTTTGGTTGGTTTTATGAGCCACAAATGGATTTGTTGGTTCATTATGAGCATTTTCATCGTATTGCCGACAAATCATTGGTTGAGCAATGGATGGACTCTGGAACATCAAAATATGGCAAAGAAATATATCCTGTATTATTTAAATATTTCATTGGTTTAATTGCTGATAACCGGAATTTTTTCTCTGCTTGTGCGTGTGTGGTATATACTTCTCTATTTATATTTGGAGTCGTAAAACCACTCCAGCCATTATATATGCAGAAAATGTCAATTCCTGCATGGCTACTCTTCCTGGGAGTGATTTTTACTGTAGAATACTATTGGTTTCTCGGTTTTCGCTTTTGGAGCGGAGCATTTGTTTTTACTGGCTTCTATTTGAGATACCTTAATTCAGGAGCCGTTAAGTACCTTTGGTTATCTGCGTTATGTATTTGTTTTCACTATTCACTACTCGCCTTATGTGTCGCGGCTGTATTAAACCTACTCTTGCGATATAGGTTTAAAGTGTACTATTTAATTCTTATCGTATCATTCATCGTTCGCTTTGCGAAAATCGCGTTTGTCACTAATATCGCACAATTTGGCATATTTGAAAACTACGTCAAAGAGAGCGTTAGGAATCAAAATATCATACAGTCTGTTGGAAAGTATGCAGAGGAAATACGCGAGTATGGTAATCAGTTCTATTTGCTTCGTGAAACAATTGCCGTTTTCGGTGTCTTGGCTGTGATCTATATACTATATAAAAAAATAGGGAAAGAATTTTGGGAGCAGAATGTCAAATTCTGGGGGTTCTGTATTCTCCTATTGTCTTTTGCCAATTTCGGATATGTCAGTTTGACTTTTTATGATAGATTCTTCAAACTTGCCGTGCTATTCTTATATGTTTTTACATATATGTGGGTTATGGATATTCAATCCAAATTGAGTTTTAAGTCCCAGCTACTAATAACTATGGTTACAATTATACCGGTATTGTATTTCATTGTTACACCATTAGTTGAACAGAGGCACATGTTGTTCCAACTAAACTTATGGTTTAGTAATCTATGTTCATGATGAAAAATTTTGTAATCTGAATTTCTCATCGTGCTGATGTATGGTCTATGGATAGCTACCAATACGAACAACCAAAAAGGCATAACATCAGAAAACGAAAATAGATTAACCGTTGATGTTCAATGTTCTTAATTATTTTAATCATATCAATTGAAACACTAACAATGAGGGTATTAATAACTGTTCCCACTAAATCCGGATATGGAGGAGTAACTAATTATTATTTAGGGATTAAAGAGTATTGGAAAGAAAATATTGAATATTTTTATTTCGGTCGTAAGCCTTGGCGTAATATATTTTATCCATTTTTAATTATCCGTTTTATAATCCGATTGATTTGCTTTAAACCTGATATAGTACTACTTAACCCATCGCTTGGAGATAAAGCCTTAAAACGAGATTTTATATATTTAAACATTTGCCGATTTTTCAGAAAGAAAACATCCGTATTTATTCATGGTTTCAATTTCGAGTATGCTAAAAATGCAGATTGGAAATGGATAAGTGCCAATTTGAATAAGGCCTTGTGTATTTTTGTGTTATCCCAAGATTTCAAGAATGAATTGATAAGGAGGGGGATAAAATCTGATATACATCTAACTTCGACAAAAGTACCCGATTATTTTATTTCAGGTTTTGACCTTTCGATGAGACAAGGAAAAGCCGAAAACATTATGTATAGCGGGCGAATAGAAAAGGCCAAGGGTGTATATGAAACAGTCGATACATTTTCAATACTTAAGTCACAATACAAGGATCTGACATTGACCTTTGTCGGTGATGGCTCAGAACTTCCTATGTTGAAACAATATGTTGAGAATAAGAAAATAAAGGATGTCCGTTTTACTGGAGGGTTACGTGGGGAAGATTTTAAAAAGGAATACATTAACGCCGATATGTATTTGTTTCTAAGTTATACGGAAGGTATGCCAACTGTGGTTTTGGAAGCAATGATTTTCGGACTCCCTATTTTTACCAGAAAAGTGGGTGGCCTAATAGATTTCTTTGAAAATGGAAAGATGGGATATATATCAAGTTCGTTAGATCCGGCAGTTTTTGCAGAAGCAATGAAACCATATATCGAGAATCCTGCTAAAATGAGGAGTGTATCAATATATAATTCCGAATATGCGAAAACCCATTTTGTTGCATCCGTTGTTGTCCGAAAATTTGAAAATACACTAAAGAAATATATTGAGCTATGAATATTCTGAGAATCAAGAAGCTAATATTTTTACACCTCCAACATCTACCCATGAAATCAAGGGCATGGAGACCATTATAGTTTGCAAATGGGGTGGAGTGCAGATAATCAGCCCCAAAAGAACGTTTATCGGTGAGGGCGTCATATTTGACACAAATTATCCACAAGATATTTTTATCGAAGAAGGTGTTCGTTTGACATCGGGGGTGAAAATAGTAACACATTTCATGAATCCTAATACTGGAAGTTACGACAGGGGGAAGGTTCATATCTGCAAAGGCGCCTATCTCGGAATGAATACTTTGGTGGTAAAACCTGTAACAATTGGAGAGCGAGCTATAATTGGAGCAGGTTCTGTTGTGACCAAAGATATACCAGCCAATGAAGTTTGGGCAGGAAATCCCGCAAAATTTATAAGAAAACGGTAGGATTAATTCATATGGACATTATATCATTCTATAGGGTAGAACGTTGGCTATTTGAACGCCATATTCCGGTTTTGCCCAAAATCGTACAACTATTGATTTTTCTCATTTTCAATTCAAAAATAACCGCTGATTCAAAAATAGGAAAAGGGTCATACTGTGTGTGCAAAGGGATTAGCACTGTCTTAATACCGGGAACAGAAATCGGAGAAAATTGCGTATTAGGATTGCGATTTTCTACTGTACGGCAGTTTCCATATAAAGAAGTTCCTTGTCTAAAGAATAATGTTTGGGTGGGACCTAATGTTATTATTGCTGGCCCTGTTGTAATAGAAGATGATGTGGTAATCGCTGGAAATTCATTTGTCAACCGAAGTGTTCCCAAAGGTGCTATTGTAGCAGGATGTCCGGCAAAGATTATTGGCTGGAGAAAGAATCTTGATTATGCGATTGAGACAAACCCAAAGTATAAAGATGGCCGTATGCCATTCTTGACAAAATGAATAACACCAATGAATGATATTGCAGATGCTTTTTATAAGCTAAAAATTTATTGTGAGACTGAACATTTCAAGGGTTGGGATCCGTATGATGGTCTCAACTCTAAAATTTTTCAGGCAATTCCGCTGCTGAAAAAGTCTGTATTGTGCAGATTGATGGTCATACAAGGTTTCAAGCGTTGCCCTTTCAATATGAGACGGATGGCTTTCGTTCCGAAAGAGTATAACGCAAAAGGTATCGGGCTGTTCTTGTCCGGATATTGCAATCTGTATAAAGTTGTGGAAAATCATCCGCAATTATCCGAAAAAATGGGAACGTTGGAGATGATAAAGGCTCGGATTGAAGAATTGGCAGAGTTGCTTATATCCTTACAATCTAAAGGCTACAGCGGTGCTTGCTGGGGGTATAACTTCGATTGGCAGGCACGCCGTCTGTTTCTTTTTCCCAAATTCACGCCCACAGTAGTTGCTACAAATTTCTGTGCCACGGCACTGATGCAGGCATATGAAATAACTAGGAACAAACACTATTTGGAGATTGCATTAAGTGCAGCGGATTTTGTAATAAAAGATTTGCATCGCACGCCGTATAATGGTGGCTTTCTCTTTTCTTATAGTCCGTTAGAGGGTAATGACACTGTGTTCAATGCTTCGCTGCTCGGTTCTCGATTGTTGAGTTATTGTTTTTATTATACACAACAGGAGGAATACAAAAGACTAGCGGAGCTATCCATTAAAGCCTGTTGTTCCGGGCAACGGGAAGACGGGGCTTGGGTATATGGAATGCTCCCCGTACAGAATTGGGTAGACAGCTTTCATACAGGATATAATTTAGATGCGCTGATCGCTTATCAAGAGTTGACAGAGGATCATGCTTTCAATGGTTACATCGAAAAAGGTTTCGACTACTATGTCAATCATTTTTTCGAAGCGGACGGAACTCCTAAATATTATGATAACCGAATGTATCCTATTGACATCCATTGTCCAGGGCAGCTATTGATAACATTGACCCGCCTACATAAGATGAAAAAATATGAGGAACTTGCCAAAAAAGTATTGCAATGGACAATCCGAAATATGCAAGATAAAAAGGGGTATTTCTACTACCAATTAAAACCTGGCATCAGTTCTAAAATCTCGTATATGCGATGGAGTAATGCATTTATGTTTAATGCAATGTCGCATTATTTACTCGCAATATAAAATTTCCAACATAAATGAATAAAGTTTCTTTAAACGGAGTCGAAATATATCCGTTCGATTCCGAACAGTCTTTGTTGTCTTTTGTAAACGATAATAAGGGCATATTAGTAGCCATAAATGCTGAGAAAATTTTACATGCTACAGATCAGACACGAGGAATTATCAATCGGAACATAGGGTATTGCGATGGAGCCGGCGCACAAATGGCTCTCAAACAAAAAGGTTTTGAAAATGCGTGTAAAATTCCCGGTTGTGAGTTGTGGCTCAAAATTGTAGCTCAATTTTATAGAGAAAAGACTTTTTATTTGATAGGTGGTAAACCTCAAATCATAGAAGAAACTGTGTCTAAACTGCGTAAAGAATATGCAGGGATTCACATTATCGGTTATCGGGATGGATATATCAAGGCAAACGAGGAACGGGAAAGACTTATAAAAGACATAACCGAAAAAAGACCTGATGTGGTATTTGTGGCTATGGGGTCTCCTAAACAGGAATTACTGATGGAAGAAATACAGCATAGACACAAAGCCATCTTTCAAGGATTAGGCGGCAGCTTCGATGTATATACTGGCCATGTGGAAAGGGCTCCTAAATGGTGGGTGAACCACAATCTTGAATTTGCCTATCGGTTGCTCAAAGAACCGAAAAGAATAAAACGGCAAATTCACTTGATAAAGTATGCCTGGTGGCTGATAACTAAAAAATTATAGAACAATGAAGAAGGTAATGCTGGTCTTCGGGACTCGTCCGGAGGCCATTAAGATGGCTCCGTTGGTGAAGGAGTTCCAAAAAAAATCAGCAGACTTTGAAACAATCGTCTGCGTGACGGGGCAGCATCGTGAAATGCTCGATCAGGTGTTGCAGATATTCGATATCAAGCCGAATTATGACTTGAACATCATGAAGCAGGGGCAAGATCTGTATGATGTAACCGCCCGTGTGCTGACCGGGATGCGTGATGTGTTGAACAAGGCGAAACCTGATGTGGTATTGGTGCACGGTGACACAACCACTTCTACTGCCGCCGCACTCGCAGCTTTCTATCAGCAGATCCCTGTAGGTCATGTAGAAGCGGGCCTGCGTACCCACAACATATACAGCCCTTGGCCGGAGGAGATGAACAGACAAATAACAGGGCGCATTGCCACCTATCACTTTTCTCCGACCGCTTTAAGCAAGAAAAATCTGTTGACGGAAGGTGTGCAGGAGGACAAGATAACCGTAACAGGGAATACGGTCATCGATGCCCTTCATATCGTTGTTGATAAAATAAAGACTGACGGAGCTCTACAACAAGAACTTGCCGGGGTGCTGGAAAAAGCGGGTTACGATACCTCACGGCTTGCTGATGGCAAGAAACTCGTTTTGATAACCGGACACCGACGTGAAAATTTCGGAGACGGATTCATCAGCATGTGCACAGCCATTAAGGATCTGACGGCAAAATATCCATATGTGGACTTTGTCTATCCGATGCACTTGAACCCCAATGTCCGCAAACCTATCCATGAAGTATTCGGGGAGAATTTGAATAGTTTGGGAAATATGTTCTTTATCGAACCATTGGAATATCTGAGTTTCGTGTTCCTGATGGAAAAAGTGACCCTTGTCCTTACCGACAGCGGTGGTATTCAGGAAGAGGCTCCGGGGTTAGGCAAACCGGTACTGGTGATGCGTGACACCACCGAACGTCCGGAGGCGTTGGATGCAGGAACGGTAAAATTGGTAGGAACCGATTATAACAAAATTGTCTCCGAGGTATCGATTTTATTGGATGATGCATCTGCTTATGAGCAAATGAGTAAAGCCATTAATCCTTACGGTGACGGAAAAGCGTGTATGCGTATAACGCAAACACTTAATGTTCGGTTGTAACTTTTGTATTTTCTTGACACATTCACCAGAAGAAATATGTTAGTACCGAAGGTGAATGTCGTATTGCAGGCGGACAAAGACATCGGCAGCATAACAGAGGCAGACATTTGGCTCAATTGTATGGACGGCAACGGTAACTTCTTGTCTGTGGCTGCGGAAGACCATACCGGCGACGGACATTACATTGCCACCTTGCCGTTAGACTACAGCCCGGTAGAGCCTTTCATCCAAGTTCACTTGAATGAAATGGTCTATGATTACCTGTCCATTCCGAATTTCAAAGCGGGACAGGAATGTCAAATCTCGCTTATACTCGGTACGGACGGGCTTCGCACACCGGGAATAGGAGCTGAAATCGACGACTGGGAAGTTGTGGAAGGAGATGTCACATTCGTAAAATGACAAAATATAATAAATGACGCCTGCTGGTTTTGTTATCATTGGCAGGCGTTTCACTTTTTATCCCTCATTCAGGAATCCCGGCATTTACCGAGTGTTCCGCTTGTTCTGCACGTCTTTTTCCCATTTCGATGTGAAGGATTTACCACAAAGGGCTTGGAGAAGAAGAAACACATAGCAGAACTGAAAATCCGACCTAGCTAAAAAGAAAAACAGATTTCTTATTTATGCCTTCAGACTCCGGACAAATTAACTCTATAGTTTTTTGAGCATTCCTTCGTTCGTATTGGGATTTATGGTTATTTTTGTAATTCAATCAATAATATGACGATAATGGCAAAGACATACCAAAGGACTAAATTACAAGAAGTCACGATCAGAGGATATAAATCCATAGCCTATGACAGACCTGTGACCTTGAAGCTGGGTGATGTCAGCATCTTGTTGGGTGCCAACGGTGCAGGCAAGAGCAATATCATCAGTTTTTTCCGGATGCTGAGCTACATGATGAGCAAGTCATTCGGGAGATATGTGGAAATATCGGGCACGTCTCATGCCTTGCTGCATTACGGCATTAAACGGACACCGGTCATGTCCGGAGAACTGAAGTTTGCCGACAGCAATTCCATGGATGTTTATGGCTTTTCATTGGCCAATGCCACTCCCGACAGGCTGATTATCACGGAAGAGCGGATTACATGGCATCGCAAGGGGGAGAAAAAGCCCTATGAGATAGCACTGGAACCGAATTTCAAGGAGTCCGCTCTCGCAGAGTGTGAGGATCCGGTTGCCAAAACTATTTTCCAGATGCTTTCTTACTGCAAGGTATATCAGTTTCACGATTCATCGACAGAGGGGCCGCTACGTCAGGCTTGTCCCGTCGAGACGGCCAATTACCTCCAGTCGCACGGAAACAATCTGCCTTCTTTCCTGCTGTTCCTGCGGGAGAACTACAAGGATGCCTACAACCGGATTGTTGACTATGTCCGTGACGTAGTTCCCCAGTTCCAGGACTTCTATCTGGAGCCCGTGGGTGGTATCATTTCTCTCCGGTGGATAGATAATTCTGCCACGGACTATCGTTTCAATGCCTACCAGTTCTCCGACGGATCTATCCGTTTCATTGCCCTGGCTGCCTTGCTTCTGCAGCCTGCCCAGACAATGCCCAACGTCATCATTTTGGATGAACCGGAACTTGGCTTGCATCCCTATGCCATCAGCCAGCTGGCAGAAATGATTAAGGATGCGTCCATACACGCACAGGTCATTATTGCCACGCAGAGCAAGGATTTGGTCGATCATTTCGACATCGGCGATATCTCTGTGGTGGAAATGAACAAGGAAACGCAGGCAACCTCTGTCACTCACCTTGACGCCAAAGAATATCATCTTTGGCTTCAGAACTATACGGTGAGCGAACTTTGGGACAAAAACATCATAGGAGGACGTCCCGTATGAAAGCGAAGATTATTCATGTCCTTTGTGAGGGACAGACGGAACAGGGATTTGTGGAGGAAGTGTTGCGTCCCTACCTGCAAGCGCAAGGTGTGGCAGGTGTAAAAAGCATCCTGATTACCACTAACAAGAAAAAGAATGCCCGTGGTGGAATGCTGAGCTATGCTCAGGCGGTGACAGACCTAGAACTGTTGCGGAAAATGAAGATGGACGGCGAATACGAACGTCATGTTTTCACAACGATGTTCGACCTCTACGCATTGCCGGATGATTTTCCCGGTTATGAAGCAGCCAAAGCAATCGGTGAGCCTTACGCCCGTGTCGCAGCATTGGAAACGGCGTTTGCTGAAGCAATCAACGATAGTCGTTTCATTCCCTATATTCAGCTGCATGAATTTGAAGCTCTGCTCTTTTGCGGTATTGACTATCTGGCAAAGCGTTACCCCGGTTGTGAGAAACGCTGCGAACAGCTGAAAAAAGACCTGGAGAAAACCAGCAACCCCGAGCTGATAAACAATAGTCCGGAAACGGCTCCGAGCAAACGTATTATCAAGGCGATAGAAGGAGACAAAAAACAGCATTACAACTACAATAAGCCGGCTACCGGCAAAGATGTTACCAAAAGTGTCGGCATGGATGAACTTCGTGCCCGGTGCAGTCACTTCAATGAATGGATAGAAAAGTTGATAGACTGCTGATTCTGTAATCAGATAATATCAAGGTTCTGACAGACAGGTTCGAGTGTTTATCTCAAAAATGGAAGAGATGGGGATTATACAGAAAGAGGGTGTAGGAAGAAATACTCGCTATATAAAGACTGCGAGTTTCCCATCTTTTAATTGAGAAGACAATTTTTGCTCTGTCCAAAAAACAAGTTTTTGGTCAAAAAACAGCACAAATAACTGATTATCAATTATTCTTTCAATGCCCGAAAATCTGTTTTTTTGTACGAAAGAGTTCTTTCACTTTTCTATCCCTCATTCCGGAATTCCGGCATTTACCAGATATTACTAATTAAAAAATTTAGATAAGTAACGAGATGCTAGATTTGATTAGTTGCTCGTAAGGTATAAGGCATCGACATTCTTCTGTTATTTAGTCAGTTGAAAAAATGTAACAATTATTTCTCTGATACCTAATACTTTTTCTATTTACACCATCCACGGATTCTTATACGGATCATAATCCGTCTGGAAAGTAGCCAGTTGCCAGTCGGTGACAGGTTTCTTCGAGTCATCGACTTTGCGGGGAATCTGCGGATTAAGCCGTAGTTTGGCGGCATCATTGAGCCATTTCATGCTATCCTCGTAATCGCGCATGCGGACAACACTGACATTATTCGGAGCAATGAGTTTCGTGAGTTCGTAGATGGCCAGCCGGACCATGTGCTTCTTGAGATTGTAGTTGCGGGGGTCATGCAACGAGAGGTTCTGCCCGACTTGCGGTGTGTCCGCGTTCACATCCGTTTCCGGGTAAAATACCCGTCCGTCATAAACGACATATTCGTGTTCCGACAACTCATAGGCATTGTATGATGAATCGTAATCGGCTATGGCTCCCCAGCAGTCGGAAACCATCGGGTCAAGATTGTAATCGAAACCTTCAAGCGTCATCAAAGTATAGAATGCTCCTTCATACTCGACGACTGCCCACAGAGGATACTCGACAGGCTGCCATAACGAGGCTTCCGCCTCGATCCAACCGCCGACCAACGGGATACGGACATCATCGAACTTGTACCCGTTTTCATTAAGACAAGTATAAACAATGCCGTTATAATTCACTTTATCTCCCGGATAATAGGTGTTGAACTGGGAATAATTTACAACTTGTCCCGCATCGACACGGATATCAGAACTCTCTTCCCAATAGACAACCGTTGCCGGCTTGCGATAGCCGCTGACGGAGCGTATCACCTCATGGATTTGTCCCTCGAAATAGACATGCACACCC
>ENA-ORIC01003370-ORIC01003370.1-human-gut-metagenome-genome-assembly--contig:-NODE-3370-length-11198-cov-3.477385_pt1 | contig 11198 bp, 20 predicted proteins | sample MGYA00243023_ERZ508732 | MGnify/ENA primary metagenome ERZ508732 (study PRJEB26277, sample SAMN04329767) | human gut metagenome | biome: human-associated habitat | host: Homo sapiens | place: USA...
GCTCCGGCAGCAGCGGATCGCGGCGGCGAAGCAGCAGCTGCTCCACCGTGTATGTCTGCCCGGCCGGCTGTCCAAGCACGCGCAGGGCAAGATAGCGCTTGCCGGCATCGCGGCAGAGGGCTGCGTCCTCGATCGTAAAACCGTTGTGCCAGAGCCAGTCCGTCAGTTCCTGCACTTTGCTCTGCGGCTGCAAAACGAGCCGTTTTCCCTGCCGCAGCCACGGCGTGGCCGCCAGGATCGCACAGATCGTTTCCCCGCCCATGCCGGCAATGGTGATGACATCCGCTGCCTGCGCGTCCGGAAATTGCAGACCGTCCGCCTGCACGAACCGAACGCGCTCCTCCAAGTCGTAAGCGGCGGCGGACTTCCGCGCATTGGCAAGCGGACCGACATGGATGTCGGCCGCGATGGCCGTTTGAACGACTCCATTTTGCAGCAGCCAGACCGGCAAATATCCGTGATCTGTACCGATATCCGCAGCGCAGGCGCACGGCGGCACGAAGTCCGCGACCATTTGCAGCCGCGGTGATAGATGAATGGAATCCATACTTACTCCTCCGGAAACGCCAAAAGCCGGCGTACCGCCGGCTTTTGATCCATGTCTGTATCTTACAGACTCTCCAGATAGGTGCGCAGCTGCTCGAGGAACTCGTCCGGATCCACGTCGTGTGCAAGGCAAGCCTGCTCCAGCGTCTCGCCACTGGCCATGGCGCAGCCGAGGCAGTGCATGCCGATGTTCTGGAACACGGGCATGGCCTCCGGCGCATTGGACAGGATCTCCGAAATCATCGTATCTCTGGAAATTTCAAACATAATCTTTTTACCTCCGGTAGTTTGCTTGTGAGAAAATGATTGGGTCGCACGAAGCGCCCCAATCATTTTAACCAGTTTATCTGCTGATTAGTGCTGCTCTCTCATCTTCGCGAAGCACTCGCTGCAGTAGACAGGACGGTCAGACTTCGGCTCAAACGGAACTCTGGCCTCGCCGCCGCAGGCAGCGCAGGTAGCAGTGAAGAACTCGCGGGGACCGCGGGCGGCGTTCTTGCGCGCGTCACGGCAGGCCTTGCAGCGCTGGGGCTCATTCTGGAAGCCCTTTTCCGCATAAAATTCCTGCTCACCGGCGGTGAAAACGAACTCTGCGCCGCACTCTTTGCACTTCAACGTTTTGTCTTCGAACATGATAAATCCTCTCTTTTGAAAAACTTGCCTCTCGGCTATATTGCGTTCAGCTCTTGCTGAAGTCGCTGAAATTGGGGAGCCGCGCCAGTTTGCGGCGGATCCGCTGCACGGCATTGTCAATGGATTTTTCGGGTTTGTTCGTCTCGGCCGCCATCTCGGCATAGGAAAGGCCGGACAGATACAGCCGAAGCACCCGCGCTTCAAACGCTGACAAATACCGGGTAAATGCGGACAATAGCTCTTGTTCACTCTCTCTGGCCAGAACCTGCTCCTCAGTAACACGACAATTTGCTTCCGGATAGCTGGATGCCTGGGTCTGTGATTCTTCTGAGAGGATGCTGTCTAGGGAAATGCCGCTGTTGAGCGGAGAATGCTTCTGTCTGGAAGCGGACTTGATGGCACTGTAAATGCGGTTGCTGATACAAACCTCTGCAAACGCTTTGAAAGGCACATTGGACGCCGGGTCATACTGCCGGATGGCAGAGAGCAGGCCAAGCATTCCTTCCTGAATGAGATCCTCGCTGTCACCGCCGATGAGAAAAAGCGGCCGCGCGCAAATGCGCACCAAGCGACTGTAGCGCTCTGCGAGCGCTTCCTCCGCGTCGGCATTCCCGGCACTCACCAGTGCCAGCAGCTCTGCATCAGACAGTTTGGAATCATCCATCATAACCTTCAAAACTCCAATACCACTCAAAACAAATTATAACTAAAAACGTTGAAAAGTCAATACATTTTTGTGTGAGGAGTAGTATTAAGTTGCAAGGTTCAAATGAGCCTTCGCAACTTATTTTTTTTACCACGGAGGACCCTAAAAATGAAGAAAATGACTGTTAGAAAAATGCTTGAAAGAATCGTCGTCGCAACTAACAAACGCAGAGCGAAGAATATAGTTCTGGTCAGCACCGACGGCGAAATCGTGGAAGCGGAATTCGCTGTGGACCTGATCCGAACACTGACAGACTGGAATATCCTGTGGGAAGTAACCGTCATTTCTGAAAAGTTTTACGAAGACCGTTTCGTCGTAATCTTCGACCCAAACATTAAACAGGTCAACGGCGATCCTGACAAGGGCGATACGTGGTTATAAGGCCGCAAGCAGAAAGGAGCGTGAGAACGTGGCAGTTTATAAGTCTATCACCTTCGACAACAGAAAGAAATTCGCGGCCCTGTACGCGAAAGGAATGTCCATTTCCGACATTTCTGACGAAGTGGGCGTCGCCCTTCGAACACTGTATGTCGAACTGAAACGCGGCGCGACTGGGAAACTGGATCAGAACCAGCGACCGGCCTATGATCCGGTACTGGCACAAAGAACCTACCAGGAAAACATTCGCCGTCGCGGCAGTGGTCCGAAAAGAAAGGAGGTCAAGAAATGACACCGGACAGAGCAACCAGGCGGAAACGACGCCGAATCCGTCTGGCGATCAGAAGGACGTCAGCCCTGGCGGCGGCTATTGCCTTCTTCTTTGCCTGGGGAACGATCGGCGCCATAGAAACCGACGCGGTGTCCCTGGTAGAAGGAACGGTCAGAACCTTCGGCCTTCTGTTCATTGGAACCGGCTTCGCCTTTGTAGGTGGCGCCTTCCGAAATCCTACGGAAAGGAGGTCAAAACATGAAGTACACCGCGACACTGTCGGCCGTCCAGGTCGGACAAGCCGTCAAAAGTCTTCTTCTGCTTGGTGAACGCAAGATCATCATTGAAGAAACAGAAAAAGACCGTTTCGTCGTCACCACAACAACCGAAACGGCCCTTTCAAAAAAGTCTACGAACAGTATATCACGAAAAGGAGTGAAAAACAATGGCTAAACTGAATTTTTATGACACCGACGCCGTGAAGGCGTTCGTCCTGGATATTTTAATCGAAAACGCTGAACTGAAAAGCGATCTGGACTATGAAAAGAAGTGTTCGAACGACTGGTTCGACCGCTACAAGAAAGCCGATCAGCAAGTGAAAGACCTTGAAGCGAAGGTCGCTACCCTGGAAGGAGGTTCCGAAAATGAATAACACCCTGTACGAAATCACTGACAAGTATTTGAAGGTCCTTGACAACCTGGAAATCGACGAAGAAACCGGCGAAATCCTGAACGCCGAAGAACTGGACGAACTGTCCGGAGCCTTCGAAGAAAAAAGCGAAGCTGTCGCTTGCTACATCAAGAATTCCGAAGTCTTTATCGGCGACCTGAAAGCCGAAGAAGCCAACCTGGCAAAGCGCCGCAAGCAGACCGAAAAGCGAATCGACTATTTGAAGAATGTCCTGACCGCGTGTCTGGACGCCGCCGGCCGTGACAAGGTCGAAACCACAAAGGTTCGCGTTTCCTTCCGAAAGTCTGTGGCCGTAAGCATTGACGACGAAAAAGCCCTTCCGGCTGACTTCGTTGTTGAAACCGTTACAACGAAACCGGACAAGACCGCGATCAAGAAGGCGATCCAGTCCGGCCAGGAAGTGTCCGGCGCTTCCCTTGTGGAGAACCGAAACCTTCAAATCAAATAAGGAGGAACCGCAATGAAAGAACTTTCGATTCCCCTTCTTACCGAACAAGACATTGACTGTCGCGTTCAGTCGGTCAGCAAAGCAAAGACCGGCCGCGTCGGCGCCGTCCTTCTGCTTTACAAGGACGCGCGCGTCGATATGCGAATCCTGGACCAGGTCTTCGGGCCTGGCAACTGGCAGAGAACCCACGAAGTAATCAACGGAAACCTGTTCTGTAATATCGACATCTGGGACGACGAAAAAAAGACCTGGGTCAGAAAACAGGACGTCGGAACAGAGAGCAACACCGAAAAGGAAAAAGGCCAGGCGTCCGACAGCTTCAAACGTGCCGGCTTCAACGTCGGGATCGGCCGCGAACTTTATACAGGCCCTTTCATTTATGTCGAACTGGCTGACGGTGAATTCTATCCCGAACGCCAGGGTCAGAAGGAAGTCTTCAAGTGCTACGCCAGTACGAAGTTCAAGGTATCGAAGATCGCCTATAACGAACGCCGCGAAATCTGTGACCTGGTAATCGTCGACCGGAACAATAAAGTCCGCTTCAATATGAACGGACACGCACCGGCGCCACAAGCCACACAGAGCGCCACGAACGGGCAGAACGCCCAGGGTGGACAATCTACCAACCAACAGCAAAGAACCGCACCACAACCGCAAAACAGCGCCCAGACAGGCGGCGCCGCGTGTCCCGTGTGCGGCGGCCCTATCAGCGAAGCTGAACGCCGCTATTCCATGAACAAATTCGGCCGTGAAATGTGCCGCGCCTGTCAGAAAAACGCGTGAAAGGTGGTGTCATAAATGCCCAGCCGCATTTTGAAAGAATCAATATGTACGTCTGAAAGTCTGGCGTACTTATCGGCGGAAGCCGAAGTCCTGTTCTATCGTCTGATCGTAAAAGCGGACGACTTCGGCCTGTACTACGGAAGCCCGAAAATCCTTGCTTCCCTTCTCTTTCCGCTGAACGTACCAACCGAAAAGAAGGTGTCTTCCTGGCTGGCTGAACTTGTGAACGGTGGCCTTGTGGCTACATACAGAGCCGAAGACGGTCGGCAATACCTGAAACTTCTGTCCTGGGACAAACACCAGAACAGGCGCGCAACAAAACCCAAATACCCACTACCGCAAGAATTTGATAACACTTGCAGTCAAGGGGTATCAAGTGACAATTCTGACACTTGCGCGCAAATGCAAGCAGATTCTTCCGTAAACGTAAACGAAAACGTATTCGAAAACGTAAACGAGAAACGAAAACGAGTATCGGCGCAACGCGGCGCCGGAGTGAACGACACTTTTGACCAGTTCTGGTCAGTCTATCCACGAAAAGTCGGCAAGAAAGACGCCGTGAAGGTCTGGAATCAAATTCGCCCTAACCCAGACTTGACAAACCAGATCGTCCAGGGTGTGGAACGCTGGAAGTGTTCTGAACAGTGGACAAAGGACGACGGCCGCTTTATTCCATATCCGGCGACATTCCTTCGCGGTGAACGCTGGAACGAATATGACCGCGCCGAAGTCATACCGTCCCCGAAGCCGGCCCCCGTCAAGAACTACGACGACGGTGAAGACTTCCTGGACGGTGGTGAATAATCATGGCCGACAATATCTGGACGGCCGCTGTCGAAGGTATCGCCGCCAGAGGTAGGGCGAACAATGGCGCCGAAGGCGACTACCGCGACGAAGAAGGCTTCCTGTGCTGTGGCAAATGCCACACCAGGAAAGAAGGCGACATCACGATCGGCGAAAAAACGCGTCGCGTTCCGCACCTGTGCAAGTGCGAATCAGAAGCCAGCCGCCAACGTGAAGCCGAAGAAAAGGCCGCCGAATTCCGGAAGCAATGCGAACGGCTTCGCAAAGACGGGATCACTGATCCGTCGTACCTGTCCCAGAACTTCACCCAGGACGACAACCGCAACGCCAGAATTTCCGACGTGTGCCGCCGCTATGTGGAACACTGGCCGGAAATGAAGGCTGACAATATCGGAATCCTGTTTTATGGCGGCGTCGGGACCGGAAAGTCATTCCTGGCCTGTTGCATAGCAAACGCCTTGATCGACAAACAGGTCCGCGCCAGCGTGACGAACTTTCCCCGAATCCTGAACAAACTTCAAGGCTTCGGCGAAGATAAACAGGAATTCCTGGACAAGCTGTCCCGATATGACCTTCTTGTCATCGACGACCTGGGCGTCGAAAGGGACACGTCCTATTCCGTGGAACAGGTCTTCAACGTCATAGACGCCAGAAGCCGCACCGGAAAGCCCTTGATCGTCACGACAAACCTTTCCCTGGCCGACCTTCAAAACCCGTCGTCCCTGGGATATGCCCGAATTTATGACCGAATTCTGGAAATGTGTCCGATCAGGCTGAAACTGGCCGGAGATTCCAGAAGAACCCAGAACGCACAAGAACGCCGCGACAAGGCGAAGCGCCTTCTGGGGCTTGAAAGGACGTGACAGAGTGAAACACTATAAACTGACAATCCCTGGCCTTCTGCCAGGACTGAACGAATATGTGGCCGCTGAACGCGGCGCCAAAGGCAAATACAAGGCCGCCGCTATGAAGAAACAGGCCGAAAACGTGATCGGCTACATGATCAAGACCCAGCTTCGCGGCGTCCGCTTCACCCGTCCCGTGGTGATACATTACACCTGGATCGAACCGAACCGCCGGAGAGATAAAGACAATATCGCTTTCGCAAAGAAGTTCATTCAGGACAGCCTTGTCCACGCCGGCGTTCTTCAAAATGACGGCTGGAAACACATTGAACACTTTACCGACGACTTCGCTGTGGACCCGAAGAACCCCCGTGTCGAAGTCGTAATCGAAGAATTTGAAGGAGGAAACAAAAAATGACTGTACGCGCAAAACTGAAAGACCTTGCACCTGGAACCGTATTCAACGCCGGCCCGATCGACGTCCGCGTCCTGGAACACTTCACCGACGGAAGAACCCTTCTGATCGCCGATACCTGTATCGCTGACCGCCACTTCGCGGATCAGCCGTTCAAGACCAGACCGGAAAAGCCGGCCGCAAATCCGAACGACTGGCGCTTTTCAAACCTGAATCGTGAACTGAACACGGAATTCCTGGCCGCGTTCGACCAGGCCGAAGGCCCTATCCGTTCAAAGGACATCTTAACGGCTGACTGGTCCCTGGCTGATCACGAGGGCGGCGAAGGTTACGGAACCATTCAGGCAAAGATCGCGCTTCTGACGCAAACCATGTATGAGAAATACGCCGATCAGGATCTACTTGAGCTTGACGACTGGTGGTGGCTGATCACCCCGTACGCCAGCAACGCATACAATGCGCGCTGTGTCAACACGGACGGCGGACTGTACTACAACTTCGCGTACTATGGCTACCGTGGCGTTCGGCCGGCTTTCTTCGTGGAATCTGGGATCGCGTTATCCGTGGAGCCTGACCAGGTTGAACTTTCCACTTCTGCCCTGTTGGCCGAATTCACTTCGAAACAGCTTGTCGAAGAAGTCCTTCGCAGAATTGCCGAAGGCCAGGAAGACGGTGACGACAATGAAGAAGACGACTTTTAAGCAATGCGCCGCCGGCGACGTCTTTGAACATCAGGGACAAGCCCTGATCAAGACCACGAAGCCGAACACAGCGGTCAACCTGAACAGTGGCGCCTTCGCGCACTTTCACGACGGTTCCCTGGTGGACAGAAGCGACCTTCTCCTGATCCACCAGGCGGACATTCCGTCCGAAATGCCGGACAGCCTGAAAGGAGGTCGAAACAATGGGTAACAAATCCGCCCTTCAACTGGAAGTCGAAAAAGAAATGGGCTTCGAAATCGACGAAGACCTGTTCGCATACTTAGAGTATTACGCCAGAAGAAAACTGGAAGTCGCCAACAAAAGCGCCGGCCGCGCCTGGGGCGAAGACGGCTACGGCGACGAATACCTTTCACTTCTGATCCCCGACGTGATCCGCGAAATGGCCTTTTCTGCTTACTGTGACAAACGGTCAGCGGAAAACCTGGCCGCCAGAAAGGCGGTGTCGTAATGAAAAACGAAAACGCCATAATGGACCGCATAAAAGCCAGGATCGCATATCACGCCAACGAACACCGGCACACATACGAAATCGGAAAAGGCGTCATGGACTTCCTGGCGCGCGACCTTCTGGCCGATTTTAAGGCCGCCGGCGGTTTACTTCCGCCGGTAGCCCTGGACAGTGACGTCTATGTCATATACCGCCGAAAGCCGGTGAAAGCAAAGGTCATTTTTATCGGAATCAACGCCGACAGACTGTTCTTCTTCAACGTGCTTCGCGGAAATATAAAGGCGAACTTCCAGACGTACCAGTTCACCGAAAACGACATAGGCCGAAGCGTATTCCTTACCCTGGAAGAAGCCGAAAAGGCGGTGGCCTAAATGAAAAAGAAGAAATCAAACCTTCCGAAGTGGAAATATGACTTTTCGTGTAAGAAATGCCGTCATATTCAATACGTCAAGGACAAGGCAAAGCGCCGCGACGGCGACTATTGTATAAAATTCATAGAACGGACCGACGCCGGCCTTCCTTCCCCGATTCACGCTGACGACGATCGTGTCGTCCGCTGTGACTGCTTCGAAGCAATTCCGGAAGAAGGTGATTCCGAATGATACCATTTCCAGAAAAGAAATATTCGGTAATATACGCCGATCCGCCGTGGAACTACGCGGCCGGTGGAAAGACGCGAAACGTCGAAAGACACTACCGCACAATGAAGCCGGAAGACATCTATTCCCTCCCGGTTCAGGATATAGCCGAAGACGACTGCCTTCTGTTCCTGTGGGCCACATTCCCGAACCTGGACGTCGCCCTGGAAACGATCCGTCGCTGGGGCTTCCAGTACAAAACAGCCGCCTTCGTCTGGGTGAAGCGAAACCGGAAATCGCCTTCCTGGTTCTGGGGCCTGGGGAACTGGACACGCGCAAACGCGGAAATCTGTCTTCTGGCCACAAAAGGCAAACCGAAGCGCGCGTCAGCGTCAGTCCATAGCATAATCGACGCCCCGATCAGCCGTCACAGCGAAAAGCCGGCCGAAACCCGTGACAGGATCGTTCAGCTTGCGGGGGGGGGATCAATGATCGAACTATTTGCAAGAAAGACCGCCCCTGGCTGGGATTCCTGGGGCGACGAAGTGGAAGGCGGTGAAAACGAATGACCAGACTGAAAAGGTTCAAGGCCGGACTATTTACAATCACCCTGGGAATGGTCCTGGTGAGCGCGTCCTTCGCCCTGGCTGACGATAAAGCTGTCGCCGAAGGAATTATCCTACCGGAAGAATTAAACGAAACCACGGCCATTCTGGCGCCGTCAGCGGCCTTCCAGGGGCCTTCTGGAACCCTTTCCGAAATGGAAACAGTTCCGGAGCCAGAACCGGAGTGGATCGACGCCGTGGCGACGGCTTACTGTCCTTGTGAAATATGCTGCGGAAAATGGGCGCTGAATCGCCCTGACGGTATCGTCTACACGGCCAGCGGGGCCATAGCCGAAGAAGGTGTCACAATCGCGGCTGACTGGTCCGTCTATTCGCCAGGTACTATCCTTTACATAGAAGGCATAGGCGAACGGACCGTCCAGGATCGCGGCGGAGCCATAAGCGGCCAGAAGATCGACGTATTCTTCAATAGTCACGAAGACGCCCTTCACTTCGGCCGCCAGGAAGTCCGAATCAAAGTTATTTCTGATAGAGGACCTGGAAAGCCGGTGAAATCGCGCAAGAAGAAACGCGAGTTTTCCAAAATCATTATAACCATAGTCGGAGCCGTCACGCTTGTCGTGTCGGCTTTTACTATGGCCGTTGTATGGAAAACAAGCGACACCGCGCCCCTGGCGTATTTGATCCCTTCGGTCTTCGGCGAACTGGCCACCGCGACCGGCTTTTATTTCAGCAAAGCGAAGGCCGAAAACCGGATCAAACTTCGGAAATTATATGGTCCTGAAATCTACAATGACACGAAGGAGGTATAAACGTGTTTAACGCATTACTTGAAAACCTGACAAATATCGGCTGGGCTATGCTGGTCTTCCTGTGTGCATACCTGGCAAACGTCGCCTTTTCCCTGTGGTACAACATCAAAATCAGGAAGGAAGACTTCGACCGCGAAAAGCTGATCGCAAGCGGCTTGAAAATCCTTGTTTTCGTCGTTGGCCTGACGCTTCTGTGTACGGCTATTACTGCACTTCCGATTTTTGCAAACGAAGTCGGCTGGACTATTCCTGACGAATACACGGACATTTTCGCCGACCTGGTCATCATTGGCGCCGTTCTGCTTGTGTCCTGTAAATACATCAAGGAAGCCTTCACGAAGTTCGTTGCTATTTTGAACACCGGTTCCGTGGAAAATGTGGAAAACGTATCGGAGCCGGAAGCAACCAACGCCGGAAATGTCCAGATCGGCTTCATGGCCGGAAATGGAGGGAACGAAAATGAGTAACAGCCCACTTGTAAGCTATACACGCATTTCCCCGAATAAGAACAGCCCCAGAAATCACGCGATCGACACGATCACGATCCACTGTGTCGTTGGCCAGTGTTCGGTCGAAACCCTGGGAAACATCTTCACGCCTACTTCCAGACAGGCGTCTTCAAACTATGGGATCGGCTTCGACGGCAAAATCGGAATGTATGTTGAAGAAAAGGACCGTTCCTGGTGTAGTTCTTCCGCGTCAAACGATAACAGAGCGATCACGATCGAAGTCGCGTCCGATACAAAGCACCCTTACGCAGTCAATGAAAAGGCGTTCGCCGCGCTTCTTGACCTGGTGACTGACATCTGCAAGCGAAACGGGATCAAACGCCTTGTGTGGTCCACCAACAAAAAGGACCGTATGAATCACCTGAACGGGTGCAATATGACCGTTCACCGCGATTATGCAAACAAGGCTTGTCCTGGCGACTACCTGTATAACCGCCACGGTGAAATCGCGGCCGAAGTCAACCGCCGCCTGGGCGCCAGTGCCGAAAGGCCGGCAGAGAATAAACCGGCCACTGGCGAAGTGATCCACACTGTCAAAGCTGGCGAAACACTGTCGAAGATCGCCCAGAAGTACGGGACGACCTATCAGAAGATCGCGGCTTATAACAGGATCGCAAACGCGAACCTGATCCGCGTCGGCCAGAAAATCAAAATTCCGGCAGACACCCAGGCCGCCCAGTCTTTCAAGAAGGGTGATAAAGTAAAGGTCCTGAAAGCTGTCACCTACACAGGGAAAGCCTTCAAGACCTATTATGACAAATATGACGTGATCGAAGCCGACGGCGACCGTGTGGTCATTGGTATCGGAAAGACAGTCACAGCGGCCGTCAATGCGGCAAACCTGAAAAAAGCATAGCGGCAAAAGGAAAGCGGCCAGGGATATTCCCTGACCGCCTTTTTTTATTTTCCGGTGACTTCATCTGCAACACCGCATAGTTTAATATATTCTGCGGATGGTTTAAATATGTCTGTTTTCCTATTTTTCTTAAAAATTTTTTTAAATCCCTTGTAATCTGGTAAAAATGTCAAAAACTCTGTAGTG
>ENA-ORIC01003374-ORIC01003374.1-human-gut-metagenome-genome-assembly--contig:-NODE-3374-length-11180-cov-4.170494_pt1 | contig 11180 bp, 18 predicted proteins | sample MGYA00243023_ERZ508732 | MGnify/ENA primary metagenome ERZ508732 (study PRJEB26277, sample SAMN04329767) | human gut metagenome | biome: human-associated habitat | host: Homo sapiens | place: USA...
GACCTGCCCTCCTTTTCCGTTATTACAGATATAATCACTCTATTCTATCATAATTTACATAGCTTTTGGGAAATGGTAGAGGTTTTTTCAACGTAAGAAAGAAACAGACCTCTCGACCTGCCACAATCATTAATCTTCTTTTATAAAGAACGAAGGTCACAATAAAAGAGACCACAACAGAAATTACAAGACCTGCAATAGCTGTGTAAAAATATTTAAGTGTATCTTCACCGATATAGGCTGCAATCGTCAAGAGACCTGGGGAAGCACCTGCAAAATTTCTCGCACCTAAAATACCAAGGAAGAAACCACCTACTCCCCCTGCAACATTAGATCCTATGAAGGCAGCTTTATTTTGCAAAGTTACCCCATAAAGAGCCGGTTCCGTAATCCCACAAATTGCAGTAATTCCAGCAGATGAAGCCAGAGCTTTTTTATTGGTATTCTTAGTTTTTAAAGCAATAGCAAGGGCTACTCCCCCCCTGAGCCACATTCGAAGCCAAAGCACCTGGACCTAAAATCAAAAGTGTTACGATTGCAGTGATCAAGGTCATAATCATAGGCACCAAGAAAAATTTAACAGCCTTTGGTGAAATTTTAATTGCAAAGCGCTCCACATAACTCATAAACCAAACTGCCAAAATAACAGGAATAACCGTTGATGAGTAAGAAGTTAATGTAAGAGGAATACTAAAGAAAGAGACGTCATGACCTGATTCCTTGGCAGTTGTCACAATCTGCGTAAAAGTTGGGTGTAATAAAATAACACCAATCAACATCCCCAATTGAGCGTTTGTCTTAAACTATCGAGCTGCTGAAGCACCTAAAAATATAGGTAAAAAATAAAATCCAGCATCAGCAATAAAATTAAGAACTTGATGGTTAACATCATCTACAGCTACTACCTTAAAGACAACCAAAAGAGACAAAACGGCTTTGATCATCCCTGCTGCTGTAATTACCGGTAAGATTGGTGTGAAAATCCCAGAAATAAGGACTAAAAAGCTTTGAAGAGGAGTTCTGTCTTGTTTTTCCGATGATTCCTTAGACACTTCATCTAGGTCTAATAAGCCTTCCAAAGCACGGCATACATTTGGTACATCACTCCCAACAACAACTTGATACTGGCCACCACTCTTAGCCAAACTCACCACACCATCGATAGCTTGAACAGCCTCATCATCAGCTTTAGAATCATCTGCTAAGGTAAAACGTAAACGTGTCGCACAATGGGTTAGATTCTGAACGTTCTCCTTTCCTCCTACAGCTTCTAAAATTTTCTGCCCTATTTCTTTATAATTCATAACACTTCCTTTCTATATTCATAAAAAGAGAGAACAAGCTGAGCCTGTCCTCTGCATTTTTTCTATTATGACCAAACTTTATCAGTAATTGTTTTAATCAATTGTAATTTATTCCACTCGTCTTGCTCAGTCAAGATATTGCCTTCTTCAGTTGATGCAAAACCACATTGAGTTGAGATACCAAGGTTCTTAAGTGGTACAAGCTCAGCCGCTTCATGGATACGAGCGATGACAGCATCTACATCTTCCAAAGCTGGATCCTTAGAAGTAATCACACCAAGTACCAATTCAACATGATCACGGTTATTCCAAATCGTTGGAAGTGGTGCGAAGCTACCTGAACGCGCATCATCGTATTCCAAGAAGAAGATATCATAGTTCAATTGACCAAGATATTTAGCGACTGAATCATAGCCACCTTCAAAAAGATAAGTTGACTTAAAGTTCCCACGACAAATGTGAGTAGCCAAAGTCAAATCTTCTGGAAGACCTTCCAAAGCTTTATTGATAGTGTATACATCATCCTCAGCAATTTTTGCCAACTCAGCTGTTTTCTCAGGATTATTTTTTTCATTCTCAAACTGTTGAATCAAATAACCCCAAGTCGTATCATCCAATTGTACATAACGTGCACCCAAATCGTAGAAATGTTGGATGGTATCATGGTAAGCTTTAGCCAAATCATCAAGGAAATCTGTCCATGAATCATAGTAATCAGCATAAAGATCACTACGGTGGTCACGGTTAATGATGAGTGATGGACTTGGAATAGTTACTTTTGGAGTAATTCCTTCAGGAGTCACTGATTTAAGATATTCAAAGTCACGATAGAAAGGATGATTAGGATTTTCGGCAATCTTACCATTGATACGAACGTTGGTTGTACGTGTCTTAGCTCCATGGAATTTATATGAATCTTCTTGTTGGTAAGCTTCAAAACCAGTTAGGTTCCATAGGAAATCAAGGTGCCACCAAGAACGACCAAATTCACCATCAGAAACTACTTGAAGACCATTTTCTACCTCATGATGAACCAATTCCTTAACCAATTCATCTTGTACTTTCAACAATTCATCTTGCGAAATCTCACCATTGGCAAATTTTTCACGTGCTTCTTTTAAAGCTTGTGGACGAAGGTAAGAACCAACATGATCAAAATGATATTGAACTTTACTCATAGTTATTTACTCCTTTTTATGCTTTCACTTAATGTAATAATAAGCCTATTCTAGCACTTGCTGCTATAGCAGTGAAATATGTATTTGTTATCGCATGATATAGTTTTTAACTATACCATTTCTTGGAAAGTTTTTTGTCAAGTAACTTTACTTTACAAAAAAGATATGTTATTCTGTTATAGTTGATTTAAAATCAAGAACATAAATATTAATTCGGAGGAAATAAAGAAATGGCAGTACCTGCACGTCACACTTCAAAAGCGAAGAAAAACAAACGTCGTACACACTACAAATTGACTGCTCCATCAGTACAATTTGACGAAACAACTGGAGATTACTCACGTTCACACCGTGTATCACTTAAAGGATACTACAAAGGACGTAAAATCGCTAAAGCTAACGCAACTAAATAATAGAAGGGAGATACCATGCGCGTAAATATTACACTTGAACACAAAGAATCTGGTGAACGCTTGTACCTTACTTCAAAAAACAAACGTAACACTCCAGACCGTCTTCAATTGAAAAAATACTCACCAAAATTGCGTAAACACGTAATCTTTACTGAGGTGAAATAGGGGTTCACTACACGTCAATAGATGTTAGAAACCTTGATTTTAAGCGATTCTTGAAATTCTAAATTTCACTACATTGCAATATAAATCAACCGAATCACTACCTTTTTCACTACCTTTTTTGGAATGAGAAATATGGATTCGGACAACAAAAAGCAAGAGACACTTTGTTATGTAGTGTCTCTTTTCTACTATTTATTAAGCAAAGTGTTATTTTGACGTAATGCTATATTTAATAAATTCCTTCGTATCTAAATAACCCTACTTGACAAATTGTATAACTGAATTTTCAAATAATGGTTTTTTAATGTTATAATATAGGCCAATATTTTATATAAGGAGTAACTATTTTGAAATCTATTTTAAAACGAATCATTGAGTCCATAGCACTTATTGCCATTTCAGCAGCTTTATGGCAGTTGATGCTTTTTCCAGTTGCAAATAATGTAAATAAAAAATTACCTCTATCTCCATTCCAGAATTTTCTTGTTATATTTGGAATTGGTCTTCTAATATTTCTTATCAATTGGTATGCAGAAAAACAAGGTTATTTAAATTGGAAAGAAGTATGGACAGACTCCTCTGTAAAAAAATGGCTGGCATTTGGTTTTGTAGCTACTTTTCTTCTTCACATTCTTTCCACTTTTACAGGTTATCTTGAAGGCGTCCCCTATTTAAATTTTACCAATGATTCGAATGGTTACTACCTTTCCATCGACTTAATGACAACTGCTTTGTTAGCTCCTCTTGCTGAAGAGCTAGTATTCAGAAAAATTCTGACCGAGGTAATCTTTCCAAGAAATTTAAAAATCAGCTTGGTTATTACAGGGATTATATTTACTGCTATTCATCTACCTGTATCATTAGGGGACTGGGTAAATCAACTAGGAGCAGCGTTAGTTTTGTCAATCATTTATTACAAAACGAGAAAAGTAGAAATAGGTATCATAGTTCATTCAATTATGAATCTATTTATTACGGCTCTTATGCTGTGGGCTATGTATTCATAAAACACCTAAAAGAGCTAAAAGGTTCACCTTCTATACTATAATTGAAATTCTTTAGCGCTAGAATTGTGAATACAGTCCTAGCGCTTTTGCTTTCTTGTTCTCTAGCTCTCGATTAGATGATTCTATTAAAATAAATAATGTCTTAAGGAACAGGATATTCATTTTATCGTTAAAGCATATACATTTTATTTGCTATTATAATAGACATTTTTTCATTTTTCCGTTATAACAGACACTGATATACTCTTGTAATATTATTTTGGTATAATTAAAATTACAGAAGGAGGCAAAGATTATGAGAAAAATAATAAGTATATTACTACTTTCATTATCAATAATTACGTTAATTGCTTGCTCTAAAAATAACTACCAATCTTTAGATGGCGAGTATTATTGGATCTCAAGTGAAAGAAACGAGTTAGCGTTTACTATTAAAGGAGATAATGCTTCCATTGAGCATGGAGAAGCCGATAGCTTTACCATTAACAAACAAAAGAATACAATCAAATTAACTGGACAAAATATTGCAGGTCGAACAGAAGAATATTCATTTAAAGATGGTGTCTTTTCGGTTGATATTAGCGGAGTTAAACACGACTACTATCTTAAAGGTAGCGAAGCATATAAAAACGCCCTAAAACAATATGGATATAAATAACATCATTCACACCTATTTTACCGAATAGGTGTTTTTTTGTGCTAAATAGATTACTTCAAAAAACTTCTAAGCTTATTATTAACCAAATAGCTTATATTTCATGCAAATTAGCTCAATCAAAAAGATTAGATTACATTTTATTATACAATGGTTTCATGAATAATTTAAAAGAAACAAATATTAGAAAAGCCATTGGGCATATTAGACGTCACCTAAACGAACTATTGAATTCACAAGATGAAAAATATAGAAAACATGAAATGTTTCATATAAGATCTAGTATTGATTGTTTAGAACGTGTAATGAACAACGAAAAACCCTATCCGCCAATGGATAGGGAAGAAGTGTTTTAAAACTCTGTTGCTATGAATTTAAGTTCAGATTCCACTGTTTATAAAATCTAGCTTGGCACGATTGGATTTCATGTTTTTTATACCAATCTTCGGAATACTTGTACAGGGCGTTTTTTTTTAAAATATTGAATAACGGAAATACAATGATAAAGATTATTAAGGTAATCCCTAGTGCATCTAAAATCTTTTTTAGAGTTTTCACATAAACATTCCTTTTTCCACTCTCTACACCAGCAATATAAGTTCTATCTAAATCGGCTTTAAAAGCCAACTTTTCTTGACTGATACCCTCTTTTTTTCTAAGTTCCCTTATACGATTTCCTATTTTAGAAGTTATCATATTTCTACCTCCGTAAATTTATTTTCTCATCTTGTTACTTATAAGTCTACGGATTATGAGTAATAGTTCTTTGTCAAACAAAAATAGCTTTAGCACAGCTAAAGCTATTTAGTATGATTTCTCATTAAGAAGAGTAATGAAATCTATACTTTCTAATCGCAAGTTTCCTTTCGTTTACTATTTTAAAGTAAAAATAATGGTCCCTTTTATCTTTTGCATTCTCTTTGTTTAGTTTGAAGTAGTTCTTTTGATTCATTGCCATAGTTCTGAGAATATCATCAACTAGAAAAGTAAGTGGTATGTCCATTGCTGAGTATTTTTGGAAATCTTCTTCGAATCGGATATAGTCTTCTGAGAAATAATCCATCTGCAATTTATTTTCATAGAGTTCTTTTCTACTCATAGGTAACCTCTTCTAATAACTGGATGCTCAAGAAGTCTTCCAGCTGAATCAATCGATATCCTTCATAAGTCTTGAGGGATACTTCTTTTGCTGAAATTTCTCTAACTTCGCCAATCAGAATTACTTTTTGAGTTTTTTGTTTGACTATAAAGCGACCCTTTAAATTCCCAACATAAAGCTGAGAAAGTAACAATAATTTTTCTGTTCTGTTCAAGTCACTAGTTAGATTGACACGATATTTCTCATCTCCTAGTGATGTGGTATGTTCAGATAGAAAGAAGCCCATCCACTTTTGCATACCTGAGTCTTGATATTCTCGGGCAGACTGATAGGGCAAATAGGAGCGATCAATCATTTTAAACCATCTAGTCCACCAGCAGAATGACCTCCGATTAGTTTACTTCTAACAATGCTTCTTGATGCTGACTCAAGGGCATTGGCTTTTAAAAGTGAAGTGAACCCAAACTGATCTCGGATGCTGTCAATCGCTGATTGGAGCCTTTCTTCTTTTTCTATTTTTTCAACATCATCAAATAAAGAAACTAGTCCAAACGATTCATCCACTAGACCTGAATAGTTGACGGCAACGTTCCTTACGGCACCTGAACTGTATTTCTGATGAAATAACTGTAAAACCACATTAGTTAGCGTGTCCGTATGATTAGTTGGTTCGATCTTCTTTTGTGTGTTGATTGATTTTTTATTTTCCTGTTTGGAATAGCCTACATGAATAGAGACAACAGTTGTTTTCTTACCCGCTCGTCTAAGACGAATAGCAACCTGCTCTGCCATCTCTCGAAGGACAATCTCGATATCCCGTTGCTTGACATAATCTCTCGGTAAAACTTGGGAGTTACCTAATCCTGTGCTCTTTGGTTTATATGGAGTGTTAACATTACTTTCATCTACTCCATTGGCGTAAAACCAGAGACGTAACCCTACTACTCCTAAAGACTTTTTTAGTAAGTCGGGATTACTATTAGCAAGTTCCTTAATAGATAAGATTCCCAAGTCATTTAATCTCTTTTCCATACGATGACCAATTCCCCAAAAATCTGTCATATTAGGAATTGTCCAAACCTTACTTTCTACGTCTTCATAAGACCAGTTAGCACGCATGGTGGGCATTTTCTTAGCTTCGTTGTCTAATGCTAGCTTAGCAAGTAAGGGATTACTATTGGACATACCAACAGTTGAGTAAATACCTGTCTTTCGCCAAATATCCTTTTGAATCTTAGCGGAAATCATATCCAATTTATCTTTTCGGGATATGGTCTGATCGCTAACAAAGTAGTTAAGAGAAGTCGTTAGGTCAATAAATCCCTCATCAATTGAATAAGGGTATATTTCATTGGGGCTACCGTAGTCTTTGAAAACTCGCTGTATTTCCATATTAACCTCAATGTACTTATCCATTCTTGGTGGGACGATAAAGGTAGTCTTCGCCCATTCCTCTATATATCGAACAAAGTCTGGATCCGTTGGAAGTCCTTGTTTTTTTGCGTTATAGTAAGAAAATTTTCTGGTTTTGACATCAAAGGGTAAATCATAAGCCCGACCAACATTCTTTTTCCCAAATACTTTCTTAAACATGGGTGATGATGCCAATATCAATCCAGCAGAATTATCCGCTCGACTCATCACACAGAGGGAGGTTTTAAGAGGATGAACCCCTCGCTCCACACATTCAACGCTGGCATAGAAGGATTTCATATCAATAAAGGCAATATCACTAACAGGTTCTTTTGAATAGTCAATGATTCCCATAACCTAGTCCTCTAGAGGCATAAAATTTCCGACAATTTTTCCGACAATGCGAGGATCATCGTCATAAGGAACAAATTTGTCTTTGTATTTCTTATTGATGGAAACAAGGCGTAAGCCGTCTTCTTCTAGGTAGACTCGTTTAATATAGGTTTGCTCATTCCAAACAACTGCATAAACTGCTCCGTCATAATCAAATCCCGTCTCACGAATGAGGGCAACGGAACCATTTGGATATTTAGGTTCCATAGAATCCCCCGATACCCAAGAGGCGAAGTCATGCCCTAACTCTTCGTTATAGTAGACCGTATCGTATACTTTTTCTCCATAGGTAGTAGCACCAAGACCAGCAGACATTTCTTCATAGACCCTATATTCATAATGTGGTTCAGCAATAGAAACCACTTTATTTTTCTGTTCTTCTGTAACTAAGTCACGAGCATAAGACACAACATGTTCTTTTCCATTGGGTGAGAGGGCATTATAAAGTCTGACAATCTCTATCTCAGTAAAATAACCTTTTGGGACGTTCAAAAGTTTCTCTAATAATACCACTTTCTCAGAAGAAGGTTCTTTGACTCCACGTTCCCAAGCAGAATAGGCTTGATAGCTAATTCCTAGCTTATCTGCAATATTTTTTTGTGTTAGTTTTAGCTCTTTCCTCCGAGCTTTTAATTTTTCTGGTTGATACATGATTCACCTCACATGACTGATAATTCTAAATTTGCCTTTCTCCTAGCCTCTGTCTCTGATAGTTTGTTGCTATCCCACACATAGGCTAAGGATTTTCCCTTATTGTAAACTAGCCACCCCTTGAATTTCTTTACTGCTCTAATCTCGTCCCATCTTGTCTGGTCAAGCAATTCTGGTAATTCTTGACTTGTCACGAAATTAGTTTGTTTCAATTTCTTTTTTAGCCGTGCTATAAGCGAGGGTTGATATTGATTGAACTCTTCAATCAATATTTCTTTTAGTTGATGAAAGTAATGGTGAAGGGAGGCGTTTTGACCGCCTATATATTCATCTACTGCCTGCTTGATGGCTGATTCAGCATCCATTTGGTTAATTCTCAACAAGTCAATCAGTCGGAAATAAAGTGCCTGCTTTGAAACTTCTAGATCCTCTTTGACCTTTTGGAAAGAATCACAAGAATAGTAAATCTTGGATAATAACACAATATCAGGCATCAGAACAATAGCTGAAAATACATTGGCTTCTCGCTCTAGGACAGACTCTTGATTATCTACTGACTCTGTAAAATAAGAACCATCGTGTTTCAAGATAAAGTGTCCTAATTCATGACACAATGTAAAGTGACGCTTGGTTACTGGATTGTCTTGCTCATAGGAAAAACTTGTTCCGAGTTCATCAATCACCGTCAAACCTTCAATCTTATGGTTTGAAAAGTGATGACTAATGACTTGAATGTGATTCTCATGAATACAATAGTCCAAATAATAGTGAAAGTGATAGTTCAAAGTCGAAATTTTTTCCTCTTTCATAAAGGGATAAAGGATTTGTTTTGTGATTTCACTTATTCTTGAATACAATTCATCCAATGAATAACACCTCCTTTAAGTCACAACCTATAAAAAAACTAAACCGATTTGGTTGAGTATATTATATAAAAAAAGTGGATGGATGTCCACCTTTTTTATATTACGTTAAATATATAGACATAGTCTGATTATTTCTTTTGTTTTTTTACTAAAGCTGAAAGAGCGATACCTCCAAAAGTCAGCAACGCCCCTCCAATTTTATTCCTGTGTTCTCTATAAAATCTTTCGTGCTCTCCACAGAATTTTGCTTTTGGAGAGTATACTTCTTTATTACATCTAAAGTATTTACATGTTTTAACTTTCTCTTCTTTCATTCGTATCTTCCTCTACTAATAATGTTTCTGAATGGTTAACCAATGCATTGATATTTTCTGAAATACTCTGTGTCAAATTTATAAAAGAGCTGCTATTTCCTTTTGTAAAATTATCAATTTTCCAAGCTAAACTTTTTCCATCATATTTAGGCTCAAGTAAAGTTTGCTCAGTAAAAGCTTTGTAATTGCTTAATACAGCTATAACAGACTCATGTTCCTCTAATACCGTATAAGCAACAACATTTAACTGCATTGCAGATGATAGGTAACTAATTGATTGTTGAAGCAGAGTATTTATTCTTTTTGCATCTTTTGAATTGGTTTTAATGTTGATAAAGTCTAAACCATCTGTGTAAATTGACATCATTAGTTTTGCAATAGTATTATTATTTTCTTTAATCGCTGAAAATAGTAATTCTTTTTTTAATTGCTCATTTCTGGTTGCTAAGGCCTCTACAATTAGTTGGCGAGCACTGAAAAAGCCTGAAAATCTATCATTGTATTGCCCTTGTTCCACGCGGATAACTAGTTCATTTAAGCTTTCAATTTGTTCTGAAATAGATGCTAGTTGCCCTTGTATTGCAGAAAGCTCAGGTAGATTCCCTAACTCTTTGACAGTCCTTTTCTCTAAGGTTACACTACTTTTAATTTTTCCAGATTCAGTATCTTTTAATACTGCATAGGTCTCGCCTGTCTTTTTTCGTATACCATAACTCCATTCTCCCGATTTTAACTTTTCTTTTGCAACTTCGGATAATTTTGCAACGTATTCTACATTGTCATTATCATTCTTTTCAACAAGCTTTTTTAATAATTTAGCTTCGGGAATATGAGCAAATAAATTATTTCTAATCTTATTAGCAACTACTAAAGAGGCTTCTTTTTGCAGTGGAGTTAATGAATATGATTGGAAATCGTAGTTGTATAATTCCTTTTTTCTGACATCAATTTCAAAATGCTCCATTTCTGGTATTTCAATTTCAAAACTTTCCATACTTTAATCTCCATTTTTGAAACTTTAATTTAAAGTTCTATAGTTTGTATTGTTTCTAGATCTTTGGTAACGATCGCAGTATCAAATCGTATTTCAAATAAAACTAAAGATTCCCCTGCAAATTCAATAGTATTTTTGTAACCTGGTACTTTAGCAATAAATTGTTCCGCCACTTCAAAAATAGTTTTGGTACTTTTTTGAACTAAGCCCTTAGCTTTTACATGTTCATTCCCAGAGTGTGGAATTGTAGTAAATGCTATATGAGAGTTTGATTCCATTTCCTTAATCTTATCATTACCTTTGAAAGACGAGAAGTAGAGTATATTATGGGTTGAATCAAAAATAAAATTGACTATTCTAACATTTGGAATATTATTTACAGATGTCGCTAAGGCTATTTCTTTTTGTTCAGACATTATTTTCAAAAATTCTTTTTTTACATCCATTTATAAAACACTCCTTTTAATCAATGAAGTTATCAAACAAAAAGGCTAATTTTTAGTTTACTTGTTTTTTTCAAATGCTTTTTTTCTCTTTTCCATAAACTCAATCAGTTCTTTTTTGAAGATTTCTTTTTCTTTCTCAGTTAAACCCTTTGAATTCATACGGAAAAGCAATTCAATATTATCTAATTCATCTGATTTTTCTTCTGAATTTCCAACTAAATAATCAATTGATACATTTAAAACTTGTGCTATCTTAACAAGATTTTCTTGGGTTGGTTTTTT
>ENA-ORIC01003385-ORIC01003385.1-human-gut-metagenome-genome-assembly--contig:-NODE-3385-length-11159-cov-3.013896_pt1 | contig 11159 bp, 9 predicted proteins | sample MGYA00243023_ERZ508732 | MGnify/ENA primary metagenome ERZ508732 (study PRJEB26277, sample SAMN04329767) | human gut metagenome | biome: human-associated habitat | host: Homo sapiens | place: USA...
TTGCACGATTCCGAAAAACGCCTTACCTTTGTACTCGAAGTTTTAAGGTTCATTTAGGTTAGTAGTTTTAGGTTGGTAGAGGAACTCGAGAGGTTGTAACGGACTCGTTCGTTACTAAGATTTCAGGACGGTGCTCGTCCGAAATCGAATACCTTCTCGGATTACCTCGATTTTTTTTGTACGGCCAACCCTGCATTCTCGTGCGTCCGACCTGTAAATCGCCTCTTTTCAATCGGGTACTCCCGCTTTCGGTCATATAATAAATGACTTCGACTGCGAAATCCTGCATGTTGCCGGTGAAAAATTTGCAATCCGCCGCATTTTCCGTATCTTTGGCTACGCCTTAGATACATCGTCTCGGCATAATCAAACATAAATGTTTGTTTCTGCGCTCGATTTTTCGTATCTTTGACTTCGTCTCGGCGAATTTCGAGCGAATTCATTCGTCGTTCGGTGTGTCGTATTTTGATTCTCGTGAAGTTCCGTGTCATGAAAATATCCTGCCTCGCGCTTTTCCTGGCTTGTTTTTCGTTCGCGCCGCTCGGCGCTTCGCCTCGCTTCGAAGTCGTGCGCGATTCCGCCGGTTTCGTCCCTCGGTGGTCGTGCGGCCAGTTCGTCGTGACGCCGCCTGCGGAGGGGCTGTGGTCGATCGCTACGGCATGGCGCGACGGGGCTCCGGCCGAGTGGCGGCATGTACGTGCCGTGACATGCGAACGGACGGGCGAGTGGACGATCCTTTCGGGCGAACTGGCCTGCCGCGGCGGCCGGTGGCTGCTGCGCGACGCTTACCGCGTCGAGGACGATCTGCTGCATTGCATCCGTCGTTACGAGTGGACGGAAGGTCCGGTGCTCGATTCGGTGACGCTCGGTATCCGGTGGCAGCTGCCCCCATGTCCGGTGCGGCCTTTTCTGCCGGGGATCCTCTATTACGGCAATCCGTCGGGCGCGCGCAATACGCCCGACAATGTCGTGCGTTATGAAGGCCGGGCCGGCGAGTTCGCCCTTTTCGAAGAACACCGCTATCCGATGCCGTTCGCTGCGTTCGAGATCGAATGCGGCGAACGTTGCGCGGCAGCATCGCTCTTTACGTTGCCCAGCCCGCTCGCCGATCCGCGTTATGCGGATCACTGGTGGTCGCTCGGCGTGCGGCAGGCGGACGGGCGTCCCGAATTGCTGCTGCTGTCGGGACCGATCGGCTACAATGGTCGTGCGGGGGCCTGCAAAGCGCTCCAAAAGGGGAGTTTGCAACTGCCCGGTCAATACCTGGCCGTTCGACCGGGGACGGTGATCGAGAAGGAGTTCCGGCTGGCGATCGATCCCGCGCCACTGCGCGGTGCAGCTTTCCGGCGGCCTGTCCATCGGGCGTTGGAGCTGTATGCGCCTTTTTCGTGCGAGGGGCTGCCGGGCTTCGAGGAGATCGTGGCGGCGAAATGCCTCATGACGCGTTCGCGCTGGATCGACGAGGGTCCGGTCGCTGGATTCAACATGTATCCCGCGCCGCGGCGGGCGATCGTGATGGGGTGGTGCGGACAAGCCGCCGCGCCGGGTTATTTCCTCCAACATCTCGGTGCGCTCGGGGTCGATACGGTCGGTATGCACGCGATGGTGCAGCGGTCGCTCGATTTCCTGACGCGGGCGCCTTTCGACGGGGAGGGGTTTCGCGTGCGGTACGATGTCGCTTCGCAATGCTGGTCGTCGCCCGATCCGGTTTCGATGGGGCAGGCGATGTACAATTTCGCGCTGGCGATCCGCTCGGCCCGCCGGACGGGCGGCTACGATACGGCCCGATGGGAGGCCTTCCTGCGCCGTGCCTGCGACTTCGCCGCACGGCGGGTCGCCGATCCGGCCTGGCATCCGCGGTCGACGGCCGAAGCCTTTTTCATCGCGCCGCTGCTCGCCGCCGCCGAGCTTTTCGGCTGCGAGCGTTATGCCGCTGCCGCGGCGCGTGCCGCCGACCATTATGCCGCACGGCATCTGTCGATGGACGAGCCCTACTGGGGCGGCACGCTCGACGCGTCGGGCGAGGACAAGGAGGGGGCGTGGGCCGCTTTTCAGGGGTTTTTGGCGCTCTACGAGCATACGCGCGATGCCGAGTGGCTGCGGCGTGCGCAACATGCCGCCGATGTCTGTCTGAGCTATACCGTGGTGTGGGACATCCCGTTGCCGGCGGGTCGTCTGGCCGACCGTGGACTACGCACGCGCGGCTGGACATCGGTCTCTCCCCAGAATCAGCATCTCGACGTCTACGGCGTGCTTTATGCCCCCGAACTCTACCGGCTGGGAACGTATACGAACGACGAGAACTTGCAGTCGTTGGCGCGCGTGATGTACCGCAGTTGCGGCCAGTTGATCGATCCGTGGGGTCGTCAGGGCGAACAGATCCAGCAGACGAATTTCGCACAGCGCGGCGATCTGAGCGACGTGACGCAGTTCCGTGGCGGATATGCCGAGGGATGGACGGTCTTCTGGATCACGGCCCATTTCCTCCATGCGGCGGCCAAGTTCGACGAAATGGGCGTGCGCCCCTGACGGCGCGCGGCCTCTGTTTGCAACCGGAACGTACTAAACTTCGAATAGATGAAAGATTCGTTTTCTCGCAGAGAGCACATCGGCTGGGTAGACCTGCTGCGTGTGCTGGCCTGTTTTCTGGTCGTTTTCGCCCACTGCTGCGACCCCTTCGTGGGGCAGCTCGACGCCGATCGCGGCGCGTTTCTGACCGGCGCTTTCGCCGGCAGTCTGGTCCGGTGCAGCGTGCCGCTCTTCGTGATGATGACCGGCGTGCTGCTGCTGCCCGTAGGCGAGGGGATGGGGGCCTTCTACCGCCGGCGCATCGGCCGCATCGTGCCGCCGCTCCTGTTCTGGTCGCTGGCGCTGCCGCTGCTCTTCTTCGCCTATCTCCACACCTTCGGCGCCGCTACGCAGAGCCCGACGGTCGATCCGGCGTCGTATACCGTGCGCCAGCTCGTCGTGCGCCTCTATACGTTCGTCTTCAACTTCAACTACGACACCTCGCCGCTGTGGTATCTCTTTATGCGCGTGGGGCTTTACCTCGTGATGCCGGTGCTGGGCGCATGGCTGCGGCAGGCTTCGCAGCGCGATCTGCAACTCTTCCTGGCCGTGTGGGGCGCGGCGCTGCTGCTGCCCTACGTCGAGGTGGCGGCACCGCTGCTGGGCTATGCGGGCAACGGCGGCAACATGGGGCTGTGGGGCGTCTGCGACTGGAACGCCTACGGGACGTTCTACTATTTTTCGGGCTTCGTCGGCTATCTGGTGCTGGCCTACTATCTGGTGCGCTATCCCTTGCGGTGGAGCTGGCGGCGGACGCTCGGCGTGATGGCGCCGCTCTTCGCGGTCGGCTACCTTATAACGGCGCTGGGCTTCGTCGCCACGCAGAACCGGTTTCCGGGTAATTTCGCCTATTTGGAGATCGTGTGGTACTTCTGCGGCATCAACGTCTTCATGATGACGCTGCCCGTCTTCGTCGTCGTGCAGAAGCTCGCCGTCGCCGCCCGTCCGTGGCTTTCGCGTCTGGCGTCGCTCACCTTCGGCATCTATCTGTGCCACTTCGCCGTGATCCCCGTGTGCTACGACCTGCTCGACTGCACTGCGCTGCCCGACTGGGTGCGGCTCGCGGGGATGAGCGTCGCGGCCTTCGCCGCGAGCGCGCTCGTCGTCTGGGCGATGAGCCGCTGGAGCGTCACGCGGCGCGTGGTGATGTGACCGGCGCCTTCCTGCAATCGCAACGGGCCGGCCCTCGAAGGGGCCGGCCCGTTTTGCCGATCGGCAGACGGTTTAGTCCACCTTGATGTCGGTATTGACGTTCCTGTGTCCGGCGAGTGCGTAGTAGAGGATGTAGAGCACACCGGCGAAGACCACCCAGAAGGACATCATGTAACCCGCGTGGTCGGCCACCAGACCCTGGATCAGGGGCAGGATGCCGCCGCCGCAGACCATCACCATGAAGATGCCCGAAGCGGCCGAGGTGTATTTGCCGAGTCCCTCGACGGCCAGATTGAAGATGCCGCCCCACATCACCGAGGTGCACAGGCCGCAGAGGACGAGCAGCATGATGCTGACCGGAACCTGCGCCATGCCGAACGAAATGTCGCTCTGGAAGACGGGCATGCTCACCACTGCGCTTACGGGGCAGAGCATGGCGCAGACGACCAGCAGGCAGGCTGCCGACGCAACGGTCGAAAGCATCGCCTTGGGCGAGACCTTGGCGCCGAGCAGACCGCCCGCGAAGCGGCCGATGAGCATCAGGAACCAGTAAGTGCCGACGACCGAACCGGCCACGGTGGTGTCGATCCCGAGGTCGGTAGTCATGAAGAGGTTGGCGAAGTTGGGAATACCCACCTCGACGCCGACATAGACGAAGATCGCTACCGTGCCCAGGACGAAGTGGCGGAACGACAGCGCGCTGTGCTCGTTCTTCTCGGCGGACTTTTCGTTCGTCAGGGCGAACGGTTCGGGAATCTCCATCACGAGCATCACGACGAAGGCCAGCGCGAAGATGCCCATGGCGATGAACAGGGCGGGTGCGGCGTTGCTGATCGTGGCCTGTGCGGCGTTCCCCATGAGATAACCTACCAGCACCGGAACGATCGTGGCGGCCAGCGAGTTGAGCGAACCGCCGAACTGCACGAGCTGGTTGCCGCGGTTGCCGCCGCCGCCCAGCGTATTGAGCATGGGGTTGACCACCGTATTGAGCATACACATCGAGAAACCCGAAACGAAGGCGCCGATCAGATAGACGCTGAAACTGGACATCAGACCCGAAAGATAAGAGATGCCGACGCCGATGAAGCCTACGGCCACGGCAGCGAGCGCCGTCTTCTTGTAGCCGATGCGCTGGAGCATCAGGCCCGCCGGCAGACCCATGAAGGCGTAGGCGATGAAATTGGCCGCGTTGCCGAGCTGCGACATGAAGTTCGACGCGCCGAACTGGTTCTTGACGATGATTCCCATCGGGTTTTGGAGCCCCGTCACGAAGGAGATCATCGCAAAGAGCGCGAACATCATCGCAATGGGCAGAACGTAGTTTTTTTTCTGTGTTTCCATAAAGTATTTCAGATTGGTTTTCTCCGTTATCGGTTGCGTTCGGCCACGTAGGCGCACAGGTTGACCAGGGCCGAGCGGATCGGACCGTCGGGCCATTCGGCCAGCAGCGCGGTCGCCCGTTGCAGGTAGCTCTGCATCACTTTCGACGCCTCCTGCAAGCCTCCCTGCTCCTCGACGGCCTGTTGCAGGGCGTCGACCGCCGCTTCGTCCTCGCGGCAGCGTGCCAGCAGGGCGAGCAGCTCGTCGCGCCGCGCCGCGTCGGCACGGTCGAGCAGCAGCAGCAGCGGCAGCGTGATCTTGTGTTCGCGCAGGTCGTTGTTCGACGGCTTGCCCGTCTCGGCGCCGCGCGTGAAGTCGAGGATGTCGTCCTGGATCTGGAACGCCATGCCCAGCGCGTCGCCGAAGCGGCGCATCCGGGCGACCTGTTCGCGGTTCGCGCCGGCCGAGAGCGCCCCCACGCCGGCGCTGATGCCCAGCAGGCTGGCCGTTTTCTTGTAGATGATCTCCAGGTAGGCGTCGCGCGTGATCTCCATGCGCTCGGCGCGGTCGCTTTGTAGCAGCTCGCCTTCGCAGAGCGTGGCGATCGAGGCGATGACGTAGGAGACCAGGTCGTACTGCCCGCTGCGCATCCCGAGCTCCATGTTGCGCGCCAGCAGATAGTCGCCCAACACCACGGCGTTGCGCGACTGCCATTTGGCGTTGGCCGATGCGCGGCCGCGGCGGGTGTCCGCTTCGTCGATCACGTCGTCGTGAATGAGCGAGGCGGTGTGGATGATCTCGACGAGCATTGCTGCCAGATAGGTGCGCTGCCCGATGCCGCGCCCGCCGGCGGGCGCGTTCAACGCCGCCGAAAGCAGTACCAGCAGCGGCCGTACGCCTTTGCCGCGCGAGGAGAGGATGTAGTCGACCATGCCCGAAAGCAATTCGTTCTCCACCTTGAAATTCCGGCGGACGAACGCATCGAACTCTTCCAGTTCCTGCGCGACGGGGCCGCGTATCGCATCGAGTGTAACCATAGCTCGGGTGACGTTTTGTAGGACAAAGATAGGAATAAGCGCGAGCAAATGCAAATTTATTTGCATGGCCTTCGGCTTATTCGTATCTTTGGCTTCGCCTTAGGTACTCCGTCTCGGCATAATCAAGTTGCCGCTTGCTTCTGCGCTCGACTTTTCGTACCTTTGAACCGACGAACAATCGCTGCTATGACCACTCTATTCAGAAAATTCTTGCCGGCGGCCGTGGCCGTACTCCTTTTCTTCACGTTGGCGGCCCTCTATTTCGCGCCCCAGTTCGGCGGCGACGTGCTGCCGCAACACGATGTGCGTCAGTACGAAGGGGCCAGTCGCGAGATCCATCGGACGCGCGAGGCCTACGGCGAAGACCCGCAGTGGATCGGTTCGATGTTCGGCGGTATGCCCGCCTATCTGGTCGACGTGCGCTATCCCGCACAACTGGTCAAGGATGCGGCCGTACCGCTGACGCGGGCCGTGCCGATCCCCGCCGGACTCATCTTTTTTGCCATGTGCGCCTTCTGGGTGATGCTCCGCATGATGAAGATCGATCCGTGGGTGGGAATCGTGCCGTCGCTGGCCTACGGCCTTTCGACCTATTTCCTGCTCATCATCGGGGCGGGGCACCTGACCAAGATGTGGGCGCTGGTCTATGCGCCGCCGATGATGGGCGGCATCTGGATGACGCTGCGCGGAGGGCGTCCGGGGTGGGGCGGAGCGTTCACGGCGCTCTTCGCTTCGCTCGAAATCGGCGCCAACCATCCGCAGATCACCTATTATTTCCTGCTGGCGGCCGCCTTTTTCTGGCTCAGCGAAGGCATCGTCGCCTTGCGGGAGAAACTCTTGAAACCCTTCGCCAAACGTACGGCGGTGCTGGCGGCCGCAGGGCTGCTGGCGCTCGGTTCGAACTTCGCACCGCTGTGGTACACCGCCCAGCACGCGAAGGATACCACGCGCAGCGGTTCGGAACTGGCGGCCGGGGATGCCGGGAGCGGCGGGCTGGATCTGGCCTATGCGACGGCGTGGAGCTACGGCCGTGCCGAGAGCTGGAACCTGCTGATCCCCGATTTCATGGGCAGCGACTCGGCCCGCGCCTTCTCGGAGGACGGCCCCGTCGCCGCGGCGCTGACGCCCTACGGCATGGCGCAGGCGGCGCAGCAGCTTCCCGCCTACTGGGGCGAACAGCCCTACACCGGCGGGCCCACCTATCTGGGCGCCGCGGCGCTCTTCCTGGCGTTGCTGGGGGTGCTGCTCGTCGGCGGCCGCGACCGCTGGTGGATCGTGGCGGCGAGCCTCGTCATGCTGCTGCTGGCGTGGGGGCATCACTTCATGGGATTGACCGAACTGGCCTATAAATACCTTCCCGGCTACAACAAGTTCCGCACGGTCTCGATGGCCCTCGTGGTCGTGCAGTGGACGGTGCCGCTGCTGGCGGCGCTGGCGCTCCAGCGGCTCTGGTGCGCGGAGCTTCCGGCTGTGCGGCTGCGCCGTGCGCTGGCGTGGGCCGCGGGCGTCACGGGAGGGCTGTGCCTGCTCTTCGCCGTAGCGGGCGGCCAGCTCTTCGATTTCGGCCGCGAGGCCGCCGTGGAGCAGATGACCGCGCAGTTCAACCGTATTTTGCAGGCCAACGGCGCCGACGATCTGCTGCGACAGGGACTCGACGCGACGATCGGCGAGGAGGTCGGTGCGGCGATGGCCGACGAGCGGGCCGCGATGATGACGGCCGACGCCTGGCGGTCGCTGCTCTTCGTGCTCCTCACGGCGGCCGCCGTGGGGCTGATGATCGTGCGTCCGGCGTGGCGCGGCGCGGCCGTCGCGCTTGCGGGCGTGCTGGTCGCGGCCGATCTGTGGGGTGTCGACGTGCGCTACCTGTCGTCGGACGACTTCGTGTCGCCGCGCCGGCAGCAGTGGACGCCGAGCGGGGCCGACAAGCTGATTCTCGGCGACACGACGCCCGGCTTCCGTGTGCTGAACCTCACGGTCAGCCCCTTCAACGACGCCACGACGAGCTACTACCACCGTTCGGTGGGCGGCTACCACGGCGCGAAGATGTCGCGTTATCAGGACGTGATCGACCGCTACCTCTCGTCGAACGACGAAGCGGTGCTCGACATGCTCAATACCCGTTACCTCATCCTGCCGGGCGCCGACGGGCGGCCCGAAGCGCATCTGCGCGCGACGGCGCAGGGTGCGGCGTGGCTGGTGCGCGACGTCGTGACGGCCTCGACGCCGCAGCAGGAGCTGGCGGCGCTGGCGACGGCCGACCTGCGCCGTCAGGCGGTGGTCAACCCCGCCGACTATGCCCGCATGACGGGTGCCCGCGAAGGGGCGCTTCCGGCGGTCGATACGCTCGGCGGTACGATCCGGCTCACGGAATACCGCCCCAACTATCTGAAATACGAATACACCTCCGCGGCGCCCGCCACGGCGGTCTTCTCCGAGATCTTCTACGACAAGGGCTGGACGGCCTGGGTGGACGGCGTCGAGACACCCTATTTCCGTGCCGATTACCTGCTGCGCGCCCTGGAACTTCCGGCCGGCGATCATACGGTCGAGTGGCGGTTCCGTGCGCCGCACTGGGGAGCGGTCGAGGGGGTGACGGGGCTTTGCTCGGCGGCGATCCTGCTCCTGATCGCCGGACTGGCCGCTGCGGAGTGGTATAAACGAAAAAAGCGATGAAAGACAACAAGCGACTCAAACGGCGCGTGCGCAACTCCTACATCGTCTCGACGGTGAGCATGGCGCTGGTGCTGTTCCTGCTCGGTTCGGTGGGGTATCTGATGACGGCCGCGCTGCGTGTGGCGCGGACGCTTCAAGAGAGCGTGACGGTGACCGTCGAACTGGCGGACGGGGTGGATTCGCTGCGGCGCGGCGAGATCGAACGCCGCCTGCGCGGCGACGAGATGGTGCGCGACATCGAGTTCGTCTCGAAGCAGACGAAGATCGGCGACGCGGAGTTCCGCCACATGTTCGAAAACGAGATCGAGGAGGTGCTCGGCGAAAACCCGCTCAACGACAGTTTCGAGGTGCACCTCTCGGCCGAGTCGGCCGACTCGGTGCGGCTCGACGCCTTCATGGCCAAGGCCGGCGGGATGCGGGGCGTGGAGCGTGCGACCTGCCCGCTGCCGATGATCCGGCGGATGAACGCCACGGTGAACAAGATCCAGCTGGTGCTGGCGGTCTTCGCTGCGGCGTTGCTGGCCATTTCGCTGATTCTGCTGAGCAATACGATCCGGCTTTCGATCTACTCGAAGCGTTACCTCATCAATACGATGAAGCTGGTCGGCGCGACCAAGTGGTTCATCATGCGGCCCTTTCTGGCCAGCAGCGTCTGGCAGGGGCTGGCGGCAGGGGCCGGCGCTTCGGCGCTGTTCGGCGTAGCGCTCTACGGGTTGAGCGCGGCCCTGCCCGAACTGACGACGCTCGCGGCGATGACCAAGGCGATGATCATCGTGGGGAGCATGATGGCCGGCGGCGTGGCGCTCGCGCTGCTTTTTACGGCCGTATCGGTCAACCGGTTCGTCGACATGAGGTCGGACAAGATACACTTGTATTGAGGGGTCGGACGTTTGAGCAGAAATGGGTTCGGTATCCGGTTTCGTACGGGTGCAGTCACGGTCCGCGGCCGTGTTTCCGGATTTTACCCTCTCCTGAATTTCCTCCTCGGAGGGGACTTCGGGGAGTTCGTTCCGCAGGTCTGCCCCTTCGGCTGCGGTCGGCCGGCGGGAACAAGGACCGTTTTGTCGGGCTGCCGCCCGTGTAGAGGAAATTGATAAACAGACGATACGCAATGAAAAAATTCAATGAAATCGGCGATCCCAACGACGCCAAGATGCCGCTCTCGGCGAAAAATTACGTGCTGCTGCTCGTCGGGGCGGCGGTCATTCTGCTGGGGATGATCCTCATGTCGGGCGGCGGCAGCGACTCGCCCGACGAGTTCAACTACGCCATGTTTTCGTGGCGGCGCATCACGCTGGCGCCGATTCTGGTCATCGGCGGTTTCGCATTCGAAATTTACGCCATCCTCAAACGCTGGTAGAAGATGGATACGATAGAGGCCATTATCCTGGGCATCGTGCAGGGGCTTACCGAGTTCCTGCCCGTGTCGAGCAGCGGGCACCTGCAAATCGCCAAGGCGCTCATGGGGGTAGAGATCGAACAGAACCTGCTCTTCGACGTGACATTGCACGCCGCTACGGTGCTCAGCACGATCGTCGTGCTGTGGAGCGAGGTGGCGCGCCTGTTGCGGGGGCTCTTCTCGCGGCGGTTCAACGAGGAGCAGGCCTACGTGCTGAAACTCCTGCTGTCGATGATTCCGATCGGGATCGTCGGCTTCACGCTCAAAGACCGGCTCGACGCCCTTTTGGAGTCGCCGGCGATCCTGCTCGTGGTGGGGTGTATGCTGCTGGTGACGGCGGCGCTGCTCGCTTTCGCCTACTACGCCAAGCCCCGGCAGAAGGCGCAGCTCTCCTACCGCGACGCCTTCCTGATCGGTGTGGCGCAGGCCGTGGCGGCGCTGCCCGGCCTGTCGCGTTCGGGATCGACGATCGCTACGGGGCTGCTGCTGGGCAACCGCAAGCAGACGGTGGCGCAGTTCTCCTTCCTGATGGTGCTGGCTCCGATCCTGGGCGAAACCTTCCTGGAATTGATGAAGGGCAACCTCGGCGCGCAGGCGATCGGCTCGGCGCCGCTGGCGGCCGGTTTCGTCGCGGCCTTCGTCGTGGGGTAGAATCAAAACCGTGTCTTGGTGCTGCACTTGCGGCGCCAGCGCGTTGTTGTTCACGCAATACGAGAGGAAGCGCTATGGACCGCTCCGAAATCTTCGATAAGATCGCCGAAGTCGCCGCTGACGTTCTGGGCGTCGATGTCGCCGACATTAGCGACGAGACTACCTTTGACGATCTCGATGCCGATTCGCTCGAGCGTCTGCAGCTGGTGACGGCCATCGAGGACGAGTTCGACCTCGAGATCGATGACGAGACCCTGCTGTCGCTCAACTCTGTCGCCGACGCTGTCGACGCTATTGAAAACGCCAAGGAGGCCTAAGTCTTGGCTTTATCTCAACGACTCGCGCGTGCCCAGGAAATC
>ENA-ORIC01003386-ORIC01003386.1-human-gut-metagenome-genome-assembly--contig:-NODE-3386-length-11157-cov-2.737726_pt1 | contig 11157 bp, 10 predicted proteins | sample MGYA00243023_ERZ508732 | MGnify/ENA primary metagenome ERZ508732 (study PRJEB26277, sample SAMN04329767) | human gut metagenome | biome: human-associated habitat | host: Homo sapiens | place: USA...
TTTAACAGGCAAAGCTGACTCAAAAAGATACATACTCCATATCTGTGACTTTAGTTGCTGCAGGTTGAATGTTAGCCTACCTGTTCACAACCAAACCGCCGCAACTAAAGTCACAAATATAGGGGCTATGACTCTTTTTGGGAACGTCAACTTTGCCTGCAGCAAACTCCTATTTAATCAATCCACAGATTTCTTTGGCCGTTTCACTATGATTCATCGTATAGATATGCACATAATGCATCCCCTGTTCTGCCAGATCGTTAATCTGCCTTGCTGCATATTCAATTCCAGCCTTTCGCATATCCGAAGGATTCTCCCCGTAAGTTGCGATTAAATCAGAGAGTGCCTTTGGAATGCTGGCACCGGACAGATTGATAGTGGTGTTGATCATTTTCGCGCTGGTAATTGGCATGATTCCTGCATGGATAGGAACAGTGATTCCTTTCTGGTCAGCTGCATCCATAAAGCGGTAAAAAGCATCATTATCAAAGAAAAGCTGACTGATTAAAGCGTCAGCGCCCTGCTCTACTTTGTGTTTGAGCCAGTGAAGGTCTTCTTCCATAGATGGTGCTTCATAATGCTTTTCCGGATAGCAGGCAGCAGCAACACGGAAGCCAGCTTTCTTTAAAATTGGGATGATTTCAGAGGGGTGTTTATACTGACGGTTTGCAAAATCTTCCTCACTCATATCAAATGGTTTATCCCCACGAAGAGCAAGTACACTGTGGATTCCAGCATTTTTGAAATTTTCGATTGTGGATAAAAGTTTATCCTCTGTTAGGGCCGCACAGGTAAGATGTGCGATGGAACGGATACCCAGTTCATTTTCAATGTGGGAGGCGATTTCAGCAGTTTTTTTGCTGTTACTTCCACCAGCACCATAGGTGCAGCTTATAAATTCTGGATGTAATCCTTTTAATTCATCAAGTGTCTCATATAATCCCGGAAAGTCTTCCCATTTCTTAGGAGGAAAAACCTCAAAAGATAAAGAAAGCGTTTTTAAAATATCTTGTGGGTTTGTCTGCATTGTATTCATAAAATTAATTCCTTTCTATAATAAGCTTAATTACATCTTGCAGAAAGCATTTTTCAAACACGCTTCAGCCCTGCTGACGTATCTTTATATGCTTAGATAGAAGGCAAGATGCCAATTCATGTTCACATTTTAACCTTACTTACTTATCTTTATACTTTAAAATTCTTATATGATAAAGTATAGATAAAAATGGATATCTGTTCTCTTCTTTTTCAAAATGTTTAAAGTATATTGCAATCTGTTGCTTTTTCCCGTTGATATTTTACCCTTTTTTGTTAGAATTATCAAGAAAGTGCCAACTAATCCCATGAACTGTCCAATTTTTTCATAGAATGTTCAAAATGGGTATGATATAATGTTCACATAGGAGTACATTTACGCCAATTTTTGGTGAGATATCATTATTATGAGTGTAATGATGAATATAAATAAGAATTAAAGGAGCTGACATTATGGATATCAAAGAATTATTACCAAAGGACACAGAAGGAAGATTACGTATTATTCAGGAGACTGTGCCTGGAAGACAGATTACACTGGCTCATGTTATTACAAGCCCTAAGCCAATCGTATATCGTAAGTTAGGACTGAACCCAGATATCGATTTTGATCGTTCTGCGATTGGTATCATCACAGTTACCCCAAGTGAATCTGCTGTAATCGGTGCAGATATCGCTATCAAGAGTGGAGACGTTTATCTGGGATTTGTAGACCGTTTCAGCGGTACTTTAATTCTGACAGGACGTATTTCTGCAGTAGAATCTGCTGTTAAGGCTGTTATTCATTATTTCCAGAATGATTTAGGTTATGCTACATGCCCTGTTACTAAGAAGTAGAATAGGAATCATTGTTATATCATAGTAGCTAAGAAGTGGAATAGCAATTGTGATATATCAATAGTAGCATAGTTGTATGCAATGAAAGTATAAAGCAGACGTGAATCGGGAAGACAGGGTGGTTATATGCGTAAAATAATGTTTGTTGGTCGTAGTGAATCAGGTAAGACTACGATAATGCAGGCGATGAAAGGTAAACCAATCACTTACCATAAGACGCAGTATGTGAATAACTTCGATGTAATTATCGATACACCAGGCGAGTACGCAGAGACGAAACAGTTATCAGGGGCTTTGGCAGTTTATGGATGTGAGGCGGATATTATCGGACTTTTAATGAGTGCGATTGAACCGTTTTCACTTTATCCGCCGAATGTAGTATCTGTAAGTAACCGTGAAGTCGTAGGTGTTGTTACGAAGTGTGACCACTGGGCAGCAAATCCGGAATTAGCGGCAGAGTGGCTGCGTCTTGCAGGATGTAAGAAGATATTTTTTACCAGTGCGTATACAGGAGAAGGTATCGCCGAAATTTTAAGTTATCTCAAGGAACCTGTCGATGTCCTTCCGTGGGAAGTGGCGAAAGCAGAGTATGATAAACTTGGATTTGGTCCAGGCGAGAGTGAGAAACATACACTTAGGATATAAAATGAAAAGAGATGTTGCACTAGAGTATTTTTTAAATACAGTCTAAGAGATAGTGCAGCATCTTTTTGTTTAATGTACTCTCAGCATCTTTTTGTGCTTGCTTTTGTGAGAAGATTTTTTGTCAGTTGTGCCTGAATTTTGAGGCGTACGCTGATGAAATTCGGGTGCGGCTGGCGGAAAATCTTCCCACAAAAGCAAGTGCAAAAAGATGCTGAGAGTACATTTTATAAAAAAGGAGAATTTTTATGATTGCAAACTCAAGATGTATCGCCTGCATTTTATCGAAACAGGAACGAAAAATACGGAAAAATTCAGACGAACAGAAGAAAAAAGAATACATACATAAAGTTTTAAAAATATTATATGAGTACGGCACAAAAGAATGTGCTCCAATGGTTGAAAAGCGCATCAAAGACATTTATAAAGAATACTATGAGGAAGATGTTGATTATGTTGCATTAAAGCATAGATATAATCAATATATGCTCGAAAAAGAAGAAGAAATCAGAGCACATATTCAAAAAAATAATGACATTGAAACCTGTATTAAATATGTCTGTGCCGGAAATTATATTGATTTTGGAGTGGCAAATAAAATTGATGATCAGTTATTGCAGGGACTTTTGGATAAAGTAAATCAATTGAAAATATCAAAAAAAGAAGTAGCATACCTTGAAGACGAACTTGCACAGGCCAAAACGTTACTTTACATCACAGACAACTGCGGAGAAATCGTACTCGATAAAATATTCATTGAAGAACTGCAAAATAAATATAAAAATCTTCAAATTACAGCAATGGTTCGAGGTGGAATAGCTTCCAACGATGCCACGATGGAAGATGCAGAAGAAATTGGCCTTACCAATGTCGTACCAGTCATCGGAAACGGAGTGGCGATCATGGGAACCGTCAAAGAACAGTTAAGTGAAGAAGCCAAAGAAAAGATACAAAATGCCGATATCATAATTGCAAAAGGCATGGGGAACTTTGAATCCATGTATCAGGAGGGAATGAATCCGTATTATTTACTTTTATGCAAATGTGAGCTGTATAAAGAAATTTTTGGAGTTGAAATGTTCCAGCCAATATTTTGTAAGGAAGAAAGACTTTGATTTGCCGCAGGCAAGGGAGAGCGTTTACTTTGCTGCGCAAATCAGAATCCAACTATTATGCTATCTGCCTATCAAAAATCCAATTTAATATACAACTTGCACATTGAAAGAAAATGGTGAAAATTTTATAATATTTTTTACAGTTAGATAGAAAATACAAAATAGTTCCAAGGATGGACATCTCCTTGGGACTATTTTGCAATAAGGGACTTGTATAACAGCAGGTTTTATAGTCTCTATTAGAACATATTTCCTCTTTTTTGACAAGAAAGCCAAAAAGGAAAAGATTTTTTGAAAACAGGGAGATAAATCCATGAAATGTACCTATCGTGCAGCAGAATTATTCATACAGGACACAGCTCCAGACTTGATACATTAAATGGACTGACAGCTGGATTAAAGATGATAAAAGCAATGGGACAGAAATAACAGAACAAGAATAATAAAACTTAGAAATAACAAAACAAGAATACCAGAACAAAAATAATGTAATAGCAACGATAGGATAAAATAGTAGGAAAGGATGAAAAAAATGAGCATATGGACTTGGCTAGGAGCCGTTTTTCCGATTTTATTTCTGTTTCTCATGATGAGCGTATTTCACATGAAAACAGAATGTGCGGCATTTTTGGGAATTATCTGTGCAATGATTTCCGCAATTCTTATCGGAAAATCAACTCCGCAGATTGTTACGATGGATTTAGAAAAAGGAGCATTTAGCGCACTCAATATTTTGATTGTAATCTGGCCAGCAGTATTCCTTTATGAAATGATGGAATTTGCCGGTGTATTTCAGTCAATTAAACAAATGCTTCAGAAAAAAACACAGGATGAATTGGTAATGGTTCTGTTAATCTGCTGGCTGTTTTCAAGCTTTTTACAGGGAATCACGGGCTTTGGAGTACCCGTTGCCGTTTGTGCACCGATTTTAATTGCACTTGGTGTTCAGCCATTATGGTCCGTCATAATCACCCTTTTAGGACATGCCTGGGCAAACACTTACGGAACCTTTGCCTTAGCGTGGGATGCTCTCATCACACAGTCAGAAACACAGAAAATATTTGAGACAAAATGGCTTGCCGGCTTATTACTCCTTGGAGTAAATCTTGCAGGAGCGTTATTCATTAGCTGGCTTTATGGAAAAGGAAAAGCTCTTCGGCACATCCTTCCATTTCTTCTGATTATTAGTCTCGTACAAGGCGGTGGACAGCTCATTGTAAGCTTTACTAACTCTGCCATCGCAGCGTTCATCCCAACCACACTCGCACTCGTAGTCGGATGGCTCATACTTAGTGCAGGATTTTATACGAAACCGTGGAAAATGAATTCAAAGCTTATGGTGAGACGGGAAAATGAAGAAATAGAAAAGCAGCTCAATAAAACAATCACGACAGAACAATTAGTAGAAGTAAAAGAAAATAGTTCTAATAAACCAATAACTAACGGACAGGCAATATTTCCATTCATCATTTTAGCAGCGATTTCTGTAATCGTCCTGTTAATAAAACCGATACATGAAGTAATGAATCAGACCATATTTGCCCTGTCATTCCCACAGATAGAGACAGGGAGAGGATTCATCGTAGAAGCAACCGACAGCTATGGCGCAATCCATATATTCACCCATGCGGGATTCGTCCTTTTACTTACCGTAATTGTTACACTCTTTTTATACTTGCAAAAGGGATATCTGGATAAGCAGAAAATAAAATCCATTATTACAGCAACTTTGAAAAAAATTATTCCGACTTCCCTCGGAATCTTATTTCTCATTGTAATGTCGCAGGTATTAAAAGGAAGCGGTATCATGCAGCTCATCGCACAGGGAGTAACACAGTTAACTGGCAAATATTATAGCTTTGCAGTACCATTCCTCGGTTTGTTAGGGGCTTTTGTAACCTCATCAAACACTTCCTCAAATATTCTGCTCGGAAGCTTCCAGAAAACTGCTGCAGATATGATTTCCGTAAATGAAGCCGCTATCCTTGCAGCACAGACCGCCGGAGGAGCTATCGGTACAGTAGTTGGGCCTTCCACTATCCTTCTGGGAACGACAACTGCGGGTTGTGAAGGGAAAGAAGGAGAAGTCTTGCGCTTCATGTTACCAATAGTCCTCGTAGAAGCCGCAATAACGGGGATAGTGATTACTGTTTTAATTCATTAGACAAACTACAGACGAAGCCATTGCCCCCAATAAGGCATATTTGTGATTTTAGTCGCGGCGTGTTGAATGTTCGCTTCACTCGCTCGCATCCAACACTTGCTCCGAGACCACAAATATGCCTTATTGGGGGCAATAGCTTCTATGCTGTGGCTAGAGAAGGTGAATTAAACAGGGGAGATTTGGGGACAGAAGCTGATGTCTTCTGCTTACTCGAGAATGAGAGCGTCTCTTTGCCTGCGGCAATCCAGAATTTAAATTATAACATATGTGCTCGAGGTTCTTCTGCACTCATCTGTGATAACATTGCCGGAGCAATATCAAATACGCTTCTTGCACCACATTCTCCCTTCTTAGAAAGCCTGTGAGCAGCACGGGCATAAGCAACGAGAACGCTTCCTGTAAATTCTGGATTAGAATCAAGTTTTAAGGAATATTCAATAACATGTTTGTTACCTTCACAGCCTGTCTCACCAGTACGGATAACGAATCCGCCGTGAGGCATCTTGCTGTGATTTGCCTTTAATTCTTCTTCTGTGATAAATGTTACAGTTGTATCATAATCGGAGAAGTAGTTCGGCATTGTCTTGATTGCATTTTCAATAGCTGCCTTGTCAGCTCCTTCTTCAGCTACAACGTAGCACTCTCTTAAATGTTTCTGTCTTGTGGTAAGTTCTGGTTCACTTCCGCTTCTAACCTGTTCTACAGCATCCTCAATAGGAACGGTGTACTGGATTGCATTTTTAACACCATCAATACGGCGGATAGCATCGGAATGTCCCTGGCTTACACCTTTACCCCAGAAAGTATAAGTACTTCCCTGTACAAGAATAGATTCAGCATAAAGACGGTTTAAAGAGAACATTCCCGGATCCCAGCCTACAGAAATAATGCTGATGTTATTTCCCTCTTTTGCAGCCTTGTCTACATTTGCAAAATACTCAGGAATCTTTGCGTGTGTGTCAAAGCTGTCAATTGTGTTAAAAGAAGCAGCAACTTCCGGTCCGATTACTGGAAGATCTGTAGCAGAACCACCACAGAGAATCATTACGTCCACTTCCCCCTTCATAGATACCATATCATCAAAATGCTTTACAGCAGCTCCTTCTGTCTGGATAGATACCGTAGCAGGATCTCTTCTTGTAAATACAGCAGCTAATTCCATATCATCATTACGTTTAATAGCCTGCTCTACACCGCGGCCAATATTACCATAACCTACAATACCAATTTTGATTTTGTCCATTGTATTTTACCTCACTTATTATTTTTTCGGTTCAATTATAACATAAAGGGTGGCAGAATTAGAAGAAAAAAGTGTTTTTTGCATAAATTATTTCAATAGGATTATGGATGTTTTGGAGAATTCTGGCATCGGTATAATAAAAATAGCGAAAATCGCATCAAAAGGATATGAATAACATTAGATTAGTAAGAATCACGGCAAAAAGCTGAAGTGATTGCGATGCAATACAAAAAAGAAACCGGCCACTGGTCGGTTTCGAGAGAGGAAAGTATGAAAAAAATCTATCAAAAAAATTTGTTATTGTTTTTTTGATGTCTCTATAATACTCAGAATTTGTGAACAGTCTGTGAGGAAAAAATAACGATAATCTGACGAAAAAAGAAATTGCTGACGTTTTTCCGTAAGAAATATAATTTATCAGTAAAAAGTAGCATGACAAAGAGCAAGCTGGGAAATGGCTTGCTCTTTAATTTATATAACGTTATTGTTTGAATAACTTTTTTTCAACAAGTTAAATTAACACTTTTTATTATCAAAAGCCGGATTAAATGCATAGAAGTTCTTACTGTTCAAGTTATCCTGCACAATCCGTAAACTTTCACCGAAACGCTGGAAGTGTACAATTTCTCTTGCACGCAGGAATTTAATCGCATCATAAACATCTGGGTCATCTTTTACAAGGCGAAGAATATTGTCGTAAGTAGTACGCGCTTTTTGTTCCGCAGCCATATTTTCCATAAGGTCAGTAATTGGATCACCGGTGGACTGCATTGTATCTGCACTCCATGGAGTACCACTTGCCGCAACTGGGTAGATACCAGTTGTATGGTCAACATAATAATCCGCAAATCCCTGTTCCTTAATCTGCTGTACCGTCAAATTGCGGGTAAGCTGATGAACAATTGTACAAACCATCTCAATATGATTTAACTCTTCAGTACCTATAGAAGCATCAAAGAGGGAATACAATTAGAGTTTGCCCTCATATATTTGGATGAGCAACATCTTCAGGAGCATTCAGCTTTATGAATATGAATAAGTATGAGCGTCTAAACCAGCAAAAGAAATATAGCAGCGAAAAATCCTTTTCAGGTAAAAAGCGAGTTGCGGCTTATTGTCGTGTTTCGACAGAGAAGGAGGAGCAGGCGCAGTCTTTTGAGAGTCAGTGCGATTTTTTTCGATGTTACATTGAGCAAAAGAAAGAATGGGAGTTTTATAAAGTTTTTGCGGATGAAGGGATTTCGGGGACGAGTACGAAGAAGAGGGAACAGTTTAATCGGATGATTGCGGAGGCGAAGCAGAGGAAGTTTGACTTGCTTATTACAAAGGAGATTTCCCGTTTTGCGAGAAATACGCTTGACAGTATTTATTATACAAGAGAACTTCGCAAGGTGGGAGTCGGGGTTTTGTTTTTAAATGATGGGATTAATACATTAGATGGAGATGCAGAGTTACGTCTTTCGATTATGGCATCGATTGCCCAGGAAGAGAGCCGGAAAACATCGGAGCGAGTGAAATGGGGTCAAAAACGCCGAATGGAAGAGGGTGTTGTTTTTGGCAGGAGTATGCTTGGTTATGATGTGAGAAATGGAAAAATGTATGTAAATGAAGAAGGAGCTGAAGTAGTTCGGAAAATATTTTATAAGTTTGTTGAGGAGAGGAAAAGTACACATACTATTGCAAGGGAGTTACTAGAGGAAGGTATTTACCCGATGCGGAGCGAAAAGTGGAGAAATACAGTGATTTTGCGTATTTTACAGAATGAAAAATATTGTGGGGATTTGGTGCAGAAGAAGACATTTACACCGGATTATCTTTCTCATGAGAAAAAATATAATCGGGGTGAGGAGGAGTTTGTGATTATTAAAAATCATCATGAGCCGATTATTTCGAGAGAAATGTTTGAAAAAGCGGAAAAGATTTTTTCTCGAAATAAAGCACAGAAAGATTCTGAGAATACATAAAAATAAACGGAATATTTGAAGATACTGGCGAATTTGTCAGGAAATCTGCTTCATAGTAACTTTATGAAAGAGTTGAAACAGAAGAATGTAGAAGAACTTTATATTCATAATAGAATTGCTTTCCAGAGGGCGTTTGAAAAATATATTGATACTTGGCGCAACAGGGAGAATTGGGAAATCAATTGTTCGCTGTGTCACATTTATTTTGTGTTATACTGTTTTATATAATTTTCCGTTATCAAAGTCCATAAGTACGAGTGGAATGACATAACACAAGGGAAAGAATAAAAAAATGGTAATTTGAAAACATTTAAAAAAGCCAAAGAAAAGGAAAGAAAATAATGCGATACGTAAAACCACATTTTTATGACAATTTTGTCTGTACAGCAGGAGATTGCCCAGATACCTGCTGTGCAGGATGGCAGATTATGATAGATGAAGAGTCTCTGGAGCGATATGAAAACGAGCCGGGAGAGTTTGGAAAAATTCTGCGCAATTCGATTGACTGGGAAGAAGAATGTTTTTATCAGAATAATCGCCGCTGTGCATTTTTAAATGATGAAAATTTGTGTGATCTCTACAAGGCATTGGGACCAGATGCACTCTGTGATACCTGCCGCATGTATCCAAGACACACAGAAGAATATGAAGGACTTAGAGAATTATCCCTGTCTTTATCCTGTCCTAAAGCAGCAAAAATTATTCTGTCCTGCAAAGAACCAGTTCGATTTTTAGAAGAGGAAACTGAGGAAGAAGATGACTTTGAAGAATTTGATTTTATGATGTTTTCTCAGTTAGAAGATACCCGCGATGTTCTCTTTGCTGTTTTGCAGGACCGTTCGCTTCCACTGACACTGCGGATATCTGTATCCGAACAATTAACAGAAAGCTATCAAAACTGTATAGAAGAAGGACGGCAGTTTGATATTGATGACCTTCTCCGAGAATGTGAACGCCACCAGAAAGAAGGTAGCCTTTCGGAATTTATCTCAAAACATCTTTCTGAAAAATATATATTTTCATTGCCAAGCATATCGCTATAATATTTAGAATTCTTTTCATTATAAATGGCACTTTCAGCAGAACTTTCAATAATAGAAGATACATATTTATTAAAAGAAAGTTCCCCTTTTTCTTCTCTATCTTTACAAATATGTTGTCTAGCATGGTCTATTTCATGGAGAAAGATTTCCGATACTTGCGTAAAAAAGTCGATTGAGGGATAATGAATATTTGTAATATTATCAAGATAAATTGTTATTTTATTATCTTTATTCACATAATCACCATAAAGGTCATTATCAATTGGTTTAGTATAAAGAAGAACAACTAAATCACTAAGTTTACATAAGTCTTCATTATTATTACTCGATAATTCATTACCTTGTATCAAAGCAATTTCATCTCTTAATGTACTCTTAAGATTTAAAACAACCGCTCTATACGCCAAATCAACATCATCAGAATCAAGAGCATTAATATAATTTGAAGATGGATGTTCTTCAATATATTTATTAGTATTATCTATAATTTTAGCAACCAATTGATCATTACTACCAATAAACTGAAAGTCACATTCCTGCTTACTAGCAGCTAATTCATCCAAGTTTTCCACATCTTTTGAAGAAGCAAGTCCATTTGAAAAATTATATTTAACTTTATAATTATCAAAGAAATCATAATATCTTTTTTCTATTTCATCAAGAGTTAATCTATCCTTCTCAATTTCCAAATGTCTTTCAAAACTCTGAGAACTAAACTTATAATCATTTTCATAACGATTAATCACAACAGCAGATAAAAGCCAAAATGATAATAACTTTATTCTTCTTTTCACATAAACCACCCCACAGCGGTCTTTATACTATCATTTATCAAAGCACATGTCAATATCAAAAAATGAGTAATGTAATAGAGGGTTACCATTCACGCTCGGATAAAAATAATCTTTTTTAGAAAAGTAGCTAAACTACAATCTTAAACGGATTTAAAGCAGTTCCATCTCCTTTTGTTATTTGTGTATCTGCCTTTAGGTTGATAACTGGACGGGCCCCGAAGGAATACGTGACGTTGTTCCAAGGAAACAGACTGCCTGAAGGAAGCACGTACCAAACGAGTGCATTAGAGGCGCGAGACTCAAAGTTAGACGGAGACAAC
>ENA-ORIC01003395-ORIC01003395.1-human-gut-metagenome-genome-assembly--contig:-NODE-3395-length-11127-cov-4.190045_pt1 | contig 11127 bp, 12 predicted proteins | sample MGYA00243023_ERZ508732 | MGnify/ENA primary metagenome ERZ508732 (study PRJEB26277, sample SAMN04329767) | human gut metagenome | biome: human-associated habitat | host: Homo sapiens | place: USA...
GTGGTGTATTTCCCGTACCCCGTCTACCTGCAATAGGAGTTTGCGTATCTTTTCCGCGGAGATGCCTGCGGGGACCCCGTCCAGTGACAAGCGCAGGCTGTCGCGCAGCAGGTTCCAGGTCGATACGAGGATGACGATGGCAATCGCAATGCCGATGATCGGATCGATGATGTACCAGTGCGTGTAGCTGATGATCACTCCGGAAATCACGACGCCGACCGATACCAGGGCGTCGGCCATCAGGTGAAGGTAAGCGCCCTTGATGTTCAGGTCACGCTCTTTATCCTTGAGGAACAGGAAGGCGGTGAACGCGTTGATCAGGATCCCCACGCCCGCGACCCAGGCGATTACCCCGCCGGCGATCGGCTGCGGATTGCGCAGCTTCTCGATGCTTTCGGCCAGGATGATCCCTACCGCTACGAGCAGGATGATGGCATTGAGCAGCGAAACGAGTACCGTGCTTTTCTTGTAGCCATAAGTGTAGCGGCTGTTGGGTTTCACCTTGGCCATCCGGAAAGCGAGCAGAGCCAGTACCAGGCTGATGACGTCGCTGAGGTTGTGTCCGGCGTCGGAAAGCAGCGCGAGCGAGTCGTACCAAAAGCCTGCGGCCGCTTCGACCAGTACGAAAATGAGATTGAGCGCGATGCCGATGATAAAGGCTTTGTTTACCTGTTCGGGCGCGGGAAGAGCGTGTCCGTGCGCATGTCCGTGCTCGTGTGTGTGTGCATGTCCGTGTGCCATCGTTGCGTTTTTTATCGGTTGCCGTATTGTCGCGGGCCCTGCCGGAGAATGCAAGGTACGAAATTAAACGGAAACACCTTGCAGGATACTGCAAGGTGTTTTGCCGCGACCGGGGCGGAATCATCCGATGCAGGGTTAGTCCGCGAAATAGTTATAGCTCGAAATGGTGCAGTTGTACTGGCTGCTCAGTGCCTCGAAACCTTTTTCGGTGTACTTCCCTTCGTGTTTGTCCTTGCGAAGCAGCCCGAGAAATTCATTGGCGTCGTCGAGGAAGCGTTTATACAGATCCATTTGGTGACCGCCTTCCTGTGCCGAAAGTGTCTTGGCCGCCTCGATCTTCTGTTCGGGATCGGTATAGCCCGCTTCGGCCTGGTCGGCCAACGGTGAGATGATCGAATATATCTGGGTTCTGGCTTCTGTCATTTGGAGCATCAATTGTTTGTTCTCTTCCAGCAACAGGTTGCCTTTGGCCCAGTTGTCGTCCTGGAGCGTCGTAATTGGCGAAGAATTTTTCGCCGGCGGTAAAATAGGCCGAGTAGTTGGTTTTCAAGCTGTCGCGCACGCCGGAAGAAAAGCAATCCCCGGGAGCCGTCATTTGGGCCGTATCCCGGGCGACGCCGATTTTGCTAACGATGACCGGGGCGAACAGGGTTTTGCCGTGTTTCTCCATGTACTCCAGAACGTTGTTCGTTTCCCGTTCGGAATAGAGCGACTTGAGGACTTCCAAAGAGGTGTTGTTGTACTCGATGATGGCATTGGCGTCTGCTGTACTGGGTTTGCCGTTCGCCCCGCCGCATGAGGAGAACAGTACCGTGCACGCTGCAACGGCGTAGAGAATCTTTTTATTCATAATCTTATTGGGTTAGTGTGAGATAGGCGGAGATTGCATAGCGCAAAGAAAGAAAAGAGCCGTCCCCCTTTTGAGGTAGGGTTCGATTTTGTCTTGCAGGCTTGGGAACATTGAAAATTTATGCGGGAAAAATATGTGGTTTACTTTTGGCGAAATCTTATCTAATATTGTCAAAACGATGAAGACAGGTAAAAACGCAAGTTTCCGAAATGTTGTAGAAAGACACCGGTCCGTAACACTTTTTTCTTTTCTCGATGTCCAGATTGCGTGGTTGCAGACGGTGGGGCGTGACGGTACGGCCCAGAACTATCAGCGGGCCCGCAACAGTTTTTCCCTTTACCGTTGCGGACGGGATATTCCCCTGCGGTCGGTTACGTCCGAACTCATTTGCGATTACGAGTCGTGGCTTAAACGGCGTTCCGTCACCCGCAATACCGTTTCGTTCTATATGCGCATTTTGCGCTCGGTATATAACAAGGCGGTCGAGAGAGGACTTGTATCTCCGTCCACCCCGTTCAAGTATGTGTATACAGGTATCGAGAAGACCCGGAAACGGGCGGTCGATGAAGGGACCGTGGTGCGGTTACAGCAACTCGATCTCTCAGGCCGCCCATCGCTCTGTTTTGCACGTGATCTTTTCCTGTTCAGTTTTTATTGCCGGGGAATGGCCTTTGTCGATATGGCCTATCTGCGTAAATCCGATGTCCACGGCGGCCTATTGACCTATGCCCGCCGGAAAACCGGGCAATTGCTGCATATCCGGGTGGAGGAATGCATGCAGCGGATTATTGCGCAGTATGCGCCACTGGCCTGCTCGGGATACCTGTTCCCGATTATTGGCTCTTTGGATCCGGGCCGTGCGTATCTTAGTTATCGCAGTGCACTGAGTTACTACAACAAACACTTGAAAGAGCTTTCCGCCCTGCTCGGCCTCGAATGCCATCTGTCTTCTTATGTCGCCCGCCATACCTGGGCGACCGTTGCCCGTAAGATGCAGATTCCCGTTACGATCATCAGCGAAGGGCTGGGTCACCGGTCGGAGCAGACCACCCAAATTTATCTGGCTTCACTGGAACAGAGCGTGATCGATAATGCGAACCGTCTGATTTTACAGGGATTGTATTTGTAGATCGTTGTCCCGGGAAGCAAAAATAAACGCTGCTGCAAATGTGCAGCAGCGTTCCTCTGGGCAGTGACCGCGTATGATCTACCGGTTGAATTGCTTTTGTAGAAATAAAACGATCCGGTCAGATATTGAATTCCGCTTTCTTGCATGATCTCTCCGAGTTTGGTTTCCGGTGCCAGTCGGTAATCGGCCGATACGATCGCTATGTTATTCGCCAGTAATTTTTCTTTAAGAACCTGCTCCAATCCTTGTTCGCGGTTCCCGAATGTAAACGACCCTCCGTCAAAAAACAACAAAACGGGGTATGCTCCTTGCGGTTCGGGAAGATAGAGGGTTGCGCGAATGTCGTGTCCGTCGACCGATTTGTAAATGAAATCCTGTTGTCGGGTTTTGCGAAAATGCGGCAGGAACGATGAGTAACCATCCTAATGCCGTGGCCAGGCAGTGCCAAGGGGTGATGACAATGTTTTTGGACATACCGCTTCGTTTGTCAGTTGTTATTTTCTGTAATTGGCAGTGGAACACACTCCAATATACAATAATTTTTTGATTATCCCTGACGGAATGACCGATATAAGGATATCGGTTGCGTAAGGTCGTTGTTTAATAGAATAGCAAAGAAGTCGGTTGCAGCTGACTGGGGGATTTGTTTGTGGGAACGATAGGGGCTTTACAATTGTTTGTTTGCCGTCATGAAGGGGAAATGGATAAAAGTAAAAAAGCCGCTTTTGAGCGGCTTTTTTACTTTTATCCTGTGGGAGCTGAGGGATTCGAACCCCCGACCCTCTGCTTGTAAGGGGGTGTAATGGATTTAGGCTAGACGTTAATATTTCTGTAAATCAGATCATTAAATGTTGTTTTAAAAGGCTTTATCTTACAGGTTACGCCTGAGTTTAAACGCGGTGTGCAGGATTAATTAATAGGTCATTGTAATGAAAATATACACACTTACTCCTAATATATTTATCCAAGTAAGTGTGTATTTCAGATAGGGTAAGCGCGGTAAGCAATTTTCGCAACTTCCCTGAACCTCCGGTAGTAGGTTATTCAATAAACCATCCATATCCTTCCTTTCCTTCCAGGGCTTCGCAGATTCCCCGGGTGAAGTCGGTGGCTCCTGCACTTCTGGATAGGAAAGTGTCTATGTAGCTGCACTTGTTGGCTTCGGTGAATAAGTTGAATACTTGCCACATATTAATATTTTTCTTAGCGGGACTATAAGAAAAATTCTCATCCCTGTAAAAATTCCGTGCGATCAGATTCACATGGGTATCAGTAAACTCAAATTCAGGCAACAACTTCTTCTCTTTAGCCGGAAGATACTGGTATAGCCTTACCTTGCCAATCAGTTGTGCAAACTGGCTCTCCGTAAGGTTATAATTCTGTAATTTCCTCATCTGATTTAGATGGTTCTTTGCATTGTAACTGACAAATAGTTCGATGGTTTTAGTCATCAGTTCATTGACATTGGTCACCCTCACTTCATCACACAGTCCGTCGGTACTGACACAGAGGTTGCAGCAGACCATATTTTTAAATCCAATGAAGATTTTAAACTTCTCAATCCCTTTCTTACTGTACAGGTTCTCCTGATTATAGGCTCTTACACCTCCAACTGTTAGAGATAAGGTATTTCCCCCAACAATTTCAGTAATGGTCGGAATCTCCATACAAAAGGCCATTCTTTCGTAGTAGATGGTCTTGTCTGCATCAGTCAGTTCCTTGACAGGTTTATAGATAGCTTCGGGAGTTCTGCCCTTGATGATGTGGGATACCCTGATCTCAGGTTCTTTGATCTGTTCATTTTTAAATAGCTTTTGGGTGCATTCCCAGAGGGCTTCAATAAACCTGCTGTGGGATATGGTAATCTCATTGTCCTTGCTGAATACAGGGATGATGCAGTCATTTTTGAGGTGATACAGGCTAACCTCTTTGGTATTGGCCTCAATGAAGTGTTTAGGTTTGTTCTCAGAGTTAACCACCTCGATAATAGGTGTATTTTTAGCCTCAATAAAATGGCTTTCTTCTTCTGTTACAGGAGAATCCATGACGGAAGTTTCGACGCTTTCAACAGGCTGATTTTGGTTGTTAAAAAGCATAGTTGTGTTATTACGAAGCTGTCGGAGTTGCGGTTGAGTTTCCATAGTTTTGGATATTTTGTTGATAATTAGAATGTTTTGCTGAAAGTTGTGGAATTTGGTTACCCTGCTTACCCTGCTTACCCGCAGATGTGGTATTGCACCAATTCAGGATAAGTTTTCCTACCTGTGGAGTAATGACAAACTCAGGTCTATTCATAAATAATCCTGTCCTGTCTTTTGAGGCTACCGCATTGTGCTTAATGTCCAGATCGAATACAAGGGTAAATTCATAATCCACATTGTCCCTTTGAACAGCCTTTAACCCCACTTTCTCAGGAACCATTTTACCGTTGCGTTCACTCAGTACATAATCCTGCTTGCTCCGCATGGTGCAGATCACATGACACCTGCTGTTAAGGATTCTCTGGATAAAACAGTTCTGTCTCGGTGTTACCTTGGCCCAGTTGGCGAAGCTGTTTCCCTGTAGGTTCGCATGAAAGTCCAGCAGGTAATCCCAACAATGGGAGATGCTGTCGATGATAATCACCTCCATACCTGAAGCCTCGCACAGATCAATGGCCTGTATGTACTTCTCAGGGGTATAGGGAGCCTCTAATGTCAATACATTGTACTCTCCGAGGTGTGCATAGAGATCGGCAGATCCATTCTCTGTGTCGATGACAGCTATTTTGCTCCAGTCCGATACAATTCCATAAGCTATCAGCAGGCTGCTATAGGTTTTGCCGGAACCGGATGATCCTTGCAGGGCCAGTTTCATTTTAGCTTCCCTGCGGGTTGATGGTCTAAGTTCCATGTCGTAAAAGTTTAATGAGATAATTAAAAAAATATAAAAGCTAGGGACTGCCAATGGCAATCCCTATACTTTCATGGAGAGGAGGTGGGTTACAATGTTTCCAGTTTGGTAGCCCCTCCCTCACTTTCGTTGTGGAGCAGATAGAATGTTTCCCCTGTATCCGTAGAGGCCACTTCCGACACGACCGGATGATTCAGGGGCGATTCAGGATACTTTGATGTCACCGCACCTGTCCCACAGCCATAGGAGAAGAAACATTTGCCTGTCTGTTCGTTACGCAGGACTTTGATTTCATCGGTCTGTACGTTGGCTTTGAACTGAGCGACGCTCTGAGTGTTTAAAAATTTAAGATTTTCCATACCCACTAGATTTTAGGATTAAAAGATTCTGGCGGGGGGACTATCCCCTCGTCAAGAATTAGTGGGGGGTAATGGTGGAGTAGGGAGCGCTCAAATCCACTTAGTAAAATTTGAAAATTTACCCGCATAGAATTTTTAAACGAATAGTCCTCTTTTAACTTTTCCTATCATAATGGGGTAGTGCCGGTATAAAGTAGGGTGGTTATAGACTATATTGTATCGGTTTGTAAAGAGTGAATTGATCCTTTAGTCTATTGTCTAAGGATAAAATCTGCAAATTTATTTTGCCTTAAATTTTTGCAGAATACACACATATTCGCTGTTAATTCTAACGACTAAGTGTGTGTAACGTCTCCGGATTATTATTAAATGCAAAAAAAATAGCTATCTTGTTGAGATAGATATAATTAGATGCCTGTATTGCCTATTCTGCGTCAGCATTTGCAGCAAATGCCATGATTTTATTGTATTTCTTTTCTATGTCACGTAGTCGTTTAATCTCTTCTTTGAGTAGAGTAGGATCATATTTTGCCAGTTTCAGATTGAGAGCTTTTAACTCCCGATTTTTAACCTTGAGAGTATATAACTCTTCGATAATTTTCTGAATAGGTTTTTGCAAATACATGGTTGTAAAATCTTGTAGATTGTCAGGCATTTTTTCTCGTGACATATGTGTAAATTTTTAGTTGAATGTTATATCATTGCGAATATAGAAATATTTGGAGTTATTTGCGTATTATACACACTTAGGTACTGTTAATTTTAATGACTATCGGTGTATTTTTCCCATCATAATGGGGTAGTGTAAGAGCTATATGTTGGTTGTTAATGGTATATATATTATGGGTTTGAGGATTATTCAAAATTTTTTCTCTAAATTTTTCGAGCATAAGCAGCAGAAAACACAAAATTTCTGCCTCGTCTTAGCAGAGAAAGGGCATCATGAGTTCATTCCGTTACCTATCAACCTTGATTTTGCCGCCCATTTATCCGAGTACAATCCTGATCGGTATGGTTTCGGCGTTGAACATCCCTTTGTTCAGGATAAAGCACTATTTTTCCTTGGTCTGTTGAGCAGTATTCCCGCCAGAAATGGGGATCTTATCGATGCTGACGGCTTCGTTCCTATCCATATGGCTACAGTCCGGGGTGGTATCAAGGACATTAAACTCTACGTGGATTACCTGATAAAAACAGGTATCCTTGTTTGCCGAAAAAGCTATATCCCCGGTGAAAAATCCAGAGGTTACAAGTGGGCAGCCAGGTATGAGGGGCAACCTTTTACTACCCGTTCGACTCCTTGCAAATATGCAGATAAGGTCACGCTTTACGATGATTCCAACGACAAAATAGCCTATCCCTATCTGTTCCATTGGTACGAGCAGCAGAAGTTATCCACTGACCCCCTTGCCGAGCAATATGCTTTTGCCATTAAAGAGATGAAAATGCAGGATAGCAGTAGGGCCAGTTGGGATAGAAATAGTGATACAGGCGGCCTGAAATTCCCCATTACACAATATCAGGCAGCCATCAGGAACATTGGCAAGATTAGATTTCATCACTATGAGCCTCACATAGACACGAATATTCATCGTCTGCATTCAGTATTAACCAATCTACAGAAGGATTACCGCAACTTTTTAAATTACGACGGACAGTCCCTTGTAAGCGTTGACATTAAGAACTGCCAGCCGTATTTGGCCTGTTTGATATTAAAGCCGGAGTTTTGGCAAGAAAATTCTCCTCTACCCCTATCCATACATACCTTACCATATAATATAACTACCACACTACATACACCCCCATCCTTACCCATTATGATAGGAAAATTCTTCGACGAGGTCAATCCTGAAAGTTTCGATGAGTTTTTCCGGTTGGTTTCCTACGGGGGTATGTACGAAAAGATAGCGGAGGTGGCAAATTCTCGGATAAAGGAACTTCCAGAGCCTATTTCACGTAAAGATGCTAAGACTCTGATGTTTCATTTACTTTTCTCTCGCAACCATGGCTCTCACAAAGATTTTGTCATTCGCCAAATGCGACAAATATTTGAAAAAGAGTTATTCCCTAAAGTGTCCGAGTTTTTCCGGTTGCTTAAGACGGAGTTTCCCGACGTGGCTATGGAGAAGCAACACAATCGCCTTTCCTGCCTGCTACAATCTATTGAGAGTTCTATCATATTACATAGGTGCTGTAAAAGGATTTGGGAAGAAATGAATCAGCAAGTACCCATCTTCACCATCCACGATTCCATCGTCACCATACCGAAGTATCAAAACTACATCGTTCATGTCATGATCGAGGAATTTTCACGCTGTATAGGAGTTGCACCGACCTTAAGCATAGAGAAATGGGAGCCAACCAACCTTAATCTCGACCTACTATCTAAAATTAAAGCTTCATAATGAATAATTAGGGCTGAAATTTTGCAAGATTCCTTTAGTTGAATAGGAAATATTGCAGTTATATAGATAAATAGATTGATCCTGTTCTATTTCATTAGCTATTAGAGGGGGTAATAACAGTAATGATATTACTTATTTACGGGATTGATTGTCTGCTGGGTTAGTGATTTAGAGGGGGTGAAAGATGGAATACATACATAGTCTTATGAATAAGGCTAATTAAGTGTGTATTGTTTGCAATGTAAAATTGCATTATTTAAATAATTCTCTTTATCTTTAAAATAACCATTTAAGAATACTTATGAAAAAGTTCATGGGTTTATTTGTAGCTATTATATCTCTAGGTTTTATTGCTTCAGCTCATTCAGGTCGCACCGATGGAAGTGGAGGCCATAGAGATACCAGAAATGTTAGTGGATTAGGAAGCTATCATTATCATTGTGGAGGTTATCCTGCACATCTGCACAAGAATGGCGTTTGTCCTTACAGAACCCCAGCTAAGAAAACTACTACCCCTGCAAAACCCGTCACTACAAACCCGTCTAAATTGTAATGAAGATACACACATAGTCGCTATATAATATAATCACTATGTGTGTATGTGAAAGAGATTTTTTATGAATATATGGTGTTTCTCATATGATTTATATATATTTACTAATAGTTGTGAACTATCATTAGTTTAACGTTCAATAAACTTGGTAATATGAGAAGAATTTTCCTCTTTGTATTGATTTTATGTGCAGGAGTAGTCAGCTGTAACAAAGATCAAGACGGGGCACCTCAAAATTTATTGATTGGTCAATGGGAAGCTGTTCGTCAGGATGCTTTTCGTGGGGAGAGTTGGATTTTTGGGTCTACATATGAATCCAACGAACTTGTGTGTGAATTCACAGATGCAGGAAAGCTGATAGAATATCAATATGATTTAATAATAAACATTCTTCCATATTCTTATGATGCTTCGACTCAAAAACTTTCTACTGGTGCGTTTGCAATTTTAAGTAAGGTTGAAACATTGACTGCCACAGAGCTTGTAATTATAACGGAAAATTCGTCAGCAGGCGCGCTTACTTCTAAATTTGTATATAAACGCAAGTAGTTGTTGAGTGTATTGTATGTCTATTTGTCAAAAGATACTAAAATCTGTCAAATAGAGGGAGATTTAATCTATATACTTAAATTTACTATATATAGAAGTAAATGAGTGTCTTAACCTAAGATGTTCCAAAACTTTTCAGGTAAATAGATATTATCTACTGTTATAGCTTTTTTAAATAGAGGTGCTATTTGCCCTACAGAGAATCCTGCTATGCCACAGCCTATTTCTGTAACGAGGAATCTTTTATTAGGATGTTGTTTGGCAAAGGATATAAACTCATCGACATGGGGCCGGATGGTATCTACATCACCTTGCATAGTAGGGATAGCATAGGTTTGTCCTTGTAATCCTACTCCTTTTCCCCAGACGGCTCCCCATTGCATAGCTAATTTAGCTGCACCTCCTGCATGAAGTCCTTGTAGGTTACTACCGAATACAAAGACTTCATCAGGCTGTAATGAGGTGATCCGAAAAGGGGAGGTTCTTTGAAAGTTCATAAAAATGGTCTATTAGATATTATTAATATACACACTTTAGTGGGTATAGTTTATAAGACTAAGTGTGTATTTGAAGTTTCTCAAAATCAATCTTCCATTGATGTTTCACCAAGAAATCAGTACCTAAGATTCCGTGCAGTTGGTAGCCTGTTTCCTTTTGAATCTGGTTGAATCCTGTGGAACAGTCCATGCAGGTAAAGAGTTCTGAATATTTTAGGGTGCCATCAATGATGAAGTCAAATTGAGCAGTTAAGGTGGATGAAGTTTGTCCATTGGTTGTGATGATATTTTGGCCTTGTTCGGAGTTGGTGATTTTATCTTTAAAGTGGTTATATACGGCTATATCCATAATAGATCGGTCTGATCCTGTATCTACTAAGAGTAGAGAATGGTTCTCTGCATTGAAGAGTTTAATCGGGATTACTGGTAGTCCTAAGGTTTGGATGGAGTGTATGATGGGCAGGTGCATAATCTAAGATTGGGAATTAAAAGAAAGCCCCATCCGAAGATGAGGCTTGAAAGATTAATCCAAATTGGTGAATCCATATCCGGGTTGTTGGGGCGCAAGCCCACTTTTTATTGTCGACCAATTGGGCATGTCCTTTATCTCGCTGGGGATCACCCCTGATAATTTATTTTTTATTAACAGTAAACTGTAATTGGTGGTCAATAGTGTAAGTCTGCTTACGGATGTGGGCAAACTGCCAGAAAGCTGATTATAGCTAAAATTAAGGCTTGCTAACTTTGTCAAATTCCCAATCTCAATAGGGATGTTTCCGGATAGCTGATTCTCCATCAAATCCAAAATCTGCAAGTTTGTCAATTTTCCAATTTCAGCAGGGATGTTTCCAGATAACTGATTACCCCTCAAATTCAAATTTTGCAAGTTTGTCAAGCTCCCAATCTCAATAGGGATGTTTCCGGATAGCTGATTGTTAATCAAATACAAATTTTGCAAGTTTGTCAAGTTCCAAATCTCAATAGGAATGCTTCCAGATAATTTATTAGCAGAAAGAAGTAGGGTTTGCAGGGGTGCTAATTTTCCAATTTCAGCAGGAATGTTTCCAGATAATTTATTGCCCCAAAAATTAAAAACTATCATATTACATACTTTCAAAATAAAAAAACCGAACATAACTCAAAGATGATTAT
>ENA-ORIC01003404-ORIC01003404.1-human-gut-metagenome-genome-assembly--contig:-NODE-3404-length-11100-cov-3.085095_pt1 | contig 11100 bp, 10 predicted proteins | sample MGYA00243023_ERZ508732 | MGnify/ENA primary metagenome ERZ508732 (study PRJEB26277, sample SAMN04329767) | human gut metagenome | biome: human-associated habitat | host: Homo sapiens | place: USA...
CACGCACTCCATGTCCTGCATGGCCTTGAGCAGCGCCTCGCGCTCGCTCTCCATGCCGAGGAGGCGGAGATGCTTCATTGCTACGATTGCCATTTGTCGTTCACAACCTCTTCCGCGATCCACTGCGCCGCACGCTCAAGGTTTGCGCGCGCCGCGCTCTGCATCTTTTCGCATTCCGTGCGCGCCTTGGCGAGGATCTTTTCCGTCTCCTCACCGGCGCGCTGCTCGGCCTCCGCCATCAGCTGCCGCGACTCCACGTCGGCGTTGCGGCGGCTGTCCTCGATCTCTCGGGCAGCGGCGCGCTGCTCAACGGCGATGCGGCGCTTGGCATCCGCCTGCGCGGCGGCATACTGCGCTGCAAGCTCTTTTTCGAGCTCCTGCACCTGCTGTAATTCTTCCATTGCCATGTTGTCGTTCACCTCTTTTAGCACTGCGGCGGGAAAATGTTTCCCGCTCAGCTTTTTATATTATAGATTGTTTCAATAAATAAATCAATATTTATTCTTCAAATATGTTATGCAATTTAGTGATCGTTTTGTGCATTTTTCTATACAGCTTCTTTATAGCACACTTCGATACCCGAATCCATGGACACTCGCTACCTTTTGTATAGGAACGTAAACCCTTTACAATTTGTTCACTTACTGGTATTCTGCCCGTTTTTGCCAAGGCAACGCGCGCCGCCGCACATTTTTTCAGGTGAAAAAAGAAGCGAGAGAGATGGCTCGTCCATCTCTCCCGCTCAGGGATCATTCTCAATTTCTGCCCGCTTACAGGTCGATCGCGCCATCCTCCGCAGCGGCGTCGCGCAAAAGCGGCGCGCACTCGTCGAGGAAGCGCAGCACTTGCTGCTCGCAGCGGCCGATGTAGAGCTTGGGCTCCATGACCTGATCGAGCTCCTCGCGCGTCATGCCGAACGCGGGGTCGCCCGCGAGGCGGTCTAAGAGGTCGCACGGCTCGCCCTCTTTCATGCGGGCGGTCGCGGCCATGGAGTGCTGGCGGATCTTCTCGTGCAGTTCCTGACGGTCGCCGCCGCGCTTGACGGCCTCCATCATGATGTTCTCGGTCGCAAGGAACGGCAGATACTCGCGCAGCGTGCGCTCGACGATCTTTTCGTTCACATGCAGGCCGTTCGTCACGCTCTGGCACAGGCGCAGCACCGCGTCGGCGCAGAGGAAGCCCTCCGGCAGCGAGATGCGGCGGTTGGCCGAGTCGTCGAGCGTGCGCTCGAGCCACTGGGTCGAGGCCGTCATCGGCGCGTTGGCCGCATCGGCCATCAGGTAGCGGCTGAGCGAGCAGATGCGCTCGGAGCGCATGGGGTTTCGCTTATAGGGCATCGCGGACGAGCCGATCTGGTTCTTTTCAAACGGCTCTTCGACCTGGCGGTCGTGCTGGAGCAGTCGATTGTCGTTCGCCATGCGGTAGGCGCTCTGTGCGATGGAAGAGAGCACATTCAGAATGCGGCTGTCGGCCTTTCTCGGATAGGTCTGGCCGCTGACAGAGAAGCACTTTTCAAAGCCGAACTCCGCGGCGATGCGGCGGTTCATCTCGTCGACCTTGTCACCGTCGCCCTCGAAGAGGTCGACAAAGCTCGCCTCCGTGCCCGTCGTGCCGCGGCAGCCGAGGAAGCGCATCGAGCCGATGACAAAATCAAGCTCTTCAAGGTCCGAGCGGAAGTCCTGCATCCACAGCGTCGCGCGCTTGCCGATCGTCACGGGCTGCGCGGGCTGATAGTGCGTATAGCCGAGCGTCGGCGTGGCGGCGTATTCGCGGGCAAATGCCGCAAGATTCACCATCACGCTGAGAAGCTGCCCTCTCAGGTATTTGAGGCCGTCGCGATACAGCACCAAATCGGCGTTGTCCGTCACATAGCAGCTCGTCGCGCCGAGGTGGATGATGCCGGCGGCGGAAGGCGCCGCCTTGCCGTATGCGTACACATGCGCCATCACGTCGTGGCGCACCTCGTGCTCGCGCTTTTCGGCGACCTCGTAGTCGATGTCGGTGATGTGCGCGGCGAGCTCGTCGACCTGCTCCTGCGTGATCGGCAGGCCCAGCTCGTGCTCGGCGCGGGCAAGCGCCACCCACAGTCTGCGCCACGTCTGGAAGCGCATATCGGGGGAAAAGAGGTGCAGCATGTATTCGGACGCATAGCGGGACGAAAGCGGGGACTCGTAAATATCCTTGCGCATAGGGTTCTCCTTTTCTTTCTCAGCGGTCGCTGTTCGTATTTTATATAGAATGAAGCAAAGTTGCAATAGAAAAGTAAAGAGGGGGCCTTCGTCCCCTCTTTACTTTGGTGTGTCAGCGGATGATGAGGCTCTCGCGCTCCGCGCCGACGGAGACGAAGCCGATGTGGCAGCCGATGGCCTTTTCAACGTATTCGACGTAGCTGCGGGCGGCTTCGGGAAGGTCTTCCCAATTACGCGCGCCGGAGATGTCGCACTGCCAGCCGGGCAGATACTCGACGACGGGCTTGGCGTCCTGCAGCAGCACGGGGAACGGGAAGTCGTCGGTCTGCTCGCCGTTTAATTCATAGTGTGCGCAGACGGGGATCTTGTCCATGTAGCTCAGGACATCGAGCTTCGTCAGGGCGATGTTCGTCGCGCCCTGCGTCTCCACGCCGTAGCGCGTCGCGACCAGATCGATGGGGCCGACGCGGCGGGGTCTGCCGGTCTTCGCGCCGTACTCCGCGCCCGCGTCGCGCAGCTGCTGCGCCCCTTCGCCGAACCACTCGCAGACGAACGGGCCCTCGCCCACGCAGGAAGAGTACGCCTTCACCACGCCCACGACCTCGTCGAGCTTCGCCGTGGGAAGGCCCGAGCCGACGGGCGCATACGCCGCAACGGCGTTCGAAGAGGTGGTGTAGGGATAGATGCCGTAGTCCAGGTCGCGCAGCGCGCCGAGCTGGGCTTCAAAGAGGATGGACTTGCCCTCCTTCTGCGCGTTTCTCAGGAAACGGCCGGTGTCGGTGATGTAGGGCTTGATGGCGCCGCAGTAGGTGTTGACCCACGCCATGAGCTCGTCCATCGTGTAGCCCTTTGCGCCGTAGATCTTCTGGAGCATCAGGTTCTTCCACTCAAGAAGGTCGGCAAGGTGCTCCTTTAAGTGCTCGGGGTGCAGGAGTTCGCACGCCTGTACGGTCTTTTTCTGGTACTTGTCGCCATAGAACGGCGCGATGCCTTGCTTGGTCGAGCCGTACTTCTTGTCGGCAAGGCGCGCTTCCTCGAGCGCGTCGAGCTCGCGGTGCCAGGGCAGCAGCAGCGACGCGCGGTCGCTGACCTTCAGATTCTCCGGCGTGATGATAACGCCCGCGGCGCGCAGCGTCTCCATCTCCTTGAGCAGGTTTTCGCAGTCCAGCGCCACGCCGTTGCCCAGAATGTTGACAACGCCGTCGCGGAAAATGCCGCTCGGCAGCAGGTGCAGGGCAAACTTGCCCTTTTCATTCACCACAGTGTGGCCCGCGTTGCCGCCGCCCTGATAGCGGACGACCACGTCATAATGGTCCGTGAGGTAGTCGACCATGCGGCCCTTGCCTTCATCGCCCCAGTTGATGCCTACGATCGCGCAATTTGCCATTGTATTGATCCTCCGATCCGGAGCGGGCCCGCTCTGCGAGTCCTGCTCAAATTTTTCAACCGAGTTATTATAGTCACATTTTCCGCCCATGAAAAGAGTTAATTTTGCATAGCTATTATTAGCATTACTTATGTCTTGTTGATTTTTGCGTCAAATTGAAATAATGCGCTATTCCGCTTCATTCAAGGTGTTTCGTCAATAGTGTCCAAAGTTGAGGCTCTGATATTGTTTCCTTTTTTCAGCACTTAGGACTTGCAATGTTGAGTCTCATGTGCAATAATTAGTTTGCAGTTATGAAGGTCACCACAAGATATAGTGTTATGTAAAGGACATACCAAAAGAAGAGGAGACGGGAATACATGAGAGTTATCAAGCGCAACGGCGCAGAAGTAGAATTTGATATCGTCAAGATCATCGCCGCAGTGACTAAGGCTAACGACGTTGTGGACGAGGAGGCTCGCATGACGCCCGTCCAGATCCAGCGCATCGCCGAGAGCGTGGAGTTCTCCTGCCAGAGTCTGGGCCGCGCACCCACGGTCGAGGAGATCCAGGACTTTGTCGAGCACCAGATCATGGCGCACGGCGCGTTCGAGGTCGCTAAGCGCTACATCACTTATCGCTACAACCGCTCGCTCGTGCGCAAGAGCAACACGACGGACGACAAAATTCTCTCCCTCATCGAGTGCAACAACGAAGAGGCCAAGCAGGAGAATTCCAACAAGAACCCCGTCGTCAACTCCACCCAGCGCGACTATATGGCCGGCGAGGTGAGCCGCGATCTGACGAACCGTCTGCTCTTGCCCGAGGATATCGTCAAGGCGCATGAGGAGGGCATCATCCACTTCCACGACACGGACTACTACGCCCAGCACATGCACAACTGCGACCTTGTGAACCTGGAGGACATGCTGCAAAACGGCACCGTCATCACGGGAACCCTCATCGAGCGCCCACATTCGTTCGCGACCGCGTGCAATATCGCGACGCAGATCGTCGCGCAGGTCGCCTCGAACCAGTACGGCGGCCAGTCCATCTCGCTGACGCACCTTGCCCCCTTTGTCGACGTATCGCGCCAGAAGATCAGAAAGCAGGTGCTCGCCGAGGTCGAGGCCCTCGGCGTCGACCCCACGGAGGACAAGATCACCGAAATCGTCGAAAAGCGCCTGCGCGAGGAGATTCGCCGCGGCGTGCAGACCATCCAGTATCAGGTCGTGACGCTTCTGACCACGAACGGTCAGGCACCGTTCATCACCGTTTTCATGTACCTCAACGAGGCGAGAAGCGAGCAGGAAAAGCGCGACCTTGCCGTCATCATCGAGGAAATGCTCGAGCAGCGCTATCAGGGCGTCAAAAACGAGCAGGGCGTGTGGGTCACGCCCGCCTTCCCCAAGCTCATCTACGTGCTCGAAGAGGACAACATTCACGACGACTCGCCGTATTATTACCTCACACAGCTCGCCGCCAAGTGCACGGCGCGCCGCATGGTGCCCGATTACATCAGCGAAAAGAAGATGCTCGAGCTCAAGGGCGATGTGTATCCCTGCATGGGCTGCCGCAGCTTCCTGACGCCTGACCGCTTCACCGACGCGGGCGTCGGCAACATCGCGAATGCCGGCAACTATGTTCCCGGCAAGCACAAGTATTACGGCCGCTTCAATCAGGGCGTCGTCACGATCAACCTGCCCGACGTGGCACTCTCCTCCGGCGGCAACATTGAAAAGTTCTGGACGATCTTTGAAGAGCGTCTTGAGCTCTGCCACCGCGCGCTGCGCTGCCGTCACGACCGCCTGAAGGGCACGCTCTCCGACGCGGCGCCCATTCTCTGGCAGTACGGCGCGTGCGCAAGACTCAAAAAAGGTGAGCCCATCGACAAGCTCCTCTACGACGGCTATTCCACGATCTCGCTCGGCTACGCGGGCCTTTACGAGTGCGTGAAGTACATGACCGGCAAGAGCCACACCGACCCCAGCGCAACGCCCTTCGCCCTCTCCATCATGCAGAAGATGAACGACAAGTGCAAGGAGTGGAAAACCGCCGAAAACATCGACTACTCCCTCTACGGAACGCCGCTCGAGTCCACGACCTACAAGTTCGCCAAGTGCCTGCAAAAGCGCTTCGGCGTGATCGAGGGCGTGACGGACAAGGGCTATATCACGAACTCCTACCACGTCCACGTGACGGAAAAGATCGACGCGTTCACCAAGCTCAAGTTCGAGGCGCAGTTCCAGCACCTCTCCCCCGGCGGCGCGATCAGCTATGTCGAAGTGCCCAACATGCAGCAGAACCTTGAAGCGGTTTTGCAGGTGATGAAGTTCATCTACGACAACATCATCTACGCCGAGCTCAACACGAAGTCCGACTACTGCCAGGTCTGCGGCTGGGACGGTGAGATCGACATCGTCGAGGAGGGCGGCAAGCTCATCTGGCGCTGCCCGAAGTGCGGCAACACCGACCAGGACAAGATGAACGTCGCCCGCCGCACCTGCGGCTACATCGGCACTCAGTTCTGGAATCAGGGCCGCACGCAGGAGATCAAGGAGCGCGTGCTGCATCTGTAAGGCTGCGCCATAAAATTGCTGTTTAGGTGGGAGCGCACCGCGCTCCCACCTTTTTCTGATAAGGAGGTCATTTCCCATGCACTATGGCGAGATCAAAAACTGCGACATCGCCAACGGCCTTGGCGTGCGCGTGACGCTGTTCGTCTCTGGCTGCACGAACCACTGCGAAAACTGCTTTCAGCCGCAGACGTGGGACTTCTGCTACGGCAAGCCTTTCACGAGTGAAACGGAGGACGAGCTCATCCGCCTGCTCTCCCCCGACTATATCAACGGTCTCACGCTGCTCGGCGGTGAACCGTTCGAGCCTAAAAATCAGCGCGCACTGCTGCCGTTTCTCCGCCGCGTGAGGCGTGAGCTGCCGCAAAAGACGATCTGGTCGTTCACGGGCTTTACGTGGGAGGAGCTGCACGACCCCGCCGCATACCCGCGCTGCGAGGTGACGGACGAACTGCTGTCACTGCTCGACGTGCTCGTCGACGGACGGTATGTGGACGCGCTGCATGATATCTCGCTGCGCTTTCGCGGCTCGTCGAACCAGCGCATCATCGACGTTCCGAAAACGCTGCAATCAGGTACGCTGACGCTCTGGGACGAGCGCGCGAACATCTGAAAAAACATAACAAATCCGCGGTTTCCATTCTCCGTCAAATTTTAACATTTCGCTACTTGCATTTGAAACGGCGTTATGTTATATTCCCACTATGTTAAAGAGCTCTAATTCATACTAACAGGAGGTTTTTACACAATGAAACATCTCGGTTTATTTGCAGCCGGCGTGCTGTTCGGCACCGCCGGTCTCAAGATCCTTTCCAGCAAGGATGCCAAAAAGGTCTACTCTTACACCACCGCCGCGGTGCTGCGTGCCAAGGACTGCGTGATGCAGGCCGTCACGAACGTCCGTGAGGATGCTGAGGACGTCTACGCCGACGCCAAGGACATCAACGAGCGCCGCGCAGCGGAAGAGGACGCCGAAGTCATTGAGGACGCGTCCGAGGAAAAAGCGGACGAGGAATAAATCGCAGGAGAGCCGCGACGCGCGGCTCTCTTTCACTTTCGGAGGAATTGATACACTATGAAATGCAAAATTCTGCACGAATCCGCCGGGCGCATACGCGTGCATCTGAATTGCCGCCGCATGACGCTGCATCAGGCGGACGTTCTGGAATATTATCTGCGCAATGTGGACGGCGTGCGAGAGGTCTCGGTCTTTGACCGCACGCAGGACGCCGTGATCGTTTACCGCGCGGACCGCGCCGCGCTCGTGCACGCGCTCGCGGCGTTCTCGTTCGACAAGGCCGAAACAATGGACCTTGTCCCCGACCATACGACGCGCAAACTCAACCGTGAATTTGAAGACAAACTCTCGTGGACGGTGATCCGCCGCGTGATCTCGAAGCTCTTCTTCCCGCTCCCCGTCACCACGGCGCTCGCCATCTATCACTCGATCAAGTACATCCGCGAGGGTCTTTCCGCACTGCTGCACGGCAAACTCTCCGTCGCCGTGCTCGACGCCACCGCCGTCACCGTGTCGATGGTGCGCGGCGACTTCTCAACGGCGAGCTCCGTGATGTTCATGCTCCGCCTCGGCGAAATTCTTGAGGACTGGACACACAAGAAGTCCGTTGCGGACCTCGCGGGCGCCATGTCGCTCAACGTCGACCACGTCTGGCTCAAGACGGGCGAGACGGAAACGCTCGTTCCCATCGGCGATATTCAGGCGGGCGACTGCGTCGTTGTCCGCACCGGCAGCCTCATCCCGCTCGACGGCAAGGTCGTCTCCGGCGAGGCGATGGTCAATCAGGCGTCCATGACGGGCGAATCCATGCCCGTGCCCAAGCGCGAGGGCAGCTATGTCTACGCAGGCACCGTTGCCGAAGAGGGCGAGTGCGTCGTGCGCGTGGAAAAGGCGCTCGGCGGCGGTCGGTACGACCGCATCGTGCGCATGATCGAAGAATCGGAAAAGCTCAAATCCACGGCTGAGGACAAGGCCTCGCGCCTTGCCGATAAACTTGTGCCTTACACGCTCGGCGGCACGATCTTGACCTATCTCATTACGCGCAATATCACAAAGATGCTGGCTGTGCTGATGGTCGACTTCTCCTGCGCGCTCAAACTCTCCATGCCCATCGCGGTGCTCTCTGCCATGCGCGAGAGCAGCAGCCATCACATCTCCGTCAAGGGCGGGCGCTTCCTCGAAGCCGTCGCCCAGGCGAACACCATCGTCTTCGACAAAACCGGCACGCTCACCTACGCCACGCCCAAGGTCGCGCAAATCATCACCTTCGGCGGCAACGAGGAGAGTGAAATGCTCCGCCTTGCCGCGTGCCTCGAAGAGCACTATCCCCACTCCATCGCCAACGCCGTCGTGGCCGAGGCCAGGGACCGTGGATTGACGCACGAGGAGTATCACTCTCAGGTCCAGTACGTCGTGGCGCACGGCATTTCGAGCAGGGTGGACGAGAAAACAGTGCTCATCGGCAGCGCACACTTCGTCTTTGAGGACGAGGGCTGCCGCGTGCCGGAGGGCGAAGATGAGAAGTTTGAATCGCTCCCGCCCGAGTATTCGCACCTGTACCTCTGCATCGCGGGCGAGCTCGCCGCGGTCATCTGCATTCATGACCCGCTGCGCAAGGAGGCGAAAGCCGCCGTGCGCGCGCTGCACGAGCTCGGTATCGACAAGGTCGTGATGATGACCGGCGACAGCCGCAAGACTGCCGAAGCCGTCGCCGCTGAGGTCGGCGTCGACGATGTCTACGCAGAAGTCCTGCCCGAGGACAAGGCCGCGTTCGTCCGCAGCGAAAAGGCCGCGGGCCGCAAGGTCATCATGATCGGCGACGGCGTGAACGACTCCCCCGCCCTGTCCGAGGCCGATGCCGGCATTGCCATTTCGACCGGCGCCGCCATCGCGCGCGAGATCGCGGACATCACCATCTCGTCCGAAGATCTGTTTGCGCTCGTCACGCTGCGCTCTCTCAGCCAGGAGCTCATGGCCCGCATCCACCGCAACTACCGTTTCATCGTGGGCTTCAACTTCTCGCTCATCGTGCTCGGCGTGCTTGGTATCCTGCCGCCGACGACCTCGGCGCTGCTGCACAACATGTCCACACTCGCCATCGGCCTCAAGAGCATGACGAACCTCCTGCCCGAAAGCGAGCAGAGCAGCGCTAACTGATTTTTCCCGATAAAAAAGCTCCGTGCCAAGGCACGGAGCTTTTTTGCTATACAAGTTTGATTTTACGCAGGGCCGTAGGCCTTGATGGCATCGTCGACGATCTTTTCCGCGTCTGCGCCCACGATGTCGAGGTTTTCGGCTTTCAGGAGCTTGACGGTCGGAATGCCGAAGCAGTCCTGCGCGATGGTCTTCCAGTAGTCGTAGCCAAAGCGGCCGTCGAACGGTCCGCCGCTGGTCGTGACATAGTAGAGCTCGCTTGCGCGGCACAGGCCGACGGGCTCGCCCGCCTCGCTGTACTTCGTCACGATGCCCGTGACATAGATATTCTCCAAATACACCTTGAGCTGCGCGGGAAACGACAGGTCCCACAGCGGCGCAGCGATGACAATTCTGTCCGCCGCGGCGAACTGACGGGCGTAACGGAACATTTCATCGTCATACTTCTTTTCCGCGAGCAGCGCGTCGCGCTTTGCGATGTCCGCGCGCCCCAGCGGGTGCAGCGGCTCGTCATAAAGGCGCAGCTCCTCGTATTCGCCGAGCGCTTTAAGCAGCGCGCGGGCCAGTTTTTCCGTGCGCGATTCTCCGCGCGGGCAGCAGTTAATAAAAAGCGTCATGTACTTTCCCTCACAGTACGCAGTAGTACATGATAAATGTGTTCGCCACGCCGAGCAGAATACCGGCGATGACTTGCAGCGGCGTGTGGCCGACGAACTCCTTGAGCTTCGCCTCCGGAAGCTTTTCCGACGCGAGCGAGTTGAAGGCCTCGACGATGTCGTTGATGATGACGGCCTGCCGCCCCGTTTCGAGCCGGACGCCCATCGCGTCCTTGCAGACGACGATGGCGAAGATGAACGCCATCGCGAATTCAAACGAACCGAGCCCGTAGACGAGCGCCGCCGCGGTCGCGAGCGACGAGACCGTGGCCGAATGGCCGCTCGGCATCCCGCCGTCGCCGATCAGGCGCGTAAAGTCGATGCTCTTCGTCACAATGGCATGGATGATCGTCTTGATGAGCTGCGCCCAGAACCACGACGAGAGACCGATGAGCAAAAAGGGATTCGACAGCAATTCCTGAAACCAATTCATATGTTTCCGCTTCCTTTCGCGGTGTGGGCTTTGTCAGCCCTTGAATGTTCCTTATTATACCACCGTTTCCCAGTTCGGCAATAGAGTTTCTTTTAACTTCTTCCGCAGAAAATATAAACCAGCGCAGGCTCACCTGCGCTGGTTTTTCTTTACGACGCCTGCGCGAACTGGCTGTTGTAGAGCTCGGCGTAGAAGCCGTTTTGCTCCATCAGCTGCTCGTGCGTGCCGCTCTCGATGACGTCGCCGCCCTGCATGACAAGGATCAGATCGGCATTTTTGATCGTCGAGAGACGGTGCGCGATGACGAAGCTCGTGCGGCCCTCGGTCAGGCGGTCCATTGCGCGCTGGATGAGCAGCTCAGTGCGGGTATCGACAGAGCTGGTCGCCTCGTCCAGAATCAGCATCGGCGCGTTCTGGAGCATCGCGCGCGCGATCGTCAGCAGCTGCTTCTGCCCGGCGGAGATGCTCGTCGCCTCGGAGAGTATGGTGTCAAAGCCATTCGGCAGCGCATGGATGAACTTGTCGAGTCCACAGGCCCGGCAGACGGTCTCCAGCTGTTCCTCGGTGATGCCCTCCATGTTGTAGACGAGGTTTTCGCGGACCGTGCCCTCAAAGAGCCACGTGTCCTGCAGCACCATGCCGAACAGCTTGTGGACATCCTCGCGCCGCAGCTCGCTCGTCGGGACGCCGTCGATGCGGATGCTGCCG
>ENA-ORIC01003410-ORIC01003410.1-human-gut-metagenome-genome-assembly--contig:-NODE-3410-length-11082-cov-2.930395_pt1 | contig 11082 bp, 6 predicted proteins | sample MGYA00243023_ERZ508732 | MGnify/ENA primary metagenome ERZ508732 (study PRJEB26277, sample SAMN04329767) | human gut metagenome | biome: human-associated habitat | host: Homo sapiens | place: USA...
GATCCTGATGCTCCCTCGGGCTTACCGCTAAGCATATACTCTGACGGATTTTCCACCTCAACAAGCCCCTCCGCCTTCATTTCAAATACGCCTATCTCATTGGTCGAACCAAATCTGTTCTTAACGCCTCTAAGTATCCTGTACGACTCATACCTGTCACCCTCAAAATAAAGCACAGTATCAACCATATGCTCTAACGTCCTCGGCCCCGCAACCGCACCATCCTTTGTCACATGTCCTACTATAAAAACAGAAATACCCAGAGTCTTTGCAAGCTGCATAAGCACTCCGGTTGTCTCCCTTACCTGTGAGACACTGCCCGGTGCCGACGCTATCTCCTCATTGTACATAGTCTGGATGGAATCTATTACAACAACCTCCGGTTTTTTTCGTTGAATCACGTCCTTTGCTATATCAAGACTTGTCTCACATAAAAGCTCCAGTGAATCCGTAAAATCGCCAAGTCTGTCGGCACGCATCTTTATCTGATGCAGGGATTCCTCACCTGACACATAAAGTAATGGCACCTTTTTTTGTGAAAGCTCCCTGCATACCTGAAGTAGAAGTGTGGATTTTCCTATACCCGGATCTCCTCCCACAAGCACAAGTGACCCTCTCACAATTCCTCCACCAAGCACTCTGTCAAACTCGGCTATACCTGTCACTATACGCTCCTCTTTCTCGCTTTTTACTGCCGAAAGCGGCAGAACCTGTGCCGCCTTTGATTCTTTTTTTACTTTTCCCGACGAGCTTATCGACTTTTTATCTACGGTTTCCTCTACAAATGTATTCCATTCCTTACAGGCCGGGCACTGTCCCATCCATTTTGCCGATTCATAACCACATTCCTGGCAGAAAAATACAGAGGTCTTTCCTTTTGCCATATTGTTCTCCTTTATAAAAATACAAAAAGCCCGGCTTTCACCGGGCTAAAAATATGCTCTATTTTCTTGATACTTTGATATCGACTGAATCAACACCCTCAAGCTCTACGCTTAAGCTGAGCTTGCCGCCGAGATTTGTCTTCATAGTACCTGCAACAGCTCCAGCTATATCAATTTCGTACTCCGTCTCCTCTTCAAGGCCAAGAGTAATCTGAGCATCCTCAGGTCCCTCCACAGTAAATGTCACTGTATCAGCAGTCTCCTCGAAATCCATAACCGCTGTTCCCGGAACAGACTCGTATACAAAGAGTCCGTTTCTTTCGAGCTTTGTAATCTCCTTAAAGGTCTTTACCTTGTAGATATCTCCATCCTTCTCAAAATTGTCAAGCTTTGCCTTTGCAGCCAATGTATAATCTCCGAAGCTGAGCTTTCCGTTTTCCTCAGTACGGATTAATTCACTTATTACAGCCATTTTTATCCTCCCGTAGCTATATTGATATATTAATTATAAATCCAATTCTACTCAACAGTCAATGAAATTTGTTTGTTTTTCGTAGAAATTATTACCTTATCGCCGCGCTTAATTTTGCCGGTAATAATATCCTCTGACATACGGTCTTCAATCTCCTCCTGAAGTTTTCGTTTAAGAGGTCTTGCGCCATATTTTCTGTCATAGGCTTTGTCCACGATAAAGGATTTTGCACTGTCGCGCACTGTGAGCTCTATATCAAGCTGTTCTTTACAGCGTTTCTTAAGCTCCTTTACAAGAAGTGTCACTATATGCTTCATGTCATCCTTGTTGAGAGCTCTAAATACAATAGTCTCGTCGATTCGGTTCAAAAACTCAGGTTTAAATATACGGCGTACCTCCTCCATGACACTGTTCTTCATACGCTCGTGATCCTGCTTTTCATCCTCACCAGCGCCAAAGCCAAGGCGCTTTGGTTCTATAATAGAAGAAGCTCCTGCATTTGATGTCATGATGATTATTGTATTCTTGAAATCAACCGTGCGCCCCTGTGAATCAGTGATTCTACCATCATCAAGCACCTGTAAAAGTATATTGAACACATCAGGATGTGCTTTTTCTATCTCATCAAACAGTATAACAGAAAAAGGATTGCGTCTGACCTTCTCTGAGAGCTGTCCACCCTCCTCATGGCCCACATATCCCGGTGGTGAACCAATCATCTTTGAAACACTATGCTTTTCCATGTACTCTGACATGTCAACACGTATCATGGCATCTTCTTTGCCAAAGACAGCCTCAGCAAGCGCCTTTGACACCTCCGTCTTACCTACTCCTGTCGGTCCCAAAAACAGGAATGAGCCAATCGGCTTCTTAGGATCCTTTAAACCAACACGGCCTCGTCTGACTGCCTTTGCGACAGCAGAAACAGCCTCCTCCTGTCCTATTACACGCTTGTGAAGTATCTGTTCAAGCTTTGCAAGTCGTCCTGCCTCTGACTCTGTAAGCTTATTTACAGGTATTTTGGTCCATCCCGATACTACATCCGCTATCTCATTTTCGCCGACTACAGGCTGGTTTTTGGCTCCTGTGCGACGGTTCTTTCTCATAAGCTTCTGCTGTTTATTTTCAAGTACTTCCTTTTCTGACATAAGCGCGCCGGCAGCTGCGAGATCTCCTTTCGACAAAGCATTTTCCACCCGATTCTGCATATCTGTTATCTCTTTTTTCAGAGCAAGCAGCTCGTCAGATGATGTCAGATTCTTAAGCCTTATCCTGGCTGCCGCTTCATCCATCAGGTCTATCGCCTTATCAGGTAAAAATCTGTCATTTATATATCGTGCAGAAAGGTTTACTGCTGCTTTCACACCCTCATCTGTTATGATGACACCATGATGCTTTTCATAGAGTCCCTTTAATCCTGTGAGTATCTCTATTGTCTCATCCACACCAGGCTCCTCAACCATCACCGGCTGGAAACGGCGCTCAAGCGCAGCATCCTTTTCCACGTATTTGCGGTACTCTTCTATGGTAGTGGCGCCGATTACCTGTACCTCGCCTCTGGCAAGTGCCGGCTTTAATATGTTAGATGCATCTAACGAGCCTTCTGCTCCTCCTGCACCTATTATAGTGTGAAGCTCATCAATGAAAAGCAGTACATTTTTGGCATTTGAAACCTCGCTTATCACCTTCTTGATACGCTCCTCAAACTCACCACGATACTTTGATTTGGCTACAAGCCCGGACATATCAAGGGAAACCAGTCTCTTTCCCAAAAGAATATCCGGAACATTGCCACTGACTATATCCTGTGCAAGTCCTTCTACTATAGCGGTCTTGCCCACTCCCGGCTCTCCAATCAGACATGGATTGTTTTTGCCACGGCGGCAAAGTATCTGGATAACGCGCTCCATCTCCTTTTTTCTGCCTATAACAGGGTCAAGAAGCCCTGCCTCTGCCATATCTGTCAAATCTCTGGAATACTGATCTAATACAGGAGTCGCAGAATTGTATGATGTACTGTAGCTTTTCATCAGATCCCTGTATGCAGACGGATCCTCACCCATCGCACCAAGAATATCTATAAACATCTTCTGACTGTTAACACCCATGGTGTTTAAAAGTCTTGCAGCTGCACAGTCTCCCTGCAGTACTATAGCCATCAGCAAGTGTTCTGTACCTATCTCATTGCACTCAAATCTATCGGCTTCCTCCGATGCACGCTCCAATACTCTCTGTGTCCTTGGTGAATAGCCATCCCTGTCCATCACTTCGATGTTATCCCCCAGTGAAATCAGGTCTTCAATCATCGAAATAAGCTTATCATATTCCACATTGCAGGCTGTTAGAACCTCAGCTGCCACACCGGTGCCCTCTTTTATAAGGCCAGCCAGTATGTGCTCTGTTCCAACATAGCTGTAATTCATTTTCTTTGATATACGTGCAGCCAAATCTATTGCTTTTTTAGCCTTACTTGTATATGGTTTCAAGTCATATCCTCCAGTCATATTCACTAATTTAAGTCGATGAACTGCAAATCATCCTCGCTGTCATCTTCATTATCATCCTTTGCACTGCTGTCTATAGTCTCAGACGGCTTATTTCCATCATTGACAAAGCCATCAAGTGCCATTTGAACCTGATTCTTCAAGGTATCATCATCAGCATCGTTTTCTGTGTCAGAAACGTTTTCCTGCCTTGAATCGTCTTTTAAATCAAACTCAGAGTTTTCATTCTCAACAGCTTTCTTAGAATCAGGTGTAATTTCTACGGTTCTTCCGACATAGGATGCATTTGATATATTTTCATCCGTAGCCATCTTTTGCTCATCTGCAGCACCTTCCGCTGTTTCTTCTGCGACTTCATCTGCCGGCTCTTCTACAGCTTCATCTGCTGTTTCTTCTGCGGCTTCACCTGCCGACTCTTCTGCAGCTTCTTCTGCCACTTCATCTAACGACTCTTCTGTAACCTCTTCTTCCGGCTCATCTGCTATCTCGTCCGCAGTTTCATCAGTTGTTTCTTCCAAAGCTTCATTTGATACATCTTCTGCTGCATCATCTACATCATCATCGTCATCATGATAGTCCATTGCCTTATATTTTCTGTTTTTCACAGCTGATACAATAAGCAACAGTAACAGAATAATGATAATAAGAACCAGTATTGCAGCTAAAACAAGATATTTATTGGCAATTCCCGGAACAAGCTCACTCTTTACCGCATCGTTTTCCTCCTGTGCCACTGTAGGTGTGCTGAGCTCGGTCCTCATATATGTGCCATCTACGCTATCATATGTGTACCAGCCACTCTCACCATTGTCATTCATGGCATATACGAGGTAAAAATCCTTTGTCTGATCATCGGTTTTTTCGGCTTTGGTCTGGTAGGCTGTTGCCACACCCTTGCCCTCTATAGAGAGCGATATCTCATTATATCCCTCAGGCACATCATCCACCTTAGGCAGTAAAACCACTATAAAATGTGACTCTGAATTGATACGGACAAACTCATATGCTGCATTCTGTGCTGCATCATATACAAAAAGCCCATTTCCGCTTTCCGACTGTAAATACACAAGCGTGATATCACCAAAGGTGCCATGAAGGGTATTGTATTCAAGTCCGTCAATCACTGTCTTTGAGTGCTCAAAGCCTTCAGGAACAACATCCTCCGGAATGTCATTTACCATAGTCCACTCTGTGCCATTTATATCGAACTTCTTCCAGTTATCCTGCTTATCTGCATTCTCCGGATCATCCTCGGCTCTTCTGGTAACAACTATATTGTATGTGCTTGTGCTGCCGTCCTCTGCTGTCACAACAACGCTGACCGTATTCTCTCCAACCTCAAGTGAATCATTGCCTGTGACGGATGTCACACTCGCCTTGGAATCAGCCGGATTTGCTGTAACCGCAAGGCTTGAACAGCTGTAATCTACTGTAGCTGTGTAATCCTTTGTCGCAGCAGAAAACTCAGGGGAAAGCGTACCTGCTGAGATAACAAGTGAACCAAGAGATGCGTTTGAGGATTTCTTTTCCTCTTTGTTTTCATTATCTTTATTTGCATTGCTGTCATTGCCGGTATTGCTGCCGGAATTGTCCTTGTTATCCTTGTTGCTGTTTGAATCATTGTTTGATGAAGCACTTGTTACCGTCACCTTCGTGCTGGCACCGGTAATTGTACCTCCGGCATCGTTGCCCTCTGCATCTCCTACAACTGTACAATATGCCTTTATAGTGCAGCTTCCTGCGCCCTTCGCCGTAAATGAAAATGACTGTGATGTCGGATATCCCTCAACAGCATCACCAATATTGGTCACAGCATCGCCTCCGTAACTCAGCACTCCATCGTTAGAGCTTTTGATAACTACTGTACCAAAATATCCTGACGGCATGGAAACAGTCACCTTAACTGTTTTTCCAACAGTTACAGAGCTTGAGCTCACACTGAGTCCAAGACCCTGCGCATATACATGCTCGGCAGGTGTGAAAACAAGCATCACCGCCATAACAAGTGATAATATACATCCAAATAATTTCTTCATATTTTTCCTCACATTTCTAATTCTGCGATATCTTTGATTTGCCCAGTATGTGTCTGTTCATGATTATCATATCAAGGGCATTTCCTCCATCGCCCTTTCTGTTAGCATCAGCTGCCTCCAGATAAGAACCTGTGAGTGTTCCCTTTCCTAAAATATGTCTGTTGAGCTTAATCATATCAAGTGCATTTACAGCACCGTCACCATTGATATCTCCATATACAACAATATCATATGTCTTTTTCAGTTTACCCGAAGCATCATAAACAGCCACCTTATTGCCTGTTGCAATCTTTCCGCTGTTTTCTGAGCCTGAGCTTGTCAAAAGCTTTACAGTACCTGATGCTGATACTGCTATATTCTTCACAAAATCAGCTGCACCGGTTCCGGGCTCAATGCCTGTAATATAAGTACCTATACTGTATTTACCTGATGTTATGTTTACATCTGTATTATTTTGGTTATTATTGTTCTGATTATTATTACCACCTGTATTATTTGCAGATGCCGCCTGCCTGTTTATATTGATAGTGTATGTTCTTGTATCACCGCTTTGCGACTTGCATTTTACCTTTATTGTATTATTTCCGACAGCAAGCGAATAGCTTCCTGTGCCTGAAACACCACTGTTTCCTGAAACTGCATCTGCCGAAACAGTCACTGAGCTTATAGCATTTGAAACAACTGCTGAATAGCTTGTTGTCGCTCCATTGAAGGCCGGTGTGAGTGTTACACCGCTTATCGCAAGCGACTGCAGATAGTTATTGGTATCGCCAGCTTTATCGAAGCCCACTGCTGACGATGGCATATTGTTGTATACAGGTATTTTAAATACAAAAGCCTGATTCTTGTCTGAATATCCTTTAGCCAGACTCTGTCCCTCAGTAAGAGCCGCTGTGGCATTGCCCATGTACTGATGAAAATACAGCGAGCTTGTATTTACTACATTAAACTTCTCAAAATACAGTGTATTTTGACCCTTATTTATATAATTGCTGCCCACCTTTACAGCTCCGCCGCTTATGGACTTTGCTCTTGTATTCCAGCCCTGCTTCTTGGCAAAAGCCAGACCATTTTTATAAATCTTATCCTTCGTGTTTCCGGTTGCACTAAAATTAAAATAATTATAATATCCTTCGTATCCGGAATATGTACCCGAAATAAGAGGGCTCGTTCCCTTTTGTCCCTGCTCCTGCTTTATACGCGATGCTATATGGTATGCACTTACTCCACTGCTCTTTGCCACATCCATGAATGTACTTGCATAATTGATTTTCTCACCATTGTTGGAATATGTCTTTGTTCCCTCCATAAATGTGCCTTTTACTATGGACTGAACACCTTCAAGTGCCTCATTCGGACTGTATGCCAGACTCTGAAACTGAAAAATATTGGTCTCATCAAGAAAATTCCTTGGATCCATGAGATAAGCAATATAGGCACTGCTTGCTGACACCCATCCCGGTTCGTACTCAACCCACTTATTTGTTGACCAGTTATATGCTCCGGCAGCTGTGGATTTCTTGGCATTGTCTGCTGATTTGGATACCAGATTAAGTCCGTTTACACTTTCATTTTCAATCACCGTATCCCAATTCAAACCTGTATTTACAGCCTCAAATGTCCAGCTTGGATACTTATTGTGAAGAGCTGTAAGGTTTGGAATATAGCTGTCAGGAAAGCCTGCATTCTTCATAGCCGTGACAAAATCAGTATTGTCTCCGCTATTATTGTATGTCACCTTTATGTATGTACTGATAGTCCAGCCCGTAAATGCCTTGCCGTTTAAAGTACCCTTGACATTATACCAGACCACACCGTTTACCCTGGTCTCTCCAATTATGTCAACCTGATGGTTCCAGTTGAGTGAGACAACCTTGGTAGTGCCGGATGTGCCTGCTGCATTGCGGACATACACATTGCCACCTGTAATCGTACCTGTAGCATATGCTCCCGATGCGGTTGCAAGGGCAAGCTGTTCCTCATTATTCTGCTGTATGGCATCCGCATTGCCGGTGTCTGCCGAAGTATCCCCTGTCTGCGCATTGTCTGATGCAGCTGTGCCGGTACCTGCTGATACAAAATCAGACCTGATATAGCTTACACACTCCTCGTTATTTGCTGCCAGATTGTACTTTGCCTTGTACCACACCTTGCCGTCTGCACCTGTGGTCTGCTCAAGAATAGTAATATCCTTACCGTTTGAAAGCTTGTGCTCCAGCTCATACTCTGTGCCCGGTCCGCTTCTCGCCGCTACCCAGTATCTCTCATCACATACAACCTTCGCCGCCTGATCCGCATAAACTGCTATGCTGCTGTATGGTGCCAGGTCACATGCGGCTAATGACAATGTTACGACAGAGGCTGCCAGAAATTTATTTATCTTTATCATCAAATCCCATCTTTCTTATGTGCATTGTTTACATTAATCCATTATCCATTTAATTATAATAGAATATGACCTTTGTATCAATGTATTCGGCAGAAATTTATTATTTTTTTATTAATTAAAAAAACTCCCTTCAACGTGCAGCTCATGCTTACGTTTCAGGGAGTTGCCTGATTCATATTCTGCTTATTCTTACTGTCTCCTGTAGCTTTTCTAGCTGAACAGGGATTTTATCTTATCCCATAAATCCATGAAAAAGTTACCAATCTTTTCCCAGAAGCCCGGGTCATTTATCTTATCGCCAAGCTTTGATGCCCAGTCCTGTGCCTGGTTGATGACTGAATCCCAGTCGATATTGGCATCCTTTAGCTTCATTAAAAGAGATGTAAGCTTTGCAATATCATCATCAGAAAGCTTCAGGTCGTAATCCTTTGCAGCCTCCTTTATCGCATCCTTTATCTGGCTCTCATCCTTGAGCTTTCCATTGGCAAGCTGCTTCTTTAGGTCTGCAATCATTGCCTCGATATCCTGCGAATCGCCGTCAATGCTCTTGTTGAGCTCTCCTGTTGTGACAAGCTCATCCATCGCTGCGTCTGTCACCTTGTCGTCAAGCTTCTTGCCTGTCATCTCCTCGTATGCCTTTAGTGTGCCTACAAGTGCTGCCGTTCCGGAAATAGGGAAAGGGCCTGCGACTATGATTTTAGCATCAGCTATGCCTGCTGTGGCAAGCGCATTCTTGTACATTCCTACCGTACAGTAATTGATATTGTGCGTGGAAACACTAAGACCCGCACCCTTTTTATCCTCTGTAATGAGTACTGATGAAAGTGACCTTGTGCCAATCTCGCTCTTGCTGATGTATGAATCGAGGTACTTGTGCTCCTCATCATTATTTACATAGACCACATCGTATTTGTCCAGATCAGTGAGCTCGATTCCCATAAATCCAAGCACTGTCGCTCTCTGATCCGGTGTGAGGTCTGCTCCAAGACTTAAGTATGGCTTATCATTATTGCTGATGGTCACCTTGTCGTTTGCCTCACTGCCGGCTGTCGTTGTGCTGTCTGCAGTACTGTCTGTGTTACTCTTATCAGCTGCGTCACTGCTGTCACTACCTGATACATCAACGCTTGAAACTGTATCAGTCTGCGTAGCTGTCTCTGTTGCAAATACAGCCGGATTCATTGTAAACAATGTCACCGCAGCAAGCACGCTACATACAATACTCTTTGCTTTTTTCTTTATTAATCTAATCATTTTTCCTCCAATCTACTGCTCTATATCATACGAAATTGTAAAGTTGCTTCCGTCGAAGCTGACATCTGCCATGCTTCCGCATACCACAGGCATCATTGGTGACATATGACCTATATCCAGATCCATGATAATTGGCACATTAAACTCTCTAAGCAGTGATGAAAGCGCCTGTCTGTGGTCTATGCCAAACATTTCCTCTCCGAAGTGCGCCGGGCGTCCGATAAGAAAGCCCTTTACATTTGAAAACCATCCTGCATTTTTCATCTGCCACATAGCCCTTCTCATGCCCATCACATTAAGGTCACAAGCCTCAAGGAACCATATGATACCATCATCACTGTAGCGCTCATTAAATTCCCTTACATGGTCAAACGATGTACCAAGCAGATTGATAAGACAATCCATGCAGCCACCAAGCAGCCTGCCTCTAATGGTAAGCCTGCTTTCCTTTGCCACCGTGGGAATAGAGCTGATGCACGACTTTTCAGTCAGGTTGTAGCCCACAAACGGAGCATTCTCATCCTTTATCGATTCCTTCTCCCACATAGGGTAATTGGTAAATGAAAGCTTCCTGCCACAAAGCAGATCAAACGCATCGGTAAGTGACTCATGCCACACCTCCATGCCAAAGCTGCCCGCACACGGTCCGTAAATACCTGCTGTATCTGCAATAGTAGCCTCCAAAAATGTGAAATTCGTGTTGTCGGAATAGCCCATGTACCATTTCGGCTTTGACTGTTTCACGCGCTCAAAATCAATATAAGGCACTACCTCGCACATCAGCTCGCCACCACCACAGGATATAAGCACATCACTATCAGCAGAAGCATAGCTCTCGTTCAGCTCTTCTGCGCACTTCTTAGGTGTATTGCTGATGCCTATGCCACTGTCGCACCTGCAGTTAGGTCCCTCTATCGTCTTATAACCCATGCTGTGAAACCTTTTAATGGCATTGTCAAAGGCACTCCTGTACGGCTCTGTTGTACAGCCCATCGAAGGCGCCACAAAGCCTATTGTTCCTCTATCCTTTAGAAATTCAGGGTATCTCATGTTTCTATCATCCTATCACTATTATTTACATATCTAAGCTTCTGTCTGAAGTAAAATATGTAGGATTTTATCATTTCTGTCAAGGTCATTTTACTGTCATAATTAAATGTCGTCGTGTACTGCACATGCTGTCTGTTGCACCAGTTGTATATATCATGCAGACTTATCGAATCAACATTCTTCATATTGTTCATAAACACCTTAACCTTTGAAAGCTCATCCTCACTGTCAATGTATAGATGAAAGATAGTATTCGGACATTCAATTATTATCTGCTGTTCTTCTATATTTTTCATCACTGTATCCTCTATTGAATGATGTATCCTGTGTGATTAAAAACATTATCGTCTGTCACACCGGGATGTGAGTAATAACAAAATATCGTAACTGTTCAGTACCTTCACAGCTAAAAAATATCACATAACCATAGTACTACACCGGCGTCACAAAATCCAGTCATTTTTGCCTGCCAATTCTTACTATTTTATTAAGA
>ENA-ORIC01003412-ORIC01003412.1-human-gut-metagenome-genome-assembly--contig:-NODE-3412-length-11066-cov-11.747020_pt1 | contig 11066 bp, 9 predicted proteins | sample MGYA00243023_ERZ508732 | MGnify/ENA primary metagenome ERZ508732 (study PRJEB26277, sample SAMN04329767) | human gut metagenome | biome: human-associated habitat | host: Homo sapiens | place: USA...
GGACAGGGGTCGTTGGGATAAACCTTCTGCTCCTTCACAATAGTAGTGGAAGACTTCTGCTCTTTGTAGAGTTCCTTGCGGGTCTCTTCATCGAAAATAGCGTTCCACTCTTCCAGATTGTACAGCCAGTCAGCCTCTGCCGCTACCATGTTCTTGTACAGAAGAGCCTTGTCAAATCCTAAGTTTACCTCTGTATCCTCTTCCAGATCATCGAGAGGGTTCTTCTCTACCAGGCTGTCGTTAATACCGTCCAGAAATCCGGTCATCGTCATCAGAGATACCTGATACTTGTCCGCCAGTTCCTTTACCGTACCCTTTACTACTTCATCGGGGTTCTTCAGAAGCTGTGCGTAGATCTCCTTCTCCTCCTGGAAATAAGCTGCCCAAAGCTGCTGCAGCTTGTCTTTGCCGGTTGCCTCATTATATGCTACTGATCTCCACTGTTCCATCAAATTCATAATTGTAATACCATCCTTACATGTGATTAATATGATTATAATAATATATAATAATACATCTCGTCCTTAAAAACAACAAAAAAATATCAATGACCTATGTATAATCAGACAGATCCTGGGCAGACTACTACTATCATCGGACCCCCTCCTTTGATCCTACGGAAGATACGATAATACTTAATCCTCCCCTTTTGAAAAGAGGCACCCTCCGGTGCCTCTTTTTTACAATGGAACTTTTCCTTCTTTGATCAGTTCAATAAATGCATCCGCTGCCTTCGGATCGAACTGGGTTCCCTTATTTTTCTCCAGTTCTCCCATAGCATATTCCACACTGAGTGCTTCCTTGTAAGCTCTCTTGGAGATCATGGCATCAAAGCTGTCACACACTGCCAGAATTCTTCCCAGGAGAGGAATCCCTTCTCCCTTCAGGCCCCTGGGATATCCCTTGCCGTCATACCTCTCGTGATGTGACACGACCGCAGGGATCACATAGTTCATATTCGGAAGATAGTGGATCATCTCGATGGACTTTTGCACATGGCTCTTCATGATCTCATATTCTTCATTCGTAAGCTTTCCCGCCTTTTTCAGGATACTCTCAGGAATCCCGATCTTACCGATATCATGTAATAATCCAGCCACCTTTACCGTCTGGATATCATCTCCCGGCAGTCCCAGCTTCTGTGCCAGCAGCACCGCATACTGTGATACATTGGTAGAATGCTGGAAGGTAAAGGAATCCTTCGCATCGATGGCTGCCACCAGTGCATACACCGTAGGTGCCACCTGTTCATATCCGGTCCCTTTATTCCTGCGCTCCTCGTCAATATTTCCTTCATATACCTGGATCCGGTTCTTGCCGTTTTGCTTTGCATAAAAAGCTGCACGCTTAGCTTTTTGAAAAAGATCCGGTGCATCCGACGCCAGTCCGGGATACCATGCCACGCCGACACTGAAGGTGATCGGCTGCATGACCTGTGGTTTGTCCAAGCCATTCTCCTGCACTGCATGGGTCAGCTTTTCCGCCAGTGCCACCAACGTCTTACTGCCAGTCTCCGGCACAGAGATCAGGAATTCATTGGAGCCGACGCGGAATACTTTGCCGTTCTCTGCATTTTCCTGCAATTTCTTCGCACACCATTTTAAGATCCGGTCTCCGGTCTGCTCTCCGTACAGATCGTTATACAATTTAAAATTGTCCATATCCATATACAGGAAGCCTCTCGCATCTCCGAGAGCGCCCTCCTTATGCAGGCATCTGTTGCAATAAGTGCGGTTGTACAGGCCTGTCAGTTCATCGTGAATAGATACCTGATATACTCTTTCATAGGCATCAATATTTTTCAGGCTTCCGGATGCAATATTCGCCAATTGTCTTATGCAGTCCACTTCCTGATAATTGAGCTTATTTGCCCGCATCCGCTCCATATAGATAAACCCGCAGATCTGATTATCATATCTTAAGGTTGCGATCACTGTCCGCTCCGGCATATTATCCTGTTTCACCAGATCACAGATTGTGTCTACTTCTTCCTCACTTAACGGAATGTGTCCACTCTGTACCGCTTCGTGATACCCTTCTCCATTCGAATTCTTCTCGAAGATCCTGGCTTCACATCCGGGGATTGCATCGCCCAGAATATCATGCAGTGTAGCAAACAGCTCTCTGCGGCTCAGAATGGATGCCGCCCTGTCCTGAAATTGCCGGATTCCTTCCAACATATGCTTCTGCTTCTGATATAGAATATTCTCCAGCCGCTTCCTGGCAAAAAGGATCACAAGTACTGTCCATCCCGACTGCAGGGCAATGCATAGGATCAGCCTCTGCACTGCAGCCTGTCCAAGGCTCCCTGTCACGATTTCCAGATTATAAGACAGGATCACCACCGGAATCGCTGCTACGATCACTGCCAGGAAATACACCGCACCTACCGTTGCCCGATACGAAAAATCAAACAGATACTGCTTGTACATGATATATACCATGCATATTGCCATCCCCACACTGCCCAACATATCAAAAGGAAATACACTTCCAGGCAGCATGCAGAGCAGATTTCCACCCAGAATACATACCGTTCCAAGCAGCAGCGGAAACAGCTTTTTACGCAGCTCCACATTTGTTCCTATCTTACAATGTGCCAGATAAGTGGCATAGATCATTACTGCGATCTCCATGGCAATGAGAACACCGGTTCCGACCGTTGCATGATACACATAAACGAAGGTGCCATCCGCGCGGTTCACAAGCTCCGGTGCCGGCAGGATAGTACCACTCCTTGCATTTCCCAACACCAGTGCCAGCGTCAGCACACCATAAATGTAGATCAGGGCATCATGCTCCGTAATCTCCAAAAATCCAAACAGAAACACATACATGAACACCGGGATCATCAAAAGACCAAGCAGGGCGAAATTATGCCAGAAAGTAATTCCGGGAAATATCCCAAGTCTCATAAGGCTCACACTGCCCGTCCAGATCAGGCAGGCGGTCAGCACCAGCCGAAGACCGCGGATTGTCCGGTTCCTCATGGTATGGAAAAAACAGAACAACAGAAAAAGGGAGCAGCAAAAAGCTCCCAACGGAATACCAATATAGAGGTTTCTATTCCATATCGTATCCAGAAAACTCTCCATACTTAATTTTACTCCCTCATGCTTTATTCCCTTACACAGGAACGTTATCCCCATTCGTCCCATATCCTCTATACAGCTAAGAGTTTACCACATTTTTCTTTTAAAGACAACTGTACATCCAGTATTCTCTGATTCTCCGATCCCCGGAAGGCCAGCCGCAGATTCTTCCTCTCCTCGATAAATTCTCCATCCACGATCACATCCAAAAGCGGCAGAAGCTCTGTGATCACCGGATCTCCTTCTTCCATCCAACGAAGCAGATCCCTGTCAAAATGATATCCCGTATAGCACCAGATGGTCTTCTGCGGATATTGCTCTCTTACTTTCTTCACCAGAGAAAGTACGGCTCCTCTGTTCTCAGGCTCCATGGGTTCCCCTCCCAGTAAGCTCAAGCCCCGGATATAGTCCGGGGCCAGTGCCTGCAGAATCTCTTGCTCTGTTTCCTCTGTGTAAGCCTGTCCGTAATGGAAGTCCCAGGCTTCGCTGTTAAAGCATCCCTTACAATGATGGGTACAGCCGCTGACGAACAGCGACACTCTCACACCGGGACCGTTTGCCACATCTGTTTTCTTGATCGTTGCATAATTCATAGGACATTTCCTTCCCTTGTACTATCTGCACATTACAGATGAAGAACTCTTGCCTTGATCTCCTTGGTCTTGCCGGCATTCCAGAAGTTCTCTCCCAGATAGCCGCAGGTCCTTCTGGTGACATTCATCTTCGCATGATCCTTGTTATGACACTGGGGACATTCCCACTCCATGTTATCATTGATCATGATCTCACCATCATAGCCACATACCTGACAGTAATCGGATTTGGTATTGAACTCTCCGTACTGGATATTGTCATAGATGAAGCGGATCACTTCCTCGATGGCTTCCACATTATTGGTCAGGTTCGGGACTTCTACATAAGAGATAGCGCCTCCCAAAGATTTATTCTGGAATTCACTCTCGATCTTAAATTTTGTAAATGCGTCGATCTTCTCCCGTACATCCACATGATAAGAATTTGTATAGTATCCTTTATCGGTGACATTGGAAATATCACCGTATTTTTCACGGTCGATCCTTGCAAAACGGTAGCAAAGTGTCTCTGCGGGAGTTCCGTAGAGACTGAAAGCAATGCCGGTCTCCTCTTTCCATTTTGCGCAGCGATCCTTCATGTAATCCATGACGCGCAGGGCGAATTCCTTGCCGGGCTCCACAGTCTGGCTGCAGCCCTTCATCAGATAGGTCATCTCATACAATCCGATATATCCCAGAGACATGGTGGAATAACCGTTGTGCAGGTATTTGTCGATGGTCTCACCCTTCTTCAGACGGGCGATGGCGCCGTACTGCCAGTGGATGGGGCTCACATCGGATACCACGCCCTCCAGTGCCTTATGACGGCACATCAGTGCTTCATAGCACAGCTCCAGACGCTCATCCAACAGTTTCCAGAACTTCTCCTCATTTCCTTTTGCCAGGATACCGATCTGGGGCAGGTTGATGCTGACAACGCCCTGATTAAAACGGCCTTCCCACTTGTACTCTCCGTTTTCATCCTTCCATGGAGACAGGAAGGAACGGCAGCCCATGCAGGAAAATACATTGCCCTCGTAGTTCTCACGCATCTTCTTGGCAGAGATATAGTCGGGGTACATTCTCTTAGCGGAGCACTGTGCGGCCAGCTTGGTCACATAGTCGTATTTTCCGCCCTTTAAGCAGTTATTTTCGTCCAACACATAGACTAACTTCGGGAATGCGGGAGTCACATAGACACCCTTCTCATTCTTGGTTCCCTCAATGCGCTGGCGCAGGATCTCCATAATGATCTGTACGGTCTCTTCCACATATTCGTCGTTCTCGTCAATATGCAGGAACAATGTCACGAACGGAGACTGTCCGTTGGTGGTCATCAGTGTATTGATCTGGTACTGGATGGTCTGTACGCCGGATTTTAATTCATCGTGCAGACGCATCTGTACGATCTTATCCTTGGCTGCCTGATCCAGGGTATCTCCGAACTCGTCCTCCAGCTGTTTTGCAAATTTTTCCCTGCTCTTACGCAGATATTTTCCCAGATGCTTGATATTCACACTCTGACCGCCATACTGATTGCTGGCTACGGCTGCGATGATCTGGGTGGTCACGGTACATGCCACCTGGAAACTCTTGGGAGATTCGATCATTTTGCCGTTGATGGAAGTACCGTTGTCCAGCATATCCTTGATATTGATCAGACAGCAGTTGAAGATCGGCTGGATAAAATAATCCGCATCATGGAAATGCAGCACACCGTTGTCATGTGCCATGGCAATATGCTCCGGCAGAAGCAGACGTCTGGTAACATCACGGGACACTTCACCTGCAATATAGTCTCTCTGTGTGGATGCCAGTCGGGTATTTTTATTGGAATTCTCCTCTGCCAGCTCCTTATTCTCATTCCGGATCAGTTTTAAAATAGATTCATCCGTGGTGTTGGATTTGCGGAGCAGACTTCTCTGGTAACGGTATACGATATACTTCTTCGCCAGGGTATATTTGTTGTGCTCTACCAGATGTTCCTCGATCATATCCTGAATATGCTCCACGGTCTGGGTCTGTCTGCCCTCCTGCTGCACATCCTCCAGGATCTCTTCAATCAACCCCTCACTGGCACGATACCGCTCCTCCACTTCGTTGTTCGCCTTATGGATCGCTTCCCGGATCTTGTCCTCTTCATAAGGCACTACTCTGCCGTCTCTCTTCTGAATCTTCATTGCTGTTCCCTCACTTTATATCATTCCCATCGAGATGCGAATTCCTGCATAAGCCGAAAGAAAAGCCGCATCGGAAGCAAGTTCCCGATACGACTGTCTACGCAAATCATAGCATGTTACTAGATTTTGTGTTTCACGATTCATTTCGCATCTACATCTTGTATATTTATTATAGTGAGGAAATCCGGAAAAAGCAAGTACCTTTTTTAAAACATTCCTCTTCCACCATACCCTCCGAAGCACAGGCCGCCACCACCGCAGCACAGATTGCAGAACACGTTCGCCAGACAGATTTTCAGGCACAGGTCATTCCCACTCGCATTAGGATAGCCATAAGCTGCCTGTCTGCTCTCATACCATTGTCCGCCGCTTTGAAGTCTCTGCAGAAGCATCTGGTATTCCATATTCTGAGGCTCCAGTGCCACTGCCTTACCTGCATGCTCCAGTGCAGCCACATTGTTACCAAGTCCCATATGGGCCATGGCGCTGTAATAATACCATCTGGCCGTCTTCTCATGCTCTCCCATGCCGTCCAGGGTATTTCTGGCCTCTCTGTAATAACCGTTTCTGAGATAATTACCGGCTGCCCGCAGTCTCGTCTCTTCCTCATATCCGGAAGTCTGCTGTTGCCAGCCTGCCTGCTGCCAGAAGTCTCCAAAGCCCTGGCTGAATCCGCCATAACTCTGTCCTTCTGTCCGTTCCTTCATGATCTGCTGATACGCCGCCTGAATCTCCTTGAACTTTTCTTCCGCCTGAGCCTTGTTGGGATTATTGATATTGGCATCGGGATGATATTTTCTGCTCAGGATCTTATATGCTTTTTTGATTTCTTCCTCGGAAGCATCTCTGCTCACTCCCAGGACACTATACGGATCATAAGTCATTTCCTGTTACCTCGTTTACACTGTCTTTTTCCCGTTTTTCCCGTACGATCTCATAGTGGCACCATACTCCGGAATACAGAATATTCCGCAGAATATCCACATTCTGTAAAATAGGAAGCTGCTCAAATTCCTTACAGCATTCAGACATCATCATGGTCAGGATCTGTCTGCATTCTTCTTCAAATCCGGGTTCTTCATATCGTTTCTTTAGCGGATTGTAAGTCCCCTTCTTAATGTCCTGCTCTACATCTTCATAGGCGTCCATGAGGTAAATGAACTTTCCCAGAAAAAATCCAAGTCTCTCCAAATTATCCTTCCACTCGTCTTCGCGGCAGGATACGATCTGTGCCATGACTTTTCCAAACAGTCCCGCCATGGTATCGATGTCCGCATCACCCTGCTTTTCCGCATCCACAAAATCCTGCATGGCCAGAGAGATGCTCCTCACCTTATCCGCATAGAGCAAAGGCTTTTTCCGGCACTTTTTCCCCAATAGATAACTGTATGCCAGTCCTTTCAGACTATGCTCATCCTCCCAGTCATCCTCTGCCTTATAGCAGGCAAACAACACCGTCATGTCCGCCACATAATCGGTAAAAAGATTTCTTCTGATCTGATGCTTTTCGAAAGGATGTGCCACACATCTGCACTGTCCTACGACATCTTCCGGTTCATACAGTCCGGTGAGCAGCATCAGAATAAAAGTCATATCATAATTCAGGGAAAGCTGCCCCAGCACACCATAGCGCTCCTTCAGGCTCTGGCATAATCCACAGTAATAGGATCGATACACATCATACTCCTTGAATTTCATCTCCGACTGATTGACCACAATATATCCGAACATCTGACTCACCATCCTTTCTTATTTTCCGGTTTTACTTATTTTCCATTTGTAATCCTGCCTGTCCTGTCAGGTCTTGCGGATAAATTCCTCTCCACATTTTCTGCAGTGGATCGCAATCTTTCCTTTGTGTCTGGGCACCCGGAGCTTCTGTCCGCATTTCGGACATTTAAAGATCTTATAATCCCTGTGTCCGGCAAAAAGTTTCTTCCGGCGCTGCCACCAGCTGCGCACCTTCATTTCTTTTTTGAGATACCATTGGTTCTCCGCACTTCTCTTGCTCATATTCCTGGAAAACATCCGGTAATAGACATAGACCAACAGGGCAAGAGCCAGCACATAAAATATTCTCAGACCAAAAAAAGAGAGCGCCAGGCAGACCAAAGCTACAATCATCAGAAACTGATTGAAGCGGTCATTGCCATAACGCCCCCACATGAAACGCTGTAACTTCTCTTTCATGAAGTACCACCTTTCGTCTGCCACCATGCAGGGGATACATTATCCAAATCTTTCAGAGCCTCGTTCGCGAAGCCGGCTCTGAACATTACCTACATTATGGTCTGCCGAAAAGTAAAAAGCAATTAACTAAATATAAACTTTTGTAAAAGAACTATTATTTATTATTCCGATCCTTCTGCCACAGCTCCTGTGCACGCACGTCCCATTTTTTTGCATACTCCGCACATTTCCCACACAGATGCTCCACGGATTCCGGTGACTGTAAGTCGGTGGAATGAGCTTTTGTTTCATGTACCATGCGCTGTAAGATCTCCGGATTCTCCAGCATCGGGCAGGGTTTTAAGTGATTACAGTTAAACGGTTGGTTCTCACGGTACGCCATGAACAGAGGCTGCTTCAGTGCGGTCAGCAGGTCCACCTCCTTGATATTGGCACCGGAATAATGAATGAATACACAGGGTTCCACATCCCCATTGGGATTGATATGACAGTAGTTTCTGCCGCCTGCGATACAGCCGCCCACATATTCACCATCGTTCTGGAAGTCAAAGGCGAAGATGGGCTTACCGCCCTTCATGGCACGGATCTCACGGATGCGGTGATACATATACTCTCTCTGATCCGGATCCGGAAGCAGCTCACAGGATGCCTCATTTCCTACCGGCATATAATGGAAGTACCAGCTGAATCTGGCGCCCTTTTCAATGATCATATCCAGGAATTCATCACTGGTGACTACCTTATAGTTTTTGCTGGTGTAGCAGATAGAAGTACCGAAGATCAGACCGTACTGCTTCATCAGATCCATGGCATGCATGACCTTATCAAACACGCCCTTGCCACGGCGCAGATCGTTTACTTCATTGAAGCCTTCCAGGCTGATAGCTACGGAGAAATTTCCTACACGCTTCATATCCTGGCAGAATTTTTCATCGATCAGGGTGCCGTTGGTAAATGCATGGAAGCCACAGTCATCATGCTTCTCACATAAACGGATGATATCGTCCTTACGCACCAGAGGTTCGCCACCGGTGAAAAAATACAGATAAATGCCAAGCTCCTTACCCTGGGTAACGATACGGTCCATATCTTCAAAGCTTAAGTTCAGGCGGTTGCCGTATTCTGCTGCCCAGCATCCGGTACAATGCAGATTGCAGGCACTGGTGGGATCCATCAGGATCAGCCAGGGAATATTACACTGATGCTTGACGCGCATCTCATTGATCTCTTTTTTGCCACAGAAGGCAGCCTCAAAGCCATAGTCCAGCGCAGACATTTTGATGACGTGGGGATCTACTTCATTTAAGATGCGGTTCACATACTGCATCCATTTGCTGTCCGGTTCCCGGATCATACGTCTCGCCGCATCGTAGCTTTCCTTCGAAAACGTATTTCCCATAAATTTTTCGGACAGATCCACCAGCTTTAAGAAAGCTTTTTCCCTGTCCTCTTCATCCTTGTTCACATACTTTAAAATTCCGTCGATCGCTGCACCGAAAGCAGCTCTCTCTACCTTGTGTTTTACGTCTGCCATATTATCTACCTCTCTTTCGTATTTTTACATAAATATCCCTGTTTCTAGCTGTAATAGCGGAACAGCACATCGATCCCTGCCAACAGGAAGATGATCGCACCACTGATCAGCACACGGCTTCTCCCGTGACATCCGATCCGGTATCCAGCATAGATACCGGTAACCACGGCTAACGCAGCCATGATCGCCAGCTGTATGATCTGTACGGTTACTCCGGTGTCTAAAAATCCCATGCCGATTCCCGACAGAAAAGAGTCCACACTGGTAAGCATGGCCCAGACACATAACTGCTTCCAGGCAAATACATCCTCCCTGCGTTCTACCGGATCCCGCATCCGGGATGCCCGTACGATCAGCCAGATCGCGATCAGGAAAAAAATAACAGCGGAGGCTGCCCGGAACAGTCTCTCTGTCCGCTGATAATTCATGGCTATATAGGGAATCTCCGAGATCAGGCTTCCTAATAGCATCGCTCCGCTCTGCCAGCCGGTGAACAACAGAGTCATTTTCAGGATCTGTTTTTTATCCAGTTTAGAAAGCATTGCACCTTTATATAATGCATAGGTAAGAACATCTAGGGAAAGTCCTACCGATACGATCAGTATTTCATACCACGCCATCCATATATCTCCTTTCTGCGATTATGATATGCTATTTCCGGACATATAGTAAGATACAACCCCGGCACAGCGTTTTTCCTGCTTTTACATTATTCCGATAAATGTAAATAATCCGCGACATTTTGCGGAAAGTGTCGTTTTGGGTTGAGAAACGGTAATTTTTTGTTTATAATATTTCTATCTTGGTTCTTTTTATGGGAAAAGGAGTCATGTGATGAAGACAAAGGAATTATTGGCAGACAGCTTTCGGACACTTGTGCTTACCGTGCCTTTTCAGAAGATATCCATCAAAATGATCACGGATGGTGCTCATGTGATCCGCCCGACTTTCTATAATTATTTTCAGGATAAATACGAAGTGATCGAGTTCTTGTTCGACCGGGATATCGGCAGCAAGGTCGAAGTCATGATTGAAAATGACATGGAACAGGAAGCTATTAAACTGATGTTTGCAACGGTGTACAAAGGGAACATAATAAAAAACTTAATAATGGACTGCCAATCTTACACAAAGTACCGCCCAAACGAGACTACGGGCGGTATTTTTGTATCATGGCGGAGAAAGGAGGAACTTCCCACGGGGGCTTGACTGAAAAGTTGAGCCCCTTTTTTCATGCCAAAAAACAGGAGGTAAATGCTTATGGCAGATGATAAAACCACAAAAACGCCGGAACAGCCGGTAACGGATACCGGACCGGGCAAAGAAACACCGCCTACTCCCCCAAAAGAGCCGGAGAAGGTTTCCGTTTCCCCGGAGCCGGAAAAAAAGACGGAACCGGAGGTAAAGAACCCACAGGTTTCTGTCTATAACTTCGCTGAAATTATGAAGGAAAAGAAGGTCGAGGAACGGGCGGCAGCTCCCAGCGGGGAAAAGCCTG
>ENA-ORIC01003414-ORIC01003414.1-human-gut-metagenome-genome-assembly--contig:-NODE-3414-length-11063-cov-2.756053_pt1 | contig 11063 bp, 9 predicted proteins | sample MGYA00243023_ERZ508732 | MGnify/ENA primary metagenome ERZ508732 (study PRJEB26277, sample SAMN04329767) | human gut metagenome | biome: human-associated habitat | host: Homo sapiens | place: USA...
TATGTGGACAGTATCTGAAGAAACACGGAGACTTGAACAATAATAGAGTTGTTACAACAGTAATGTCCAATCTGGGATTATATAAAGCGTTTGATGCAGCAGGAATTGCTTATGAGAAGACTGCTGTTGGAGACAAATATGTTAATGAGAATATGGTGAAGAATGGTCACGCATTAGGTGGAGAACAGTCTGGACATATCATTTTCAGCAAGTTTGCAACAACAGGAGATGGTATTTTAACATCCTTAAAGATCATGGAAGCAATGATCGAGCAGAAACAAAGCCTTGCACAGTTAGCAGAACCCGTTGAGATCTTCCCACAGATCCTTGAAAATGTCCGTGTATATGACAAAGCAGTTGCACAGGCAGATGAAGACGTACAGAAAGCAGTTAAGGAAGTAGAAGCAGAACTTGGAGATGAAGGAAGAATTCTTGTACGTGAAAGTGGAACAGAACCATTAGTACGTGTTATGGTTGAGGCAAGAAGCCATGAGATCTGCCGTGAGAAAGTAGATAAAGTGGTCAAAGTTTTAAGAGAGAAAGGTCACGTAATCAAATAATCTATGGAAAAATTATATGCGGATATAATTATTAATATTTCACATGAGGCACTGGATAAGGTGTTTGCCTATAAGGTGCCTTTTTCCATGATCAAGGATATTCGGGTGGGACAGCAAGTCGTTGTCCCATTTGGACGTTCTAATAAGGAACAGACGGGATATGTAGTCAACCTTTCACGGACAGTTGACTATGATGAGAGTAAAGTCAAAGAAATCTTAAGGATTGAGACGGATCATGTTGGTGTGGAGTCAAATATGATCGAGTTAGCTGCGTGGATCAGAGAGAATTATGGATCAACAATGATCCAGGCATTAAAAACCGTACTTCCAGTGCAGGAAAAAGTTGCACGAAAAGCGAGAAAATACATTGAGCTATGCATTGAGAAAGTGCATGGACCAGCGATGCTTGATGAATATTTCAGTAAGCATTATGTGGCGAAAGCAAGACTTCTTGCAGCTTTATTAGACCATGGGAAGATCTCATGGGAAATGGCATCGAAAGATCTAAAGATTTCAAAAAGTACAGTAGACAGCATGGAAAGAGAAGGAATTCTTCATGTTGTGACAGAATATTATTACCGGAATCCTGGAGAGTTCAGTATAGCAAAAGCAGGAGTGCATGTGTTAAATGAACAGCAACAGGAACTGATCGATGAATTTCGGGAAGATTTTTTAAGAGAAGACCACAAAACCTATCTTTTACATGGAATCACAGGAAGTGGGAAGACAGAAGTTTATCTCGCAGCGATCGAAGAAGTGATCAAACAGGGAAAACAGGCAATCGTCCTGATCCCAGAGATCGCACTGACTTATCAGACGGTTACAAGGTTTACCAAACGATTTGGAGAGCGTGTATCAATTCTGAATTCACGATTATCCAAAGGTGAGAGATACGATCAGTGGCTTCGTGCACAGAGGGGAGACGTGGATGTGATCATTGGACCACGATCTGCATTGTTTGTTCCATTTCCGAATCTTGGGCTGATTGTGATCGATGAGGAACATGAAGGCAGTTACAAGAGTGAACAAACTCCCAAATACCATGCAAGAGAAGTTGCGATCAAGAAAGCACAGATGGAAGGTGCATCGGTGATCTTAGGTTCGGCGACACCATCAGTTGAGAGTTATAAACATGCACTGGATGGAACTTATCGGCTGTGGGAGTTGACAAAACGAGCCAAAGAAGCAGTGTTACCGCAAGTCTATATTGAAGATCTAAGAGAAGAATTAAAAGCGGGAAACCGTAGCATGTTCAGCCGAAGACTGAAAGAACTGATAAAGGATCGTTTGAATAAAGGCGAACAGATCATGTTGTTCTTAAACCGGCGTGGTTATGCGGGATTCGTTTCATGCAGAAGCTGTGGTCATGTCATGGAATGTCCTCATTGTGATATTTCTATGACATATCACAGAGATGGAAGACTGCGCTGCCATTATTGCGGATATGAACAGCCGATGCTGAAGGTTTGTCCAGAGTGTGGAAGCCCGTATATTGGAACATTCGGTCTTGGAACCCAGAAAGTGGAAGCTGCATTATACAAAGAATTTCCACAAGCAAAAGTGCTTCGTATGGATATGGATACAACGAAGAGAAAGAATAGTCATGAACAGATCTTATCGGCATTTTCTGATGGAGAAGCAGATATTTTAGTGGGAACACAGATGATCGTCAAAGGACATGATTTTGCGAATGTAACATTGGTAGGTGTTTTGGCAGCAGATCTTTCCCTGCATGCCAATGATTACCGGGCAGGAGAAAGAACATTCCAGTTATTGACACAGGCTGCGGGAAGAGCAGGAAGAGGCGACAAACCAGGAGAAGTAGTGATCCAGACATATTCCCCAGAACATTACAGTATCCAGACTGCAGCCAAACAGGATTATCACGCATTTTACAAAGAAGAGATCAGCTACCGAAGCTTGATGAGATATCCACCAGAATGGCAGATGTTGGTCGTATTTGCATCAGGAGAAGATAAAGCATGGCTTGATAAAGTAATGGATGCGATGGCAAATGTGGTAAAACATATGGATCTGATGGTGATCGGGCCGAGCGAGGCAGGATTTGGCAAGATCAATGATCAATACCGCAAAGTGATATATATTAAGAATAAAGATTACGAGACACTGGTGAAAGCAAAGAACCGTCTGGAACAGTGGATCGATTTAAATAAGATCAGGAAAAATTTACTGGTCAATTTTGATTTTAACCCAATGAATAGTTATTAAAAGAAAGGGAGAACAATTATGGCAATTCGACAGATTCGAGTATTAGGAGACGATGTTTTAAGAAAAAAATGTAAAGAAGTAAAAGAAATGACACCAAGAATGCATACATTAGTAGAAGATATGTATGATACAATGTATGAAGCAATGGGTGTTGGTCTTGCAGCACCTCAGGTTGGAATCTTAAAAAGAATCGTAGTCATTGATACTGGAGAAGAGGGAGAATGTGTAACTCTTGTCAATCCAGTGATCACACTGAAAGAAGGAGAGCAGGTAGGAGAAGAAGGATGTTTAAGCCTTCCAGGAAAAGTAGCAGTTGTGAAACGTCCAGATCATGTGATCTGTGAAGCATTTGATGAAGATATGAATCCGATCACAGTAGAAGGATTTGGATTATTTGCAAGAGCGCTCTGCCATGAAACAGATCATTTGGATGGAATTTTATATCCAGATGTAGCAGAAGAACCAGCAAGAGACGTCACGATGGAAGAGGTAGAATAAGATGAAAGCAGTATTTATGGGAACACCGGAGTTCGCAGTACCAACACTACAGGCACTGATCGATCACCATGAAGTGCTTGCTGTTGTGACACAGCCGGATAAACAAAGAGGTAGAGGAAAGAAGATGCAGTTTCCTCCAGTCAAAGAAAAAGCAGTGGAATATGATATCCCAGTATATCAGCCACAGAGAGCCAGAGATGAGGAATTCATTGAAGAGTTAAAAAACCTCAACCCAGATGTGATCGTTGTTGTTGCTTATGGACAGATCTTACCAGAAAGTATCTTAAATATTCCAAAGTATGGATGTATCAATGTTCATGGATCACTCCTTCCAAAATACAGAGGAGCAGCACCAATCCAGTGGGCAGTCCTTGATGGAGAAGAAAAGACAGGAATCACAACCATGTATATGGAAAAAGGATTAGATACCGGAGATATGATCGATAAAGCAGAAGTTGTTTTAGATAAGAAAGAAACAGCTGGTTCTCTGCATGATAAATTGATGGTATTAGGAGCAAATTTATTATTAGAAACATTAAAGAAATTAGAAGATGGAACAGCCGTCAGAGAAAAACAAAATGACGAAGAAAGCTGTTATGCAAAAATGCTAAGTAAAGATATGGGACAGATTGATTTCACAAAATCAGCAAGAGAAATCGAATGTCTGATCCGTGGAATGAATCCATGGCCAAGTGCTTATACATCCTTAGATGGAAAGACAATGAAAGTTTGGGAAGCAGATGTGCTTGATGCACAGAGTAAAGAAGAACCAGGAACGATCGTAGAAGTCAACAAAAAAGAGATCATCGTAGCAACAGGAAGCAATGATCTTGCACTTCATGAGATTCAGCTGGCAGGAAAGAAACGTATGCAGGTACAGGCATTTTTACTTGGATATCAAGTAGAAGCCGGAACAAAATTAGGAGAATGATACGATGCAAAATCCGAGAGAATGTGCATTGGATGTACTGATCAAAGTAGATAAAAAAGAAGAATTATCACACATCGCAATTTCAAATGTATTAGAAAAATACCAGTTTTCTGAAAAAAGAGACCGCGCATTTTTTACAAGACTGGTGGAAGGAACTTTAGAGCGTCAGATCACGATCGACTATGTTGCAGATCAGTTCTCAAAGACGAAGATCAGAAAATGTAAACCACTGATCCGTGCATTGCTTCGTATGGGAATCTATCAGATTCTTTATATGGATCAGGTTCCAGATTCTGCTGCATGTAATGAGGCAGTGAAACTTGCAAAGAAACGAGGATTTTCCCGATTATCAGGTTTTGTGAACGGTGTACTTCGTAATATTTCAAGGAAGAAAGATGAGATCCAATATCCATCAAGAGAGAAGAATCTTGAGACATATTTATCAGTTGCTTATTCTATTCCAGAATGGATCATAAAATTCTTTCAGAAGACATATGATAACGAAACAGTAGAGAAGATCATAGCATCTTATCTGGAAGAGAGAAAAACAACATTATGTTGTCTGATCTCCAAGGGTGGGAAAGAAGCTGTCAGAAAAGAACTGGAAGCAGAAGGCGTTACAGTAGAAGATGGAAGTTTGATCGAAAATGCAGTGCAGATCTCAGATTATGATTTTTTGTATCGTTTGAAAGCATTTCGTGAAGGAAGTTGTTATGTACAGGATGAAAGTTCCATGTTGTGTGCCAAACTTGCCAGTGTTCAGAAAGAGCAGTTTGTGATGGATCTTTGCAGTGCACCAGGTGGTAAATCCTTATATGTTGCAGATCAGCTGAAGGGAAGCGGGCGAGTGTTATCAAGGGATCTTACGGAATACAAGACAGATCTGATCGAAGATAATATTGATCGTGTTGGATTTACGAATATGGAATCCGAAGTATTTGATGCGAGAGTGTTGGATGAAGAACATATTGAAGCTGCGGATGTTGTGATCGCAGATGTACCATGTTCAGGACTTGGAATCATGGGAAAGAAAAATGATATTAAATACCACATTTCAGAAGAAGGCATGAAGGATCTTGTGAAGTTGCAGCGAGAGATTCTTGCGAATGCAGTGCAATATGTCAAGCATGGAGGTACATTGATCTATAGTACCTGCACGATCAATCCAGCAGAGAATGAAGAAAATTTCCGATGGATTCTTGATCACTTCGATTTTGAAGCAGTTGATATTACAAAAGAACTGCCAAAGGATCTAAAGATTGAAACTGCCCAAGAAGGATTTATTCAGTTGTTGCCAGGAATACATCCATGTGATGGATTCTTTATTGGTAAATTAAGGAGAAAATAAAGTTATGGATTTAAAATCAATGACACTTCAGGAGATGCAGGAATATATGGAATCCATTGGTGAGAAGAAATTCCGTGCAAAACAGATTTATGAATGGTTTCACAAACATCTTGCTCTGTCTCTTGATGAGATGAATAATGTACCAAAAAAATTAAAAGAAAAGATCGAACAGACGCAGGAGATTTATGGTGTAAAACCTGTAGACTGCTTTATTTCAAAAATCGATGGTACAAGAAAATACTTATTTGAGTTATATGATGGGAATATTATCGAAAGTGTTTTGATGAAGTATAAACATGGAAATTCTGTCTGTATTTCATCTCAGGCAGGGTGCCGTATGGGATGTAAGTTTTGTGCATCTACGCTTGGAGGATTAGATCGTAATCTGACGCCATCTGAAATGCTTTCACAGATTTATTATATTCAAAGAGATACAGAAGAAAGAGTATCCAATGTTGTCATGATGGGAACAGGGGAACCGATGGATAATTATGATAACGTATTGAGATTTTTAGAACTGATCACATCAGAGGATGGATTAAATATCAGTCAGAGAAATATTACGATCTCAACGTGCGGGATCGTGCCAAAGATCAAAGAACTTGCACAGAAACATTTACAGATCACATTAGCCATTTCTCTTCACTCACCAAATGATGAGATGAGAAGAGGACTGATGCCGATCGCAATGAAATATTCAATCGATGAGCTGCTAGATGCATGTCATTATTATTTTAAAGAGACAAACCGCAGGATGACATTTGAATACAGCCTTGTGGCAGGGGTTAATGACCAGCCAGTTCATGCAGAAGAATTAGCAGGCAGATTGAAAGGTTTTCCATGTCATGTAAATCTGATCCCAGTCAATCCGATCAAAGAGCGAGATTTCAAGCAGTCCATGCCTCAGTCAGTGATGGAATTTAAAAAGATACTTGAAAAAAATCGTGTAAATGTTACCATAAGAAGAGAAATGGGCGCAGATATCAATGCGGCCTGTGGACAGCTTAGAAGAAAAAAACTGCAGTCAAGATTGTAAAGGAGAACGATATGCGATCCGTAGGGGCTTCACATATAGGCAAGGTAAGGACAGAGAATCAAGATAGGATTTTCTTTCATGACCAGCCTGTTGGAAACTTAAAAAATCTTTATATCGTGGCAGATGGAATGTGAGGACACCGTGCCGGTGGGCATGCCTCCTCTTTTGCAGTGGAACGATTTGTACAGCTGATCGAGGAATCGAAACAGACCGATCCAATCGAATTAATGAAATCATCCATTGCGTCTGTGAATCAGGAAATGATCGCAGAAAGCCAGAGTAATGAAGAATATAGGGGAATGGGAACAACATTCGTTGCAGCAACCATCTCTGATGGCAAAGTAACGGTTATGAATATTGGTGATAGTAGATTATATTATGGAAATCAAGAATTAACACAGATTACAGTGGATCATTCTTATGTGGAAGAACTGATTCATGCAGGAATCATGGAAAGAGAGGAAGGAAGATTCCATCCAAAGAAGAATGTCATCACAAGAGCACTAGGTACCGTAATGGCGACACCAGATTTCTTTGAGTTTGATGCCAAAGATGGATATTTGCTTTTGTGCAGTGACGGACTTTCCAATATGATATCCGACGAAGAATTGAAGGAACTTCTTCTTGATCACAGTCAGATTGCCAATAAGGTCAACCAGATGATCACCCGTGCGAACGAGTACGGAGGAAAAGACAATATTACATTGGTAATTGTGGATTTAAAGAGATGAGGTGAATGATAGATGTTAGAGATTGGCACGATGCTGTCAGGCCGTTATGAAGTGCTAAAGCGCGTTGGAAGCGGTGGAATGGCAGACGTTTATATGGCGAAAGATCATAAATTAAACCGGAACGTCGCAGTGAAGGTTTTAAAAAGTGAATACGTAGAAGATGAGAAATTTTTAAAGAAATTCGAGACAGAGGCACAGGCAGTTGCAAGGCTGTCTCATCCTAATATTGTGAATGTATACGATGTTGGAATTGAAGATGGGATCAATTATATTGTTATGGAGCTTGCAGAAGGGATGACTCTGAAAGAATATATCCGAAGAAAAGGGTATTTATCTCCGAAGGAGACGGTAGAGATTTCCCTGCAGATCGCGTCAGCGATCTCACATGCCCATAAGAATCATATTATTCATAGAGATATTAAACCACAGAATATTTTAGTTTCAGAGATTGGAAATGTAAAGGTCACAGACTTTGGAATTGCGAAGGCAACAAGCAGCAATACCGTTACATCAACAGCAACAGCGATGGGATCTGTGCATTACATTTCTCCAGAACAAGCAAAAGGAAGATTCTGTGATGAAAAAAGTGATATTTATTCTTTAGGTATCACGATGTATGAGATGGTAACAGGACATGTGCCATTTGATCATGAAAATGGTGTAACGATCGCATTGATGCATCTGCAGAATGAGATCACACCGCCAAGTCAGGTCAGAGATGGAATTCCAGACAGTTTAGAGAAGATCATTTTAAAATGTACAATGAAGAAGCCAGAAGACCGCTATCAGACAGCAGATGAATTGATCGCAGATCTGAAACTCGTGTTTGAAGATACTTCTGGTGAATATGTGGAAATTGTTCCAACGATCGATGATTCTCCAACGATCATGATCGATCAGAACGAACTGACACAGAGAATCCAGACAAATGATGACACACAGCCTGTGGAAGATTCAGATAGCAATGCATATCTGGAAGAGGATGATGAGGAAGAAGAAACAGGAATGAACTCAAAGATCGAGAAACTTGTCATTGTTCTTGCAGCAGTGGTAGGTGCGATCATTTTGATTTCTATTGTCGTATTTGTTGTCAAAAGTTCTGGATTATTCAAATCAGGAAAATCAACAACACAAAGTACGATCGCAGCAACAACAGAAGCCAAACATCACAATACTACAGAAAAATACACAGTTGATAATTATATCGGATTGTCTTTAGAAGCAGCTAGAGAGGCGATTGATAACAAGTTCAAGATCAACGTGACAGAAGAATATTCCGATACGTATGCAAAAGGACTGGTCATGCAGCAAGATCCAGAAAGCGATACGGAATTAGAAGAAGGAAAAACGATCAAGTTAGTTGTGAGCAAAGGACAGAAGATTGAAGATAAAGTTTCAGTACCTGATGTGCGAAGTAAGACAAAGTCTGGTGCACAGAGTGAATTAAAAGCAGCAGGACTCAAAGTCTCAATAAAAGAAGCTTACAGTGATGATGTTGCGAAAGGAGAAGTTATCTCTCAGACTCCATCACATGGAAGCAAAGTTTCGAAAAATACAACTGTTGTGATCACAGTCAGCAAAGGCAAGAAGGAAGATCAGACGGTCAGCGTTCCAAATCTTCGTTATTACACGGAATCTGAAGCAAGTCAGGAACTGCAAAGATTCGGATTATCATTGGGAAGTGTTTTAACAGAATATAGTGACAGTGTGGAAAAAGGACTTGTCATTCGTCAGAGGATCAGTTCTGGAAGCAAGGTTAAGAAGGGAACAGCCGTTGGGATCTATGTCAGTCTTGGACCTCGTCAGACAGCGACAACAGCGGATGAAGAATCAACAACAACAGGTGAAGAATAAAGGAAAAGCAGGTGCAGGAGATATTTCATGCAAGGAAAGATCATAAAAGGAATCGCAGGATTTTATTACGTACAGACAGAAGATAAATTATATGAATGTAAGGCAAAGGGAATCTTCCGAAACAAGAAGATGAAACCGTTAGTCGGAGATAATGTAGAAATCGATATTTTAGATGAGACAGAGCAGGAAGGAAATATTACAAAGATCTATGAGAGACATAACGAGCTGATCCGTCCGGCTGTGTCAAATGTAGATCAGGCACTGATCATATTTGCAGCAAAGAATCCAAAGCCAAATTATAATCTGTTAGATCGTTTTCTGATGATGATGGAGAAACAGGATGTTCCTGTGATCGTCTGCTTTAACAAGGTAGATCTTGCAAAAGAAAAAGAACTGAAATTATTAGAGAAAGTCTACGAAAACTGTGGACATATCGTTCGTTTTATCAGCGTTAAGGAAGAAGAAGGAATTGACGAGATCAGGGAACTGATCCACGGTAAGACGACGGTTCTTGCTGGACCATCGGGGGTCGGAAAATCATCTTTGATGAATCTTCTGCAGCCAGAGGCACAGATGGAAACAGGGGAAGTCAGTGAGAAGATCAAGCGAGGGCGTCATACAACAAGACATTCAGAGCTGATATGTATCGAGAAAGATACGTATGTCCTAGACACCCCAGGGTTTAGTTCTTTATTCATTCATATGTTTGAAGAAGATGAGATCAAAGACTATTTTCAGGAATTCGCACCATATGAAGATGAATGCCGATTCCAGGGATGCAGTCATACACATGAACCAGACTGTGGAGTGAAAAAGGCATTGGAAGAAGGAAAGATCTCAAAGATCCGTTATGATAATTATGTAAATATTTATACAGAACTAAAAGAAAAGAGAAAATGGTAATGCGAGTATTGATTTTAACAGGCGGAACAGTCGAAGAAAATTTCGCGAAAGACTATATCAGTAAATGGAACCCAGATCAGGTTATTACAGCTGATAAAGGACTGCTTTATGCTAAGAGACTGAATATAAAACCAGATATTATTTTAGGTGATTTTGACAGTTGCAGTAAGGATATAATGCAAGAATTTTCAACAGACAAGAAGATTATCGTACCATGTGAAAAAGACGATACTGATACAGGACTTGCAATACAAAAAGCAATTGAGACAGGTGCAGATGAAATCCTTATGATAGGCGGAACTGGAACAAGACTCGATCATGTTATGGGCAATTTCGGACAGTTGTTTTACGCACATAGCAAAGGTGTGAAGGCAGAACTTGTTGATGCAAACAATCGTATCAGGGTTTTAAATCATGAAGATACAATATCAAAGAAAGACCAGTTTGGTAAATATGTATCTTTGATACCAATATATGAGGCACGAGGTGTCACACTAACAGGATTTAAATATCCATTAAAAGATCATACATTAGTGTTTGAGCAATCGCTCGCGATCAGTAATGAATTAGAAGCAGAAGAAGGAATCATTTCATTTAGTGAAGGAAAACTGCTTCTGATAGAAAGTAGAGATTGAGGTTATACAAGATGAAGAAAGAAAAAGTAACAACAAACAAAGTAACAAGTAAGCTTGAAAAGGTTCTCTGGGCTGTTCTGATCCTGATGTTTATCGTATCATTGATCGGAATGTTTTTAGGACAATATATGGATGGTAACGTATTCTATAAAATGTGTGTGATCATGACAGTATTAGCTGCCGCCATTTTATCAGCAGAACGTTTTTATTTTGGAAAAGAAATGGGAAGAGATATGCCAGAAGCATTTAAGATCGGTTACTGGCTGATCATCGCATGGGCAGTGATCTTACTGATCCACGCGGCAGGATTGGCATTTTTACCATTTTTAATGGAACTT
>ENA-ORIC01003415-ORIC01003415.1-human-gut-metagenome-genome-assembly--contig:-NODE-3415-length-11062-cov-3.823031_pt1 | contig 11062 bp, 10 predicted proteins | sample MGYA00243023_ERZ508732 | MGnify/ENA primary metagenome ERZ508732 (study PRJEB26277, sample SAMN04329767) | human gut metagenome | biome: human-associated habitat | host: Homo sapiens | place: USA...
CTGTACGAAAAGCTCAAGGTCATTCTGGAGGACCGGAACATCGACGATGCCCGTGTCCTGACCGAGGCCGCCATCTTTGGCGACAAGACCGCCGTGGATGAGGAGACCGTCCGCCTGCGCAGCCACATCGCCCAGTACCGCTCCATTCTGGAGCTGGACGAGCCGGTGGGCCGCAAGCTGGACTTCCTGACGCAGGAGCTGAACCGCGAGACCAATACCATCGGCTCCAAGTGTCAGGATCTGGATATCACCCGCATCGTGGTGGATATGAAGGCGGAGATCGAAAAGATCCGTGAGCAGATCCAGAATCTGGAGTAAACCCTGAGATTCAGATGGTTCGGAGGAAAAGATGAAACTGATCAACATCGGCTTTGGCAATCTGGTCAGCGCGGACCGGGTGGTGGCTGTGGTCAGCCCCGATTCTGCCCCGGTCAAGCGTTTGGTCAAGGAAGCGCGGGAGCGGGGGATGCTCATTGATGCGTCCTATGGCCGCAGCACCCGCGCCGTCCTCATCATGGACTCCGACCACGTTGTCCTTTCAGCCCTTCAGCCCGAAACGGTGGCCAGCCGTGCCGCCGGTCAGGCCGAGGGCAAAACAGTGACAGAAGAGGAGCAGTAAGACCATGGAAAATGAAAAATATCTGTTTGTCGTTTCCGGTGCCGCCGGTACCGGAAAGGACAGTGTGGTGAGCGCTTTGCGCAAGGCCCACCCCGAGATCGAAAAAACGGTTTCTGCCACCACCCGTTCCCCCCGCCCCGGGGAGCAGGAAGGGGTAGACTACTACTACCGCACCAAGGAGCAGTTCCAGCAGCTCATCGATCAGGATGAGGTCGTGGAGCACAACTTCTTCAACGGCAACTACTACGGCACCCTGAAGGAAGAAGTGAACAAGCGCTTGGCGGCGGGCAAGCTGGTCGTCCTCGTCATCGACGTCCACGGCGCCGCCAACATCCGCCGGATGTTCCCCGGCGCAACCACGGTCTTCCTGCTGCCGCCGTCGGTGGAGGAGCTGGAGCGCCGTCTGCGGGGCCGCGGCACCGAGACCGAGGAAAGCATCCGCGAGCGCCTTGCCACCGCCCAGAACGAGCTGGCCGAGCAGGACAACTTCACCCTGAAGCTGGTCAACAATGAGGTGGAGGCCTGTGCCGACGAGCTGTATCAGGTCATCTGCCAGCGCGCGGGTCTCGCACACTGAACCATCTGGAGGAACTGCCTGAATGCCAAAAACGGTCGGGGTCGCCGTGAGCAATGCGACCTTCCACTTCGATAAACTGTATACCTACGCGGTCATGCCCGACCAGCAGGATGCCGTCCGTCTGGGCAGCATGGTGCTGGTGCCCTTCGGGCGGGGGAGCCGCGCCCGGATGGGCGTGGTGCTGGCCTGTGACGAAGAGCCGGAAAGCTCCAAGCTGAAGTTCCTCTTCGATGTGGCCCCCGCCTCCGCCTGTCTGACGCCGGAGCTGCTGCGGCTGGTGCATTTTTTGAAGGAGCGGACCTTCTGCACCTACTACGAGGCCGTCAAGGCGGTCATCCCATATGGGGCGCAGTACAAACCCGCCGTCGCGGCCGATGGGGTGACGCCGGTACTCCAGAAGCAGCTCACCCGCCACACCGAAAATTCTTATAAGCTGGCGGGCACCCTCCCGGCCAAGCCCAAGCCGACGGCAAAGCAATTGGCCGCCGTGGCGCTGCTGGGCGGGGGAGAGCGGACCCAGACGGAACTGGAAGAAAAAGGGATCAGCCGGGCCGTGCTCGATAACCTTTGCGCCAAGGGCGTGCTGGAATGCAGCAAGGTGAACAAATCCATCGACCTGTATTCGAGCATCCCGCTGAAAAACGAGCCGATCCGGCTGACGGCGGAGCAGCAAGCGGCCTATGAGGCACTGCTGCCTCATCTCGAAGATGCCGCCCCCCATGCGGCCCTGCTCTACGGCGTGACCGGCAGCGGCAAAACGCTGGTGTTCTTGAAGCTCATCGAGCGGTGCTTGCAGCTGGGCAAGCGGGCACTGGTGCTGGTGCCGGAGATCAGCCTGACGCCCCAGATGATCCTGCGGCTGAAGAGCCGGTTCGGCAAGCGGGTGGCCGTGCAGCATTCGGCCCTCAACCATACCGAGCGGCTTTTGCAGTGGCAGATGATCCAAGACGGCGGCGCCGATATCGTGGTGGGCACCCGCAGCGCGATCTTCTCGCCGCTGGAAAACATCGGCCTCGTCATCATCGACGAGGAGCAGGAGCACACCTACCGCTCCGAATCCGCGCCCCGCTACTCGGCCCACGAGGTCGCCCGGCAGCGCGCGGCGGAGAACGGAGCCCTGCTGCTGCTGGCCAGCGCGACCCCCAGCACCGAGAGCTATTTTGCCGCCCAGCATGGCCGCACCCAGCTCGTGCGGCTGACCCAGCGGTACGGCGGCAACCCGCTGCCCCATGTGGAGATCGTGGATATGCGGGCGGAACTGGCTTCCGGCAACCCGCGGGAGATCAGTCTCGCGCTGGAAGACGCCATCCGCCGCAATTTGGATGTAGGGAAGCAGACCATCCTGCTGCTCAACCGCCGGGGCTACCAGACCATCGCCCAGTGCGAGGACTGCCGCGAGGTACTCAAGTGCCAAAAGTGCAGCGTTCCGATGGTCTACCATAAGTCGGCCCACAAGCTGCTCTGCCATTACTGCGGCAGCCAGATGGACCCGCCGCCCCAGAAGTGCCCCACCTGCGGCGGAAAACTGCAATACCGCGGCTTCGGCACCCAGAAGGCCGAGGAGGAACTGGCCAAGCTCTTCCCGGAAGCCCGCATCCTGCGGATGGATCAGGACTCCACCGCCGCCAAGGATGCCCACGAAAAGCTGCTGGCGAAGTTTGCCCGCCACGAATACGACATCATGGTGGGCACCCAGATGGTCGCCAAGGGGCTGGATTTTGAGGATGTGACCCTTGTGGGCGTCCTCGGCATCGATTCGCTCCTGTTTGCGCAGGGGTTCCGCGCCTACGAGACCGTGTTCAGCCTTGTGACGCAGGTGGTGGGCCGGAGCGGCCGGGCCAAGGATCCCGGTTTTGCCATCATCCAGACCACCGACCCCAGCAACCCGGTGCTGAACCTTGCCGCCGCGCAGGACTACGACGCGTTCTTCGAGCAGGAGATCGCCTACCGGAAGCTGGGGCTCTACCCGCCCTTCTGCGGGCTGTGCGTCGTGGGGTTTGCAGGCCCGAAGGAGATCGAGGTGGCCCGCGCCGCCGCCCGGTTTGCCGCCTTACTGGGGCAGCAGGCGGCCAAGCAGCCGGACCTGCCCCTCCGCGTTCTCGGCCCCACCCCCGGCAGCATCGAAAAGATCAACGAAGCCTACCGCTATAAACTCACCGTCAAGTGCCGCAACGACCGCCGCTTCCGCGACCTGATGCGGGAGACCCTCGGCCTCTATGAGCAGGAAAAACTGCCCAGCAAGGCCACCGTCGTTGTCGATCTGCACTCGGACGGAGATATCTGATATACCACAACAACTGATTTGGGAGGTACCATAATGGCTATCCGTAACATTGTAAAAGAGGGCGACCCCATCCTGAACAAGGTCTGCCGCCCCGTGACCAACTTTGATGACCGTCTGGCCACCCTGCTGGACGATATGCGCGAGACGATGATCGCAGCTGATGGCGTGGGCCTGGCCGGCCCGCAGGTGGGCATGCTGCGCCGCCTGTTCGTGGTGTGGGACACCACCGACGCCCCGGAGGAGATTCCCGAGGATTACGAGTACAAGTTCATCGACTTCGTGAATCCGGAGATCCTCGCGGTGTCCGAGGAGGAGGAGACCGCCTACGAGGGCTGCCTGTCCTTCCCCGGCCACAACGGCGCTGTGACCCGCCCGGAGGCCGTCAAGGTCCGCGCACAGGATCGCAACGGCAACTGGTTCGAGCTGGAGGCCGAAGGTCTGCTGGCCCGCTGCATCCAGCACGAGAATGACCATCTGGATGGCATCACCATCATGCAGTCCAGCGAGTATTTCTATGAGGACACCGAGGAGGGCAAGAAGGCTGCCCGCGAAGCGAAAGGAAACAAGTAATGCGCATTTTGTTCATGGGGACCCCGGATATCGCCGCCGAGTGCCTGAAAGCCCTCTATGCCGCCGGGCATGAGATCTGCGGCGTGTATACCCGCCGGGATAAGCCGGTGGGCCGCAAGCAGGTGCTCACCGCGCCGCCGGTCAAGGAAGTGGCCTTGGAGCACGGCACCCCGGTCTTCCAGCCCCGCACCCTGCGGGACGGCAGCGAGGACGCCAACATTCAGGCCCTTGCGCCGGAACTGATCGTGGTGGTGGCCTATGGCTGCATCCTGCCGAGATCGGTGCTGGAAGCGCCCAAGTACGGCTGCATCAACCTGCACGTCTCGCTGCTGCCCAAGTACCGCGGCAGCGCCCCGGTGCAGTGGGCCGTGCTGAACGGCGATGCCGAGACCGGCGTCTCCATCATGCAGATGGACGAAGGGCTGGACACCGGCGATGTCCTCGTCTGCGAGAAGGTGGCCATCGACCCCGAAGAGACCAGCGGTGAGCTGTTCGACCGGGTGACGGCTGCCGGTGCCCGCGTTCTGTGCGAGACCATTCCCCAGATCGCGGCAGGGACCCTGAAGCCCCAGCCGCAGGATCACGCAAACGCCACCCTCGCGCCCATGCTCGATAAGGAGCTGGCTGAGTTCCGCCTGACCGACAGCGCCGCCCACATCCACAACTGGGTGCGGGGCATGAATCCGTGGCCGATGGCATGGTTCACGACCGGCGGCAAGAAGGTCAAGGTGACGGAGTGCCGCGCCGTGGCTTCCAACGGGGAAGCCCCCGGCACTGTGCTGGCCACCAAGCCCCTGACCGTGGCGTGCGCAGATGGGGCCATCCAACTGCTGCATGTGGTGCCGGAAGGCAAAAAAACCATGGACGGCACCTCGTTCGCAGCGGGTCTGCGGCTCAAAGCGGGGGATACCCTGTGAGCGGGCCGAACCCCCGCGCGGCGGCAGTTTCGGCGCTGGTGCGGCAGGAGCAGGACGGGTTCTCGAACCTCGTTCTGGATGCCGAGCTCAAGCGGCAGAAGCTGGAAGGCCGCGACAAAGCTTTTGCCAGCGCGATCTTTTACACCGTGCTGGAACACCGGGGCACGCTGGACTATATCCTAGCGCAGTTCCTGCCCAAGGGCCTTGCCAAGCTGGATGCGCCGGTCCGGGAGATCCTGCGTTCGGCGCTGGCACAGGCCCGCTATATGCAGGTGCCGGTGTCGGCGGCGGTCAACGAGGCCGTCAAGCTGACCCGCGCCTTCAAAAAATCCAGCGCGTCGGGGCTGGTCAATGCGGTGCTGCGCCGCGCGTGTGTCTACGACCTGAGCAAGGCCCGGTTCCAAAATGAGACCGAACGGCTCATGGTGCTGGGTTCCGCAGGGCAGGACGTGGCGGAGTTTCTCCGCAGCCGCTACCCGGACGAAGCGCTGGGCATCCTGACCTACGCGGCAGACGGCGGCAGAACGAGCCTCCGGGCGAACCCCCTCAAGGCCGATGTGCCCACCCTCTGCGAAAAGCTGAACGCGCTGGGCGCTGCGGCCCAGCCGGGCGTCGTGCCGGGCAGCGTCCTCGCAAAATTTGAGGGCAGCCCCGCCGACAACGACCTGTTCCGGGCGGGGTGCTACCACGTGGAAGGTCAGGCCAGCCAGCTGGCCGCCCTCTGCGTGGAGGCAAAGCCCGGCGAAACGGTGCTGGACCTCTGCGCGGCTCCCGGCGGCAAGACCATCCTGCTGGCCGAGGAGATGCAGGGTACCGGCAGACTCATCAGCTGCGACGCGGCGGAAAACCGCGTCCGGCTTATTCGGACGGCGGTGGAGCGGATGGGCTTTGCAAACGTCGAAGCCCTTTGCAACGACGCGACGAGGCCGAATCCGAAGCTCCCCGCAGCGGACCGCATCTTGGTGGATGCCCCCTGCAGCGGCCTCGGCATTCTGGCAAAAAAGCCGGATATCCGTTACAAAACCCTGCCGAAAGACCGCCACGATGAATTATTGGCCACCCAGTCGGCCATTCTGGACACAGCGGCTTCGCTGCTGAAAGCCGGCGGACGGCTGGTCTACTCCACCTGCACCATCGACCCGGCTGAGAACGAGGATCAAGTGGCGGCGTTCCTTGCCCGCCATCCGGAATTCTCAGTCGTCACGCCGGAGGTACCCTTCCCGGCGGGGATGACGGTGGGGGAGCACGGGGCCCTTTCGGTGCCCACCCGCACTGGTATGGACGGCTTTTTCCTCTGCGCGATGCAGAAAGCGCAATGAAAACGCCGCCCGAATCGTATCAATAGGAGAACACCATGGAACAAAAACGCTGTATTTCCTCCCTGACGCTGGCCGAGCTTTCTGCAGAGCTCAAGGCGCTGGGTCAGCCCGGCTTCCGGGCAAAGCAGATCTTCCACTGGGTCCATCAGAAGCTGGTCACGGAGTTTTCCGCCATGACCGACCAGCCCAAGACCCTGCTGGCCAAGCTGGAGGAACACTTTTATATTGCCGCCCCGCAGATCGAGCGGCGTCAGGAGGCCAAGGACGGCACCGTGAAGTATCTGCTGCGGATGGCCGACGGCAACTGCATCGAGACCGTCGTCATGCGCTACCACTACGGCAACACGGTCTGCGTCTCCACGCAGGTGGGCTGCCGGATGGGCTGCCGGTTCTGCGCCTCTACACAGGCGGGCCGCGTCCGCAACTTGGAGGCGGGCGAGATCTGTTCGGAAATTTATACCGCCCAGAAGGATATCGGCGAGCGCATCTCGCATATCGTTCTGATGGGCATCGGCGAGCCGCTGGATAATTTCGACGAGGTCATGCGCTTCCTCGAAAACATCACCTCGCCCGAAGGCGTCAACATCGGGATGCGGAACATCAGCCTTTCCACCTGCGGTCTGGTCCCCAAGATCGACCAATTGGCCGAGAAGAAGCTGCAGCTCACCCTTTCCGTCTCCCTCCACGCGCCCAACAACGAGATCCGCAGCGGGATGATGCCCGTCAACGATGCCTACCCCGTGGAGCAGCTCATGGAGACGGTCCGCCGTTATCAGGACACTACGGGCCGCCGGGTCAGCTTCGAATATTCGATGGTGCGCGGCGTCAATGATTCCGATGCCTGTGCAAAGCAGCTGGCAAACCTCATCCGGGGCATGGGGGCGCATGTGAACCTCATCCCCATCAACCCGGTGGACGGGAGCCCCTACTCCGCCACCGATGCCGCCAACGTCCGCCGGTTCCAGCAGAAGCTGGAGAGCCTCGGCGTCAACGCGACGGTCCGCCGCCGTCTGGGCAGCGAGATCAGCGCCGCCTGCGGCCAGCTGCGCCGCGACGAGATGAACGGCAAAGCCTGACAGAAGGAGAAGCCTATGAAACTTGCAGGAAAAACGGATGTCGGCCGCGTCCGTCAGGAAAATCAGGACGATTACCGGGCCGGGGAACTGCCCGGCGGGGCAGTATGGGCGCTGGTCTGTGACGGCATGGGCGGCGCAAAAGGCGGCCGCGAAGCCTCGCAGGGGGCGTGCAACGTCATTGAGAACGTCTTTCAGGAGCAGTACGCCCAGTGCGGGGCGGGGCAGGAGGAAGCTTTTCTGAAAAAGGCCCTCATCTACGCCAACCGCTTCGTGTTCCAGAAAGCCTCCCACGAGGAGTCGCTGGCCGGGATGGGCACCACGGCGGTCTGCGCGCTGGTGCGGGGCGGCACGGTCTACCTCTGCCATGCGGGCGACTCCCGCGCCTACCTCTTCCGAGCGGGGAAGCTTACCCAGCTCACCCATGACCACTCCTATGTGCAGGAGCTGGTGGACTGCGGCACCATCACGGTGGAAGAGGCCGAGCACCACCCCCAAAAGAACATCATCACCAAGGCGCTGGGCGTGGATTACCGCTTGGAGCCGGAGTTCACCTCCGAAAAGCTCCAGAAGGGGGATGTCCTGCTGCTGTGCACCGACGGGCTGACCAACATGGTCCCGGTGGATCAGATGGAAAAGCTCCTTGTGCAGGGACCCTTCTACGACACGCCCGACCGGCTGATCGAAGCGGCCAACGCCAACGGCGGTTCAGACAACATCACCGCCCTGCTGCTGGCCGTGGAGCCGACGGAGGTGGAGCATGGATAATCTGATCGGCAAGACCCTCGATGGCCTGTACACCGTCCGGGAGCTGATCGGCACCGGCGGCATGGCCAACGTCTACAAGGCGGTGGTAGGGCCCGGCGGCCCGGTGCCGGAGGGCACGGTCGTGGCCGTCAAGGTGCTGCGGCAGGAGCTTATGCACGACCCCGACCTCGTCCGCCGCTTCAAGAATGAATCCAAGGCCATCTCGCTGCTCAACCACCCCAACATCGTCAAGGTGTACGATGTCTCGGTGAGCGAGAATTTACAGTATATCGTCATGGAATATGTGGACGGCATGACCCTGCGGGAGTATCTGAACGAGCGCGGCGGCAAGCTGACCAGCCGGGAGACGGTGCACTTCATCTCCCAGATCCTGAAAGCGCTGGATCACGCCCACCACAACGGCGTGGTGCACCGGGACATCAAGCCCCAGAACATTATGCTGCTGGACAACGGCCAGCTTCGGATGATGGATTTCGGCATTGCGCGCATTTCCCGCGCTGAGAACCAGCTCACCGGCGGCAAAGCCATGGGCAGCGTCCATTATATCAGCCCCGAACAGGCCAAGGGCGACGAGACCGACTTCACCAGTGACATCTACTCGGTGGGTGTCATGATGTACGAGATGCTTTCGGGGCATCTGCCCTTTGATGCGGACGATGTGGTGGAGGTGGCCATCAAGCAGATCTCGGACAAGCCCCAGAGCTTGCAGGAGCTGGCCCCCAATGTGCCCCACGGCCTTGTGGAGATCACCGAGCGGGCCATGGCAAAGCGCCCGGACAACCGTTACGCCAGCGCTGCCGAGATGTTGAGCGCCCTGAATGCCTACGTCGAAAACCCAGCCATCGTGTTCAATTACACCTATCTCCCCGACGAAATTCCTGAAAAGGTGGTGGAACGCCCCATGAAAACCCAAAAAGATGCTCCGGAACCGAAAAAAGCCCGCAAGGGCAAAAAGAAGCACACCATCTTCCTGCCGGTGCTGTTCGGTATCACGGTGGCCTTTGCGCTGGCCTGTCTGGCCCTGTGCTGGGCCATTCTCAACGACTCCAGCACCCTGATGAGCGAGAAGTCCGACGTCGTGCTGGCCGATTACAGCGGCATGACGCAGGACGAGGTGAACGCCCAGCCGCAGGTCTCCTCCGGCCAGATCACCGTGAACTGGGAGCAGTCCTACAGCAACGATTACGCTGCCGGTTACGTCTACAAGCAGTCGCCGGTGGCGGGCCGCACCGTCCGTGAGGGCCAGAGCGTGACCCTGACCGTCAGCCTCGGCATCCAGTCCGTTACCGTGCCGGATGTGACCAACTACCTGCAGGCCGATGCGGAGCAGCAGCTCAAGAATCTCGGCGTCTCGGTGCTGGTCACACAGGCAGTGGAACCCACCGTGGCCTCCGGCTCAGTCATCCGCACCGACCCCGCTGCGGGCAGTCAGGTGGCGGCGGGCTCCACGGTCGTGGTCTACGTCAGCCGCCCGCAGGTCAGCACCACGGCCAAGGTGCCGTCGCTGGTGGGCCTTTCCAGCGTGAACGACGCCCGCACCCTGCTGGTGCAGAATAAGCTGGGCCTCGGCAGCACCACCGAGCAGTACAGCGACAAGCCCGCCGGTACCATCATTGCGCAGAACCCCGCAGCGGGCTCTACCGTCAAGGTCAACAGCCGCGTCAGCGTCACCGTCAGCGCGGGCCCCGAACCCGAACCGGAAGTCCCGGAGGAACCGGCATCCTCGGCGGAGAGCAGCGATTCCGCCAGCAGCTCCGGCGATTGGTGGAGCGGCCTCGTCGGCGGTTCGTCTTCCAGCGGGAGTTCCAGCACCGGCAGCTCGCCCCTGACCGATTGGTGGACCTCGCTGCTGTCGTAACGGAGGAGCAGATGAAAGGCTATATTGTAAAAGGCATCGGCGGCTTCTATTACGTCAAGACCGAAGAAGGCATCGTCGAGTGCAAGCCCCGCGGCATCTTCCGCAAACAGAAGATCGCCCCCGTGGCGGGCGACGAGGTGACGGTGGAGACCGAGAACGGTGCCTCCGTCATCGCCGAGATCGCACCCCGCAAAAATGTCTTCGTCCGCCCGCCGATGGCGAACCTCGATGTGCTCTTCCTTGTGGCCAGCACCACCCAGCCCACCCCCAGCACCTTGGTGCTGGATAAGCTGTCCGCCATTGCGGTGGATAAAGGGGTGCAGCCGGTCATCGTCTGCACCAAGGCCGACCTCGGCGAGGCGGAGTTCCTCCGCAGTGCTTACGAAAAATCGACCCTGCCCTTCATTGCCATCCACTACGATACCGGCGAGGGGCTGGACGAGGTGAAACAGTGGATCGATGGGCGGCTCTGCGCCTTCTGCGGCAACTCCGGCGTGGGCAAGTCCACGCTGCTGAACGCGCTGCTGCCGGAGGCCGAGCGGGAGACCAGCGCCATCAGCCAGAAGCTTGGCCGCGGCCGCCACACCACCCGCGAAGTGACCATCTTCGAGGCGTTCGGCGGGCGCATCGCCGACACCCCCGGCTTCGCCAGCTTGGAGGCCAACCGCGCCGGGTTCATCCCCAAGGAGAATCTGGAGCATGTCTTCCCGGAGTTCGGGCCTTATCTCGGCGAGTGTCAGTTCACGGGCTGCTCCCACCGGTCGGAGAAGGGCTGTGCCGTCCGTGCCGCGCTGGCCGAGGGCAAGCTCTCTCAGACCCGGTACGACAGCTACTGCGCCATGTATGAGGAAGTCAAGGACGTCAAGGACTGGCAGCGCCCCAAAGTTTAACCTCTCACCGCTGGGTCTGGCAGCGCCAGCGCCTTGCGGAGTTCCCCTAGCAGGGGAGCCAAGAATAAAGGAGTTCTTATGTCACGCTGTGTGATCCTTTCCGCGTGCCCGGTCTCGCCGGAGCTGAAACGTCTGCTCCGCCCTGAGGACTTCATCATTGCGTGCGATGCGGGCTACCGCAACTGCG
>ENA-ORIC01003418-ORIC01003418.1-human-gut-metagenome-genome-assembly--contig:-NODE-3418-length-11059-cov-2.781278_pt1 | contig 11059 bp, 9 predicted proteins | sample MGYA00243023_ERZ508732 | MGnify/ENA primary metagenome ERZ508732 (study PRJEB26277, sample SAMN04329767) | human gut metagenome | biome: human-associated habitat | host: Homo sapiens | place: USA...
CGAGCTGGTGGTGAGAATCTCCACGTCCTTGCCGACGACGATGTTCTCCTCCGACAGGGCGGTGGTGAGGCCGAGCGCCGTCATGTCATACGTGCAGCAGATGACCTTCTTGAGCCGGTTGCTGCGCACGAGCGCCTTGCCAAGCTCATAGCCGGCGCGGATGCTTGTGTCGGCGCTGATGGTGCTGTGCTCAAGATTTACGCCGTGCTGCAGGCAGTAGTCGGAAAAGGCGCTGCTGCGCCACGACGTGCCGAACAGGGTCGGCGACGAGACGAGCAGGATGCTTTCTACGCCCCGCAAGAGGGCGTGCTCTGCGGCGAGACGGCCGGACTCAAGCTGATCGAAGCCGACGTAGGAGTAATTCGGCAGCGTGCGGTTGAGCAGGATGACCGGCACGAGCGTCTGCTTTTCGGCGAGGTTTGCCAGGTCTGTCCCGCCGGGGGAGATGACGACGGCGGAAGTACCCTTGCGCTCGGCCCACAGCTCCCGCTGGAGGTGGAGCTGGTTTTGCGTGTACGGCCGCAGGAGGATGTCGATGTTTGAGGTCTCGGCGTCGACGATGCGGTTGAATGCCTCGAGAAACGACGGCAGGAGCATCTTGAGCCCCGAGAGCGGGAAGTAGACCGTGACGCGGTACTTGAGCACTGCCTTGTTGCGCCCTTTGTATTCATAGTCGAGGCTTTCCGCCGCTTTTCGGATCTCCTGCTGTGTCTGCTCGGTGATGCGCTTTTCCGTGCCGCGGCCGGACAGAACATAGGAGACGGTCGCTGTGGAGACGCCGCAGATGTCCGCGATGTCTTTGAGTGTAGCCATAACGGGTAACTTCCTTTGTGTCATAATGGTTGCGCGGGTGAACCGCTGCTGCTTAACATTATACTAAACAGGCGTTAAAAAAGCAATAACTGCTTAACTTATTTTAAATTAATTTTGCTTATCTTTAAATAATTTAAGCATAGATGTGTCGAAATGCTATAGAATTCCGGCCGTTAAATGGGCGAAATGATGATATTTTCGCGTTTTCGCAATTTCAGATTGACAAATTTCAAGGAAAGTGCAAAATATAAGTAACGATTGACAAGGTTTTGTCTCAGGTTATTAAGCTTACTTGTTAAGCAAAATGATGTCACGGTAACACAAGGTAGTCACGAAATAAAAACGGAATGTCAGGAGGGAGCTATCATGGCAAACAAGATCAATGTTCTGGAATGCGGCCCGCGCGACGGTTGGCAGAATCTTAAGCAGATGCTGACCTTTGAGCAGAAGCTCGACCTGATCGACAGACTGTTCGACGCCGGTGTGACGCAGATGGAGGTCACGTCCTTCGTCAGCCCCAAGGCGATCCCGCAGATGGCGGACGCGGCGGATCTGGCCAAGGCCTGCATCGAGAAGTATCCGAACGCGGTGCTGTATGCGCTCGCGCCGAACTTCCGCGGCGTGGAAAACGCCTTCAACGCCGGCATCCGCAACATCTCTTACGTGATCTCGGTCAGCGAGAGCCACAACAAGGCCAACATCCGCAGAACGCATGAGGAGTCTCTGGAAGAGCTGCAGAAGATCATGGACACCTACCCGCAGATGAACATCTGCGTGGCGCTGGCAACGTCGTTCGGCTGCCCGTTTGAGGGCATCCCGCCGATCCAGAAGGTGGTCGACTTTACCAAGCGCGTCTACGACATGGGCATCCGCTCCATCTGCCTGGCCGACACGATCGGCATCGCCGACCCGCGTCAGGTACGTGATACGATCCACGCCGTGACCGAGGTCATGCCCGACTGCGAGTTCCAGATCCACATCCACGACACCCGCGGCATGGGTCAGGCCAATACGCTCGCCGCCATCGAGTGCGGCATCAACACCGCCACGGAGGATCTCGTGTACATGCTCCAGCGCATGGGCTACGACACCGGCATCGACTTCGAAAAGCTGCTGGCTGCCGCGAAGTATCAGAAGAGCTTCATCGACGGCATCTACAGCGGCCATCAGCAGAACATCAACACCAAGACCCCGCCCTGCTGCTGAGAGCGGCACGCATCCACAAATCTGAACCATATTAGAGAGGGAATCATTTATGGAAACTGCATTTGACATTATCTCGTTGGTGCTGTTCATCGTCGTGATCCTGCTGGCTTTCTTCCGCAAGGTCAACGTCGGTGTTGTGGCAGTCACATTCGGCGTTATCATGGTGCGTATCTTCGGCCTGACCGATAAAGATCTGATCGGCGGCTTCAGCACCTCCATGTTTACCACGCTCGTCGGCATCACGCTGCTGTTCGCGGCCATCACGCAGACCGGCGCGCTGGATCTGCTGGCCAGAAAGATCATCGCGCTGGCCGGAAACAAGATGTGGGTCCTGCCCATCATGGTCTACATTGCCGGCTTCGTCATTGCCGGCGTCGGCCCCGGCGCTGTGCCCGCGCTGGCCATCATCCCCGCACTCGCGGCGATCATCGCCGTGGAGGTCGGCTTCAACCCGCTGATGCTCGTCCTGATCGGCGAGCAGGGCCTGATGGCCGGACGTATGACGCCCATCACGCCTGAGGCTGCCATTATCACCGGCGCCGCAGCCGAGGCCAACATTGCAAACGTTATGCCCACCATTCTGGTCTGCCAGACGCTCGTGACGATCGTGTCCTCGCTCGTGTTCTGGTTCATCTTCAAGGGCCACAAGGTCAAGCAGCCGCTCAACCCGATCGAGCGCGGCACGCTTGAGAAGTTCAACGCAAAGCAGATCATCTCTCTGCTGAGCATCGTGCTCATGCTCGTGCTGCTGATCTTCGTCAAGGTCAACATCGGCGTCGCCGCCTTCGCGGTTGCCGGCCTGCTGTTCCTGTTCGGCGTTGCCGACGACGGCAAGGCGCTCAAGTCCCTGCCCTGGGGCACCATCGTGATGGTCCTCGCGGTCGGCTCCCTGCTCAACATCGTCAACAAGATGGGCGGCATCGATCTGATGAGCAACGCGCTCGCCAAGATCATGACCAAGGGCACTGCAACTCCGTTCATGGGCATCTCCGCTGCACTGCTGAGCCTTGTCAGCTCCGCGCTCGGCGTGGTGTACCCGACGATGATGCCGATGTGCGCAGACATCGCTGCCCAGGTCGGCGGCGTGAACCCGGTCGCGCTGATGGCGGCTGTCGGCGCCGGCGGCTCTCTGTCCGGCATCTCCCCGCTGTCCACCGGCGGCGCGCTGGCTATGGCGGCGCTCGCGACTGCGCTCCCCAACCGCACCAAGGAGGACGAGAACAAGACGTTCGTGCAGCTGTTCATCTACGCCGGCCTTGCGATCCTGATCCTGATCGTGCTCTGCTCGACCATCTACGTCCCGCTGGCAAACCTGCTGCATGGCGCCTGATCCCCGGAAACGTTTGACTGCAATCTGATTATCTGATAAAGGAGATATTTCCATGGAAAAAGCATTGAGCAATATTACCGTTCTGGACCTGACCCGCGTTCTGGCCGGTCCGTACTGCACGATGATGCTGGCCGACTACGGCGCCAACGTCATCAAGATCGAGATGCCGGGCAAGGGCGACGATACCCGCGCCATGGGCCCGAAGAAGAACGACTACAGCATGTACTATGCCTACGTCAACCGCGGCAAGAAGGGCATCACCCTGAACCTGAAGTCCGAGGAGGGCAAAAAGCTCTTCCTCGAGATGGTCAAGAAGGCCGACGTCGTCGTCGAGAACTACCGCCCCGGCGTCATGGACAAGCTGGGCGTCGGCTATGACGTGCTCAAGGAAGTCAACGACCAGATCATCTACGCCGCCGTCTCCGGCTTCGGCAGCTACGGCCGCAACTCCGCCCGCCCCGGGTACGACATTATCGCCCAGGCCTACGGCGGCCTGATGAGCATCACCGGCGAGCCGGACGGCGAGCCTCTGCGTGTGGGCACCGCCATCGGCGATGTGCTGGGCGGCATGAATCTGACCATCGGCGTCCTGACGGCGCTGCACGCCAGAGAACTCAGCGGAAAGGGCCAGCGCGTGGATGTGGCCCTTGTGGACAGCGTGATCTCCAGTCTGGAGACCGGTACTCAGCGCTACTTCGCCTCCGGCAAGCTGCCCCGCCGTATCGGCAATCGCTACGCCTCCGCTTATCCCTACGATTCCTTCAAGGCCAAGGACGGCAGCTTCGTCATCGGCTGCGGCAACGATAAGCTGTTCAACCTGCTGTGTACCAGGGTGCTGCACCGCGAGGACCTGCTGACCGACCCCCGCTTCCTGAACAACGCCCTGCGCTGCGAGAACCACGCCGCCCTAAAGGTGGAGATCGAGAAGTGGAGCACCACCGTGACGGCGGCGGAGGCCTACGACGCCATCAATGCCGCCGGCGTCCCCGCGTCCCCCATCAACGATCTGTACCAGATCAGCCATGACCCTCACGTCGTGGAGGACCGCCAGATGTTCATCCCCGTGAAGCATCCGGTCATCGGCGATATGCGCGTCAACGGAAACCCCGTCAAGCTGCTGGATATGATGCCGGAGGTCGTGACCTGCGCACCGGCTCTGGGCCAGCATAATGAAGAGATCTACGGCCAGCTGCTGGGTCTGGACAAAGAGCAGCTGGAGGCGCTGGCAGAGGACCACGTGATCTGATCCGGCGCTCTGTGTAGAGTTAGAGAAAGGAGTGTGTATGGAGGCAAGAAAACGACTGCGAGAACTGGTGGACGCCAAGGAGATCCTGGTCCTGCCGGGCGCATACGACGCGCTCAGCGCCAGACTGGCGGAAGCCGCGGGCTTTCCCTGCGTGTACATGACGGGCTACGGACAGTCCGCCAGCAAGCTGGGCGCACCGGATGTGGGCCTGATGACCATGAGCGAGATGGTGGAGCGGGCCAAGGATATGTGTGCGGCCGTGTCCGTTCCCGTTATCTGCGATGGCGACACCGGTTTCGGAAATGTGGTGAATCTGGTGCGTACCGTACGGGAGTATGAGAGAGCTGGAGCTGCCGCCATCCAGCTGGAGGACCAGACCACGCCCAAGAAATGCGGCCACATGCTGGGCCGTCAGGTGGTGGACGCGGAAGAAATGGTCAACAAGATCCGCGCCGCCGCAGCCGCGCGGCAGGACCCCGACTTCCTCATCATCGCCCGCACCGACGCACGTACCAACCATGGCGTGGAGGAAGCCATTCGCCGGGCCAGGCTCTATGAGCAGGCTGGGGCCGACATCATCTTCGTGGAGTCGCTGGAGAGCGTGGAGGAAATGCGCATGGTCAATGAGGCCATTGCCAAGCCCACCATCGCCAACATGGTGGAAACAGGCCGTACACCAGTTCTGACTGCTGCACAGCTGCAGGAGATCGGTTATGATATGGTGGTGTTCCCAATTTCCACGCTGTTTGTGGCGGCCAAGGCAGTCTACGACATGCTGATGGACCTGCGCGCCAACGGCACGACCCGGAACTGCCTGGACGAAATGATGAGCTTTTCCCAGTTCAACGACTTCATCGGCCTGCCTCTTGTGAGAGAACTGGAGGAGAACCGGTTCGATAGCGTTGCCAAAAAGCTGCGGTAAGCGAAACGTGTCCCGCCCGGCGGGACGCGGACACACAAAGTATTTAGGAGGAATCACATGAAAACGAGCAAATCTAAGATGATCCAGACAGTGATCTCACTGCTGATCATGTTCGTCGCCGGTTACTTTATCCCCACGTGGGGCCCTGTGACCAGAATGGGCGTTCAGTACCTGTGCATTATGATCGGCTGGATCTACATGAGCATCGTCACCGGCGGCCTGCTGCTGTCCTCCGTGATCGCGCTGACAGCCTGCGTGATCCCAGGATACTATACCGCCGCATCCATCGTGACCACCACGCTGGGCAACAGCATCACCTTGCTGATGATCTTCATCTTCATTATGGTGTACATCTTCCAGAAAACCAAGACCGGTGAGTTCCTGGTGCGCTGGCTGCTGTCCCGTAAGGTGGTCAACGGCAGACCCTATCTGTTCACCGCGTTCTTCTTCCTGGCTATTATCGTTATCGGCGCGGTCATCGGTTCCTTTGGCATCATCCTATTGGCTATTGCCATCCTGTCCGCCGTTTCGGAGGTGACGGGCATGAGCATAAAAGACGACTGGTTCCGCTTCCTCCTGCTGTCCACCGTGGCGCTCTCCGGTACCACGGAGGTGCTGTTCCCCTTCAAGCCCTACTCCGCGCTGTACATGAGCATCTTCGACGCGCAGCTGAACACCATCGGCACTGCCTGCGACGGCAATACCTGGCTGATCACCGCCATCATCATGGCTGCTCTGTCCTTCGCGTTCCTGATGGCCCTGGCACGCTTCGTCTTTAAGTTCGACCTGACGCGCATGAAGGAGTTGGATGTCTCCGTGCTGCAGACGGAGGAGTTCAAGAAGATGTCCAAGAAGCAGGTCATCGTGCTGGTGTCCGTGATTCTAACCTTCTTCTATCCGTTCATCCTGATGCTGCTGCCCTCTGAGTCCGGTGTGTATCTGTTCCTGAACAACATCGGCCAGAATCTGTTCATGGGCTTCGTGATCTGCCTGCTTTGCCTGTTCCATGTGGACGGCGAGCCCATCGCCGAGATCGGCGACGTGTTCAAGAACGGTACCAACTGGCAGATTATCTTCGCGGTGGGCTCCGTTATCGCCATCGGCGGTGCCATGGCGGCGGACGTCTGCGGCGTGGCCACCTGGCTGCTGAGCATCTTCCAGGGCATCTTCGGAGGTATGAGCATCGTGACCGTGGTGATCATCGTCTGTGTCCTCAGCTGTCTGATCACGCAGTTCTTCTCCAACTCCGCCACGGCAATCCTGTTCCTGACGGCACTGGCACCGCTGGCTGTGGTGCTGTACCAGGAGGGCATCAATGTCTCCGTGTTCCCTGCCCTGATCGGTACTGGCACCCTGACCGCCTGCCTGCTGCCCTCCGGCTCCGGTCAGTCCGCCATCATGCTGAGTACGGACATCTTCGCGGATGATGGCCAGCAGTGGGCGCTGTCCAAGGGCATCGTGGTCCTGGTGGCCGTTACCCTGGCTATCGTGGCCTCCGGCATCATCAGTATCTTGGTTCTGTAACGGGAGGTAGTGTAATGGACGATATTATCAAGGTCAAGCACCGCGGCAGCTTCCATGTCGGCGGTGAGAAGGTCAAGCTGGAGAACGCCCCTGTGGAGGATTTTCCCTATCAGGGTAAGTTCACCTTCCACTCTGACCCCAACGGCACCCACTGGGCCAAGCAGATGTACGTCCAGTACACCGAGTTGGCCGAGCCCGTGTGCCCCTACCCCATTCTGATGTGGCACGGCGGCGGTCTCACCGGCGTTACCTGGGAGACCACTCCCGATGGCCGCGAGGGCTTCGACACCCTGTTCCTGCGCCATGGCTTCAACGTCTACGTGTCCGACGCTGTGGAGCGCGGCCGCGCCAGCTGGGCCAAGTTCCCCGAGATCAACCCCACGCCTCCCATCTTCCACTCCTACGAGTCCCGCTGGCTGAACCTGAAGATGGGCGAGACGTATCCCATCCCCTACGAGGGCAACCGTTTCCCCATTGACCACTATGACCAGCTGATGATGCAGGGCGTTCCCCGCTGGCTCACCTCCGACGAGTGGACCGTCGACGCCTACTGCAAGTACATCGAGCGCATGCAGCAGCATGTGGACGGCGTCATCATCATGGTCCATAGCCAGGGTGCGCTGTATACCAAAAAGATCATGCAGAAGTATCCAGACTTCGTAAAGGCGGTGGTGTTCATCGAGGCGGCGAGCCTGCCAGCGCTGGACGAGGATCTGAGCGCTTTTGCCAAGATACCCCAGCTGTACGTGTACGGCGACTTCATGAGCGAGGACTACAAGGTCGTTCACTCCTGGGCGGACTCCATCCGCAAGACAGCGCCCGCCTGGTACGCCAAGCTCAACGAGCTCCACGCGGATCACACGTGGATGAACCTGCCGGCCATGGGCATCAAGGGAAACTCCCACATGCTGATGATGGACGACAACAACGACCAGATCGCTGACATGATCAACGACTGGCTGGTGAAGAAGGTCCCCTGCGGCAGCAAATAAGCTAATTTCTCTCCTCTTTTGGTACTTTTGGGCGAAGGACCGGCGCAGCTGCAGCGCCGGTCCTTCGCCCGTTTGCGTCGGCCCGATACCCTCTCCGCCGATGATGGCGGGAGCGCTCCGGCCGTCCTTTGTGATCTTGTGTCAAACGCCGTCATAGCTGCTCCACGGGCAGCGTCACTGTAAAGGTGGAACCTTTTCCCGGACGGGAGAATACCGTGATCTGTCCGCCGCACAGCTTTACCACCCGCTGCACGATGGACAGACCCAGGCCGTTGCCGTGGTCACCGGAGGAGGGGGCGGCGCAGTAGAATTTCTCGAAAATGTGGCGCTGGGTCTCCTCATCCATACCCACGCCGGTGTCGGAAATGGACACGTGGGCCGCGCCCTCGCCCTGCCGCAGCACCACGGTGATCTGGCCGCCGTCGGGGGTGAAACGGATGGCGTTGGACAGGAGGTTGGACCAGTTGTGCTCCACCAGCTCCTCACTGCCGTAATATTCCACGGGATCCAGATCGCCCTCCACCGTCAGCCCTTTTTTCAGCCAGTCCCGCTCCTGCTGCCGGACGCAGCGGCGCAGCTGCTCGTCCAGACTGTACCGCGTCTTGCCGGAGATGATCTCCGTGTTTTCGTACTGGGCAAGCTCCAGAATATGGGTGCTCATGGCCGCCAGACGCTGGGACTGCTGCACCACGGTGTCCGTATAGGCCCGCCGCTGCTGGGGCGTCAGGTCGTCGTTCTGCAGGAGCTTGGCGAAGCCGCGGATGGAGATCAGCGGCGTCTTGAATTCGTGGGAGAAGGTGTTCACAAAGTCCATCCGCAGCAGCGCCACGCTGGACAGCTCCTCCGCCATCTTGTTGAAGCTGCGGATGTACTCCGCCACCTCGCCCCGTGCGCCCCGCATCTCCACACGCACTGAGTAATCTCCGGCGGCCACGGCCTGCGTGGCCTGCATCAGCCGAGACAGCGGCGCCAGATACCCGCGGAAGATGAACACGGCCAGCACCACGCCCAGTACGGCGCTGATGGTCAGGATCAGGATGGGCCACAGCAGCGTATAGCCCGTGAGCTCCAGACGTACCAGCCGCTGTGCCAGCGCGACAATGCCCAGCGCCAGCACCACGTATACCACCACCAGTCCCAGTACCAGCAGGAACATAGTGCCCAGCAGCCGTACCGGCGGGTTCTCCTTTTTCACCTTAGCTCTGCGCATCTTCATCCTCCCGCAGCATGCCCATGTAGCCGAAGCCGCGGATGGTCCGCAGCTCAAAGTCCCCGTTGTCCCGGAATTTCTCCCGCAGGCGGGAGATGTAGACCTCCACGGTGTGCTCGTCCACCTCGCTGTCCAGATCCCAGATGTCGTCGATGAGCTGCCGCTTGGTGAACAGTGTGCGGGGGTAGGACAACAGCTTGTATAAAAGCAGGAACTCCTTGGCGGTGAGCTGCTGGGCGCCCTGAGGCGAAACGACCTGCAGGGAGCCGCGGTCCAGAACGGTGGCTCCCACCGTCAGCCGGCGGTCCGCGCGGCTGCAATACCGCCGCAGCAGCGCCTCGATGCGCCAGAGCATCTCCTCCTCGTCCACGGGCTTTATCATGTAGTCATCGGTGCCTGCCCGAAAGCCGCGGCGCTTGTCCTCCTGCGTCACCCGGGCCGTCACCATCAGCACCGGCAGGTCACAGTTTCCCTCCCGCAGCGTCTGGGTGAAGGTGATGCCGTCCATCCGCGGCATGGTGATGTCCACCACCGCCAGATCGCACTGGAAGTGCTCCATCACCTCCACCGCCTCCACACCGTCCCGGGCGGGGCAGGGCTCATATCCCGCCCGCCGCAGCACCTCGCACATCAGAAAGCGGGCGCTGTCGTCGTCCTCAACTACCAGAATACGGAACATGACCATCCCTCCAGCGTTTTTTCTGAATTTTATCACATCCGCTCTCGAAAATCGAGGCTTTTTTGAGTTTGTGTTGAGGTTTCTCCGGTATACTGCCCCTACAATCGGAGAGAATAGGAGGACGACCCCCATGCACAGACCTGTCTGCATCACCTACGACAGCACCTGCGACCTGACGCCCCAGCTGCTGGAGCGTTTCCGGATCCGCACGGTGCCCCTGACCATTCAGAGCGGGGAACGGGTGTTCCCCGACGACGGGCGCTACACCTCGGCAGACCTGTACGCAGACTATCGCAGCCGCGGCACCCTGCCCAAGACGGCGGCGGTGAGTCCGGAGGAGTTCAAGTCATTTTTCGCCCCCATTCTGGCGGAGGGCTATGACATCGTACATATCGACATCAGCGCGGAGTTGTCCTGCACCTGCCAGAACGCGGTGCTGGCGGCGCAGGAGCTGACGGAGCGGGGAGAGATCCACGTGGTGGACAGCCGCCAGCTGTCCACCGGCGGCGGTCTGCTGGCCCTCCGGGGAGCCAAGCTGCGGGATGCCGGCATGGCGGCGGCGGATATCGCGGCAGAGCTGCGCCGCCTGGCCCCTCACAGCGACACCAGTTTCGTGCTGGACACGCTGGAGTACATGTGGAAGGGCGGCCGGTGCAGCGGCGTGGCGGCACTGGGCGCCAACATGCTGAAGCTGAAGCCCTGTCTGGAGATGCGGGAGGGCAAGCTGGTGGTGTGCAAAAAGTACCGCGGCTCCATGGACAAGGTGTATCGCCAGTACATCGTGGAGCGGCTGGCGGGGAAGGCGGTGGTAGCCGACCACGCCTTCATCACCCATTCCGGCGAGGTGCCGGAGGAGACGCTGTCGCAGCTGACGGCGCTGGTGCGGGAGCTGGCTCCCTTCGAGGAGGTATTCGTCACTCAGGCGGGCTGCACGGTTTCCTCCCACTGCGGCCCGGGCACGCTGGGCGTGCTGTTCCTGCGGAAGGCGTGACAAAACCGGAAATAGGGTCCAGGCGGCGCCCGGGGGGGGCCGCGCCCTCCGCCCCCCCCCCCTCCTCCGGCTCCGGTGTGTACCTTTTTCCTCCTCCTCCTTCCCCCCCCCCCCCCCCGCCCCCCCGCCCCCCCCCCCCCCCCCCC
>ENA-ORIC01003426-ORIC01003426.1-human-gut-metagenome-genome-assembly--contig:-NODE-3426-length-11034-cov-3.179246_pt1 | contig 11034 bp, 12 predicted proteins | sample MGYA00243023_ERZ508732 | MGnify/ENA primary metagenome ERZ508732 (study PRJEB26277, sample SAMN04329767) | human gut metagenome | biome: human-associated habitat | host: Homo sapiens | place: USA...
TTTCGGATAAAAAGTTCCTCCCCCGCACCCCCTCTTCTAAAAGCTTTATAAAAAAAGCACTCCGGAGTCACCCGACCCCGGAGGGTTTTCTTTTATCCTATTATCTTCTCAAGACAGACAAGCTGAACTCCCGGAATACCGTTGAAGCTGCACGGAACTATGCCGACCTCCCTGTAGCCGAGCCTGGCATACAGGGCTCTCGCGGGTTTGTTTATCTCGTTCGTGTCCATCCTCAGCGCCGCGCAGCCTGTCTCCTTCGCGTGTTTCTCGTAGAACGCGACGAACTTCGTCCCGTACCCGTGCCCGGACGCCGACGGCTCAACCGCCAGCGTGTGAAGCACCATCACCTTATCGTCCGGAGTGTCAGTCGTCCATCCCGCCAGCGCGTATTCCGGAACCTGCGCCTGATTTATCCGCCCGGTCGCGACTATCCTTCCATCGTCCTCAAGAACGTAAAGATCCCCCGCCGCAAGCGCCTCCCGCGCCGTGTCCTCCGTCGGGTACACGCCGCGCTTCCAGCCGACGTTCACTTTGACCGTCTCCTCACGGTCTATCACGTGTTCAAATATTTCCGCGACCGCAGGGATGTCCTCTTCGGTCGCTTTTCTTATGATTTCCATTTGGTTTTTCCTTTCTTTGTCTCGATGAGCAAGTGATCAATTATCATCCATACAAGTTTGTGGGAATATTGGCAATTGTTGGTTGATATGATATTGATTCTTTTCCCTTCGTTTTATTCCCTCGCGTGCTCCGCGGCGAAGGTTCCGGGGGTCACGCCGGTCATTCTTCTGAAGGTGCGGATGAAGGCGGCGGAGTCCGGGAAGCCGAGCTCTATCGCGGTCGCCTGAACGCTCTTTCTATCCGACAGCATCGTCCTCGCGCGCTCGATCGTCTGGAGGCAGACGTACTGCTTGAGGGTCATGCCGGTCTCGCGCTTGAAGTCCGCGGAGAGCTTCGCGCGGGAGACGAAGAATTCGCCTGAGATGTCGTCCGCGGTCATTACGTGTGAGAGGTTGTCCGAGATATATCTGATGACTTTGTTTATGTAGCTGCCGCGGCGCTCTCCGGCGCGGTTTCCTTCTCCGAGGCGGCAGAGGAATGAGAGGACGACTGAGAGGAGGCTGCCGAGGAGGTCGGTGTCCCCGCCGGATTCGTATTCCTCAAAGAGCGGACGGACGAAGCGGAGTAGATTGTCCGCGGTTTCGCGGCTCATCGGGAGGACGGCGGTGCTGGTGAAGAAGAGGGCTTCGGTGCAGGAGAGGATGACCGGGAAGCGTTCGAAGAGGGCGGTGGTGTTGTTGATGTTGTAGCGTTCGTTTTTGCCGCGGGGGCTTTCTACGCTGGGGGGGGAGCGGGGGAAGTGGAGGATGGCGCAGGGGGCGGCGGCGGTGAGGACGGCTTTGCCGCTTTTTATTTTGAGGGTGCCTTCGGTTACGAAGGAGATTTCGTAGTGGGTGTGGTTGTGTTCGGGGCAGAAGCAGTATTCGTCGCGTCGGCTGTGGTCGACGCTGAGGGCGTTCGGAATGTTTTCGTGCTGTATGTTCAAGTGTTGATCCCTCCTGATATTATATTATACCACTTTTAGCGTTATTTGTCGAGCCCTGTCGCATAATTAACATTTTGTTAAAGAAAGAATTTGCCGCACCTATTGACAAATCCCGTTTTTTGTCGTATAATATTATTCGCAACCTAACAATTAGGTAGCTAACTATTAGTCATCTAATATTTAGCATACTAACGACCTGTGCCCCTATCCTTAATGTATAAAGCTTTTTGGGAGGGGGTGCAGGGGGAGGTACTTTTTCTCCGAAAAAGTACCTCCCCCTGCGAAACTAAGGAAAGGAGTAAATAATGAAAGAACCATTGACGGCGGAGTTTCTTGATCGTATCCGAGAGCGTCGAAAGACTGATGAATATAACGCGATGATGCGGATAATGGATGTGTCGCGGCTGCATCGGGATATAACGAGGCGGGAGGCTGAGGTTGACGGGATACCGCAGAGTTATCGGGTGTTGTTGTTTCATCTTTCTAATATGGAGGCTGGGGTGACGCAGCTGGAGCTTGTGAAGGCGGCGCATCTTAAGCCTCCGACTGTGAGTGTTACGCTTGCTAATATGGAGAAGGATGGGTATATTACGCGTCGGACGGGGGAGACTGACCGGCGGCAGTCGCTGGTTTACCTGACTGATAAGGGTAAGGGAGTGAACGCGCGGATTAAGGATTCGTTTGACCGGTGTGATAAGGTGGCGCTCGGTAAGCTGAGTGCTAATGAGAACAGGGTGCTTTGCGCTTTGCTTGATAAGGTGATTGACAGTATGATTGACGACTTTCAGGCGGGGAGCGTTAAGGATGAAGACGGAGGAAAAGGTAAATGAAGCTCGCGAAATATCTGAAGCCTTATTGGCTGTTTGCGATACTGGCGCCGCTTACTATGATCGGCGAGGTGTATATTGATCTTTTGCAGCCGAAGTTGATGGCTAAGATTGTTAATGAGGGCGTTATCGGGCATGATATGGCGCTTATAATAACGACCGGACTGACGATGCTGGGGCTCGTCGCGATCGGCGGGTGCTTCGGCATACTGTCGGCGGCGTTCGGGTCGATGGCGTCGCAGAGGTTCGGAAACGACCTGAGAAACGACGCGTTCGGGAAGGTCATGAAGCTGTCGCTCCAGCAGACGGATAAGTTCACGACCGGCTCGCTCGTGACCCGTCTGACGAACGACATAAACGCCGTTCAGGATATGGTCAACATGATCCTGCGTATGTTCGTGCGCGCGCCGATGCAGTTTATCGGCGGAATCATCATGGCGGTGGCGATCAGTCCGAAGTTCGGAATCGTGCTGCTGGCGGCTCTTCCTATACAGCTGATTCTCGTTTTTCTCATGATAAAGAAGGCGACGCCGCTCTACACCGACGTGCAGGAGAAGCTCGACCGCGTGAACTCGGTGGTTCAGGAGAACGTTACCGGCGCGAGGGTCGTCAAGGCTTACTGCAAGGAGGGTTATGAGATCGACCGCTTCGGGAACGCGAACACTTCCCTGCGCGACGTGAACCTGAAGGTTCAGAAGCTGATGGCGACGCTCAGCCCGATACTGATGCTGATCATGAACGGTTCGGTTATCGCGATCCTGCTGATCGGCGGCAGAGAGGTCGAGAACAATATCGGCGTTATCGGCGGAATAAAGGTCGGCGACGTCATGTCGGCTATCACTTACATAACCCAGATACTGATGTCGATGATGATGGTTTCGATGATGTTCCAGTCGCTGACGAGGGCGTCGGCGAGCGCTAAGCGTATCATCGAGGTGCTCGAGAGCGAGCCGGCTATAAAGGCTGGTGATAAATCCCCCGAGACCGACGAGAAGGGCACCGTGAAATTCGATCACGTCTCCTTCCGCTACCCGAATTCCGCCGGAAGACCGGTGCTGAACGACATAAATCTTGACGTCAGAAAGGGCGAGATGGTCGCCGTGATCGGCGCGACCGGCTCCGGCAAATCGTCTCTCGTGAACCTGATCCCGCGCTTCTACGACGCGGACGAAGGAAATGTGTATGTCGACGGCGAGAACGTGAAGGATTACGACCTGAAGACGCTTCGTCAGAAGATAGCGTTCGTCCTCCAGAAGACCGAGCTGTTCTCCGGCACGGTCGCGGACAACATCCGCTGGGGACGCCCGGACGCGAGCGACGAGGAAGTGAAAAAGGCGGCTGAGATCGCGCAGGCATCCGACTTCATAGGCGGCTTCGCGGAAGGCTACAACACTATGATCGCTGAAAAGGGAGCTTCCCTCTCCGGCGGTCAGAAGCAGCGTATCGCGATAGCGCGCGCGCTGATACGCCGCCCGGAGATACTGATCTTCGACGACTCGACGAGCGCTCTTGACCTCGGCACAGAGGCGAGACTGCATAAGGCGCTGAGAGAGAACATCTCCGGAACGACGGTCATAATGATAGCCCAGCGTATCGCGAGCATAAAGAGCTGCGACCGGATAGCCGTCATAGAGAACGGCACGATAACCGCCTTCGCGCCGCACGACGAGCTGATGCGGACGAGCGCGACCTACCGCGACATCTACGCGTCGCAGGTAAAGGCGTCCGACGGCGAGGGCAAAGGAGGAAACGACAATGGCTGAACAGAATAAGAACGGCGAGCGCCCGATAGTCTCGATGCGTCCGGGCGGAGGTCCCGGCGGACCGAGAGGCGGCGGACCCGGCGGACCTATGGTGCGCGAAAAGCCGAAGAACGTCAAGGGTACGTTCAGGAAGCTGACAAAATACATCGGAAAGAACAAATATCTGCTCTTCGCGCTGGTAATCCTCGTCATGCTCATAGCTCTGCTGAACCTCGCGGGTCCGGCATTGCAGGCGACAGCGATAAGCGCGATAACGATAGATCACGACGGCGCGCACGTCGACTTCGCGAAGCTCTACAAAACGGTTATCCTGATGGCGGCGGTCTATATCGTCTCATCCGTCTTCACCTACCTTCAGGGCATAGCGGCGGCGAAGCTCTCGCAGAACACGGTCAGCACGATGCGTCAGGATCTCTTCGAGAAGATTTCTTATCTCCCGATAAAGTACACCGACACGCACCGCCACGGCGACATAATGAGCCGCATGACAAACGACGTCGAGAACATCTCGAACTCGATCTCCCAGTCGATAGCGTCGCTCTTCTCCGCCGTGATAACCCTGATCGGCTCGCTCGTGATGATGATCTATTACAGCTGGCAGCTGACGATCGTCGCTATGGTGACGATCCCGCTGACCCTGCTCGTCACGACGCAGCTCTCGAAATTCATGCGCAAATACTTCGTCGCGCAGCAGACCATCCTCGGTCAGCTCAACGGACACATAGAGGAAACCGTCACCGGCTGCAAGACAGTCATCGCCTACTCGAAGGAGGACGCGGCGATCGGAACCTTCGCGAAAATCGCCGAAGAATACCGCAAGGTCGGCATAAAAGCCAACATCTGGGGCGGAATCATGGGCCCGTGCATGAACATGATAGGCAACCTCGGATATCTGCTCGTAGCGGCGTTCGGCGGATATTTCGCCGCCGGCGGACTGCTCGGCATCGACGCGATTCAGGCGGTTCTCCAGTACTCAAAGCAGTTCACCCGCCCGATAAACGAAATCGCGAACCAGTACACGCAGATCCTCACCGCGATGGCAGGCGCGGAGCGCGTCTTCGAGATAATGGACGCCGACAGCGAGACCGACAACGGAAAGAACCCGATAAAAGTCGAAGACATCCGCGGCGACATAACCTTCCGCGATATGTACTTCTCCTACAAGCCCGGCGAACCGGTGCTCAAAGGCTTCGACCTCGACGTGAAGCAGGGACAGAAAATAGCGATAGTAGGCGCGACCGGCTCCGGCAAAACCACCGTCGTCAACCTCCTGACAAGATTCTACGACATCGACAGCGGCGAAATCGACATCGACGGCATAAACATAAACGACATCCCGAAGTCAACCCTCCGCCACGCGATAGCGATAGTCCTTCAGGACACCGTCCTCTTCTCCGACACAATAGCGTCAAACATCCGCTACGGCAGACAAGGCGCCACCGACGAAGAAATAAAGCAAGCCGCCCACACCGCCAACGCCGACACCTTCATCGAACGCCTCCCCGAAGGCTACGACACCGAACTCTCCGAATCCGGCAGCGACCTCTCGCAAGGTCAGCGCCAGCTCCTCGCGATAGCCCGCGCCGTCTTAGCCAACCCGAAAATCCTCATCCTCGACGAAGCGACCTCCTCAGTCGACACCAGAACCGAAATGCACATCCAATCCGCGATGGTAGCCCTGATGAAAGGCAGAACCAGCCTCATCATAGCCCACCGACTCTCCACAATCAGAGACGCCGACAAAATAGTCGTCCTCGACGGCGGAGTTGTAGCCGAAGCCGGCTCGCATGAGGAACTGCTCGCGAAGAAGGGGGCGTATTGGAAACTTTATCAGAATCAGTACGCGGGGTTTGCTACCTGATAGACCTTCGCTTTGCAGGGGAGGGGGCTTTTTGAAAAAAGCGCCCTCCTCTCAAATATGCCTTGACGCCTGGGCGGCAAGGCATATTTGCTTGGATGCCGCAAGCGGCATCCTTGCACCCTTCCCGAAAAACTTTATACTTTTGAAGAAAAATTAACAGAATTTATATGAAATCTGCTATTGACAAATTGCGATTTTAAGAGTATAATATAATATATATGAACGGAAGGAGGTCTCATAATGGCCACAAAAAGCATACTGAAAAGCCTGACCATAAAAGACGACGAATCCTGCCGGAAGATATTCGGAGACACAAAAGAACATATCAGCATCGACACCATAAAAATCGTGCTCACCCCAATCTTCGAGAAATACGGCGTGAAAAAAGCAGTTCTCTTCGGTTCATTCGCAAAAAACACAATGACAGAACAGAGCGACATAGACCTTCTCGTCGACAGCGGACTCAAAGGTCTGAAATTCATCGGCTTTACCGAAGACATACAAAACGCAGTCTCCCGCCACGTCGATGTGCTTGATGTTACACACATCGAGAAGGACTCCGGAATTGAAAAAGAAATCTCCCGACACGGAAAGGTCATCTTCAACCGAACCGACAACTGACCCGCGTCCCCGCCCGCCGCTCACGGCGGATTTTTTATTCCCCCGGTTATGCGATAAACGCTGCCAAAATATATCGATATAAGCATACCATCAGCACTATATAGCCCGTCGCTCATCATTTGTCAAAAGCCCGATAAATTGTCAAATTACACATATATCCGCTATGCGTTAGCACCGGCTAACCAAACCTGTGATGTAATAAAATACCATTAAATCCATATATTATTTAACGCCGGAATATTTTACGGATAATTCCATATCACACCGCAAAATTTTCGTTTTTTGCCGTCAAAAAAAGTTGATATTTTTTTGTGAAAAGTATAGCTTTTTGGCGAAAAAAAGTGTATAATATATGGGTAAGGATATGCGCGTTATGCGGCTTTTGCATAGTCGTTATCTACCTGCCGCGGCGGTCCGCATATAACTATTTTTATATTCCCTTCAAGGAGGATCAGCACTTCAGATGAAAAAGAAGTTAACAACAGTCACGTTCAAGGGCACTCCTGAGCAGGCGGAAAAGCTTGACGCCCTCATCGCGGCAAACAAGGATATCAAGGGCGCCGCAATGCCCGTCCTTCAGGGCGCGCAGGAAATCTACGGCTACCTGCCCGAGGAAGTCATACGCCGCATCGCCGCGGGTCTCGGCCACCCGTTCGAGGAGATCTACGGCATCGCCACCTTCTATTCCCAGTTCTCTCTCAACCCGAAGGGCGACGTCGCGATCGCGGTATGTCTCGGTACCGCCTGCTACGTCAAGGGCTCCGGACAGGTCATGGAGCGCATCGAAAAGAAGCTGAACATCGAGCCGGGCGCTACCACCTCCGACGGACGTGTGTCGCTTGAGGCTACCCGCTGCATCGGCGCGTGCGGTCTCGCACCCGTCCTGACCGTCAACGGCACCGTTTACGGCAGACTCGTCCCGAACGACGTCGACAAAATCCTCGCCGAATACCTCGGCTGAGAATACATAAGTCCGGCTGAACCGTAATTTCGGATTATTATCCGGGAAAGGGCAACAAAAATGACGATCTCAAAGATCAAAGACCTGCTTTCGGCAGAGGTCCTCGCCGACGGCGACCTCTCGCAGGACGTTTCGTCCGCCTGCGGGAGCGACATGATGAGCGACGTGCTCGCTTACGTGAAGGATCAGGCGGTCCTTCTCACCGGACTCGTCAACACGCAGGTTGTCCGCACCGCCGAGATGATGGATATGATCTGCATTGTCTTCGTCAGAAACAAAAGACCGACCGGCGAGATGATTGACCTCGCGATGGAGCACGGCATAGTGCTGCTCTCGACGTCCCTCAGGATGTACGAGGCGTGCGGTATACTCTACTCGGAGGGGCTGAACCGGCGAGGAACCGGAGAGTCTCACACCGAGGCGGCGTGCGGTGAGTGCCATGTCTGAACCGCTCCGCTTCCACTATGACGTGAACGGCAAGGATTTCACCTCGGCAGGCAAGGCGTCGGTCGACGTGAAGAAGAATCTGAGGCTGCTCGGGCTGTCGCCGGAGATCGTGCGCCGCGTTTCGATCGCGATGTACGAGGGGGAGATCAACATGGTCATCCACGCGGGCGGCGGCGTCGCCGACGTGTCGGTCGACGAGGGCGGCATCACGATAATCCTCGAGGATCACGGTCCGGGAATTGAGGATATCTCTCTTGCGATGCAGGAGGGGTACTCGACGGCTCCGGACAATATAAGACAGCTCGGCTTCGGCGCCGGGATGGGGCTTCCGAACATGAAGCGCTATACTGACGAGATGGATATCGAATCGGTCGTCGGCTCCGGCACGAAGATCACAATGAGGGTAAATATCTCCTAGGAACAAAAGGGAGACGCTGATTCTGTCAGAGTATCCCGAAGGAGGTCAAGATGGGAAGCTATACGCATTCCGTCACGCTCGACGTCTCGAAGTGCACCGGCTGTACTACCTGTCTGAGGCATTGCCCGACCGAGGCGATACGCGTCCGGAACGGTCACGCCGAGATAGACAGTACGAGGTGCATCGACTGCGGGGTCTGCATACGAGAATGCCCGCATCAGGCAAAGCGTCCGACTTTCCTGCCTTTTTCGGACTTCGCGGACGGAAGGTTCGCGCACAGATACAAGATAGCGCTGCCGGCGCCCGCGCTCTACGGACAGTTCGGCGGCATAGACGACATCGACTACATAATCGAGGGGCTGTACGGCATCGGGTTCGACGATGTCTATGAGGTGGCTTCCTCGGCTGAGATGGTGTCGGCTTACACGAGGACATATATGTCGACGCCGGGCATACGGAAGCCTGTGATCAGCTCCGCCTGCCCGGTGATAGTCAGGCTTATAACGCTGAGATTCCCTTTTCTCAAGGACAACATCCTGCCGATGCTTCCTCCGATGGAGGTCGCGGCGGCGGCGGCGAGGAAGCGCGCGAAGGAGAGGCATCCGGAGCTTTCGGACGACGATATCCTGACCTGCTTCATCTCTCCCTGCCCGGCGAAGGTTAGTTATGTAAAGAACGGGTTCGCGGGTTATAAGAGTGAGGTCGACTGTGTGCTCTCGGTCGCGGATGTGTACTTTTCGCTTCTGCACGCGCTCAAGCATATCGAGATACCGGAGCGTTCCTGCGAGACGGGGGCTTTAGGGGTCGGCTGGGCGTCGTCGGGCGGAGAATCCACCGCGATATTCAACGATAAATACCTCGCGACAGACGGCATCGAGAACTGCGTCAGGGTGCTCGACCAGATTGAGAACGGGAATATACAGGGGCTTGAGTTCATCGAGCTGAATGCCTGTCCCGGCGGCTGTGTCGGCGGCACGATGACGATCGAGAATCCGTTCATCGCGAGGGCGAGGCTCCTGTCTCTGCGGCGGTATCTGCCGATAACGCAGAATCAGCCGCCGCTCGGCGAGAAATACATCCCGGCGGATTATTTCTTCGATTCCCTCCCGCAGGACGTACCGTGCGCGAAGCTCTCGGACAATCTCGCGACGAGCATGATGATGATGTCGGAGATCGAGAGAATACGGCGGACGCTTCCCGGGATAGACTGCGGAGCGTGCGGAGCGCCGTCCTGCCGCGCTTTCGCTGAGGATATCGTCCGTGGCATCGCGGGAGACCGTATTTGCCCGGTGATGAGCATGAGACAGGCGGACAACAGGAAATCTGACAAGGAGGACCCGGAATGACTGTCAAGGAAATCTCCGGAAAGCTCGGGCTCGGCGTGATTTCTCTCCCGGAGCCCGACCGCGAGGTGAGGGACGTCTACATCGGCGACCTGCTCTCGTGGGTGATGGGGCGCGCCCCGGCGGATTCGGCGTGGATCACGATCATGTCGAACATAAATATCTGCGCGGTCGCGACGCTCGCGGACACCGCCTGCGTCATCCTGGCGGAAGGAGTCACACCCGACCCGCCGGCGCTCGAGGCGGCTTCGACCAAGGGGATAAACGTCCTCACGTCGGATAAGACCTCCTACCGCGTCGCGGCGGAGCTCGCCATGCTCGGCGTCGGCGTCTGACGGAGGAGCGGGATGGAGCGGTATTTCTACGATTTTCACCTTCATTCCTGTCTCTCCCCCTGCGCGGACAATGACATGACGCCGTCGAATATCGCGGGCATGGGAATGCTCGCGGGGCTTCAGATACTCGCGCTGACCGACCACAACTCAACCGCAAACTGTCCGGCGTTCTTCAGAGCGGCGGAGGCGGTCGGGGTGATACCGGTTCCGGGAATGGAGCTCGAGACCGCGGAGAATATCCACGTCGTGTGCCTTTTTGAGACGCTTTCCGGAGCGATGAGCTTCGGGGAGGAGGTCGCGGGAAGACGGTTACCGATAAAGAACCGCCCGGAGATTTACGGCGAACAGCTGATAGTCGACCATGAGGACAACATTCTGGGTTCAGACCCGAAGCTGCTTGTCGTCGCGACCGGCATCGCGCTTGACGAGGTCCCGGAGCTGGTTGAGCGCCACGGCGGCGTCTGCTACCCAGCGCACATAGACCGACCCTCGAACGGCATAATCGCGATACTCGGCGACATTCCGCCGGATTTTCCGGCTGAGTGCGTTGAACTGAACGATATGTCAAAGCGAGAAGAGCTCATGAAGTCGCACCCTTCCCTTTCCGGAAAGAAATTCCTGTCGGGGAGCGACGCGCACAGGCTCGACGCGATACGGGACGCCGAACACACGATATATCTTGACGGGGACACCCCCGACGAGATACGAAAAAACCTTGTAAAGTCAATAAAACTCGGAAGAATATGAAAGAATTATCCCTTCACATCCTTGATATAGCCGAGAATTCGGCGAAAGCGGGCGCGGGGCTCATCGGGATTTCGATTACCGAGAAGGGCGGCATCCTCACCCTGAGGATAACCGACGACGGGTGCGGGATGAAGCCGGAGATGCTGTCGCGGGTCACTGACCCGT
>ENA-ORIC01003431-ORIC01003431.1-human-gut-metagenome-genome-assembly--contig:-NODE-3431-length-11013-cov-5.315563_pt1 | contig 11013 bp, 9 predicted proteins | sample MGYA00243023_ERZ508732 | MGnify/ENA primary metagenome ERZ508732 (study PRJEB26277, sample SAMN04329767) | human gut metagenome | biome: human-associated habitat | host: Homo sapiens | place: USA...
GATTCCAGCTGTGCCTTCATTGCGTCGATAGCGCCGAGCTTGAACAGAACAGCGTCGGTGATGAAGAAAGCTCTCTTGAAGCCATAGACTTCATACAGTTCCTTCAGAGCAACGGGAGTACAACCGGTCTTGAAGTAAACCTTCTTGGGCAGCTGCAGCCACAGCATGTTTTCTTTTCTGATAGCCACGGTCTTGATGTTCAGCAGCTGTTCATAGTTGGTCTGGCCAGCGAAGGAAGACTTGCCCCAGGAGCCCGGGCCCAGAGTCAGAGAAGGAGCGATGTCGAAGTTGTACAGATCGCCGATACCACCGAAGCAGGTCGGGGTGTTGATCAGGATACGAGCTGCCTTCATGCGCAGTGCGAAACGATCGATCTTTTCGTTGTCGGTGGGATCGCAGTACATAGCTGCGGAATGGCCAGCGCCGCCTTCATAGACCAGCTTAGCGCAGATGTCCAGAGCTTCGTCGAAGTTCTTTGCCTTGTACATACCGAGCAGCGGGCACAGCTTTTCGTTTGCCCATGCGTTGTCGTGGCTGGTGTCGTCGGTCTCGAAGATCATGACCTTGGTGTCTTCGGGAACAGTGATGCCTGCCATTGCAGCCTCTTGCGGCAAACTCTTTCTTAACGGCTCTGTAAACCTTATCCAGCACGATAACGGACTGCTCGGAAGCGCAGATCATACCATTATCGAATGTCTTGGAGTGGATGATGGAAGCAACAGCGGTACGGATGTCGCAGCTGTCGTCGATGATAACGTTACAGTTACCGGGGCCAACGCCGATAGCGGGGGTACCGGAGGAGTATGCTGCACGAACCATGCCTTCGCCGCCGGTAGCCAGGATCAGGTCGGATTCCCGCATCAACTGGTTCGTCATCTCCAGGCTGGGCTGGTCGATCCAGCCGATGATGTCCTCCGGCGCACCGGCCGCCACGGCAGCCTCCAGCACCACCCGGGCCGCGGCAATGGTGCAGCCCTTGGCTCTGGGATGGGGACTGATGATGATGCCGTTCCGGGTCTTCAGACAGATCAATGTCTTAAAAATAGCGGTGGAGGTGGGATTGGTTGTGGGAATCACCGCAGCAATCACACCGATGGGCTCCGCAATACGCTGCGTACCGTAAGCGGCGTCCTCCTCAATGACGCCGCAGGTCTTGGCGTCCTTATAGGCATTGTAAATATATTCCGAGGCAAAATGGTTCTTGATGACCTTGTCCTCTACCACACCCATACCGGTCTCCTCCACGGCCAATTTTGCCAGAGGAATCCGCATCTGGTTGGCGGCGGTGGCAGCAGCCAGGAAAATCCTGTCCACCTGCTCCTGGGTGTACTCGGCAAACTTCTTCTGGGCTACCCGGCACCGGGAAATGGCATCTGTCAATTCCTGTTCGTTGGTTACGGGAGCATACTGTTTTTCCATAGCAAGCCATCCTTTACATATTATCAATATTTATCTACCGATATTTTATTACCGATATTTTATTACCGATATTTGTTTATCGATAATATAATATACATTGCAGGAAATGTCAAGCCCCTTTTTACAGTTCTTTCATTTTGCCGAAGGTTTTTCTACCCTATATAGCAGCCTCCATTCCTTATTCCGGAGAACATCCTGTACCTTACATTGCCGCGTTACAGCTATGAAGCCCATTGCTTTATGAATTTTCTTCGCAAATTAACGAATAATTCATCTTGTTATTTAAACAACTATAAATGAGCAAATTTGTGATACTGCACAATTTCGTCTCCAAATTGAAGAGTAACTCCCTACATTTGTCTTCATCGCATGAACAAATGGCATCTTGATTTGTGCAAACTGAAAAATTTGCTCATTTATAGCATGATAGACGATTCACATTGCGTACGCCAATATAAAAAGCTGGCGGAAGGATTTTATCAGTCAATCCATCTCCCGATAGTGTGCTGCGATTTCTTCCGTAATCGGCACGAGTTGGCAATCTTCAATCGAGTACACCTGATCGCATAGCTGTTCAATGTCTTTGAAATGGTGTGAAGTCAGAAAAATGGTCTTGCCTTCCGCTTTCAGCATACGGATGATGGCCTTTACATCCTCATAGGTTTTGTAGTCCAATGCGTTAAAAGGCTCATCCAAAATCAGAATATCCTGCCCCTCCATAATCGCCTGCGCAAGCCCCAATTTCTGCTTCATGCCAAGAGAATAATTGTCTACTTTCGTTTTATTATCAGGGTCAAGCCCCACTTTGCTCATGGCCTGTCGGATTTCTTTTTCTCCAATTTTCCCTTGAATATCCGCAAGGAATTTCAGATTTTGAAAACCATTGTAAATACCGATAAAGCCAGGGGAATTGATAAATACTCCCAAACTTTCGGGGAAGTCGCAGCCATTTTTACCAAGCTGGTTTCCGCGCACATATACGCTGCCCTGATCTGGCTTCTCAAAGCCGCATATAATCTTGAACAGCACCGACTTTCCGCTGCCGTTAGCGCCAACCAAACCAACAGTTGTTCCCTGTTCTACAGGCAGGGAAATATTCTGAAGAATTGCCCTGCCGCTAAAACTTTTTGATACATTTTTCACTTCAATATATGAACTCATATTCTGTCCTCCTAATTCAATATTTTCTTGTAGCCCCACATAAGGATTCCTGCAATCATCAGCGTTAAAATAGCGGCCTCTATACCAAAGGCGGACACAGCGGAAATTCCAATTCCCGGTTCCACAACAGAAATTCTTGTCAGGCTGGAAAGGCCAAAGGGTGAATAAGCTGCCCAATTCCCCGGAAGGATACAGAGCAGATTTCCCGCCACTAACACAAGGAAACCGATTGTAACCTGTCTTGTGGCAATGTAGATGTCGAGCACAATCAGATATTGTGCCAATATATCAAGGCACTTCATTAAAACCGCATAGAGCATAAGCCTGAAAGAAACGATTGTTAATCCAGTGCTGAATAGGGATGCCCCTATAAGGCCAGCCATAAGCCAAAAGAATGCATATATTATGAGAAATTTTGTACTGACTGATAAGATCCCCTTCACTAAATGTCTACGGCTTTTTGCACGCACAGAAATAAAAATAGATTGTCCGTTTACCGTATGTTCCACAAAAGCTGCCAGCAGGTATAGCGGTACACCGCTGGTAATAAGCATTTCCAGAAATGGGAACACCTGAAAATATCCTGTTCCGTGTCCCGCAAACAGCGAATATATCCATTCTGCGTCGGATTCTGCTGCGCCATATCCCAGCCCTTTATAAAGCGTAATTCCAACCACAACGGCCAGAAGGATCAGAATATTGCGTTTCGTCATCAGCTCATAGGAATAGTACGCGGCAATACCGTGACATTTCAGGCGAAGTTGGGGCAAATGCCCCCGCCATGCGAACCGTACAGAAAACATAATTGTCAGCATGAATAGCAGCAGCGTGAATCCTGTAATCCATGGACGAGCCGGCTCTCCAAAATTGTGGTGTAAAATCAGCAAGTGATTAAAACTCGTCAGCGGAATATTTTGAATTGCCGGAAGCTTGATCCACACAGCCGAGAGGACATAAAGAACGATTACAATTCGGATCGTCCACTTTCTCTCAGTGAAATGCCCAATCCACATACAGATTCCAAATATCAGCCAACTTCCAATAAGCTGAAAGAGGGTAAAGCAGACAAACGCCTGCAAGGGACTGACAAAAAGCTGTTCCAGAGCGGAAAACAACTCGGCTTCCGTTGTACCTGCAGCAAGGTTCCATTCGTTGCCTAAAGGTAATCCAATGCCAGACAGAAGAATTGCCCCAGTTTGAACAGCCGTCAGAATGACTGCAATCAAACCGACCCCAATCCATTTTTTCAGAAAATAAGAATGGTAACTTTGAAACCGTAAGATTATTGGCTCTCCATCGTCATCAATAAAGGAAAAGCAGCTTAACAGTACAATCGGCAGCACAAAATAGGTCAGATAGTAATGGTCTGATACCGCCGACAAGATGTGCCACTCGTATGCAATACCTCCGTTTAACCTCCCGCTGATGGAAAAAAGTATACACCCGGCAAATAGGACAAGCGACTTTCCATATCCCCACAAACGGAGATTTTTCCTGATAAGCGCAATCATAACGGACTCCTAAATGGTTACGACAGCATTTTTCTTAGAAAGGAGAAACGCTGTCAGGCCAATCACAATACTTAAAACGATTGGGCCAAAGAAGAAAGAGAAGATTGACACGACCTCTGGATTGACTGTTGTGGGATCAAAAGCTACGACCAGCCGCAGTCTCTCCAGGCAGAGAATAGCCAGGACAAAATTTTCTAAAATGGAATACATAAACGGCCCGGTAAGGATTACAAAAATGTTCTTGCAGTATAAAGCGAGGATAAATCCGAAGGTCATTACAAAAAGGCTGACTATGCCTCTCCAAAGGGACAGGGCAACTGCATATAACAGTGGAGTCTTTATAAATGCGTTTTCAAATATATGGCTAAACGGATTTTCAACGAAAGGAACCACTGGCGGTTTCACATAGAGGGCAAACACCGCCGATAGTATATAAGGAATCACAATAATACAAAGGGTTCCCAGCGCATATGCAATCCATTTGGCAGTCAGGTACTTCTTAATTTTCACTCGCGGCATGACATAGAGCAGGAAGTTGTTTTTGCGCTCGTAATACAAATTCCAGCATAGCGGCACCACAACAAACAGCGGATAAAGCAGAGAAAACAGTTCTGTTCCAACTTCCCATGCCTCTAAATCGTAGTGTAGTGTATAGTTTTGATAAATTGTGCAGGACAACACACTCATGGCGATTGCCAGAAGAACTGTTGTCAATAGCACCGGCAGAAAAACTTTTTTCCACTCATTTCTCACAAGGCCTATCATATTCATTCATCCCTTTCTTTGTTTTTTCCAGTATATCGAACTCTTTCAGGCGCTTCAATAGCCCGGAAACAAGAGAGGGTTTTAAGGGAACAAGATAAATTTCGTTCCCTTAAAACCCTCGTTCATACCCTTTTTTTATGGCATGAGTACGCCAAAGACAACATAATTTTCATTCAAAATGGATTCGTTACGGGTCAGGATTTTTCCATGATACCGTTCCGTCATGTGTAGGATGTTATACAGGCCAAAGCCGTGGCCGTCCCGATTTGCCTTTGTAGTTACACCTTTTCCAAACAAGGCCATAAATTCAGTATTTGAAAGCGGAGGAGCTGGATTGGCAACTGTCAATTCCAGAAAGTCCCCCTGTTTCTTACTGGATAAAAAAACCGTACTTCCTTTCGGTGAAGCCTCGATTGCATTATCCAATAAAATTCCAATAGCCTCGATCCATTCTGTTTCCGGGGTAACAGTTTTCTTGAAAAGACCATGTAAAGATAATTCTATGTGACGATTTGCCGCTTCTGCCTGCTTTATTTTCCCAAACAGCATCCCGGCAATCATTTTGCTGTCGCATGAGAGCAGTTCCCGGTCATTAAGACTGATTCCAATGCTTCCCGTGAGAGCCGTCACTTCTTTCCGGGCTTCTTCTAAAGTATCAGCAGAGGTAACGACAGCTTCAATCGCCATCATCCGGTTATTAAATTCATGCTGTCTTGCCCTAACCTGTGAGATCAATTCTTCTACAATAGGCACATACTGCTCAATCATGTGGATTCGCTTTTGCTCCTGCATTCGACGCTGATGTAGGAACAGCAATATACTGTCCAGCAGCAGTACCGCAAGGATCAGTATAATAATTATCCATAGATTGGCAAGAAGCCTATCCACATCAAAAGAGAGAATCGAAAGCACTGTCATGAGAAGCAGAGCGATATTGGTAGATACGATCAAAATTGTAAAATCGCTTCTTTGGACGAGCTGATGGATTAAGCCGAAAAGCGGCGTGAACTCCAGTACAACTATAAGGCACAATGCCGCTACACGGCTACCCAACAGGAGTAAAATATCCGTAGCTCCGCAGGCAGCAAAAAGAACCGCGCACAGACATTTGACGAACAGGAAAACGGAGAAAGCTGCCATTGTGCCGCAGAAAACCGTTCCGCTGGATTTGGAGCCGAAGCAAATACTGCTCAACAACAATACTGCAAAAAGCAAAAACAGCAATCCAACGATATTGTCTGCTGGTAGCATTTCAAAACCTTCGCTGCGGAAAGATGCCGTCATATTTGCGCCAATAGAGAAATCCATTCTCGTCACAACACAAATTACAAGAAAAATAGGAAAAATGAAAAATTCCTTTGCCTTTATTTCTGCTTTTTGCCGGAAAACGACTTCACAGCAGAGAGCCAGTATTCCCGCATCCAATCCCAACTGTATCAGATTCATTAGAAAGTCCATGCTTACCCCCACAATTCGGCCTGATATTTATTTCCGACGGGGATTGTATCTGTAAATCCTTTCAGACAAATCTTCCGCCCAGATTTGTCAATTTTCTCGATATGGGATTTGTTCACGGCATAACTCTTATGGCACTGAACAAATGCCGGATCATCAAGCAATGCCAATAGTCCAGACAAAGTGTACCCAGAAATAGTATCTTCTTTGATACCGGACAGACGGCTGATGGTATGGATTACAAGTTTTTTCCCAAAGGCTTCGATATAGGCAATATCCTGTGCAGCATATTCTAAAATGAATTGCTTCTGCTCAATCTGGATGGTTTTGGCTTGTTGGTTCATCTGTTTAGACAATCCCAGCGCGTCACGAAATGCCGCCGCAAATTCTTCTTCGCCAAATGGCTTTACAAGAAAACTGTAACACTTCACATCTCGATAAGCCGAAAGTTCTTCTCCTGCCAATGCCGTTTCAAAAATGATCGGCGTATATTTATATTCCGGCAATTCGCGGAGCTGCTTTGCTAAATTTGTCCCTTTATAGTCCTCTAACTGAATATCGAGGATAAACAAGGAAATATCGTTCGCTTTTGCGTATTGCAGGGCATCGCCTGCTTCGGGAAAAGAAATCACGTCCAATTCAGCGAATATTTTATTGATATATCGGATTATCCTTTTTACTGCATCTGGATTATCCTCTACTAATAATATTTTACTCATTATGATGGTTCTCCACTATTATCTTTGAATTTTACAAATCAATTATAGTATAATCTTTTTCGCCCAAAGGTACAAGCAGCAAGGGTTGAAATTAGATAGTCAGGCAAACGAAATGATACCTTGTTCAAATAATGGCACCTGAAATGTAAAATCCATTTAAGATGATTTTTACAGTCTACGGATTTGTTGTATAGAGAGGATAGGGTGGTAGTCGTACTCTTTGTTTATTGCGGTGCAATTTCTGCGCTGCCGGGGGCGTCCTCTTTGTTTATTGCAAGGCAGATTTTAAACCGTCTTCTATGCAGGCTATTTGTCTTTATCTCCGTAAAGGTCAAACCGTTTTTAGCATATACCTCTTCGACCTGTTTTCTGATCTCAGGATTGATGCGGAAACGGAACATATCCGTCTTGGGCGCTGTCACAATGTTTTCCACTTCGGATTCCTCCTCACTTGATTGTTTTCTTGGTCATAGTATATCCGACGACATCAAAAAAGCCAAGCGAGATGTAGCAACAATGTTGCTACATCTCGCTTGGCTGTGTTTGCAGAGAAAATTTGAAAGCGGGGGCAAAATACTCAATCAAGCAAGTTGCGATAAAGGAAGGTCACGATCTGCCCACGGGTACAGGTGCTGTCAGGCGCAAATTCCGATGCGCTGACACCGTTGGTCACGCCCTGCTCCACCGCCCATGCAACAGCCTGAGCAAAATCAGCACTGGCAGGTACGTCGGTAAAACTGCTATTCACGGACATCTTAGGACTTCCAGCCAGCTTCCAAAGATATGTAACGGCAGCGGCTCTGGTACAAGGCGTGCTTCCACTGCCTTTGGTCATCAGATCCTTCTCGTTGGCCCAGCACAGTGCTTTGTAGAACGGACTGGTTTCTGCCACATCAGATGCGGGACAAGCGGCGTTGGAGTTGGGAGAACCGTTGGCGCGCCACAGGAATGTCAAGATCTGCGCCGTTGTGCATGTATTGCCGGGACTAAAGGTGGTTGCACTCGTTCCGTTGGTGATCCCCTCTTTTACAGCCCAGCCGATGGCGGCTCTAAAGGGAGAGTTATCCGCAACATCGGTAAAACCAAGGTCGGTTTTTTCGATCCATTTTGCGTAGACAGTTGTATCCCGATCAAGCTTTACTTCGCTGACGGCCTTAGTCAGTTCTTTGTCGGAGAACCATCCGGAAAAGGCGAAGCCAGCTCTGGTCGGCACATAAGAGGTCAGTTTGACCGACTTACTGGTTTTCGCCGTGATCCCCGTGATCTCAGAGCCGCCGTTAGAGTCAAAGCTCAGTTCAGGAAGTCCGATCACACCCGTTCGGAACAGCGTGTTATCAAAAACGCCGTTCATATTGGGATCGTTCAAAATCGTATCATAAAGTTTTCCACGCTCTGTTGTCCAGACATTGCCGTTCAAACCTGCCCATTTCATGTATCCTTCCAGATAGTCCTTCTGGAGCTGCTTCCAGTTGCTATAGCGGCTGTAAAGCGTTTCGGCGGCAGGCTGTACCATTGCCAGTGCTTCCGCGTAGGTCACATATCCGGACAGATATCCCCACTGCGCCAGATGGCTTACGCGGCACAGATCCCATGTTGTATTCGATGCGATAAGTGCTTTGGCTTGAGCAAACAATCCTTCTCTGTTTGTGATGCCCCAATCCGTCGCCAGCGGCGTGCGGCCAAAGTCCGGGCCTGTGGTGTGGATCCGATCTGTAACCGCGCTCCCCACAGCCATCGCACCATAGCGTACTTTGCCGCCAAACAGATTTGCTTCCTTGGGATTGTTTTCGTAGAGGAGCAGAGCGCCCATGCTGATTGCCCATTGCTCCAAATTAGAGCTTCCGGCTACAGACTTATCTTCCGTAATTTCAATCAGTTGCTTGTCTTTGCTTCGTGTAACGGTCTGTCCAAACCAATCTGCCAGATCGCCTACTGAGACATAGATCTGGTTACTTTCCATAAATGGCACCACTGTCAGCGTAGTCGCTGCTCCGTTGATGTAAGCAGTTTTGCTGTTAGGTGTAAGTGTGATCGTATCACCGGCCCGGGACACGATGGTTTGCCCAGAAGTTGTATTTTGCGCTACCACTGCACCCATCAGTTCCGCAAGGCGGCGCACCGGCACCATCACCTGATCGTTCCGGATGCAGGCCCCTGCCGTATCCATATAATCACTGCTGATCCGCACATGACCCGGATGAACCAGATCTCCGTCCAGCGTAACAAAAACAAGATCCTTGACTGCCTTCAATCCGGCAGTGGGAACACCGTTGTCGGCACCCCAATCCAAAAGCTCCGCCATGGTAAACTGCTCATACCCCAGCAGGTGCTCCACAGCACCAAAAAACCATTTCACATTGCCATCCGATGCGGTGGTAAGGTCGCAGCTGAGCATATTGAGGCGGGCATTCCATACATACGCCTGATAAACGGCAGCTTCATCGTTTGCCCCCGCGTAATAACATGCCATTTCAAAAGCAGTGCTGGAGGGGACACGATTCCCCTTGGCCACGGCATTGAGAGCAAACTTCAGTTTGATCAGTCCTAACTCAAACTGGACGCTGGGAGAGGTAGACCGACTCAATGTTTCACATTCTTTATAATACGTTTTTCCGTATGCCGGTGCTTCTCCGCCGGATTGTGCGTAATTTCGCAGAGTGGTAATGGTGTTCCACATATCAGACTGATAAGCCGCGCCATCGGAGAAGGTCACATACTCGGACTTGTCGATCCACGAAGGGGCGGTGGCTGTCTGTGCTGCGGAAGCAGATGGGATCATAGTAAGGGAAAGTGCCAGACAAACCATGCAGGCAGTGACACGAGCGAAAATGCTTTGAAGCCGTAAAGTTTTCATTGTTGCCTCCTCTTATTATTTTTGAGTCTACAGCAGAATTTCAAGAAACGATCACGTGGAGGAAAGGCGGAGCAGCGCATTTTCATGAGCGCGCATGACGCTGCAAAAATGTGACCATTACCATTTCATACGAACACCTCCTAAATGTAACTTGAAGTCAATGTGTATTATTGCCCAGGTTGCAAGGGTCCAATTCTCCATAGAACCACAGCGTAGATTTTATAGTTTTTCCATCAACAAGAAGTGTCTCTTCATATCCCATTTCTGTAAGGGCGGTGGTAATGCCACGCTTCGCAGTAAAGGAACTTCCTTTGTTGAGAGGAAGCCAACTTTGATCACTGTAGTTCCGCTTCCAGAAAGTCTCAAAATACTCTTGACTATAAAATATAACGATTTGGGACTCTCCAAGCAGCGGCTCGCAGAGAACGGCAACAACTCTGCAGAATGATAGATTCGTTGGTTTCGCCTGAATAAAACGCTGACATTGTTCCAGCCACGCTTTACAGAACGCTGTTTTGACCGATCCCGCAGTACTTGGAGAGTTGAGCCATGTCCCACTGGGGACATGAAAATGCTCATACAATCTGTTTGATTCGCTTTCAAATGGTGTCAACCCGTCAATATCACGCAGGAGCTTTCTGAGTTTGCGCCTTTGTCCTCGAACCTTTTTTCTGTCGGAGCAGAAACTTCTCATATATGCAACTCCTATACCACGCACGCAATAGCCATACCGACATACCACCCTGGAGTGAGAATGTAATCCTGCTTTGCAATGTCCTGCGTAGTGACAACAGCACAGAAGCCCTTTTCATCTTCAAGCGTTCCATCAACGAAGGCATTGTAGGTATCAGCAATTTTCTTGATGTCTTCATCCGTCAGTTCGCGCAGCTTCCGCGTAACCATAGTGCCGAGTTTCCGTGCGTCGATGAATAGCGTCTTGCCTTTCTGCTTTTTGTTCTTTGCAAGAAACCAGAGCGATACCGGAATCTGCGTCGTGTAGAAAAGCTGCGTTGGCATTGCGACGATACAGTCCACAAGGTCAGCGTTGATAATCATCAATCACCGTGCCAATTTCCGGCGTGTGAGCGGCAGCAGCAATCGCACTCCATCGTGCATTCTCAGGGACAAA
>ENA-ORIC01003441-ORIC01003441.1-human-gut-metagenome-genome-assembly--contig:-NODE-3441-length-11001-cov-9.573050_pt1 | contig 11001 bp, 9 predicted proteins | sample MGYA00243023_ERZ508732 | MGnify/ENA primary metagenome ERZ508732 (study PRJEB26277, sample SAMN04329767) | human gut metagenome | biome: human-associated habitat | host: Homo sapiens | place: USA...
ACTTTGTGCGCCTTACCTCCCATTGATCTCTGGACCACCCACTCTTGTCAAGCAAGATGTTAAGGTTTCTTCGCCGCAGGCGATGCGGGAGCGCGAATGCGCTCTCGCAGTGGCCGCGGGCCGTACTTATTTGAGCGAGCTTGCTCGCGTGAATTCAGAAAATGAGGCCCGCCCAGGAACGCAGGAAAACGACGGGAAAAAGCGCCCCTGATCCGCAGCCTATTACCAGGTTATGCGGACTCAGATCAAGCAAATTCTCTTCATGCGAGAGGCCCATCCACCAATCTCTCAGAGCTGTCGGGATCCCGTTTAGGACTCCATGCTCAACATGAACTTCAGAAGACCGTCAGTGCCAGATAAGGACGAATGCAAGTACCTGCAACTTCAGGGCAATGGCTGTTTGACGGCGCCTTTAAGGCATCTCATGAATCGATCTTGCTTGAGGTCGGACTGTTCTCTTTGGGGCGGTTAAACTTATGCGGCTTTGGCTTGTTCAAGCTCCCACTGCTTTAGAACCGCCTTTGATATGCCAGCTTTCTCGTAGCTGAACGTCTCTCCGTATTTGAGGAGAGCAGTAGCTATGCGCACCAGCTTGGCTGCGACATAGACTAGGACTTTGAACCAGGGTCGAGGCGACGCCAGGCGCTCCTTGATGCTTGCAACGAACGGGCAGTCAGGCAACCGGTCGTTGCGCACCATCAAGCACAATGAGGCTGCGCCCAGTATGCAGAGCGATCGGAGCATCTTGTCTCCTCGCTTCGACATCCTTCCTTGACCGCGGGCTTCACGCCCGGAAGAAGTCTCCGTGTGATGCCCGGTAATTCTGTTGTTCGGGACAAGACCAACGAACGCCATGGTCTGCTTCGGGGAATCGAATCTTGCGATATCGCCGATTACGGCGCACCATCGGCTCATCGTCAGTATTCCGAATCCCGGTATGGAACGGAGCAGAGAAGCCCGCGGATCACGCTTGGTAGCCTCTGTCAGGAGCTTCAGCACCGTAGCAATGTCATGGTCGAGATCACGCACCCGATTGATCATGAGGTGCAGAGTTTCGACCACTTCATCACCGAAAGCTTCTCGGTTGGCATCGATCAGCTCATGCAGAACCTTCTGGTTGAATGAGCCCGCACGAATGGGAAATCCCCATGCATGGAGCGTAGCCTTGACGTGCACCATAGTCTTCGTTCGTTGCCCCTTCAATTGGCGATAGGAGGCCTGCAGAGCGAGCAGACGGCATTCCTCTCGCGTCTTACCGCGGATGGGCGTCAGCCAACGGTCATAGGCCAGATTCAGGATGGCGAACGCGTCATTGAGGTCGGTCTTCTGGCCGTTGCAATGATCCTTCACCCACGCCTGGACATGCCGCCCACTGATCATCATGACTTCATGTCCGAGCTCCTGAATCTGCTCGGCGATCTGATGAGCACCACTGCATGGCTCCATGGCTACCAAGGTCGGAGCCATGTCTGCCAGAAGCTCATAGAGCTTGTCGTAGGGCATACGGTCAATGAGATAAGGCCCCTCGTGGTCAGGGCCGAATGCGGCAATGGCAGTATCCTCCTTGGCAAGGTCGAGGCCAACAGCTTCGTACGCGATCGAGGTGTCGAGTGTTGACAGGGTGCGCTTTCTAGCCATGATATGGACTCCATGAAGGCTTGTGATGCCCCATTATTGATCTGCGAGAGTCGATTGCCTAGGCATCAGGTGGGTGGTCCATGTCATTAAATGAGAGGCTTGCGGCGCACGGGTTCTGTCAACTGAGTCCTTCCAATGGATGGGCTTGCCTAGAAGCAGTCCGGGCGTGTAGTGCCGACGGCAATAGAGGACAAGACGAAGCTCGTCTACAACGACTTCATCACGATCGAGGGCATCCCGCTTGAGGCTCAGAAGTACGTGGTTAACAAGCGTTCCGCTCTTGACTGGATTGTTGAGCGTGCCTGCGTGAAAGTGGACAAGGACAGCGGCATTGTCAACGACTTCAACGACTTCGCCGCAGAGAAGGGAGATCCTCGATATCCGCTGTCGCTCTTTCTCAAGGTCCTGACGGTTAGTCTTGAAACGATGAAGATCGTGAAGGGACTTCCCAAGCTTGAGATCCATCCCTTGGATAGTCAAGCGTAAGGCTGGAAAGCAGTCAAGTAACTCGTTCTTAACTGACTCGCATAGCATGCCTCTGGTTGAGACTAACCAGAGGCATGCGTTTATTTACGCTTAACCTAATTGAGAATTCCACACACGATACTTCGGCGGGAAGGTAAGCGTAAAGACATTCGATCGCATACCTGAGATGCGATGTGCCAACATTCGTTCATCTTTATGAAGAAAGCTGCTCAGAATGCTAATGGTAATAACCTCATCAGGTATGACCATTAATGAATACAATAGTGCAGGCAAAAATATCTTTGCGTGTTGCTCTTCCTTGACTCCAATGCCAATAACCGATAAACTCAATCTGTAGCATTCCGAAAAACTCGGCTCGAAAGTCAGAGTTAAAGATTCGTCATGAAAATGAAAGTCTAGCCTGGATTTTTAATAAGGCGGCTCCGCTAAACGCTGGAAGCCGCTTTTTTCATACCAGCCCCCCGCACGACGAAAATAGATACACCGAAAATACAAGTATGAAAACACCTGCAAATCTGGATTTGTGATAAAATAAAAGGAACAAACCGAGATCACCTTGCAACATTAATCATCGGTAAGTTCCTTTTATGTACCTTAATTCTACACCATGCACAGACGGCTTCAACCGTCAAGCTCATATCCGCAACAAGAATAGCTACGCAACAAATTGTATCGAGCTGTTCAAGGCCTTTGACTTCCTGCGCCAGTCAGGTGGTTATGACATTATCAAGAGCGTCATCGCCCCCACGCTTATGTAAGTAGAGAGCGTGGCACTCTCTGATGCGACGGCAGTAGCGCAAGTCGAATCTGAAGAGTAGAGCCCACACCGACCGAAGGCCGGAAGCCTGAGGAAGGATGTGAGTCCTAAGGCCGACAAGAACGGAAAGAAGGGGCCGCGCACTGGACGAGAGCAGGAGGTTCAGTGATTTCACTGGAGAAAGTCCTCTCGCCGCAGAACATGCTCCTGGCATGCAAGCGAGTGAGAGCCAACAAAGGTGCTCCGGGCGTAGACGGAATGACCGTCGACGAGCTCGAAGGGCACTTTCGCCGCCATTGGGCGAGCATCTGCGCTCACATTCGTGAAGGAAGATACATTCCCTCCCTCGTGAAGCGCGTCGACATTCCCAAACCTGACGGCAGCACGCGCATGCTGGGGATTCCCACGGTACAGGATCGTCTGATCCAGCAGGCCATCGCGCAGGTTCTGGTGGAGCACTTCGACCCCAGATTCTCGGAATTCAGCTACGGCTTCCGACCGGGACGCAGTGCACATCAGGCCATCGAGCAAACGCAACGCTACATAGCGGAAGGACGCTCTTGGATTGTCGAAATGGACCTTGCCAAATTCTTCGATACCGTCAATCACGATCGTCTGATCTCGGTGCTCGAACGGAATTGCAGGGACAAGATGCTCATCCGCCTCATACGGCGCTATCTCCGTACGAGTATTCTGGCCGACGGCCTGGTAACTCCCCGAGACGAAGGTACGCCGCAAGGGTCCCCTCTTAGCCCGATCCTGTCCCTGATCGTTCTGGACGAATTGGACAAGTATCTGGAAAAACGGGGTTTGAAGTTCTGTAGGTATGCCGACGACTGCAACTATACGTTGGGTCCGAGCGCGCCGGGAAGCGCGTGTTGGAAAACACGATCAAGTTCATCGAGGAGCCGCTCAAGTTGCGGGTTAATCGCAACAAGAGCGGCGTCTTTCGCCCTCGAGGAGCAAAAGTGTAAAAAGCCAGAACCCCTTCGGTCTACGGTAGGAACCCGCCCCCACCCAACTCAGGAACGCTCCGAAAGGAAAGGCGGCGCTGTACGCATGCGGGCTTCCTATCGCGTCCCGCTATTCTCGAAGTGAATAACTGCACTTTTGTTCAGTTGGCAACTCTTCAGGGGAGGGCAACAATTTTCAGATGGAGCTCTCGACAGGCTCCATCTCAGACCCATCTGGAGAGAATTATGAAGGACAAGCAAAAAACACTTTCGTCCAATCGACGGGATTTTCTGAAAATTCTGTCGGCGGTGGGCGGCACCGCTTCGCTGACGCCGTGGATGACCGCATGTTCAACCGTGCCCAAAAACGCCTTGGCACCAGCGCCGAAAGAACTTTTGGCACCTGAAGTCAAAGTTGTGAACACCTACCACGAACTGCATTGCCATGGGCAGTGTATGCTCAAGACCCACATTCGTGATGGCCGTATTCTGGCCATCACCTCCGCTGGCGACGTTCCGCGTTGTGAAGCCAGCAAAACCGATGAGTCCATCGGCAAGATGCAGCGTCGAGCCTGCATGAAGGGTTATGCAGAACGCAAGCGCGTGTATGCACCGGACCGTCTCAAGTACCCTCTTCTTCAAACGATTGAGCGCGGCAATCTTGCGGGTTTCAAGCGCATTTCGTGGGACGAAGCGATTGATCGCGCTTGCGCGCAGATCGAAGCGGCCCGTGACCGTCAGAAAACCCTTGGCTATCTTCCGATTTGGGAGCTTGGGTCGACCCCGCTGCCGTTCATGGGACCCTACATTTCCGCGTGGGGCCATCATTCTGCCGGCAATCAGAACGACGCCCTTTTCAATGCGTTGGGTAAGGGCATGTTCGGTCATCCGTCGATCGACATGCTCAACTCCAAGTTCATCATCGTCTGGTCTGCCGACCCGCAGACGACTTCTCCCCATCTGCCTTTCATCATGACGAAGGCACGCGAAAAGGGGATTCCCATTGTCGTGATCGACTCCCGTTACACCGGTACGGTGGGCGCAATGGCGACGGGGGCACCGGGCATCACGCCTTGGATCAGTCCGCGTCCGGGTACGGACAGCGCGATTCTGGTGGCCATGACCAATACGATTTACCGCCGCGGCCTGCATGATGCGGCGTACCTGAAAAAATACTGTTTTGGCTTCTATCCGAACGATATGGTCGTCAGTCGCTCTCCGGCCAAGAACCCCGTGGACGGCAAGCCTTGGAAGGGCCAGCGCTTCACTGTTCCGAAGGGACAGTCCTTTGTCGAATATCTTGACGAAGTTCAAGCTGAACATGGTGGTGAAGCCGGTGTTCTCCGTTGGGCGTCCCTTCTTTCCGGCGTTCCTGCCGAAACGATCGAAGCCTTGGCCCTTATGTACGCCAAGACGAAGCCCGCCTGCATCTACTCGTCTTGGACGGCTGGCGGCGCACAACGCACGGGCAATGGCATGTACTACACATGGCTCATGCTTTGCTTGAGCGCCATGACGGGGAATGCAACCGTCAGGGGCGGCGGTATCGGTTCTCTGGCTCCCCATGACGGCATGAAGGTGAAATTGGGCGGCGCCCCTGCCCTTTGCGACGGACAGAAGTACAAGCCGCTTCTTTTCTCCCAGTACATGCAGAGCAAGGTGATCCTGACTGGTCGGGATTCCCGCACGCCCGAACAGATGCGCGACGACATTCTCCGCATCAACAACATCGATCTTGGTGAGGATCCGCGTCTTGAAATTGATATGGTTTGGCGCGGCGGCGGCTCCTGCGACGTGTTCAACCAGCGTTCGTCCATCAATCCCAAGCTTGTTGCTTGGAAGAAACTCAAGAGCGTGCTCTGCTATGAGCGCTTCATGTCGAGTACCGCGCGCTGGTCTGACATCGTGCTCCCGGTTGTGACGCACTTTGAGGAAAGCTTCTTCTCGGGCAGCCGCGTTAAGACGGACATGAACGTCGTGCGTCAGGTCATCGAACCTATGTACGAGTGCAAGCCGGACATCGAAATCAATGAACTGATCGCCAAGCGACTTGGTTTGGATTGGGGCCGTCATGGCATGAGCGACATGGATGTCATGAAGATCCAGTGGTCGAAGACGAAACTGCCTGACGCCTACAAGCAAATCAATCCCGACATGAAGCTGCCGACCTTTGAGGAAATGCTCGAAGAGGCGAATCTTCAGCTGCCGACGCCTCCGGAAAAATCCGTCATCGAGTCGGCTAAGTACGCGCCGGGCGAATTCCCGACGGACACCGGCAAAATCAACTTCTATTCCCCCTTCCTTGCTTCTCGCGGCCGCGTGCAGGACGGTGTTGCCCGTGCACAGTACGTGCGCCCTGCCGAAGGCTACGAAGACATACTGGAAGGCAAGAAAGCGGCTTCTGGTCGCACCTACACGTTGCAGTTCACGACGCCGCATATGCCCAATCGTTCTCATTCGTCGTTCGACAACACGACCATGATCATGGACGTTTTCCCGCACGGCGTCATGATGCATCCCAAGGATGCCGAGGCCAGAGGAATTAAGGCCGGCGATCTGGTCTACGTCTACAACGATGCAGGCTGCATGCGCGTTCCTGCACAGATCACCCGTCGCCAGATTCCGGGCGTCGTATCCATCGGTGAAGGTGCGTGGTACCAGCCCAGTGCAGAAGAAACTTACACGGCTTGGTTCGACGAAAAAGGCGGCACCCCGTATGCCCATCAGGTTCCCGTGGACGTTGGCGGCGCGGTCAATACCCTGACGACTGATCGAGACATCGGGGCGAGCGATCCGTTCCTGCATCTTCAGAACAACAAGTCGGGCGGATTTGCGGCTGGCGGTGCACTTTGTGAAGTCAGCCTGAAGTTGCCGAGTTAATCTGTACACGAAAAGGAATAGAAAATGACTCAGTGGGGTTTTTATTTCAACCAAGCGCGCTGTCTTGGATGTGCGACATGTACCGTTGCGTGCAAGGAATGGAACGAGGGCCGTCGTGGTGACGCCAAGTTCAACACGCTCACAGCGAACCAACTCGAATCCATGGCTACGCCTGAAGATTGGATTGCTGGCAAGAAGAACGAGTCCATCAATCACGACTTCTTGCGGCACTTCCACATGAAGGAAACGTGGAGGAAGGTGAGCTTCTTCGAATTCGGCGATGTTGCGCCCAATGTCGCCGTGGTGCCTCTTTCCCTTTCGTGCAACCATTGCTCAGATCCGGCATGCGTCAAGGTCTGCCCGGTCAAGGCGATCCGCAAGGAAGACGAGTTTGGTGCCGTTCTCGTTGATTCTGAAAAATGCATCGGTTGCGGAGCCTGCCGTGCGGCATGCCCGTGGCATGTGCCAGAATATTTCGAGGATCTGTCCCGCACCAAGATCGGTGAGGAACGACATCCGAAGATGACCAAGTGCGACATGTGCATTGACCGCCTTCGCGACGGTTTGAAACCGGCATGTGTTGCCTCGTGCCCGGGGCGTGCGCTTGAATGCGGTCCGATCGAGGAACTTCGTCGCCAGCATCCGGACGCGACCGTCACCGCCGTAGGCTTCGCCGAGGCCGCTGTGGCAAGGACGCGTCCCAACGTGTTGTTCACCTCCCGTACCGTCAAGGTGAAGTAAGGAAAGCCGTCATGGATCAGAAGAAAAAGGTTGATTGGACCGTTCTGTCCCTGACGGCTGCGGCTTTTTCCGATTGGTTTCTCTTTGGGATGACCAAGGAGATCCAATCGGAGACGCAGTTGATGTGCCAAAGCCTGAGCGAATGCGGTAGCGAGACTGTCCGCGGTCGCACCCGGCGGCTCGATGCCCTCTTATCCGAACGTTCCCTTGAGGAACATGCTCAGGATTGGGCGAAGACATTTGCGTTGGGCGCTCAGTCGACGACCCCGCATGAGAGTGTTTTTCGTTCTGGTCTTGTCATGCAGGAATCCCGCGATCAGACGCTTGCATGGATGCGTTCAATGGGATTGGGACGCGCCGAGGGTGTGAACGAACCTGAGGACCACGCTGGATTTCAATTGGCAATTTTCGCCAATCTTTGCGCGAGAGTGGCGGCGGATATGAACGATCAGGAAAACAAATCGAACGCCCTACGCTTCGCGCAGGAACATCTTCTGTGGTTGGAGGAGCTCCAGAGGGCACTTCAGAGAAATGGAGCACCGTCATATTCGTGTGCAGCCATGGATCTACTCGTGAGCGTCTTGGGAGACGTGATCGACAATGACTGAAAATTGACCACTCAGAAGGATACCTATGAAAATTGCGTTTTTGACGATTTTCGCCGCTGCGCTCTTGTCGGCGTCTGTGGGAGCGTCAGAATCGACAGGCGTCGATGGCATTAGACTGGGTATCCTTAATACCGTCGGCAATGAAACAAGCGAAGATAAATTCAGAAAATCGATTGAATCATTGGACAGAGTATGGGACAGGCCGGTTGTCGTCAGTTACTACGACATCCCTGAGCTTTATTCAGCAATAAAGAACAACAAGGTCGATTTCTTTCTATCCAATGCGGGGGTCTTCTCGACACTTGAGAGTGCGGCGCACGCGAGACATTTGGCCAGCCTGAAGATCAAGGAAGCGGCCGATGTCAATGAGTCGATGGGCGGTATTTTCTTCGTCAGGCGCGATTCAGGGATAAAAAGCTTCGCCGACATGAAGGGAAAAACGGCTGCCGCCGTGTCACCACGAGCTTTCGGGGGCTACCTTGTCAGCTTGGGAGAGATTTTGGCCAGAGGGGAGAACCCCGAGCCCTTTTTTTCAAAAACGTCTTTCCTCGGTTATCCGATGCAACTGGTGTTTGACGAGATACGAGAGGGAAAGGCGGACGTTGGTCTCGTGAGGGCCTGCCTTTTGGAAGAAATGATCGCCAGAGGCGAACTGAAGCCCGATGAATTCAGAGTCATTGCTGGCAAGCGCGATGGCAAGCTAGCTTGCGTCAGATCGACGGACCTTTATCCGGCCTGGGTTTTCGCTGCTACGCCGCTCGCGACCGCGGAAGAGTCCAAACAGGCCGCTGTTGCTTTATTGACGCATGTAGAGCCCTCCGGCGTCGAATGGAGCATTGCGTCAGACTTCAGAAGCATCCGGGAATTGTACAAAGCCCTCAAGGTCGAGCAGTATCTCTATCTTAGAAATCCCACCATTAAGGATTTCATTTACAACCACCGCATGGCGCTCAGCTTGCTGTCGCTGTTTTTCGTCTGCCTGTTCCTGCACTATCTTTTGGTGAACGCAGAAGTCAAGAAGAAAACGCAATCTCTGCGGGCTGCTTCTGAAGCTAGAGAAAAGGCTCAGGAGAAAACGATGGCGATGCTTCGCCGACTGCATGCATTGGAACGCATCAGTCTGGTCGGCATGCTGTCAAACACGGTGGCTCACGAACTCAAGCAGCCCATTGGGACGATAGCAAATTTCGCCGATGGAATTCGGACGGTCAATAGGGTTGAGAACCCGGATCGAGCGCTTATCGACGAAGCCGTCGAGGAAATCCTTCAACAGACATGCCGCGCAAACGCGATCATTGAACGAGTACGCAGTTATGCCAAGCCTACCGTACTGAAGCTCGAAAGGATTCGGATCAGTGAGTTGGTCAAGCGTGCCACCCTTGACCTTCAGGAGTTGGGCTTGCGCATGCCAGAGCTCCTTGACAAGGTTCCAGAAGACATCACTGTCAATGTGGACCGGGTTGAAATGACGTTGGTGCTCCTCAATCTGCTTCGTAATGCGGTAGAGGCGGTAGTTGGCGTGCCAGAAGCGCGAGTGTCGATTGTTGCGTCCGATGACGGGCACCACGTTACTATAATGATTACAGACAATGGCCCGACCACCGACGTTTCAGATCTGCAGTATTTGTTTGCCCCCAAAGCTTCAACCAAAGCCGGAGGGTTGGGTATAGGACTTGCCATTGCGGCAAGAATGATTGAACGATTCAGAGGTACGCTCTCAATCGTTGCCAATCAACCTCACGGCGTTTGTGCCAAAATCGTTTTGCCGTCTGTTGCTTCCGAGATGAGTGATGATCCCCGAAATTGAAAAGCCTCTTCCAGATGAGAACGAAGCGGCTCGAATCAAAAAGATCGCCTTGATTCGAGTTGTGGATGACGATGCAGGGATGCTGAGGTCATATAAGTTCATGTTCTCCTCGCAGGGGTGGAACGTCAAATGTTACTCTGACGCAGCTTCTTTTCTTGAAGAGGTGACCGATGTCCCGGGTTGTCTGATCCTCGATGTGAGAATGCCCGAGATGAGCGGCTTGACCTTGCAACGGGAGATGATGAAGCGCGGTATCGCTCTTCCCATCCTGTTCGTGACGGGCCATGGCGATGTGGATATGGCGGTGGAAACGATGCAGATGGGGGCTTGTGATTTTATGCTCAAACCCGTGGATCCAGCACGACTGCGCAAAGCTGTACTTCGGTGGAGCGCTTTCGCCGTCCAGCAGCATCTGGATCGGCTGAAGAGAGAGGCCAAGCAAGCCGACTTTTCGACGTTGTCGACTCGTGAGCGGGAAGTTTTACAGCTGATTTCTGAGGGGCTCCAATACAAACAGATCGCCGATCAGTTGGGTATTTCCGAACGAACGGTGAAATTCCACCGAGCCTCCCTATGCGAGAAGCTTGGAGTCAAAACGACTCAGGAATTGGCAGTGTGCGCAGTCGAAGGCTTCAAGATTTGAAGCCATTGTGATCCTCCGAGACTAGCTTTGATCATAGGCATAAACGCCGTCTATACAAAAGGCAAACGTGCAATCCAACGTTCAAATCAGATTGGTTATGCAGGATGTCGACGGCAGCCGGCGTTTGGAGGATGATTTTTCCAGGTCCCCGCTGCTGAGCTGGATGAAAGCGGTCTGGGCCGAATACTTGTGTATTGTTGGGCGATTGCCCTGATGCCGCAGCTGTGCGATGAATACAAACCTGCAAGTCGTCAAAAGATCACTCAAAGCCCAGAAACGAAGCAGACACTTCTCTTAAAAGCCCTGTTTAATCGGGGCTTTTTTCTTGCACCGTGATGGGTGTATATGATATAATCATATACACCCATCAAAGGAGATCAAATGGCAGCTCGGAAGGAGTTCCCGGTCAAAGTTCGCCGTGTGGCAGTAACGAACAAAAAGACCGGCGTCAAATACATCGAGGAACGTCGCTATCAATACGATCCGGC
>ENA-ORIC01003447-ORIC01003447.1-human-gut-metagenome-genome-assembly--contig:-NODE-3447-length-10979-cov-2.892589_pt1 | contig 10979 bp, 9 predicted proteins | sample MGYA00243023_ERZ508732 | MGnify/ENA primary metagenome ERZ508732 (study PRJEB26277, sample SAMN04329767) | human gut metagenome | biome: human-associated habitat | host: Homo sapiens | place: USA...
CTACACGCTGTATCTGAATGATACCAAGGCACTGACCCTGGGAAATCCGGATCCGGAAAACTACCGGGATGAAGTGGGAAACCAGACCATATCCTTTACGGCCAGCGGAACTCTTCATATCACCATGATCGTTACCAACTATTCCCATGTTTACAGCGGTATGGTGTATCCGCCCGCGTTTGGGAAGACGCCGGTGATAGAAAAATACCTGTCTACCAGGCTTTTGATGACAGGGGCTTACCTTACCATCATGGTACTTCTGGGTGTGTTTTCTCTATTTTTCGCATGGCAGCTGAAGCAGACATATGCTTATGGATTTGCGGCTGTGTGCGGTGTGTGCTTTCTTGTCTCCTGTTATCCGGTGTTTTTCTCATACGGAACCTGGCCGGTACGGCCCTGGTATGTGCTGGAAGTAGTGTGCCTTATGGGGGTGTATCCTCTGATCGCAAGGCTTCAGGGAAAAATTGTGAAACTTCCTCAAAGACTGATCCGGGTGGAAACAGTGATCTTGTCCGGGGGAATGGTGCTTGCCGGTGTGTTTTTTATGTTTGGTGCGGGAAATGCCAGATTTGGACAGATCTATGCCCTTCTTTTATTCTTATATAAAACAGGTTGTGCGCTCTGTCTGCTGTATCAGGCCTTCCGAGCGTACCGCAACGAGGTGTGCAAGACGCCGGTTCTGCTTGTGGGGACAGTGTTGTTTGGTGCATCTTTGGTGGCAGACCGGATGTATCCGGGCTATGAACCTATCTATGGAGGATGGTTCCAGGAAATCGGTCTGTTTATGCTGGTGCTTTCCATTGGTTATGAACTGGCGAAGGATCTGGCCGGGACTTACCGTGCCAGTCTGATCCTGAGGCAGGAAACACATTATCTGGCAACCCAGATTGAGATGCAGAAGACCCATTATAGAGAACTGAACGACAGAATTGATGAAATGGTACGGATGCGCCATGACCACCGCCATCATATGCAGACCCTGGCCTCCTATCTCCAGCAGCAGGATATATCCCTTGCCAAGGAATACCTGCAGAAGTATATGGGGGCAGAAGAACAGAAGGGGCGTATCATTTTGTGTAGGAATATGTTAGCCGACGCATTGTTAAAATATTATCAGTCTTTGTGCGGCCGGCATAAGATCCGGTTTGAGTGCGCGGCAGACCTGCCGGAGGAGATCGAGATGGAGGACACAGATTTTACTATTTTGTTTGGAAACCTTCTGGAAAATGCCTGGGAGGCAGCCAGAAAACGGAAAGAGGATGGTTATATAAAGGTGCAGATCCAGGATCAGGGAAACCAGATCATAGCCTGCATTGAAAACAGTTATGATCAGCAACTTTTATCAGAGAAAAAGGGATTCCGGTCTACCAAACATGAAGGAATGGGGATCGGAACCAGATCTGCCAGACTGGTGGTGGAAAAGTGGAATGGCGTGATGGAATGGCAGGGAGACGGCGGAGTCTTTCGGGTGCGGCTCGTACTGCCACAAAAATGCCTTAATGTGGTTGAAAAACCTCGATCTTAATGGTACAATAAAAGCAGTAATTTTAGACCGTTTGAGAGGGGGGGTTCTATGAAGAAAAACGCATTAAAAGGAATTGCCTGTATATTGGCTCTGGCAGTGATGATGACCTATTCGTTTGGTTTTTTTACTGTGCCGGTGCAGGCTAAAAAGGACACTGGTGTAAAGGCAGTAAAAATTACCAACGTCAAATCCAAAAAGATTACCATCGGTAAAGGAAAGAAAGTAAAACTTTCTATTGCGCTTGTACTGAAAAAGGGAAGCAAAGCCAGCAAAAAAGTGACTTTCAAAAGTTCGAAGTCAGCCGTTGCATCCGTCAGCAAAACAGGTGTGATCAAGGCGAAGAAACTGGGGAAAACCAAGATTACCGTGAAATCCAAGGCAAACCCGAAAAAGAAAGTGACCATCACCGTTGTAGTAGCCAAGAAAAATATTTTGGTGAAAAAGATTTCTATGAAGAAAAAACTCACACTGTATATGGATACCAGTTCGGATGAGGACGATAGTGATGAGGACGAGGATGATACCGTGTACAGCGATGAGGATGATGAAGAAGATGATGAAGAAGATGAGGATGATAGTGATGAGGACGAGGATGACGCAGTATTGTATGAAGATGCGGATAACACCTATCAGTTAGATTACAAAGTTACACCATCCAATGCAACCAATCAGAAAGTAAAATGGAGCAGTTCAAATAAGAAAGTCATTACTGTAGATGCCAATGGTACTGTTACCATGGTAGGAACCGGTAAGGCAAAGGTAACTGTAAAAACCACAGATGGAAGCAAGAAGAAGGCAGTTTGTGTTATTACAGTAAAGCCGGATGAAGATTAAAAGAAACGATGGAGGAGAGCACCAGATATGGATTTCATAGAAGGTGCTCTTCTGTGTATCAGGGTTTATATTCGATGGGAAGGAAGGGATCATTATGGGTACCGCAAGATTTGTAGACTGGATTCACCGGAAGAGACAGGGAGGAGAATTAAGTGACGCCGAGATAAAGCAGATGATCGAAGAATATGTGTCAGGGCAGATACCGGATTATCAGATGGCAGCGATGCTGATGGCTATTTATTTTCAGGGAATGAATGATAGAGAACTGACCACTCTGACACTGGTGATGCGGGATTCCGGTGATGTAGTAGATCTTTCTCCGATCCCGGGTATTATTGTGGACAAACATTCTACAGGAGGGGTAGGAGATAAGATCACGCTCGTTCTGGGGCCTGTAGTGGCAGCCTGTGGTGTACCGGTGGCGAAAATGAGTGGCCGGGGGCTTGGTTTTACCGGAGGCACGCTGGATAAACTGGAATCTATACCCGGCTTTCGCATTGACCTGAGCCAGAAAGACTTTTTTGAAGCGGTCAAGACAAAGGGGCTCAGTGTCATTGGTCAGACAGGGAATCTGGCGCCGGCAGACAAACTTTTATATGCACTGCGGGATGTGACAGCTACAGTAGAAAGTATTCCTTTGATCGCAGCTTCTATTATGAGTAAAAAACTGGCAGCAGGCAGTGATAAGATCGTGCTGGATGTGACTACGGGAAGCGGTGCGTTTATCAAAGATCTGAAAGACAGCCGGGAACTGGCCAAACGGATGGTAGCGATTGGAAATGGGGCCGGAAAGGAGACGGTGGCGGTCATTACCAGTATGGATGAGCCGCTGGGACAGGCGGTAGGCAACAATCTGGAAGTGAAAGAAGCTATGGAAGTTTTGCAGAACCGAGGACCGGCGGATGTTAGGGAAGTGGCCACGGCACTGGCAGGCATGATGATTTCGCTGGGCAGAGATACGACCTACGAATGTGGGAAAATGCTGGCAGAAGAGGCACTCAACAAAGGCCGGGCCTGGGAAAAGTTCAAGACCATGGTAGAAAATCAGGGGGGAGATCTTTCCTATATAGAGGATCCGGACCGCTTTGATGTGGCTGCTTTTTCCAGAGAAATAAGGGCACCAAAAGCCGGTTATATTACCAGTATGCAGACGGAACAGATCGGTGTAGCGGCCGGGGTGCTGGGGGCCGGAAGAGAGAAAAAGGACAGCAAGGTAGACTATAGTGCCGGTATATTGGTGTATAAAAAAATTGGCGCTTATGTAGAACCGGGAGATGTGATGGCTGTTTTATACACAAACCGGGAAGAGTCACTGGATACTGCCGGTGAACTGTATTTGGAAAGTGTCCAGATTGATGAAGTAAAGCCGGAATTGCCACAATTAATAGTAGATATTATCCGCTGAATTTGTTAGAATAGGAAAGTGTAAACAAAGAAAAGGAGGTACCAGTAAAATGTATGACAGCATTGTCATTGGTTGTGGATTTGCAGGAGCAACTGCAGCCAGAGAATTGGCAGAAAAAAAAGGACATAAGGTACTTGTAATAGATAAAAGAAGTCATGTAGGCGGCAACTGCTACGACAGAAAAGACGAATATGGGATTTTGATCCATCAGTATGGCCCTCATATTTTCCATACCAACAGCAAGAAAGTGTATGACTATTTGTCACGCTTTACAAAGTGGTATGATTACCGGCATGAGGTAGTGGGCAATATTTATGGAAAGGAACTGCCGATTCCGTTTAATCTCAATACCTTGTCCATGGTATTCGGAGAGCGGGCACCTCATCTGGAAGAAATTTTGATCCGTGAGTTTGGGAAGGGTGCCAGAGTGCCGATCTTACAGCTTATGAACCATGAGAATCCGGAATTAAAGGAAATTGCAGATTATGTATATGAGAATATCTTTTTGAAATATACCATGAAACAGTGGGGCAAATCGCCCAAAGAGATCGATCCGGCGGTTTCCGGACGAGTGCCGGTTCTTTTGTCCAGGGACAACCGGTATTTTCAGGATACCTATCAGGGAATGCCAAAGGATGGCTATACACAGATCTTTGAGCAGATGTTAGATTACGAAGGGATTGAACTGAGACTGGACTGTGATGCAAAAAAGATCCTGACGATCCAGCCGGACAGCGACACACCGGTGTTACTGGACGGATCTGTGTTTGAGGGCAATGTGATCTATACAGGAGCGTTGGACGAGTTGTTTGACTGCTGCTACGGAAGACTGCCATACCGCTCATTGCGGTTTGACTTCGAACACTATGATAAGCCCTTTTATCAGAGCCATGGTGTGGTAAACTATACAGTGTCTGAGGACTACACCAGAATTACGGAATTTAAGTACCTTTCAGGACAATTAGATAAAAAGGATACCACCATTGTGAAAGAGTATCCGATGCCGTATTCCGGCAAAGAGGGCGAGATCCCATACTATGCCATCAACAATCCGGAAAATCAGGAGCGGTTTGAGCAGTATGAAAAACTGGTGTCAAAGATTCCTGGATTCTATCTTCTGGGCCGTCTGGCAGAGTACAAGTATTATAATATAGATGCTATTGTGGAGAGAGCACTTTCACTGGCGGCAGATATTGATTAAAGGGAGGTTTCTATGAAACTATTAACAGTAGCGATACCTTGTTACAATTCAGAAAGTTATATGGAACACGCAGTAGAAACAGCTTTGTGTGGCGGCGAGGAAATAGAGATTTTGTTGGTCAATGACGGATCGACGGACAAGACAGCCGAGATCGCGGATCGTCTGGCAGCAGAACATCCTACCATTATAAAGGCAATCCACAAAGAAAACGGCGGCCACGGCAGTGCCGTAAATGCAGGACTTGCTAACGCTTCCGGCATTTATTATAAGGTGCTGGACAGTGATGACTGGTTTGATGAGCAGGCACTGATCAAGGTAATGGATATTTTGAAAGGGTTTGTGAAAGACGGAAAGGGAGTGGACATGTTTCTGGCGAACTATGTCTACGAAAAACCAAGTCTCCAGAAACACAAGGCTATCCGTTACGGAGGCGTTTTCCCACAGAATGAGATTTTTACATGGAGTGATGTAGGCCGGTTCAAAATGAGCCAAAACATTCTGATGCATTCGGTGATCTACCGTACAGAGCTGCTCCGTGACTGCAAACTCCAGCTGCCCCTTCATACTTTTTATGTAGATAATATTTTTGTGTACAATCCACTGCCATATGTAAAGACCATGTATTACTGCGATGTGGATCTGTATCGGTATTTTATCGGCAGGGAGGACCAGTCAGTCAATGAAAAAGTAATGATAGGAAGGATCGATCAGCAGATCCGGGTCACAAAGATCATGATCGATGCATACGATCTGACAAAGATCAGGAATAGAAAACTGAGAAACTATATGGTAAAATATCTGACTATGATGATGACGGTCAGTTCGGTCTTTTTGATCAAAGAAGGATCGGAAGAAAGCCTCAAAAAGCGGGAGGAATTATGGAATTATCTGAAAACGCAGAATAAAGGCATGTACCGTATGGTCAATAAAATGGCATTAAGCAAGCCGATGCAGATCCGCAGTGCAGCGGGACGCAAAATAGTGGTGTGGGGATATTCTATTTCACAGAAAATTTATGGATTTAATTAAAACTTTATATAATAAAGTGCAAGGTTTCCCTCATCCGCTTCGTTATAGTTAATAGACAGACAGGATGAGGGACTTTTTTTGCAGGCGGAAGTTCCGGACAAAACAACGATAAAAGGGGAAAACATATGTTATGCTTACTGATTGCTTCGGTGGACGCACCGGAGGAAAAGAGAAAAATCGAGCAGTTGTATGAAAAATACAACCGGCTTATGTACAGCATCGCGTACAAATCATTGAGAAATTCATATGATGCAGAGGACGCGGTATTTTCGTCATGGGAGAAGGTGATCAAGAACATAGACAAGATCGGAGAGGTAGATGCACCGGAAACCAAGGGGTTTCTCGTGGTGGTCGTGAAACATACGATCATCGATATGTGTCGCAAAAAGAAGAAAATGGGTGAAGTTTCGCTGGACGAACTAGAAGGGGTAGAAGCCGTGGACAGTGATGTGACAGCGCACGAAACAATGGAGGCTATGGAAATGATTGACAAACTACCACAAAAGTACAAGGAAGTTTTGATCTTGTTTTATTGCAACGAATTAAGTATAAAAGAAATTGCCGCCACCCTGGGATTGAGGGAAGGCTCTGTAGCCAGCCGGTTGTCCCGGGCAAGGAAGATGGTAATGGAACAGGAGGTGAGGGCATGACCGAAAGCGAATTGAAAGAAGCTTTGAAAAAATACCAGGAAGCAAAACTGAAGGAAATCGATGAAATGGTGGATCAGATGGAGGAGCATGAGTTTTCGCCTAGATTCCAGCGCCGGATCAAGAAATTGTTCTGGAGTGAGCGGTATTTTGGTTCCCGGATCACTCTGGGACTGGTGATGCGCAAAGTGGCCATGATCGCCATTATTTTAACCAGTCTGGTAGTTGCCGGCCAGGTCAGCGCCAGAGTATTCCATTTCCATCCATGGGAGTCTTTTTCCTTTTTTGGAAAGCAGGAAGAGTCCGGGGAAAACAAAACCGGCCAGGAGGACACATCCCGCATCGTTTCGGTGGAGGATGATGATTTTGTCCCGAAGGCAAAGAAAGAGAAAAAAAAGAAGAAAAAAGAAGAGAAACTGAAGAACCAGTTGGATCGAAAGACCGATAAGGCTGAACAGATCATTTCAAACGGGGCGACTTCAGATGCGGATAAACCGGTGGAAAAGGTCAAATGGGAGAAGATGGAGTCGGATGTGAAAAAGGGAGATCTCACTTATACCATTCGTATGTCCCAGGACGCTAACAAAGTGTGGATCACAAAAATTACATTTTCCGGAGATAGTGTGGAAAAGATCCAGATTCCGGAGGAGTTTGATGATGCGCCGGTAGTGCGGATCGGAAAGCCGGGCAAAGGTAATGAATACTATACGGTAGTGGGAACTACGGTATGTCCTGATAATAACAAGGACGGTGAATATTCGGATCTGGATGGAGAGGATCTGAAAAGTGCATCCAAGATGAAAAATGTAAAGGAGATTGTTCTTCCGGACACAGTGGAGCGGCTGGAGGAAGGATCCTTCAGCGGATTTAAGAACTTAGAGAAGATCAATCTGCCGGACGGCATCAAGAGTCTGACACCGTATTTATTCTACGGCTGCTACCATATTTGTGAGTTTGGTCTGGGAGGAATCAACAGTCACTACAAAAATGAAAATGACTTTATCATTAAAAAGAGTACCGGAGATATTTTGTACGCACCACTTGGGCTTTCGAATATGAAAGTGCCGGAGGGTGTCCGGACTTTGCCAAAGTATTTTCTCCGCTGTTCCTCAGTGAAAAAGATTTCTCTTCCTAAGTCTCTTGCAAGTATTGGAAACTATGCACTGGATGGACCGGAATTGGAGTCTATTTCTCTGGATGAAGGAAACAAAAAATACAAAGAAAGAATGGGATGTATTGTTACATCCAATGAAAAACGGCTGGTGGCAGTAGCATCGGAAACCGGTATTATCAGCATCCCGGAGAAGGTAACATCCCTGGAGGCAGGAATATCTATGGGCAGGAGGGGAAGTCTCAAGCGCATTCTGATCCCCAAGTCGGTTAAGAAACTGAAAAAAGGGTGGCAGTCATTATATCTGTGCAGCCACAGTGAAGATGTTGAACTTCGTTTTCTGTCTGAGGAACCGCCGACCGTGGAGTTGTATGAGGAATTTTCCGAAGAAGATGAAACCGGAGAACAGCAGACTTTCTCCGGTGAAGATATGGTATTGGATAACCCGGTAACCGTACCAAAAGAAGCGGAAGATGCCTATAGTACCTGGGATTATGAACTACCGGATCTGACTTCCAAGTAAGGGGTCAGATCTGGAATTGATGTAAAAGACCTGACTTGATCTCGAAGAGACGGTCGGAAAGGTCTACATATACCGATTGTGGATTTACAAGGCGGCGGGTTTCCTCCCAGAGGGTATCCAGTTCCCTGGCACAGTAAGCCCGGATCTCCATAACAGAAGGGGATTCGTAGACACACTGTCCGTTTTTGAAAACAGGAACCAGGATCTCTTTCATGGAATAAGTGCCGCCTTTTAAAGTGGTTTTTTTCCAGGAAGCATGAGGGTCGAAAAGAGTAAGATCCTGCTGCGGGTCAAAGGTTTCCTCTGCCAGGGTGATGTAATCAGCCCGGATCTTGCCGCTTTCTTTGTCGTAAATGCGGTATACGGTTTTGTTGCCCGGATTGGTGATCTTTACCGGGTTTTCAGACAATTTGATCTTAGGGATAAACTGTCCGTCTTCTCCGCAGATGGCGGCCAGTTTGTACACGCCGCCAAAAGCAGGAGTGTTTTTGGAAGTGATGAGATTGGTTCCCACACCCCAGGAATCAATGCAGGCACCCTGAGAGAGGAGGGAGTCGATTAAATATTCGTCCAAGTCGCTGGAAGCGCAGATACCGGCATCGGTAAAACCTGCGTCATCCAGCATTTTTCTTGCCTTTTTGGACAGATAGGCCAGATCTCCGCTGTCCAGACGGATGCCGTACTTCTCCGGCATTTTGTTCTGCTGACGGAGTTCTTTAAAAACCTGGATAGCATGGGGCACACCGGAACGCAGGGTGTCGTAAGTATCCACTAACAGAGTGGTATTTTGTGGATAAAGCTCCGCATATTTGCGGAAGGCCGTTACTTCATCTCCGAAACTCATGATCCAGCTATGGGCGTGAGTGCCGAGGGCCGGAACATCAAAATCTTTGGCGCATATCACATTACTGGTGCCAATGCAGCCTCCGATGACAGCTGCTCTGGCACCAAAAGTTCCGGCATCCGGACCCTGAGCCCGGCGCAGACCAAACTCCATGACACCGCCGCCCCTGGCTGCATAACAGACTCTGGCTGCCTTGGTGGCGATCAGGGACTGGTGGTTGATCAGGTTCAGAATAGCTGTTTCAACCAGCTGCGCCTCCATAATGGGAGCTACCACTTTTACCAGTGGTTCCATAGGAAATACCACACTGCCCTCAGGGATCGCATATATGTCGCCGGTAAAATGAAAACTTGCCAGATAATTCAAAAAGTCTTCGGAAAAACAGCCAAGTCCCCGGAGATAGTCAATATCATCATAATCAAAATGCAGACTTTTGATGTAATCAATGACCTGATCCAGGCCGGCACAGACAGCGTAGCCGCCGTTGTCCGGATTCTGGCGGTAAAACAGATCAAATACCACAGTCTCATTGGCGTGATTTTCAAAATATCCCTGCATCATTGTCAGTTCATAAAAATCAGTCAGAAGTGTAAAATTGCGATTATCCATGAATCTCCCTCATTTCTGGAAAAAATTTTACATTTATTGTAATGATTTGCCCGGATTGTGTCAAGACAGAGCTAAAAGAAGCCGCATGAACTGAGGAAATGTCACATATACATAGACCACAGGAGGTATTGAAAAATGGCTGATAAAATAAAAAAGATCCGGGGCAGATGGTGGGTTATGTTTCTGGCAGCGGCAGTGCTTGGCGGTGTTGTGTGGTGCCTGAATCTGTATGGCCATCACCGGGAAACGGTGAATCTCACCAAAGCCGGTTCAAAAGAGGTGATCGTTATCGATCCGGGACACGGCGGGGACGATCCGGGGAAAGTGGGGGTGGGCGGAAGTCTGGAAAAAGATGTGAATCTTGCCATCGCAAAAAAACTTGCCCGGTATATGCAGAAAAGCGGTTATACCGTATATATGACCAGAGAAGGGGACGATATGCTGACAAAAGAGGGGATCCGCAGCAAAAAGATGCAGGATCTGACTGCCAGAGCAGAAAAAATCAAGGAATGGGATCCGGCTCTTGTTATATCGATTCACCAGAACAGTTATCCAAGGGAAGATATCCAGGGAGCCCAGGTGTTTTATTACAAGGAATCGGAAGAAGGAAAAAAACTGGCAGAGACGATTCAGGATCTACTGCGGTCAGGTCTGGATCCGGGGAATAAACGAGTGGCAAAATCCGATATGTCTTATTTTATGCTGAAAGAGTCCAAACAGCCTATTGTTATTGTGGAGTGTGGTTTTTTGTCAAATCCGCAGGAGGAAAAGAAACTCAGTGAAGAAAAATATCAGGATACAATCGTTCGATGTGTGGCAGAGGGAGTGGAAAATTTCTTGTATAAGTGGTAAAATTATGGTAAGATAATTTATTATGATTCTACAACTTGAGAATAGAAGGAATTGGTAAATGAAGACGAGATATATATCCTGGGACGAAGCCCTCGGTTATAAGAAAGATGAACTGGAATATGCGGCAGGAGTGCTGCGTGAAGGCGGCCTGGTTGCTTTCCCTACGGAGACCGTATACGGTCTGGGAGGCAATGGTCTGATGAAAGAAGCTTCCGTGAAGATTTATGAGGCCAAAGGACGTCCCAGTGACAATCCGCTGATCCTCCATATTAGCAGCAGACAGGAATTGGAGCCTATTGTCCGGGGAATCACGCCGGAAGCAGAAGCTTTGATGGAGGCTTTCTGGCCGGGACCAATGACTTTGATCTTTCAAAAGGCACCGGAGGTTCCTCTTGAGAC
>ENA-ORIC01003455-ORIC01003455.1-human-gut-metagenome-genome-assembly--contig:-NODE-3455-length-10966-cov-2.882267_pt1 | contig 10966 bp, 6 predicted proteins | sample MGYA00243023_ERZ508732 | MGnify/ENA primary metagenome ERZ508732 (study PRJEB26277, sample SAMN04329767) | human gut metagenome | biome: human-associated habitat | host: Homo sapiens | place: USA...
TTGCCAGGGCAATTTCGTCAAAATTAACTGTCTCGTCCATCTTGACATTCTTTGCATGTACTTTTAATGTCTCCACACGGCCCTTTAAGTCGGGGCGTTCTACGATAACTCGTCTGTCAAAACGGCCCGGTCTGAGAAGTGCCTTATCTAATACTTCCGGACGGTTTGTCGCTGCTAAAATAACAAGGCCTTTCGAAGAATCGAATCCATCCATCTCTGCAAGCAGGGCATTCAATGTCTGCTCACGCTCGTCATTTCCACCACCATAACGGCTGTCACGGCTCTTACCGATTGCATCAATCTCATCAATGAAAATGATACAAGGTGCCATAGACTGTGCCTGCTTAAACAGATCACGAACTCTTGATGCACCGACACCGACAAACATTTCTACAAAGTCGGAACCACTCAGAGAGAAGAACGGTACATTTGCCTCACCCGCAACTGCTTTTGCAAGTAAAGTTTTACCAGTTCCCGGAGGGCCTACTAACAGCGCACCCTTTGGAAGTCTGGCACCAATTTCAATATATTTACCAGGGTTATGAAGGAAATCAACCATCTCCGTAAGACTTTCCTTTGCCTCATCCTGACCGGCTACATCTGCAAAAGTAACTCCTGTCTTTTTCTCAACATATACCTTTGCATTACTCTTTCCTACACTTCCCATCATACCGCCGCCCTTGCCGATTCCACGCATAACAAAATACATCATTGCATAAATCAGCACAAACGGAAGTACATAACTAACCATAACAGAAAGAATCGCATTCGATCCACTGCTGTCCTGCTGTTCATAAGAACTAATCTTATTATTGTCCTCCGCTTCTTTTAAACGGTTAACCAGCAGTGCATCATTCATAGAAACCGTATAATATGTTGTTTTCATTAACGGATTCTGCTGTGTCTTCGGTTCGATATAAATCTTTCGGTCTGCTACCTGTACCTTTTTAATCTCTCCTTTATCCAACATCGTAAGAAACTTACTATACGAAATCTTCTTCTGTGAACCATTCTTATAACGGCTCATCACAGAAGTAAAGAGAGCGGTAATTCCAAGACAAACGACCAGAAGAATAATGGCAGACTTTATATTCTTCTTTTTGTTTGGATTATCATTCTGATTATTTTTTTTGTCCATTTACGCCTCCATGACGTTTCATATTATAATTTCTTCAATACCTCAATGGCATCTTTCATATAATTATTTTCAACGTACTCAATCTTTCCTGCATCACAGGCTGCGGCAAGTGCTGGGTCCATTGGAAGCTTAGCCAGAACAGGTACATCATACTCTGCCGCGATCTCATCAATGTGGCTTTCTCCAAATACCTTAATCTGCTTTCCACAGTCAGGACACTCTACATAACTCATATTCTCTACTAAACCAAGAATTGGAACATTCATCATTCTTGCCATGTTCACCGCTTTTTCTACGATCATTCCAACTAATTCCTGTGGAGAAGATACGATAACAATACCATCTAACGGAACAGACTGGAAAATAGTCAGCGGTACATCACCAGTTCCTGGAGGCATATCAATGAACATATAGTCAATGTTCTGCCATAATGTCTCTCCCCAGAACTGTTTGATTACTCCGCCAAGAACAGGCCCTCTCCAGATAACAGGATCTGTCTCATTCGCAAGCATCAGGTTAACAGAAACAATGTCGATTCCGCAAGTTGTTGTTGCTGGCAGAATCAGTCCTTCTGCGTTACCTACAAGATTCATGGAAAGACCAAATGCCTTTGGAATAGATGGTCCTGTGATATCTCCATCTAAAATAGCTGTCTTAAATCCTTCTCTCATAGAAGCTGCCGCAAGAAGTGAAGTTACCATAGACTTACCTACTCCACCTTTACCGGATACAACACCAATAACCTTCTTAACAGAACTTCCTTTACTTAACTTTACAAGAAAATCTTCTGGTTTGGACTCTCTCTGTGCGCAGCTTTCGCCACAACTGCTACAATCATGTGTACAATCGCTCATAATATTTACCTCTCGTTTAACTAAATTTTTTATAAAATTTCTATTAAAATTTTATCAATTTCTTTAGAAATTATTTGCTCAGTTTTCACTGAAATTACCCCTTAATTATTTGTAACTTTTTAACTTCAGAACAAATTTAATGTGACTGGTTATTCAAATTCAAGGATATATTCTGAATTTATATGCTCTGTTTGCCACCATGCCACTTCCTTTTCCTCGAAAACCCACCTGCGATACTTGAACACAAGCGCAAGATGATAGTATAGTAAGAATACTAAATGTGCGTTATTATCTCAATTTATTTATTCATCTGCTCTAAAATCTCTTTGACATTTTTCTCAATGTTCCCTTCAAATACAGCAGAACCACATACAAATATATTAGCCCCACATTCTGCAATCTCTGCTATATTCGAAGCCTTCACTCCACCGTCAACCTGAATATCCACATCAAGATTCTTCTCTGTGATCATCTTACGAAGCTCCCGAACCTTCTCGCCACAGTAAGGAATGTACTTCTGTCCTCCAAAACCTGGATTTACAGTCATAACTAATACCATATCCAGTTCTGGTAAAACATACTCAATCGCAGAAAGTGGTGTCGCAGGATTAATCGCAACGGCTGCCTTCTTACCGCAATCCTTAATCTGATGTACTACTCGGTCAAGATGTGTGCAGGCTTCTGCATGTACTGTAATAATATCTGCTCCTGCCTTTGCAAAATCTTCGATATATCTACCTGGGTCTTCTATCATTAAATGTGCATCAAAAATCACATCTGTGAGTGGACGAAGTGCCTTAATTACAGGATTTCCAAAAGAAATCTGTGGAACGAACATTCCATCCATAACATCAATATGCACATACTCTGCTCCGGCATCAATCGCAGTCAAAACATCTCTGCCCAGATTTGCAAAATCAGCAGACAAAATAGACGGTGCTAGTATCTTCTTCATCGGTACCTCCTTAATTTCTAAAAATATCATCTGTATATTTCTAACTCCAATATTACTATACTCCGATATTTTGTTTTTTATATGATGAGATAAAGTCTCACAGTATATCTTAACATAAACGTGGGATACTGCAAGCCGAAAATCAGAAAACCCTTGAAAAAAGCGAAAAAAAAGCTTTGCAATTTGCAATTTTTCTTTCTGCTATGCTACACTATAGCAGAAAATAACCAGTGTACTGTTTTATTGATTTCCAGCCAAATGACAATGATGCAGTATACTATTTCACCGTTAAAATCGCATTTGCGATTAGTCTAACCATGAAAGGAGTTTATCATGCATTTTTTTGACCCTACAAATACTTATGCAGAAAAAAACTGTGTAAAGAATCACAAAAAAGAACTTCTTGCTTTAGGAACACGAGCATTCGTTATCACTGGACATAGTTCTTCCAAAAAAAATGGTTCGCTTGACGATGTTATCGCTGTTTTAGAGGAAGCTTCCGTTCCTTATCAGATTTTCAATGAAATCGAAGAAAATCCATCTGTTGAGACAGTCGTAAGAGCCGCTGAAATCGGTAAGGAATTCAAAGCGGACTTCGTTATCGGCATCGGCGGAGGTTCTCCATTAGATGCATCGAAAGCAATCGCTTTATTAATTGCCAACCCAGAAGAAACCGGAGACTGCTTCTATGTAGCAAAAGACTTAAAAACACTTCCAATCGCTGCTGTTCCAACAACCTGCGGTACTGGTTCAGAAGTTACTCCTGTCTCCGTTCTGACCCGTCACGACACACAGACAAAGAAAAGTATTTCCTACAAGATTTTCCCAGACATCGCCCTCATTGACGGTAAATATTTACTGTCCGCAAGTAAAAATCTTTTAATCAACACTTGCATCGATGCCCTTGCACACGCAGCCGAAAGCCGCGTAAGCATCCAGACAAACATCTATAACCAGATGTTCGCAAACTACGCATTGAAACTGTGGGGAGACATCGTTCCATTCCTTCGTTCCGATGAAGAATTAAGCGAAGAACTCGCAGAAAAACTCATGCTGACTTCTACAATCGCAGGAATGGCAATCGCCCAGACCGGAACTTCCATTCCACATGCATTAAGTTATGATGTAACTTACCATAATGGAGTAGCACACGGAAAAGCCTGCGGAATCTTCCTTGCTGCTTACCTCCGCGTTTACGCAGAACAGAAACCAGAAGATGTCGAAGAAATCCTTACCCTCTTAGGTTTCAAAACCCTCGATGACTTCGCCTCTTACTTAACTGAAATCCTTGGCACAGTCAGCTTAACACAAAAAGAAGTCACATTCTACATCGACAGGATGATGGAGAATACTTCGAAATTAGCTACATGTCCTTTTGACTTAACCCGGGAGGCTATCGCGAAGATTTATCGAGAATCTATCGTGGTTGAATAAGCAAAAGCCATAAGACTGAATCCCCCTTCGCCTCCACAAATCTTTCAATTTTTTTACCCGACGGCCCACATAAAGCCAGTTTAAAGCTTGCCAACAAGCAGAAGAACCCCGTATATCCAAGATTTAACGCAACAGAATAAAATTCCTTCTTGGATATACGGGGTTCTTCGTCTGTCTACCAAGTTCTACTCGGCTTTATATTATCGTCCTAAAATCTGAGCGATTTCAAACTCATACTGGTCTACGTCTTTAGCCATTCCGAGTGCGTCTTCGATATCGTAGTCAATATACTGACCATTACGGTATCCTACTACTCTGTTTGTAGCGCCGCTGCAAAGCAGGTCTACTGCTAAAGCTCCCATGTAAGAAGCATATACTCTGTCTTTTGCTGTTGGGTTTCCACCTCTCTGCATATGACCTAAGATACTTGCTCTTGTCTCTACACCAGTTGCCTGTTCGATTCTCTTAGCCATTCCATAAGAATGTCCAACACCTTCTGCGTTGATGATAAGGTGATGTTTCTTACCAAGTGCCTTTTTCTCAAGAATGCTTTCAATTAATTCATTTTCAAGTTTTGGTCTGTTACCATCGAAACGCTCTGGAATTAAGATATCCTCAGCTCCGGAAGCAATACCACACCATAATGCGATATAACCAGCATTTCTTCCCATTACCTCGATGATAGAACATCTTTCATGAGATGTGGATGAGTCACGAATCTTATCAATTGCCTGCATAGCTGTATTTACTGCAGTATCAAAACCGATTGTATATTCTGTACATGCAATGTCTAAGTCAATTGTTCCAGGAAGAGCTACTGTATTAATTCCCTGTGCAGATAACTTCTGTGCTCCACGAAAAGATCCGTCACCACCGATAACAACAAGTCCGTCGATGTTATGACTTCTTAAAATCTCTGCTGCCTTTTCCTGATACTCTAACTGTTTAAATTCTTCACATCTTGCGGTAAATAAAGCTGTACCACCACGAGAAATGATGTCACATGTGAATTCCTTCTGCATATCAAAGATCTCATCGTTTAACAATCCGCTGTAACCACGATAAATTCCTTTTACATCAATACCTCTTGCCCATGCTGTTCTTGCTACTGCTCTTAATGCAGCATTCATGCCTGGAGCATCTCCACCACTTGTTAAAATTCCAATTGTCTGAACTGCGCTAGTTTTATTCATCTAACGTTACCTCCATTTCATAATTCCCTAAGTATACTCCCTAACGATTACATATATTATCTCTTTTTTTGGGATTTTTCAATACTCTTCTCGCGAACCTTTACATTTTTTTCACCAAAAAGTGATTTTAACTCGTTAAATATGTCATTTTTCGCGGAAATATTTTCGTATGCTGGAAGTCTTTTTATTGCTTTTTCTTTTTTGGAAAAAATAACAATTTCATCTTTGCCGGGATATTTTCTGATAATTTTGTACAAATCCTGTTGTTTGTCTGTAAATTCTCCAATGTTCTCTGTCTGAATCCATACTTCCTTTGGAATCTGGTCAATCGGCACAATATATTCTGCAATCAGTTTACCACTTTCTTCAGAAACGGATGCCCGGCCTTTCACATAAAGTCCATTATCTTCGATGAGATACGGCTTTACATTTTGATATATCGTCGGGAATACAATGATTTCTACGGTACCATACAAGTCTTCCAACGTAACAAATGCCATATTCTGATTATTTTTTGTAAGTTTGGCTGTGATATTACTAATAAGACCACCGACAACATAATGCTGCCCGTCTCTTACGATTGCACGTCCGCTTTCCTCATCCGGTTCGAAATCTGTCGATCTGGCAGTTGTCTGCTTCTCAATGGAATCCATATATTTTTCCAGTGGATGACCGCTGACATAAATACCAAGCACATCTTTTTCAAGTGCAAGTTTCTGCGCATCGTCATACTCCCCAACATCAGGATACTGCATCTCATATTCTTTTTTCTCTTCTTCGGAAAAGAAATCAAACAATGACATCTGACCACTCATAGACTCTTTTTTCTCCCGGTTTACTTGTTCAAGTACAACCGGATAGACAAGCATCTGCTGTTTTCTCGTCTTACCAAAACTGTCCAATGCTCCGGATTTGATAAGGTTTTCTATCGTTCTCTTATTGATTTCTTTCGATGTGAGACGCCCCATAAAATCTTTTAAATCTTTGTACTTTCCGTTTGCTTCTCTTTCCTGTGTCATTACATCAATCACACTTTTTCCGAGACTCTTAATCGCTGCAAGTCCATATCGAATAGAATCACCTGCAACAGAGAATCCGACTTCCCCCTCATTGATGTCCGGCGGCAGGATGGAAATTCCCATCACACGGCAGGTATTGATATACTCTGTAATCTTTTTCGGGTTAGTAATTACTGAAGTAAGAAGCGCAGCCATAAATTCTACCGGATAATAGCAGCGCAGCCATGCTGTCTGATACGAAACAACCGCATAGGCAGCCGCATGAGATTTATTAAATGCATACTTGGCAAAATCAATCATTTCATCGAAAATCTTATTGGCGGTTTCTTCTGGAATTCCCCGTTTGATACAGCCTTCTACACCTTCTTCTTCATTACCATAAACGAAGTTCTGACGCTCCCTCGCCATGACATCTCCCTTTTTCTTGGACATCGCACGACGCACTAAGTCACTTCGGCCAAGTGTGTAACCGGCAAGACGCATTACAATCTGCATAACCTGTTCCTGATAAACGATACATCCGTAAGTCGGTGCCAGTATTTCTTCCAGTTCCGGACAGGTATACTGAATTGAATCCTGAATTTGCTTTCCCTTGATATACTTAGGAATAAAATCCATTGGTCCCGGACGGTACAGAGAAATTCCGGCAATAACATCCTCAAGATTCGTTGGCTTTAATTCCTTCATGAAAGACTTCATTCCAGCACTTTCTAACTGGAATACACCCTCCGTCTTTCCCTGCCCGATCATCTCATATACTTTGGCATCATCATAATCAATTGTATCAATACTAAAATCATGGCCAAGTTTCTTTCCAATCATTCGTGCGGCATCCTGAATTACGGTCAGTGTACGAAGACCTAAAAAGTCCATTTTCAGAAGTCCCAATTCTTCGATGGTTGTCATCGTAAACTGTGTTGTGATGACATTATCTGCACCTCTTGAAAGTGGGACAAATTCATCCAATGGTTTTGAACCGATTACGACACCAGCGGCATGAATTGATGTATGTCTCGGTAATCCCTCCAGACGCATCGACATATCAATAAGATTCTTTACAACATCATCACTCTCATATGCCTGCTTTAATTCCGGATTTGATTTTAATGCCTTTTCAATCGTGATACCAAGCTCCATCGGAATCATTTTTGCAACATTATCAACCTGTACATAAGGGATATCAAGGACACGTCCAACATCACGAACTGCCATACGCGCCGCCATCGTACCGAAAGTTACAATCTGCACTACCTTATCTTTGCCGTATTTTTCATAAACATAATCAATAACTTCCTGCCGTCTCTCATAGCAGAAATCCACGTCAATATCGGGCATGGATACTCGCTCTGGATTTAAGAAACGCTCAAAAATAAGCTGATATCTAATTGGGTCGATATTCGTAATCTCAAGACAATAGGAAACAATACTTCCTGCCGCACTTCCCCGTCCTGGGCCAACAGCGATTCCCTGACTCTTTGCAAAACGGATAAAATCCCACACAATGAGAAAATAATCAACATAGCCCATATTTTTAATAGTGCTAAGCTCATAAGAAAGTCTTTCCTGCAATTCCTGTGGCGGCGGGTCCCCGTATCTTTTCACAAGACCAGTCTCACAAAGCTCTTTTAAGTAAGAAAATGCATCGTAACCTTCCGGCACATCAAACTTTGGCACTTTCTGCTCACCAAAAACAATCTCCACATTACATCGCTCGGCAATTTTATGGGTATTATCCATCGCCTCTCTCGCATATGGAAATACCTTCTGCATCTCTTCTTCTGACTTCAGATAATACTGCCCGCCTTCATAGCGCATTCTGTCCTGGTCTGAAACCTTTTTTCCAGTCTGTATACAAAGAAGCAGGTCATGTGGAACCGCATCTTCCTCTCTGATATAATGCACATCATTTGTGACAACCATCGGAATCCCAAGTTCCCTGGAAAGACGAATCAGGCTGGTATTTACCTGGGTCTGCTGACGAATTCCATGATCTTGTAACTCTAAGAAAAAGTTATTCTCTCCAAAAATATCACGCATTTTGTTTGCGGCAGCTCTTGCTCCATCAAAATCCTCTTTTAAAATCTTATTCGGAATCTCTCCGGCAAGACAGGCACTAAGTGCGATAATTCCCTCATGATATTTTTCAAGCACTTCATAGTCTACCCTTGGTTTGTAATAATATCCTTCTGTAAACCCTCTTGTCACAATCTTCATCAGGTTTTTATAGCCCTGATTATTTTCCGCAAGCAGTACAAGATGATAATATCTATCCTCTCCTCGTCCCTGCTCCCTGTCAAACCTTGACCCTGGTGCAACATAAATCTCACAGCCAAGAATTGGTTTAATTCCTACTTCTTTTGCCTTTTTATAAAAGTCAATCACGCCATACATAACCCCGTGGTCTGTGATGGCCAGACTATCCATTCCAAGCTCTTTTGCCCTCGGCAGAAGTTCTTTAATCTTAGTATAACGATCAAGCAGACTGTAGTCCGTATGCACTTGTAAATGTGTAAATGCCATAGGTGTCTTTTCCTCCTCTTACAACATCTCGACGAATGCTGTCATTCTCGTGTTAAGCTGTCCGATATCCTCCTGTGAATAGTCGGTCTCCACATGAATATACGGAACACCTTTTCCTTTTACAAACTTTTCAATACTCTTTGCCTCCACATTGTAAGTATGGCAGGCCTGCAGTGTCATTTCCACAACACCATCTACTTTATATTCCTCTATTAATCTTCCAAGAAGTTCATAACGATTCTTATTTGGTGTCATAACAGAACAGCCAATCTGAAGATATCTTTCCGCGATTGCCTCATAAATATCCTCTGCAGATTCATCTATTAAACGGTCAGCCGACTTTGTACCGCCACAGTTTTCATAGGCAACAACAACCGCTCCATTTTCTTCCAATGCTTTCACAACTTTCATTGGCGCACCGCTGCTTGGACATCCTGTTAAAAGAATTCTCTTCTTTTTCGGTTGTTTCTCGCCCTCCCCATACTCCTTCATAATCTTTTCACGAAGCGCATGAATTTCTTCCGGAACCTTTTCTTTGTCAAAACGGAACTGGCTTCCATATAATACATTAAACAATTCCTGTCCATTCATCGGTGCCGGATCATTTTTCATAACTTCATAAAGATTTTTAAGCGCAATTCTATTTTCATTCATCATATGAACTGCCTTACGAACGTTCTCCTCTGTAATCTCCACTTTGAAAGTCTGCTCCAGATAAGATTTGAACTTAAGAATCTCTTCTTTCCAAAGCTTTAATGCAGTTTCACTCTGACTGTTTGGAAGCTCCATAACATAAACATTTTTAAACTCTCCCATCAGTTCATACATCTTTTTCTTCCCATCACAGGTTGTCTCTCCAACTACTACGTCGGAAAAATAAAAGAACGGACATTTATCCGATACTGCAAAACCATAACTTGCCTTTACCATAGGGCACAGATTTCTTGGCAAATCCTTCTCTGCCACTGGTATTGTCTCGTCTGAAGTAGAACAAAGACCTACTGTAACTGCTCCCATCGCCATTGCGATTTCCTGTGGAAAATATGTACAGTAAGCTCCAACAACCGGAACATCCCTATCCTTCAATTCCTTCATCGTCAGAAAGGACTTCTTTCTCTGCTCCGCAAAATCTTCAAAAATCTCTGGTAACGCTTTGATCAACTCCATAATTAATACCTCTTTCATAACGTATTTGTAATTAGTTTTTACCTTATTAAAATGTCTTATAAAAAATGATACTATCTGGAGTTGTTTGCTGTCAAATTATAAATAAAAAGTATTTCCAAACGATATTTTACCACAGTAGCGGATCACAATCCAGATTGAAGTTAAATAGGAATTTGCCGCAGGCAGAGAGACGGCCCGGCAAATTCCCATTTAAGAACGATATTTTTATAACAATTTCTCTATAATTTATTTCTTTTTTTCCTATTCCTTCCTTGATATTTTGCCAAACAATATGTTATACTTTTTTTAGAAAGAAAGAGGTGTTTCAAATGACAGAACGTCAGTCCAAACTCATTAAATTGGTAAATCTTTATCAAAAAATCGAAGTGAGTCGTTTAGCTGAACTTTTAGATGTGTCTCAGGTAACCATCCGTAAAGACCTTGACCATCTTGAAGAAGAGGGACTTTTATCAAGAGAGCATGGCTACGCTTTAATTAAGAATGCCAATGATATTAACACACGTTTAACAATAAATTATGATAAGAAGCTTGAAATCGCCACAAAGGCTGCTGAGATGGTTTCTAATGGCGAAACAGTTATGCTTGAATCTGGCTCTACTTGTGCTTTACTTGCAGAACAGCTTGCGAAGTTAAAAAAAGATGTCACCATCATAACAAACTCTGCC
>ENA-ORIC01003462-ORIC01003462.1-human-gut-metagenome-genome-assembly--contig:-NODE-3462-length-10937-cov-2.437477_pt1 | contig 10937 bp, 9 predicted proteins | sample MGYA00243023_ERZ508732 | MGnify/ENA primary metagenome ERZ508732 (study PRJEB26277, sample SAMN04329767) | human gut metagenome | biome: human-associated habitat | host: Homo sapiens | place: USA...
TGCCTCTAACTTCAACCGTTTCGGTAAGATGTACCGTGTAATGGTGCAAGCGGATCCCGATTTGCGTAAGAATATGGAGTCCATGAAGAACATCAAGGTAAAGAGCGGTAACGATATGGCTCCGATTTCCCAGTTCATTACGATGAAGAAGGTATATGGCCCGGATATCATCAGCCGTTTCAATATGTATACCGCCATCAAGGTCATGGTTGCCCCGGCGGATGGTTATACCAGTGGTCAGGCGTTGAAAGCGATTGACGAGGTGGCTAAGACAACGCTTCCGGCAGGTTTCGACTATGAGTTAGGTGGTATGGCACGTGAGGAGGCAAGTACGAGTGGCAGTACGACGGCTTTGATCTTCTTGTTGTGTTTCGTATTCGTTTACTTGCTGTTGAGCGCGCAGTATGAGAGTTACATCCTTCCTTTGTCCGTATTGCTCTCCGTGCCGTTCGGTTTGATGGGTAGCTTCTTGTTCGTCCAAGGTTGGGCCGCTTTGGGAAATATCCCGGCGTTGAAGATGATCGTAGGAACCATGTCTAACAATATCTATATGCAGATCGCCTTGATCATGTTGGTAGGTTTGTTGGCGAAGAACGCTATCTTGATCGTAGAGTTCGCTTTGGAACGTCGTCGTATGGGTATGAGTATCACATGGGCTGCCGTATTAGGAGCCGCCGCCCGTTTGCGTCCGATCTTGATGACCTCATTGGCGATGGTGGTCGGATTGTTGCCTATGATGTTCGCGTTCGGAGTAGGAGCGCACGGTAACCGTACATTGGGTACAGCGGCTATTGGCGGTATGTTCATCGGTATGATCTTCCAGATCTTTATTGTTCCGGTTTTGTTCGTGGTATTCCAGTACTTACAGGAGAAATTCAAGCCGATCGAATGGGAAGATTTGGATAACAGCGATATGAGTACGGAAATAGAACAGTACGCTAAAATAAAATAAGAGATGACAATGAAGAAACAAATTATATATATGGTATGTGCGACTGCTTTGTTAAGCAGTTGCCATATCTATAAGGCATACGAGCGTCCGGATTCCATCGATGCGACGGGAATTTATCGTGATCCGGTTTCCGAGACTGATACATTAGCCTCCGCGGATACGACCAATATGGGAAACCTTCCTTGGAAGGAAGTTTTTCGTGATCCGAAGTTACAGGCGTTAATTGAGGAGGGATTAGCCAATAATGTAGATATGCAGGCAGCCGTTCTTCGGGTAGAGGAAGCGAAAGTATTGTTGACTTCCGCCCGTCTGTCTTTCTTGCCTTCTATTAATTTCGCTCCCCAAGGGACGATTACATCGATTGGAAATAGCGAATACGTAAAGGCTTACTCAACGCCTTTGGCCGCTAGCTGGGAGGTTGACCTATTCGGAAAGCTTTTGAACGCGAGCCGTGGCCAAAAAGCTTCCTACTTACAGAGCCAGTATTCAAGACAGGCCGTGCGCTCTCAATTGATCGGTGGTATAGCGAATACTTATTATACCTTGTTGATGCTTGATCGGCAGGTGGAAATTACCGCTAAGACGGTTGATATCTATAAAGAGAATGTTCGTGTCATGGAGGCTATGAAGATAGCGGGTATGGCTACCGAGGCTGCCGTGACGCAAATGCGTGCCGCTTACCATCAGGTTTCCGGCTCGTTGATCGAGTTGGAGAGCCAGGTGCGTAGCGTGGAAAACTCATTGTCCGTGTTATTGGCTAAGGCCCCTCAACAGATTGATCGGGGTACTTTGGAGGAACAAGTAATGCCGGAGGATATCATGGTGGGTGTGCCTTTGCAATTGTTAGAGAATCGTCCGGACGTGAGATCGCGGAGATGACACATGCTAGTGCCTATTATACGACGAACAAAGCCCGTGCCGCTTTTTATCCGGCATTGAATATCACGGCGACAGCAGGCTGGACGAATGGTTCAGGCATCTCTGTCGCCAATCCGGGCCAATTTATGTTTCAAGCTTTGGCTTCGTTGGCCCAACCGATCTTCAACAATGGTAAGTTGGTCGCTAACTTGAAGGTATCGAAGGCAGAAGAGAAGATCGCTCAAATGAATTATCAGCAGACAATTCTGGAAGCAGGTAAGGAGGTGAGTGATGCTTTACATCAGTATGATGCCACGAGCAAGAAGCTTGTCCAAGATAGAGCGCAGATCGAGCAGCTAGAGAAAGCGGTGGCTTATACCAGCGCCTTGTTCCAGTCGGCTCAATCTACTTATTTGGAAATCCTTTCCGCACAGCAGAGCCTCTTGAGCGCTCAGTTGACGGAAGTGTCCGACAATGTGCAACGTATGCAAGCGGTTGTCAGTTTATACAGTGCCATCGGTGGTGGTAGAGAATAATAACCTTTAAATGTAGTAAAGTTATGATTAGTCCATTAGCATATGTAGATTCAAGCGCAAAGATCGGGAAGAACGTTACGATTCATCCTTTTGCGTACATTGATAAGAACGTGGAGATCGGGGATGATTGCGAGATCATGCCTCATGCCAGCTTGATGAGCGGTACACGCATGGGAAATCGCAACCGTGTATTTAACGGAGCTGTTATCGCTGCTGAGCCTCAGGATTTCTTTTATAAGGGAGGTGATACGATTGCCGTAATCGGAGATGACAACGTGATTCGTGAGAATGTGGTGATTAACCGTTCCTCGACAGCGGAAGGACGTACTAGTATCGGTAATGGTAATTTCTTGCATGAGGGGGTACATGTTTCTCATGATACGCAGATCGGAAACCGTAGTGTATTCGGCTATGGTAGTAAGATTTCCGGAAATTGTATCTTGGAAGATTATGTGATCTTTGGAGGCAATGTATTGATGAGCCAAGGATCCCGGGTTGGGGCTTGGGCGATGATTCAAACCGGCTGTCGTTTCCGTAAGGATATACCTCCTTTTATCGTAGCGGCTCAAGAGCCTACCACGTATTATGGCGTGAACTCTTTCATCATGTCTCATGAGGGATTCAGTGAAAAGGTTATCAAGCACATCAGTCATGCGTACCGGATCATCTTCCAAGGAAACAGCAGCCTTACGGATGCCTTGTTAATGATAAAGGATCAGGTTCCGATGAGTAAGGAGATCCAACATATTATAGATTTCGTTGGTGAGTCTAAATTAGGTATTCTCAAATAAATACCAATAACAAACGATAGGTAAAAGCCGAAGGAAATCATTTCCTCCGGCTTTTTTTATATAATGGAAGGACGGTTTGGTTAATAATGTTTGTTAAATAATGGTAAACGTGCAGCATTTGTCTCTTTTTAAGTGTCTTACTAATAAGACAACACGCAATGAAATCCAATAAAGGAGGTTTAATATGAAAAAGTCATTTTTATTATATCTTATCATGTCTGTATTTCTCATCGGTTATTGCGCTTGCGATAATGATGAGGAAAATTTTGATACGGCTACTACCGGACAAGTGATCAAAGTCCCGGATGATATCAAATCTTTTAATTCAGTTACAAAAGAAATCGTTTTCGAGAAGAATATTTCTATCAAGCAAGACGTGCGAGGCAATGAGAAGGTTGAATTCCGGATAGCTGGAAACGGTCACTTCACGGTAGGCAGTATCTCTTCGATAAGTTCCGTTATCTATAATGCCCCAGTCTTATTAGGGGATTATCAGAGATATTATTTATATGATGGATATCCTGTTGTAGATGTTCTACAAAATGAGGTAAGGAACCAAGAGGAAAGGGACGAAAACATGCAAAAGATAAAGAAAGCTTGGAGCAACTTCCTGAAAGTATTAAATGAGGCTGGAAAGTTGAAGCAGTAATTACCGGTTTAGGATGAAACGAATAAACTTAGTGAAGCTCGTATTGAACTAGTGAAGGCTTTTCATATTCAAACAAAAACTGTACTTTTGTCATAAATGCTTTACCGTGATCTTTTGAAATAAATCAATGGAGATACGTATGTATCTTCAAAGATTGAAAAATACGAATATTATCTTCGTTCCGTCGTAACTGTCCGTATCCACATAAAAAGAAAGAGGCCAACCCCGAAGGATCAGCCTCTTTTATCGCTTTAATAGAAATTCAAATTAAAGTGCACCCACTTCTTTCAAAGCCTCGTTAGTCTTATGAACAGCGGCAGCGCTCTTAGCGAACAACTCTTTCTCTTCAGCTGTCAATTCCAACTCAACGATCTTCTCGATACCGTTCTTGCCAAGGATAACAGGAACACCGATGCAAAGATCAGATTCACCGTACTCACCTTCCAAGTAAACAGAGCAAGGAACCATCTTACCTTGGTTGTGAATGATAGACTCAACAACAAATGCTCCAGCAGCACCCGGTGCATACCAAGCAGAAGTACCTAACAATTTAGTTAATGTAGCGCCACCAACCATTGTGGAAGCAACAACCTCTTGCAATTTCTCTGCGCTTAACAATTTGCTAACAGGGATACCTTTGTAAGTAGCCAAGCGAGCCAACGGAATCATTGTAGTGTCACCGTGACCACCGATTACCATACCCTCAACCTCGTTAGCGTTACAGCCTAGAGCCTGAGATAAGAAATATTTGAAACGAGAGCTATCCAAAGCACCACCCATACCGATGATACGGTTCTTCGGCAAGCCTAAAGACTTCAATGACAAATAAGTCATTGTATCCATCGGGTTAGAGATAACTACCAAGATTGCATTCGGAGAGTATTTCAAGATGTTTTGAGCTACGCTCTTAACGATACCAGCGTTAACACCGATCAGTTCTTCGCGAGTCATACCCGGTTTACGAGGAATACCAGAAGTGATAACTACAACGTCAGAGTTAGCTGTCTTCTCATAATCGTTTGTGCAACCTACAACCTTAGTATCGAAACCTAGCAATTGAGCGGTCTGCATCATATCCATCGCTTTACCTTCGGATACGCCTTCCTTTACGTCTAGCATTACAACTTCGTCTGCCACTTCATTGAAGGCAAGAACATTTGCGCAAGTAGCGCCTACATTTCCGGCACCAACAACTGTTACTTTTGACATAATAAATAAGTTTTAGTATGTTATTACTTAATAATACGCTATGTTTTTTAACGATGGCAAAGGTACAATCTATTACGGAATAAAGAAATATTTCCGTATATATTTTTGAGGGACATTATTAAATATCGCTAAAGCCTTGTCGAGGCTTCTTGACAACTTGGTACGCTTTTATTTTTAAGATCTTGAGGAAATGTTGTATCTTGGGTGCGAACAAAACTTAACCGAGGGAAGTTTTATTTACATGGGTTATTAATCTTAAATCCAACGTACTTATGAAAGTTCTTATATATATCCGAAAAGTCCTGTTTTTGTTTCTGTGCGGGGCCTTGTCTTTCTCTTACGGCTACGGTCAGGAGCTGCCGCTTCTGCCGGATACGATCAAGCCTCTCTTGTCGGACTCCAATTTGATAGATGAGTTGATCACTGTCGGATATGCTACGGGCAATCGCAGTACTTTATCCGGTTCTGTAAACCGGGTGAATGAAGGGGGAATGAATGAGGGATTGATCTCTACACCCTTGGACGCTCTTCGGGGAAGGGTGTCCGGCGTTAGTATCCCGGTTGGAGGAAATAGCGCCGCTGCCTTGGCTGCCGTCCGGGTCCGGGGTACAACTTCCTTAACGGGAGGTAATGATCCGTTGGTGATTATTGATGGGGTTTTTGCCGATCTTAATTTGCTTAGCTCGATCTATCCGGCGGATATCGAGAACTTCACGATCTTGAAAGATGCCTCTGAGACTGCTCAATATGGTTCTCGTGGTGCTTCCGGTGTTATCGAGGTAACGACTAAGAAAGGGCGGCAGGGAGCTTTTAGTATCAGTTATGATGGGAGTTTCGGTGTGGAGGCGGCTTATAAAAGTTTGGATATGTTATCGGCGAATGGTTTCCGGAAACTGGCGGAGGAACGTAATATCGGTATTTTAGATTTAGGGAATAATACGGACTTTCAGGATGAGATCACCCGGTTAGGGTTGGTGCAGAATCATCATATCGCTTTTGGGGGTGGTTCGGAGACTTCCAGTTATCGTGCCTCCTTGGGATTTGTGGAAAGGGAAGGGGTTATCCGAAATACGAACTCACGTAATTTTACGACCAAGTTGAATATTACGCAGCATGCGTTCAATGATCTTCTGGTCTTTGATTTAGGCATATTTGGTTCCTTGCTGAAAAATGCTTATTTAAATGATGTACAGAAGATGTTCTATTCCGCCGCTACTTTCAACCCGACATTTCCGAATCATAAGAATATGGAGACGGGTAGCTGGGATCAAATAACCAACGCTAGCCAGATCACGAATCCTTTGGCTTGGTTGGAGGTGAAGGATGATGATTCGAATGCTCATATAAATACGCACTTAAAACTGGTTTTTAACTTGAGTAAGCATTTAATGTTTACGGCTTTCGGTTCGTATACTTATAATGTAATAGATAACGCCCAATACCTCCCTACTTCGGTTTGGGCGCATGGGCAGGCTTATCGGGGGGAGCGGAAAACAGAATCTTTATTGGGAGATTTCATGTTGGCCTATAAAAAAGACTTTGGTTTGCATCAACTAAATGTATTGGGATTGGCGGAAGCTCAGAAAATGATAACGAGAGGTTTTTATACGACTGCGACGAATTTCAGTACCGATCGTTTTGGTTATGATAATTTACAGGCAGGTGCGGTACGTTTATGGGAGGGGACCGGTTCTTACTATGAGGCTCCTCATCTAGCATCTTTCCTTGGACGTGTGAATTATATTTATGATGGAAAGTATATCGCTACCGTGAATGCTCGAGCGGATGCCTCCTCGAAAGTGGGGGCCAATAATAAATGGGGATTTTTCCCTTCGGCTTCTGTCGCTTGGGTGTTGACCGAAGAGGAGTTTATGGAAGGTATCTCGTGGGTAAGGAGTTTAAAGATTCGTTTGGGATATGGCCTTTCCGGTAATCAAGACGCGATCGATTCTTACAATTCTTTGCGATTGATGAAGCCTAATGGGGTTGTTTCCGTAAATGGTGCGCCCACCGTTACCTTGGGTACGATCCGTAATGCGAATCCGGACTTGAAATGGGAGGTAAAACGTACGTTCAATGCCGGTATCGATGCCGGGTTTTTCGACAATCGTTTTATTCTTGCCGTAGATTATTATAATTCCAAGACGGATGATATGTTGTATTTATACGATGTAAGCGTTCCGCCTTTCGCTTATAATAAAATGTTGGCGAATCTGGGATCGATGCGAAATAGTGGCGTGGAATTGGGTATTGGCGTCACGCCCTTGCGTACGAAAGATATGGAATTGAATATAAACGTAAACGTAACTTTCCAACGGAATAAATTGCTCTCCTTGAGCGGTTACTATAAAGGGGAATATATGTCCGCCCCGGAATATACTAGCATCTCGGATTTAAATGGGGCTGGTTTCCATGGAGGGTATAATCATATCGTTTATCAAATGGTCGGACAGCCTTTGGGTGTTTTTTATTTACCGAAATGTACAGGTTTGGTTTCCGATGGGAATGGCGGCTATAAGTATGAGATTGAGGACTTGAATGGAAACGGGGTGAGTTTGGAGGATGGTGAGGATCGTTATATTGCGGGACAAGCCATGCCGAAAACACTTTTAGGCTCTAATATCAGTTTCCGGTATAAACAATTCGATCTATCAGTACAGATTAACGGAGCCTTTGGGCATAAGATTTATAATGGAACATCGCTAACTTATATGAATATGGATATATTCCCGGATTATAACGTGTTGCGAGAAGCTCCATCCCTGAATATTCAAGATCAGACGGCTACGGATTATTGGTTGGAGAAAGGGGATTATATCAATTTTGATTATTTGACGTTGGGTTGGAACGTGCCTCTGGGTAATTTAAGGAAATATGTAAGAAACGTACGGCTTTCGGTTTCCGTAAATAATTTGGCGACAATTACAGGTTATTCGGGATTGACTCCGATGATAAATAGCTCTATCGTAAATAATACGTTAGGTATAGACGATAAGCGATCTTATCCGGTGGTTCGTTCCTATACGATGGGGTTGAGTTTTAATTTTTAAAAAGGTGTTCGTATGAGAAAGCTTTCTATTTTATCCTATATATTTGCGGGTTTGATGTTATCGTCGTGCGATGGCTATCTGAAAGAGGACCCTCGTGATCAGCTTTATCCGGAGGATGCGTACGATACCCCTCAGAATGTCTATCTGAATACGGTTGCTTCCTTATATAATTATATCGGAGGTTATAGCGATAGCCAAGGATTGCAAGGAACGTACCGGGGTGTCTACGACTTGAATACCTTTACGACTGACGAGGCCATGCTCCCGACTCGTGGCGGCGACTGGTATGACGGTGGTTTCTGGCAAGGTCTCTTCTTGCATAAGTGGGGAACGAATAGTGACGCTATCCAAGCTACTTGGGAATATCTGAATAAAGTAATCGTAATAAGCAAACAATCTTTAGAGATATTAGGCGAGTTGCGGCAAAAAACGGATTATAACGATTTAGATCGGTATGAGGCGGAGGTTCGTGCCTTGCGTGCGATGTATTATTATTATTTAGTCGATATGTTTGGCCGTGTCCCTCTTATCGTTTCTTCTTCCATTCCGGTGAAAGACGTGCGGCAGAGTGACCGGAAAGAGGTCTTTGATTTTGTTGTAAAAGAATTACAAGAATCCCTTTTGTTATTGAGTACGGCGCATAGTAATTCGCCCGGCGATTATTATGGAAGGATTACGAGACCGGTTGTTTATTTTTTATTGGCGAAGTTGGCCTTAAACGCAGAAGTGTTTACGGATAACGACTGGACGGATGGTCTGCGTCCGAATGGACGGGAAATCTATTTTAGGGTAGGCGAGAGGAAGTTGAACGCTTGGCAAACGGTTGTGGCGTACTGTGATTCAATAACGGACTTAAACTATAGCTTATCTCCGAACTATGCGGATAATTTTTCTGTATTTAATGAATCGTCCGGAGAGAATATTTTCACGATTCCGATGGATAAGAACTTATATACGAGCCAAATGCAATATCTTTTCCGCTCCCGTCACTATAATCATGCCAAAGCATATGGATTGGGGGGAGAGAACGGCTCTTGCGCTACGATAGAGGCCCTTCGGGTATTTGCGTATGGGACGGACTCGGTCGATACCCGGTTTTATGAGAATTATTACGCCGATACGATGTTTGACCTCAATGGTGATACGATTCGGTTAGATAATGGGACTCCTTTGGTATATTTACCTCTAGAGGTTAGGTTGGATTTGTCTAGGTTGCCTGCCGAGAAAACGGCGGGTGCCCGCATGAAGAAATACGAGATCGATAAGATGGGGACGAAAGATGGAAAGCTATCGGATAATGATATCGTATTATTCCGTTATGCGGATGTCTTGTTAATGAGATCGGAAGCGAAAGTTCGTAATGGAGAGAATGGGGATGAAGAGTTGAATGCCGTTCGTTTCCGTGTGGGAATGTTACCTCGTAAGGCGACATTAGAAAATATTTTGGCTGAGCGTCAACTGGAATTGGCTTGGGAAGGCTGGAGGAGGCAGGATTTGGTACGTTTTGGAAAGTTTACCCGCCCTTATACGGATCGCCCTCAATTGCCCCATGAATCGAATGGCTATACCACCGTTTTCCCAATTCCCGATAAAGTCCGTTCCTTGAATCCTAATTTGATACAGAATCCGGGATATTAGTAGATTTGGATTGTATTTATCAATTATGTAATAATTTGGAATATAGGAAGATTTTATTTTTCTTTGTGTAAAAAGTAAAACGTTTGTCTATGAGATCGCAAAAAGAGTGTATAGAATTGCTACGTGGCTATTTTCAAAATAAGGCTAAAGATTATGGCATTGTTCGTATGGCCCTTTTTGGTTCAGTCGTGCGAAATGAACAAACAGAGGAGAGTGACGTAGATATTGCTTACGAAGGGGAAGCTAATCTATTATTACGTAGCCGAATGAAACAAGAGTTAGAGTCTTTGTTTGGATGTAGAGTCGATATCATTCGTCTTCGCAAACAACTTGTTGATAGTGTATTTGGACAAAATGTCGAAAATGATTTGATTTATGTTTGATAAGGTACGGATTGGCTCATTGTTAGATCGAATAGAAAATTCGATTCTCTTAATACAGAGTAAATCGGGGGAGATAAATTGTCCGGATGATTTCCTTTTGAGTCAAGATGGTATGTTCATTTTAAGTGGCATCTGTATGCAGTTGGTTTTTATTGGAGAAAGTGTCAAGACTATTGATAATAAAACTAATCATAGTTATTTAATAAAATATACAGATATACCTTGGACTGCTATTATGGGATTAAGGGATATTATAGCTCATGAGTATCATCGTATTGATGAGGAAGAGATCTTTGCGGTTGTGAATAAAGACTTAATTTCTCTTTTGAAAATAATTCAGCAAATGAAAATGGATTTAGAGACAATAAATTAAGGGTGAAAATAATATTCAATTTCTCACCCTTAATATCTATTTTACTCTATATACAATACCAATCCCTTTAAATATTCACCTTCCGGATGGTAGATATTCACCGGATGGTCTGCGGGTTGGGTTAATTGATGCAAGATACGAACGCCACGGCCGGATTGGGCGGCGGCGCTAAATACAGCTAAACGGAAGTTTTCCTTGCTGACAACCTGTGAGCAGGAGAAGGTAAACAAGATTCCTCCCGGCTTGATCTTCTCGAAAGCGATCGCGTTTAATTTGCGATACCCTTGTAAGGCGTTACGTAGTACATTCTTATGTTTAGCGAACGCAGGAGGGTCCAATATGATTAAATCATAATTACTTCCCATTTTTTCCAAATACTTAAACGCGTCTTCCGCATATGCCTCATGACGGGGATCTCCCGGGAAATTCAACTCGACATTCTTTTTCGTCAAAGAAATCGCTTTCGCCGAACTATCTACGGAATGAACCACCTTAGCG
>ENA-ORIC01003466-ORIC01003466.1-human-gut-metagenome-genome-assembly--contig:-NODE-3466-length-10926-cov-2.534058_pt1 | contig 10926 bp, 6 predicted proteins | sample MGYA00243023_ERZ508732 | MGnify/ENA primary metagenome ERZ508732 (study PRJEB26277, sample SAMN04329767) | human gut metagenome | biome: human-associated habitat | host: Homo sapiens | place: USA...
ACATACCGGGTCATGGACTCACGGCTGATGGTATTCGGCGAGTCTGCGTTTTTAAATGTGGCAATCTTGCTTAACGCCACTTTCTTCTTTTTCTGGGTAGCACTGTCTGTATACTCGATCTTCATCTTCTTCAGATCCGATCTCGTCATCTCTTTATCGGCCTCACTGGACACATAGACACCCAGATCTTCTGTATCCGTTGACAGTGTCGTGGCAGAACTTGCTTCTTTTAACTTGCCATAGATCTCCTGGTAAACCTGAGCTACCGTAAGACCGTATTTCATGGCCTTTGCCTTATCTACCGATATGCGGTATTCTTTGCCGGCATCTTCCAGGCCGTTGGAAATATCTTTGAGCCCCTTTACGGTCTTGAGCTGCTTCATCAGGTCTTCCGAAATCGTCTGCAATTTATCCAGGTCTTTTCCTTTTATATTGATCTTTACACCGCTTCCGGTAAGAGAACTCATATCCATGGCTGAAGCGTTTACTTCTACCTCACAATCCAGGTCTTTTGTCTTGTCCCGGATTGCCTTTGTCACTTCATCGTTGCTCATGTTCCGGTCATCATTGAGGATCAGATACATGGTAACTGTATCGGTGCTTCCTCCACCTGTCAGCATGGACATAGAGGAGCCGCTTCCGGTATACGCACCAACTGTTTTTACATCTTTCACTTCTTTGATGCGCTTAATGGCTGCATCAGATATTTTCCGGATTTCATCCAGATTTTTTCCATCGGATGTAAGACTGACGGTCATCTGGGTACTTTCCATATCCGGCATCATGGAGAATCCGTTTTTCATTGCCAGTGCAGCAAACAGTACCAAAAGTACTACCGAGCCGATCAATACAGCAGCTTTCCATTTCAGAACCGTTCCGATGATCTTGAGGTATCCGTTCTGCATTGCTCTCACGATCCGGGAACCATCAGTCTTTGCCTGCTTACGCAGCATGCCGGATGACATAGCCGGCACCAAAGTCAGTGCGATGATCAGGCTGGCTCCCAGTGTATAGGCAAGTGTCAGTGCCAGGTCAACAAATAACTGTTTTGTAACACCTTCTGTAAAAATGATCGGTGCAAAGACGCAGACAGTAGTCAATGTAGAAGCTACGATGGCTCCTCCTACCTGTCTGGCACCGTCTACCGCCGCCTGTCTGGTAGACACTCCTTCACTCTTGAGACGGTAGATATTCTCGATCACTACTACCGAGTTATCTACCAGCATTCCCACTCCTAACGCCAGTCCGGAGAGGGAGATAATATTCAAAGTCACACCGCTGAAATACATAGCCACAATGGCCGCCACCACACTCAGTGGAATAGAGCAGGCAACGATCAGTGTCGGCCGCAGATCCCGCAGGAAGAACAACAGGATCAAAATAGCCAGGATACCGCCTACGATCAGGTTCTGGACTACCGCATCTACCACCAGGTCAATGTAAACACCCTGGTTCATAAGAATGGATGACCGGAATCCTTCATTATTCTGCTCTAACTGTGTCAGTTTTTCCTGAAGGCCTTTGGTCACATCTCCTGTAGAAAAACCAGACTGCTTCTGAATGGTCACAAGCACTGCCGGGTTGCCGTCTACTACAGTGTAGACATCCTCAGAGTTGTCTGTTTCTGCCACATCCGCCACATCTTTTAAACGGATTGGATCCAGGCCGTCCAACCCCATGTCGCAGATCACCAGGTTACCGATATCCTTGATCTTATCGGTTTTGTCGCCGACTCTCACCAGATAGGAAGCATCCCCTTCTGTGATGTAGCCGGATGGCATGTCAAAATTCTCGGCTTTTAATATGTTCTCAACCATTTCCTTCGTAATGATCTTGTTAAGATCCGAATTTTCCTTGGTTGTCTTCTTTGTATCTTTCAGCGTTTTTTTGGCGTCCTTCATCTTATCTTCGCCATTTTCCAACTTGGTTTTGGCAACGCTCATCTGGATACCCGCCAGGATTTTTTTCTTATTTAACTGCTCCATTGCCTCGCTGGTAGAAATCTTGCCACTTTCCAGCTTGGTCTTGGCATCATTGAGTTTTTTCAGTCCATCTTTAATCTTTTTCTGGGCCGCTTTAACTTTCTTCTGATTTGCTTTTAATGTTTTTTCATTCTTTTCCAGTTCTGTCAGGCCACTCTGGGCTTTCGTAAGGTTTGCCTGCATTTCCTTGATCTTGTTTGGCAGTGCTGCCTCGGTGATACCCTGTTTGGTCAGATTATCAGGGATGACTTTCAACTGCGCCTGAACCGAAGTCAGACCAGATTTCATTTCCTCCGTGGCCATATCTCCGGCCGCCTCGATCTGAGTTTTCAGGGCAGCCTCCTGTTTTTCCAGTGCTGCCAGAGATCTCTGCATCTGCTCCATGCCGGTCAATGCTGTTTTTAATGTCTTGATACTGGCATTTACCTTGGCCTTGTTGGCTGCGATGGTGGCAAGACCGGAATTTACCTGCTTGCCGGATGTATTCAGCGTCTTCTGCTGTTCTTTCACCTGGGCGATCTGACTGTTAATGGTGTCTAAACCTGTCTTGATCTTCTCGGTGGCACCATTTAACTTCGTCTCTCCCTTGGCAATCTGTGACGCCGCACTGTCTGTTTTACTGTCCAGAGTGCTTTTTCCGTCCTGGATCTTTTGCTGGCCATCTGCCAGTTTCTTTTCCGGATCTTCAAATTTTCCTTCAATGGCTTTCTGTACCAGTTTGTTTATTTTATCAATCTTGTCCTGCTGCAAGATCACTGATACTTTCTTCTCCACGGCTCCTGACTCTTTTACCGAGGCAACGCCGTCTACACTTTCCAGTTCCGGTATGATATCCTGCTCTGCCTTTTTTGTGACTTCCGTCGTTTTGGCATCTTTAAAATCCAACGCCGCTACCATAACCGGCATCATATCAGGATTCAGTTTCATAATAGTAGGGCTGCCGATTCCATCGTCCCACCGGGCAGTAGCCATATCCAGGCTTTCACGCATATCTACAACTGTAGTACCCATGTCTGTGCCTTCATTAAACTCCATGATCACTACTGACATGTTGTTAATAGACATAGACTGTACTTTCTTCACATTGTTGATACTGGACATAGACTGCTCAATCGGTTCTGTAACAGCCCGTTCTACTTCTTCCGGACTGGCTCCTGCATAGGTCGTCATGACTATAGCATAGGGAAACTCCATATCCGGCAAAAAATCGGTACTCATGTTTTGAAAGGACAAAGCACCCAGCACAATGACGATTGCTACCGCCACCAGCACCGTATACGGTTTTTTTACACTGAATTTTGATAACATGTGACTCTCCAATCTAAAATAGATAACATTGTTAAGTAATCGTTCACATTGTAACACCAGCCCTGTGTACTGTCAACTTGTTTTTGTCCTTTCTTCTATCTTAACAAAGATGCACTGCCGCAGCGTTCATGTTTTCCGTCGTCTTATACAGCAAATGACCATTTTCTACTTTCACTTCCGGTGCCACATAGGCGTAGGAGGACAAAATCTGCTGTCCGCAGCCCTCTGGCAGTTTTACATCAATGTACTCCGGCAGTTCACCATGGAAACAATGGATCACAACCAGTGCCTGGCCTTTTTCTCCTACTCTTACTACCACCTGGTATCCTTCCGGATGACGGTCACTGGTAAGTTTCTCGCTAACATGATAAGTTCTTCCTTTCTTAATGATATGGGATATTTCTTTATAAAATGCAATACCCCGGTCAATCACATCCCACTGTTCTTCCGTAAGATGGGTCACATCGCCGGACAGGCACATTCTTCCCAGGAAAGTATTAGTAATAGAATAGCCAATGCGCTTTAAGGAGTCTTTCTCCCGGATCACGGCCCAGATCTGGCTTTGGCGTGGCAGTACAGCCCGGTGAAGATTGGCTGCAATAATCGGGATTTCCTCTGTCTCATGAGCATCTGAGAACGATGCCATAGAACAAAGACTCATCATCAGCGGCTCCAGTTTATGGCCGCCGGATGCACAGTTTTCCAATATGATCCCCGGCACTTCTTCTTTTACTCTGCGGACAAAATCAACACTGGCCTCCATATTCCGGCGCAGTCCCTCTCCCAGGGATTCACAGCCGTCACAGCCGATTCCGATGGTGTCGTTGTAATCCATCTTCATATATTCAAAGCCATATTTCTGCAATGTACCGATGACTTTTTCCCCCAGATAATCCTGCACCCACGGGTCTGTCATATCCCAGAAGCGTCTGGTATAAGTAGACAACGGCATACCATCCCGTTTCAATAAATGGTCTGTATTTTCAAAGGCTTTGGCTCTTGGTCCCACATTATCTATCTCAAACCAGATCCCCGGCTTCATGCCCTTTTCCCGGATCCGTTCTACTGTTTTTTCCAGTCCCTGGGGAAACAGTGACGGTGAAACATTATAGTCTCCCATACTGACATCCCACGGCACACCGTCTTCTTTGAACCAGCCGCAGTCAATGACAAAATACTCAAATCCCTTGTCTTTAATGGCTTCCAAAATTTCCGAGATATTCTCATCTGACGGATTGCCCCAGGTGGTGCAGTACTCATTAAACACAATCGGAAGAGACTGTTCGGATTCCGGCACATTTTCCATATATTTTTCTCCGGCAGACACCAGGCGGTGGCACATAAGATCTACATCTCCCTGACACACGGAAAGGATCGCCTTTGGCGTCTCAAAACTTTCTCCCGGCTGTATCTCTTTCATCCAGTGGCCAAATTCGCGGTCCGCCAGGCCTCCGGTGATGTGTAGTCCGTCATCCTGTCTGTATACTTCCATCTGCCAGGATGCCTCATGAGCCAGCTGGGCACCCCACACGATGTGATTGACAGAATCTTCTACCGCCACAAATGGGAAATATTTCATAACCGGCATAGACCCTCTCTGTCCAAAACGCTCCACACCCACAGACCAGTTGGACCAGCTTGGCTCTAACTGCAGATCCTCTACTGTCTCTGTTACCAGACGACCCTCATGGCTCCACTTGCTGCGCAGTCTGTGTACCAACAGTGCATCGGTGCCAATTCCTTCCAGAAACGGAGAAATGTCTCCCATCTCAAAACTGGAAAGCATTTCCAGGCTGACTTTTTTCTCTGCCTTGTTGGTAAAAATATTTTTCATCTCAAAACTGTCTTCCCCGTGATAATAGGTAATGACATTTTCCAGTTCATATCCTCTGGCATCCTCAAAATAGGTATGGATCTCCTTGCCACACTCTGTAGCCACTTCCCTTTGGGACTTGTAGTCCATCCGGTTCGCCGACTCGCCATTTCGCATGGTCTGTCCGTTCCCATAGCAGTTGGGATACATATCTCCTGCGATCTTGACCTGAGCCAGACTGTTGATCCGGTAAAACTTCCGGTCTAATACCCGGTCTTTCTGCATAGACCAGGGAATCATATAAAATCCTACTCTGTGAAACTCTGTCTCTTCTTCAAATACAAGCAACATATCCCCCAGATGGTAGGATGAAATCTCTCTGATAGCCATAAAAAATACCTCCATTTCGTAGTTAATGCCTTTACGCATCATTCTACCAAATGGAGGTATGAATGTCTACCTGTCGCAGACCAAATTATAGGTTTCTATGATTATTTGTTCAGCACATTCATCAGTGGCTTTTTCACTACCAGGATCACCGGAATGGCAATGACAGCACCTGTCACGATCTGGATCACATTCCCCGGAACAGACTGGAGTGGTACCAGAAAACTGCCGGTAATAAAGATTTCACCGATGTAATAACCGGCCAGTTTGATAGCCAGTGCTGCTACCGTTGCCAGCAGCAATTTCGGGAGGGTAGGTTTTTTATTTACGATCATTCCAAAGACCAATCCCATCAGGCCTACCACAATCAGAGAAATCGGTGCATAAATCTGCCATGGTGTCACCAGATCTGACAACGCCATTCCCAGACCGCCGCAAAGGGCTCCAACTTTTTTTCCGAAGAAAGCAGCTGCAAAAAACAATGTACATTGCCTAAGTGTACCAATCCTCCCTGTGCGGGAATGATCTGCACCTGCACAAACATAGTCATAACAAATACCAGCGCTGTAAATACTCCGGTCAACGCCACATCCAGAACGGAAAAACGACTTTCCGCTGTTTTTACCTGTAACTCGCTCATTCTTAAACTACCTCGTTTCTGTTTTTCTTTTGCTTCCTGTAAGCATTAGCGATATGTTACAACGGATCTGGTTTGTTTGGAATCGCCAGTTTCATTCTTTTTTGCCATGCCAGTTTTATAGAAGATTCTTTCTCAGCCATGCCCCATCCTGAGCACTAAGATAAGCCGGTGCAATGTCAAAGACGGTCTTACATCCGGTCTGTCCCTCTTTCTGAAGACGGTAAGCTGCTCTGGCATATGCCACGATCACACAGGATGTAAACTCCGGATTGGAATCCAGTTTCAAACTGTACTCGATCACATGGCTGTTCTCCCGATTCCAGCCTGTTTTACCGGAACGAATCACAAAACCGCCGTGTGGAATGCCACTGTGCTCTGCCTTTAACTCTTCTTCACTGATAAAATGAACGGTTGTATCATAATCAGCAAAATAGTTTGGCATCGTCTTAATGGTCTCTTCTACCTTCTTTGGATCAGCTCCCTCTTCCAGCACTACAAAACATTCTCTGGTATGCTTCTGTCTGGTAGTAAGGTCTGGATTTTCACCGTTTCTCACAGACTCCAGCGCAGACTCCACCGGTATAGTATACTGTTTGCCGTCTTTTACTCCTTCTACCCGGCGGATCGCATCCGAGTGTCCCTGGCTGACGCCTTTGCCCCAGAATGTATAATCTTTGCCCTCCGGAAGGATCGCATTGGCATACATCCGGTTCAATGAGAACATACCCGGATCCCAGCCAACCGAAATAATGCCTACATGTCCATTCTTTTTGGCTGCCTCATCCACATTGGCAAAATGCTCCGGGATTCTTGCGTGGGTATCAAAACTATCCACTACATTAAACATCTGTGCATACTTTGGTGTCTGCTCCGGCAGATCGGTAGCACTGCCACCGCAGAGAATCATTACATCAATTTTATCTTTCCACTGTTCTACTTCATCCACAGAGCAGACCTTGGCACCCTCTGTCAGAATCGTAACTCTTTCCGGTGCTCTTCTTGTAAATACAGCTGCCAGCTCCATGTCCGGATTCTGCTTAATGGCGCACTCTACGCCGCGTCCCAGGTTTCCATATCCCATAATACCAATCTTCATTTTTTAGTCCTCCATTTCATTAAAAAACATCAAGTTTATTGTACTTTTCTTTCGAAACCATGTCAACTACTCTTCATCAATAATACGGCTGACCCAGATACCCTTTTGGATCATGACCAGTCCTACCCCAATCTTCAGAAGATCCGCCGCCTGTACGATGGCGTATACCACCAGAATAGGAAGATTGGTAAAATAACATAAAGACGCCGCCAGTGACACACTGACCACCCAGGAATAAACACTGTCAAAGAAAAAAGTTATCACCGTTTTTCCACCGGACCGGAGGGTAAAGTACAACGCATTTAGCACACCCTGTACCGGGAAAAACACCGCTGTGATCACGATAAACCATTTTCCGTAATTTCTTACTACATCTGTAGTATCATATAATTTCGGGAAAATTCCTGATACTGACACCAGGATCAAAGTGAGGAACACACACAGCACTCCTGAAAACACCATGAGATGTCTGGCATTTCTCTTCGCCTCTTCAAACTTTCCTGCCCCCAGTGTCTGGCCGGACAAAATTCCTACCGCCGATCCCAGGGATACAAATACTACATTCAGCAGGTTACAGATAGCATTGGATATGTTTAAACCGGCTACTACTTCCAGCCCCCGGATGGAATAACACTGGGTCAGCACCGCAATACCCGCAGCCCAAAGCAGTTCATTAAAGAAAATAGGGAGTCCTTTCCGTATAATCTTTCCTGCTGCATTCACAGGCACTTTTAATGTTTTATATACTCCCTGTAAAAAGACATGCTTGTCACTTCTTTTATGTGCCCAGATCACCACTACCAGTAGTTCAGTGATGCGGGCCATCACTGTGGCGATGGCAGCTCCACGCACTCCCAGTGCCGGCATACCAAGTTTGCCATAGATCAGAATATAGTTCATAACAATATCCACAACCACCGAAATCACACCAGCCACCATAGGCTTGAAACTGTCTCCTGTTTCCCGCAGGGAACTGGCGTATACCTGGGTAATAGCAAATGGTATGATAGTAAGAAGCATGATCTGCAAGTACTGCATGCCAAACTCCAAGGTGCCTGCACTGTCCATACCTGCACTTTCTCCCCGAAGGTACAGCTGGATCAGCGGGGCAGCAAGAGCAGATAGCACAATGCCACCTAAAATAGCACAAAAAGCACCGATCCACAGTTTGAGCCGGAAGGTGTTGCGCACTCCCTCCATATCACCTTTTCCGTAGTACTGGGCTCCATAGATTCCCGGCCCGGATAATCCACCAAAGACCGCCAGACTCAGCACAAAAAACAGCTGTCCTACGATAGACACTCCTGTCATGGCCTCTGTTCCCAGACTTCCTACCATAACATTGTCCACCAGGCTGACCATATTGGTAATACCATTCTGGATCATCATAGGAACCGCCAGGGTAAGTGCTCTTTTGTATATTTTTTTATTCATCATTTTTCTGCATTTCCTTTCACTTTCAAAATAACAAACTTACTTATATCATATTACTTAAACAAGTTCAACAAAAAAACTTTCTCCTGCCGTAAAAAAGAGAAAGTACCGAAATTCAATAATCTCGATACTCTCTCTGATTTTTTTAATAAACTATGCTCTATTTAGCATAGTCGACTACTCTGGATTCGCGAATCACATTTACCTTGATCTGACCAGGGTACTGCAATTCCGCTTCGATCTGCTTGGACAGATCTCTGGCAAGTAATACCATCTCATCATCATTGATCTGATCCGGTGTTACCATCACTCGAACCTCTCTACCTGCCTGAATAGCAAAAGACTTATCGACTCCTCTAAAGCCGTTAGCAATATCTTCTAATTGCTTTAATCGATTCGTATATGTTTCTAGAGTCTCTCTACGCGCTCCCGGACGAGCTGCTGAAATCGCATCAGCCGCCTGAACAAGTACTGCAATCATACTTTCGGCACCTACATCTCCATGGTGTGCCTCCACTGCATTGATAACAAGAGCAGACTCCTTAAACTTACGACATAATTCAGCTCCTAACTGAATGTGAGAACCTTCCATATCGTGGTCTACGGATTTACCGATGTCATGAAGCAGTCCGGCTCTCTTGGCCAGACGGACATCTTCTCCCACTTCACCAGCCAGCAGGCCGGTAAGGTGTGCCACTTCAATGGAATGCTGCAATGCATTCTGTCCATAACTGGTACGGAACTTCATCCGTCCCAGCAGTCGGATCAATTCTGGATGGATGCCGTGAACACCCACTTCCAGTGCAGCTGCTTCTCCTTCCTCGCGGATCATGGTCTCAACCTCTTTGCGGGCTTTCTCAACCATCTCCTCAATCCTGGCCGGATGGATTCTTCCGTCCACGATCAGTTTTTCCAATGCAATTCTGGCAATCTCTCTTCGAATCGGATCAAATCCTGATAAAATAACTGCTTCAGGTGTATCATCAATAATCAGATCAATACCTGTCAGGTTCTCAAGAGTACGGATATTTCGTCCCTCTCTACCAATGATTCTTCCCTTCATCTCATCACTTGGAAGCGGCACAACGGAAATCGTTGTCTCGGATACATGGTCTGCCGCACATTTCTGAATGGCATTTACCACGATCTCTTTGGCCTTCTTGTCAGCCTCATCTTTGGCCTGACGCTCCAAGTCCTTTACCAAAACTGCAGTCTCATGTTTTACATCCTCTTCTACAGTCTTTAATAAGTATTCCTTTGCTTGTTCAGTAGTGAGATTAGAAATCTTTTCAAGTTCACGCAAATGACTCTGACGCAGTTCCTCTACACGCTGCTTCTCTTTCTCAAAGTTTGCTTCCTTAGAACTTAATTTTGATTCCCTTTTCTCGAGTGCATCCAGTTTTTTGTCTAAAGTCTCTTCTTTACTCAACACACGTTTCTCATAGCGTTGAACCTCAGCTCTGCGTTCCTTGGTCTCTTTATCGAGATCATTTTTGGCCTTCATATTCTCCTCTTTGGCCTCCAGCAGTGCCTCGCGCTTCTTTGTCTCAGCTGTCTTCAGTGCATCATCAATGATCTCGCGTGCCTTCTCCTCTGCACTTCCAACCTTTGCCTCGCTTACCTTAATATGGTAATTGATCGCGGTCTTCCACGCAATGAGGGCAGCTACACCGATCAACACAACAACTGCTACAGCGGCTATAATTACATGTGATAACTGTAACTCTAGCACCAGGTGCACCTCCTTATTCTGTTTACCTTATCACACGAAAAATTCGTATAATAACGGCACGTACTATTTTACACAGAAATAAGGAAAATGTCAAGTTAGTCATGGCTAAAAATATCAATCTTCCCGACTTTTTTTATGGTGTGTTTCTTATGCCTCACCGGATGTATTTTCCTGCTTTTTCGCGGTAAATAATTTTTTCAGACAACTGAATGCTACCAGTACACCTAAGATCATCAGCAGAATTGCCACTACAAACTGCAGTCCGTCTACCAGCAGGGTTGCCTGACCACCTACTATATTGCCGATGAGAGCGATGGTTTTTTGTACCAGTGCAGTAAAAGTAACTGCCAGCATAACAAACATAGGAACATACAAAGTCCATCCGGTCCGTCCGGTTGTCTTTAAAAATACTGCCAGTGCGATCAGTACCAGTGCCGCCAACAGCTGGTTGGCAGAGCCAAACAATGGCCATACATTGTTGTAACCGCCCAGTGTCAGCAAGAATCCAAAGAAAAGTGTTACCACGGTCGCAAA
>ENA-ORIC01003490-ORIC01003490.1-human-gut-metagenome-genome-assembly--contig:-NODE-3490-length-10890-cov-3.851383_pt1 | contig 10890 bp, 9 predicted proteins | sample MGYA00243023_ERZ508732 | MGnify/ENA primary metagenome ERZ508732 (study PRJEB26277, sample SAMN04329767) | human gut metagenome | biome: human-associated habitat | host: Homo sapiens | place: USA...
GGGGGGATCTTACAGATCGTCGGCTCCTTGCCGCGGCGGCCCAGCAGCACCATGCCGATAAAAATCACTGCCGCCGCCAGTGCGCTTTGCGGGAACGCCAGAAAGCTGAAGCAGGCGCACACCGCCCCCAGCACTACCAGCCATGGGCGGCGGAAACCATGGGTGTAATAATGGTAAAAGCACAAAAATGCCGCCACGGCGAAGTGGAACTGCTGGCTGATATAATCCGGCCCCAGGAACCACTTGGGGGTGTAGACAAACAGCACCACCGCGCTCAGCAGCGCCCCATGGCGGCCAATGGTCTGCTTGAAATCGCGGTAAAATACCGCGCTCATGGCCGCTTTGCAGACCAGCACCACAGCGCGCACAAACAGCAACGCCCCGGTGGTTGTGCCTGCAATGGCGGTATACAGAGCCAGCACCAGCGCTGCCGGTAAGGCCGAAAGCTGGTGCGGCTCCCACATGGTATAAAACAGCCGGTCCCCCTTTACCAGGCGGAAGCCCAGGGAGAACGCATATTCTTCATCAATTTCCAGCCCCACAAACAGCGTTTTGGCCATAGCGAGAACCACCAGAACCAGCAGCACCGGGGTTAAAATTTTCCACAGGCGGTCCTGTGCATTTTTTTGCGGCATAGGCCGCCCCTCCTCTATTGTTTGATTTCATGTAAGGCAAAGCGACGGGCGCACAATGTGCGCCCCTACGGGAGTTCTGCAATTTCTAATTACTCATTTCTAATTGCTAATTAGGTTACAGGTGTTTTTGCAGCAGTTTGTCCCTTGCAAACAGCAAATACGGTAGGTAGTTTTCGCAAAAGGCTTCCCATTTGCATTGCAGCCAGCTGCGGGTATGCTGAGAATGGTGCTTGACCGCCGCCACATCAAAGTAGCGGGATTTATTGCGCACAATGATCTTTTGCTCAAAGGGCATCTGCCAGCCTTCCGGGTACCAGTAAGTGGGGGGCAACAGGCGGTAGCTGCCGGGGTGTTCGGCGGCATAGCGGTTCAGCTGGCTTTCGTCATGCCACAGGGGCACCACGCCGTTGCGGATATCCTGCTCTGTGCGACGGTCCAGCTCTTTGCACATGGCCAGGAATGCCGCGGAGGTACCGCCGTTCAGCCCGCCGGAAACATAGTCCCGCCCGCAGTTGTACGGGATATAGGCCGTACATCTGGGGTTGCGGTCATAGCTGTAAAACATCGGCTTTTTGTTCCAGAACCCCGGCTGCTGGACCAGCAGCAGCTGTTCCCCCTGCTGCGGACGGGGCAAAAATTCTTCCGGGGTAATGACCTCCCGGCAGATCAGGTTGGCGTTGAAAAAGAAGAGATAATCCAGCTGTTCCAACGCCTTTTCCTGCGTCAGAAAGATGGCAAAGCGCTTCATGGTGCTCAGCGGCCAGTCATAGGCGGGCTGGGCAATGCGGTGCACAGCGGGGTCATCCTCGTGAGCGATGGACGGTGCATCGGTAAAGACAAAATATTCTTTTTTGCAGCCGGGTAAAAAGTTCCGGCTGAAAGTTTCATAAAATTCCGGCCAGAACACGGTGTATTTGCCGGTGCAGATATACAGCATGCCAATGGTTGCCATGTTGTGTTTCCCCCTTAACGATGGGTAATTTTTTGCCAAAGGCGGCCAGCCTGGGTGCGCAGATAGGCGGCATCACTGGTCCAGATATAAAACGCAAGGTTCAGCACGTTGGGCAGGATGCAGACCACAACAGCCCGCCCCAGCAGCCCCAGAATACCGCCGGGCAGCAGGGCGCACACGCGGTAGCTGCCTGCCATAAGTACCACAAGGGTGACAAGATGCACCGCCTGCACCCGCAGGTAGCGCCAGCCGCTGCCGCGCATATACTGGCGGCAAACCACAATGCCGCGCCCCACCCACATGATGCAGTGGGCCACAACGGTAGCCGCCACAATGCCGGTAATGCCAAACGCCGGGAAGAGTGCAAAGCTTAGAATCAGGTTTGTGGCGGCAGAGGCGACCATGAACCACTGGTCCTGCTCAAAGTGGCCCAGCACGGCGCGGTAGGAGCCGAGCATCCGGTGGTTCCAGCCCACATATTCGTTCAGGCTGAACACAATAACAAAGCCCAGCGGCAGCAGGCGGTCACTGCCCATCCACAGGCTGATAAACGGCTGGAACAGGCAGAGATATGCCGTTGCCACAAAGCTGCCGAAAAAATAGCTGAACAGATCCAGCCCCCAGAACACCTGTTTATCATGGGCGTTGGCCGTGGCGGATTTATCGTACACGATATTGCCGATGGCTGCGGCAAAGCTGTCCATGATTTTATTGCCGATGTTGGTGGCGCTGTCCGACACGGTGGTATAGTTGCCAAGGTTAGCCGTCATAGCGCTGCCCGCCATACGGCTGGTGACGATGGTATCGGACGAGCCGTAAATGGTGTTGGACAGGCGGTGAACCAGGTAATACTTGAGGTCATGGAAGACGCCAAGATCCTTGAAATCCCGCAAAGTAACCTTGACCTCGTGCAGTTCGGGGAAGTCCTTTTTATACCGCGCTGCCACCACCAGGTTGGCACCGGTGTTGAACAGGATGCTGACGCCGAAATACAAAATATAGTTTGGCAGCCACAGCGCAATGGCAATGCGGGCCAGATAGTTGGCAATATTAAAGCAGAAGTCGATGCGGGTACACAGGTACCCCTGCTGGGTGCAGGTGTACATCAGCCGCCGGGTGACAAGGAAATAGCCCGACAGCGTGGAGATGGTGTTGAGCAGGTAAACGGTATAGGCCGTCTGGATGCTGGCCACGCCGGGCATGATCCACGGCAGGGCCAGCGCCCCGATGCCCGCCAGCACGCAGATAACCACACCCACGGCGCGGTATGCCCATTTATACATGGACATATATTTGCTGATCTTCTCGGTATCCTTGGCGGCGATCTGTTCATACAGGCGGTAGCTGATGACGCTGCCAACACCGAATTCCGCGATGGAGAAAAAGTTGAACAGCTTATCCACCACCTGGGATGCGGCGGTGATATCGTTGCCAAAGTTAAATACCAGCAGCCGCCGCGTGGCAAAGCCCAGCAACATCAGCAGCAGGCTGGACCCCAGCGCATAGACCAGGTTCAAAATTGTTTTTTGTGTACGCAATCAGGTGTTCTCCTAGGTGTTTTGATAGGGTCAAGGCGCGGAAAGGCGGGGGGGTCGAGTGACCCCACCCTACGGGGCATGGAGCCGAAACCGGCATTTACGGCAGAGGTTCATGGGGCATCGGGGACGCCGCCCCCTACAATGGGTGCAGAGCTTTATTTCCGTTTCAGCAGCCCGGCCGCCCAAAGGGCAAAGCGGGGGCCGAAGTGGTTGAGGAGGAAGGCAAACAGCTTCCAGTCCGGGCGGGTGTTCTCGTCCCCCTGCTTCCACAGTGCTTTGCAGGCGGTCAGGCCGGGGGCACAGGCGGCGCGTACCTCGGCATCACGGCAGGCAGCGCCGCGGGCCTGCGGCCAGAACACATTGGCGGTGCGCCGCCAGATCTCGGCTTGCTCCGCCGGGGTCCAGGGGCAGTCCGGCGCGGCGAACATTTTTTCAAACCGGTGGATGACCGCCGCGATGCCCGCAAAATGTTTGGCAAGGCCCGCGTTCAACAGGCTGCCCGCCCGGTTGGCGCGGTAGACCACCAGCTCCACATCCAGGTAATACAGCCTGGGGCAGGCACCGGCCAGCACCAGGTCAAAGGGATAATCCTCCGCCCAGCGGACCTCATTCCAGAAAAGCAGGTTATACTTAACCAGAAATTCCCGGTCAATACAAAAGCGCCAGACCGCCCAGTGGCCCGCGGCATACAGCCGCGCCACGCGGGCGGCGTAATCGGGGTCGGCATCCGGGCCGGGGGTGAACCGCTCCACCGGGCCAGGATAAGGCCTGGCATCCATCCCCTGGCTTTCGTCCTGCTCCAGATAGCGGCAGACGTACCAGCGGTAACCCGGCGCGGCGGCCAGGGCGGCGCGCAGCTTTTCCAGCATATGGGGCGGCCAGTAATCGTCGCTGTCCAAAAACAGCAGCCACTTGCCCTTGGCGGCCTTGATGCCGGTATTGCGCGCGGCGGCCAGCCCGCCGTTAGAGCGGTGGATGACCGTAACGCCGGGGCAAAGCTGAGCAAAAGCATCACACATGGCGGGGCAGGCATCCATGGAGCCATCGTCCACCAGGATGCACTCCCAGTCCGCCGGGCCGGCCTGCTCCACCACGCTTTTGACGCAGGCAGAAAGATAAGCCTGCACATTATACACCGGCACAATGACCGAAAATGTGATGTTTCCTGTGCGTTCCATCGCAGTTGTTTCCTTTACTTTGTCGGGATCAATGTCCAGTCGTGGTCATACAGGGCGGTCTTTTTGCCGTTGGCGTACCAGCGGTCCGGCGCGATCACACAGCGGCCCGGCACACCGGCCAGCCACTGCCCCCACCAGCTGAAGGTGGAGTTGCTCAGCACAAACGCCCGGCAGCGGCGCATCAGGGCAAGGTCCGCCGCGGCACTTTTTGCCCCGGTGCTGTAATGCACCGGCAGGCCCGCAGCGTCCAGATGCTGCCGCACATAGGCGGGGTCGTCTGAAAAGACAAACAGTTCCGCCTGGGGCAGGCTTTGGCGCACCGTGCGGCAGGCGGCGGCGTAATACTCCGGCGTGCAGACCTGCAGGGCCGCGTTCTGCGGCAGCAGATAGTCCCCGCAGCGCCAATGCAGGCAGACGGGGAACGGGCTTGCCTCAATTTCCCGCGCAAAGGCGGCGGCCGCAGCGGTAAAGCCGTGTTCCGGGTTCTCAATGGGCAGCAGCTCCGCCCGGATAGTTTCAGCCTGGTCCTTAAAATAATCTGCCCCCTGGAAGTACCCCCAGGCCAGAAAGTTTTTGGCGTGACCGCGCTTGGCAGGGATAAAGCCTTCAGTCGCAAAATGCAGGCCGATGGCGTTCAGCATAGGGGCCATGCGGGCTTCAAAGGGGTGCCAGTCCCGGTCCATCAGGCCCACACGCTGTTCGTGGCGGATCATCAGGGCCTTGGCGGCGTTCTGCACCGGCAGATGCTGCTTGGCAAAGCCTGCATCTGTGATGAACTGCACCTCTGAGCTGATATGCAGTGCCTGCAATGCCAATGCAGTGTGGGCCGGGGAGCCGGTTTTCCAGTCCTGCCGGTCAATCAAAGTGACAGGCTCCTGGCAGCACAGGCCCATGGCGCGGGCAAAGGCATACACAAACATCTGGTTGCCCAGCCCGCCGGAAAGTTCGGCGTAAATCATCGTGCGCCCTCCCCTGCCACTTTATCATACACCTGCTCCATGCGGTGTGCAGCGGTTTTCAGCTCATAACCGGCAGCGGCCAGCGTGGGCCAATAGTCCGCGTGCGGCCCGCCGGGAGCAATGGAATCCGCCGTTTTGGCCCACTCTTCAAACGGGGCACTGAGCGGCAGGAAATGCACCAGCTCGGTCACCGAGCCATCCTCCGGCACATTGGTGGAGGCCAGGCAGGGCACGCCGCAGCCCTGGGCTTCCACCAGGGTAACGGGGCTGCCTTCAAAGTTACTGGGCAGCAAAAACAGGTCAAAGGCATTCATATAGTCGGGCACATTGTTCTGCACCCCGGCAAACAGCACCCGGTCCGCCACGCCAAGCTGGGCGGCAAGTTCCCGCATGGGCTGTTCCTGCTCGCCGCCGCCCACCAACAGCAGCTTCCAGCGGGGGTCCTGCTGAACCATAGCCGCAAACACCCGGATGAGGTAGAGCGGGTTTTTCTGGTGGTTGAGCCGTCCTACAAACCCGGCCAGACGCTCGGTTCCGGTAATGCCATACTGGGCGCGGATTGCCGTGCGCGCCGCGGCGTTGGGGTAAAAGCGGGTTTGGTCCACCGCATTGCAGGCAACGGAAAAGTTCGGCCTGCGGTCGATATGGTCACCAAACACAAACCGGCCCGCAGCCACGCCGCAGCCCAGAAAGTAATCTGCAAACAGCTGGTACACCAGATGGGCGGCGCGCCAGGTCAGCGTCATGGGCGGGTAAACGATATGGCTATGCACAATGATCTTGGCATGGGGGCAGAGCACCCGCATCATACCGCAGACGGGCGCGCCGATTTTGCTGGCAGTATGGTAATGGATGATATCGTAATCCTTATGGGTTTTCAGATGCTGGTACAGTGCGCGGATACGGGCTTTTTTATTGTCCGGCACCGCAATGATATGCACCCCGGCTGCTTCCAGTGCCGGCGCGCACGAAGCTTGATCCGGCGGGCAAAGGCCGACAAACAGATCCACCTGGTAGCGGGTAAGGTCCAGATTGAGCAGAAGGTTCTGCACATAGCGCTGCACCCCGCTTTGCACGCCAAGGTGGTTGCTGATCATCAGGATCTTCATGGATACGGCTCCTTTGCACATCTGGATTCGGGCGGACGGTTTGTTATAACGTAATGTTAGGGGCGCAGGTTCTACCAGTAGCTGCCACCCTCCACCGCCTGCTTGTTGGCGGGCTGTTCGGCGGGGGCGGGGCGCACCCATGCAGGGTTATACAGCTTGCTGATTTGGGGGTGGGTGTCCCACCGGCGGCCCTTGATGCCAAACAGCAGCTGCGTAGCGCCGCTCATCTGGATGGCAACATGGCCGGTGTCCCGCGCATGGGCGGCCAGCGGCAGGCCGTAAGCACCTGCGCCAATGATGGCAACCTCATAATCGCAGGCATCCATCTGTTTTTCCATTGCGGCAAGGGCATCAAACCAGGTATCATACCCGGTTTTCTGCCCGGCAAGGCCCTGCACTGCCGGGATGACGGTCAGGGAGGCCAGTTCCGGCAGAGTGTTTACCCCGCCGGGGGCGTTGGTGAACAGCTCCCCGCGCTTTTGGTACTGGGCGCGGATGGTATCCGCAAAGGGGTGTACCACCAGCACATGCTTTCCGGCCAGTGCGGCGCTCCAGGGGTTGGCATAATAATATGGTTCCAGCGCGCGCAGCTGGGTAAAGCGGGTGCCGTGGCAGCCATCGATTACCTGCCGCTCGGCCCCCACATCCCACAGCGCCAGCAGGTCCGCCCCCTGAGCGCAGGAAGTATACAGCTTGCAGAAGCGGTTCAGCGCTTTATCATCGGTGGGAAACACACCGGACAGGGTGTTGATCTCACCCCTGGTTTTCTCGGTATATTTCCCGGTCAAATATTCGGCCACGGTGCGCATCTCGGTTGCACCGCAGCGGCCGAACAGAAATGGCTGCCCGGCGCGGATGGCATCGGCAGCAGCCGCATTGCCCTGTTCCGCGGGCAGAATGATCAGGCCGCGGTATTTCCACCGGAAGCGCAGCCCTTTATAGGTATTGCGCAGTACCTCCAGCAAGGCTCCATCATTATCCACGGCGGTTTCCTCCTTGTTTGTCCAGCATGGCCAGGGCGGTTTCGGCGCTGTTTGCCCACAGGAAATGTTCATTCACGCGGCGCTGGGCAGCGTGGCCGCAGGCCGGGTCCGCCGCTGCTTTCTGGATGGCCTCAGCAAACTGGGCAGGGGTATCGGCAAAATAGCCGCTGGTGCCGGGCTCTATGATCAAATCCGGCCCCGGCGCATGGCGGGCAACCGGCGGGCAGCCCGCATACATGGCTTCCAGCAGGCTCATGCCAAAAATTTCGCCGTCATTAAAGTTCACAAACACATCGCAGGCATGGTAATAGGCCTGCACGGTTGCGTTGGGCAGCTGGGGAATGCAGGTACAGCGGTTTTCCAGCTTGTGGGTGCGCAGGGCATCCTGCAGTTCCCCGGTCAGGCTCCCCTGCCCGATGACCACCGCGTTCCAGCTGCGGGGCAGTGCTTCCAGTACCGGCACCAGGTCCAGCGGGCGCTTGTAGGAATCCAGCCGCCCCACAAAAACAAGATAGTTGGCTTTGGGGTCCAGCTTCAAAAATTCCCGCAGTTCATGTTTTTCCCCATTTGCATTGGGGATGATGGCGGTATCCAGCCCAACGGGCATTACCCCGGCGCATGGCACATGCAGCTGTTCCAGCTGGGCGGCCACGGCGGGGGTTTTGGCATAGGTGGGGGTTTTGCGGTAGATAGCCAGGTTGCGGCGGCACAAAAGGTCCATCACAGCCCGCATAACCGGGTTTTCGGACGTACTTTTGATGGCCCCCAGCTGGCTGTAGAAAAAGATATCGTGATCCCGGCAAAAGCGGTACAGCCCCGGCACGCCGAGGGCGTTATCCCCCATCACATGCACGGCGTCCACATGCTCGTTCAGCAGCGGCTGCCAGGTGCGGTAAAAGGCACTGACCCCGGCTTTGCGGGCCGGCACATAATAGATGCGCACATTGGGCTCCAGGTCCTCGCTGGTCACAGCTTCGGGGGCGGCGTCCGGGTCCGGGTACAGTACAACAGCCCGGCAGCCCAGGGCGGCAAACGCCCGTGCAAGGCCAACCTCCTGCCGGTTATAGGCTCCTTTTTTGCCGGATGCCCCGCAGTACAGCTGCGGGATGGCAATGGTTCGCATAATCTTTGCTACTCCAATTTATTTTTAGGGCAACACCGCACAATTCCCGCCTGACGGCTTAAGCACCGCTCCGGCGGCTGCGGCACTTAGAATTATGCGGTATTGCCTTAGGGTGTATCTTGCTTTTGGTCACACCTTGCGCAGGTAGCGGGCATCGATCACCTCAATGTCCGCATCCCGGCAATAGGTGTGGATGCCGATCAGATCCGCCGGGTCAATGCCCGCAATGGCAACGTTCTGCGGCATGGCGGCGCACAGTGGCACTTCCGAAGCACCGCGCCGCACCCAGAATTGCAGGTACACACCGTAATCCACCTTGGTGCTGACCTGGGCCGGGCGCACGGTCTGGTCGTTGTTGGTAAACAGCGGGCCAGCATTGCGGCTGCCCAGCTCATAATTGCGGTGCTGCAGGTTAAAGGGTTCATCCTCATCCAGGATAAACTCATCCACATCATCGCGCTCTTCCGCTTCGGGGTTTTCGCGCACAGTATAGCGGCGGTAACGGGTGTACAGCTGGTTGTCCGGCCTGGTTTCGCTGCACAGCACCGTCAGGGCTTCGGGGGTTTTATCCACAATAATGCTGTCGCACAGTTCGCGCCCCACGCTGAACGCCTGCACTTTCTCCCATTTATCCGGGAACTGGGTGCAGCGGTAAAGGGTCAGGCTGTGGTCGGCGCTGGTTTCCGGCAGCATCCACACTTCCCCGCGCCAGTCAAACACGGTGGGGAAAGAGAGATGGAAGTTTTCCTTTAATACCACGCGGGGCGGCAGCAGGTGGTCGTTTTCATCAAACTCCGCCACGGCAATATCACCGCGGTTCTCCGCCATATTGAATGCTTCGCAGAACAGCCAGCGTTTGCCGTTGTCATCCTCATACAGCAGGGGGTCGGCATACCAGGTGCCGGGGGTGTAGGGCAGCGGGGTGTAAGGTTCTTCACCCAGAGCGGGCAGCGGGTCGCAGCCTTCCCCCTTGGGGGCGCGGCGCACCGCAATGGTATAGATTTCTTTTTGGCCGCTCAGCTTTTTGATCAAACGTTTGGGCGGCATATGCAGGGCACGGTAGATCTGGTTCATGAATTTTCGTTCCTCATGATTTCCCGGTAAATTGTCATCAGTTCGCGGTAGTTTTGTTCCGCGTTATACGCCTGGCAGGCTTTTTGCTGCATGGCGGTCAAATCAAAGGTTTCGCCCACGTTTTGCAGCTTGCGCACGGCATCCGCCAGCGCGGCGGCATTGCCGGGGGCAAAGTGCAGGCCGTCAATCCCCTCCTGCACGGCAGCGCCCACGTTGCCAAGATCACTGGCAAGCACGGGGGTGCCCACCGCATGGGCTTCCGCCGGGATCAGGGCAAAGCTTTCATAGCACAGGCTGGGGCAAAGAGCAGCGCGGCTCTGGGCCAAAAGCTCGGTAAGTGTTCCATGCGGGAGCTGGCCGGTAAAGGTTACAGTATCGGGGGCGTTCTCTTTGGCCCAGGCTTCCAGCGGGCCGGTACCGGCCACGATCAGCTGCGGTGCGTCCGGCCCCAGCAGCTGCCAGGCCTCGATGGCGGTGCGCAGCCCCTTTAATTCTTCCAGCCGCCCAGCAAAAACAATCTGGTTTTTGCGCTGTGCCCAGGGCAGCGGGGAATGGTTCGGCACGGCCACGCCGTTGGGCTTGCAGTACAGCCGCTCCGGGGTAAACACCGGGCGCGAAGCTTTGCGGTTGAATTCCAGCAGCTTGCTGCGATCAAACTCCGTCAGGGTGATCAGGTTCACCTTGCGGTAGGTGCCAAGCAGGCGATGGAACGCATAAATGCCCGCACAGACCAAACTTTGGGCACGGCTGCCGCGGTAGCAGCTGTGCCGCACCGCACAGCCAAGGCCATGCTGCGGGCATTCCTCGCACACATGGCCGTCCCGCATCAGGATGCCGTTGGGGCAGAAAATGCGGAAGTTGTGCAGCGTCTGCACCGCCGGAACATGCTCTTTGAAGCATGCCTGGAACACCGACGGGCTGATGGTCAGCAGGGTGTTATGCACATGCACCAAATCCACCTGTTCTTTGCGGATCAGGGCGCGCACTTCCCGCACGGTTTTGGTGCTGTAGATGGCCCGCAGGGGCAGCAGCAGTTTTTGGGCCAGGCCGCCGGCATCATTATTGCGCTCATAGGTGATCACGCGGTGGCCGTGGGCTTGCAGCATGGCGCACTCCGCGGCAAACACGGCGTCCTCGCCGCCGGGCAGGCGGTAGTGGCAGTGCACCAGCAAAATGGTATGCGGTTGTTCCGGCTGCGGCATCTGCGGCCCCCTTTCCCTGCGTGAACAGAACTAAGGCAGCACCGCACAATTCCCGCCTTACGGCTTAAGCACCGCTTCGGCGGCTGCGGCACGGCATCTGCGTTGCCAAAATGCTCGATAATGTCGGGTTGCGGTAC
>ENA-ORIC01003491-ORIC01003491.1-human-gut-metagenome-genome-assembly--contig:-NODE-3491-length-10885-cov-3.385548_pt1 | contig 10885 bp, 12 predicted proteins | sample MGYA00243023_ERZ508732 | MGnify/ENA primary metagenome ERZ508732 (study PRJEB26277, sample SAMN04329767) | human gut metagenome | biome: human-associated habitat | host: Homo sapiens | place: USA...
AGCGGCGGGCTTGGCCTTGATGATGGCACCGATGAGAGCGGAATAGTTCTCAAACAGCTTCTCGGAGCCGAAGGACACCTTGCCGATAGGGCAGTGGATGATGTTGGTCTTGTCCAGACGATACTCGACCTTACCGGCCTTGGCTTCCTGAACGGCCTTGGCGGCGTCGGGAGTCACGGTGCCGGACTTGGGGGAGGGCATCAGGCCCTTGGGGCCCAGGACCTTACCCAGACGGCCGACAATACCCATCATGTCGGGAGTGGCGACGACGACATCGAAGTCGAACCAGTTCTCCTTCTGGATCTTCTCCACCAGATCCATCTCGCCCACGTAATCGGCGCCGGCGGCCTTGGCAGCCTCAGCCTTGTCGCCCTTGGCGAACACCAGAACGCGGACAGACTTACCGGTACCGTTGGGCAGCACGATGGCGCCGCGGACCTGCTGGTCGGCGTGACGGGAGTCAACGCCCAGCTTGACGTGGAGTTCGACAGTCTCATCGAACTTGGCGCTGGCGGTCTTGCAGATCAGCTCCAGACCCTCCTTGGGGTCATACAGCATCGCCTTGTCGATCTGCTTGGCGCTTTCCTGATATTTCTTACCTCTAAACATCGTTACACCCTCCTTACTCGCCAACGACAACGCCCATGGAGCGGGCGGTACCGGCGATCATGCTCATAGCGGCCTCCAGAGACGCGGCGTTCAGGTCGCGCATCTTCAGCTCGGCGATCTTCTGGATGGAGGCCTTGGAGATGGTAGCGACCTTTTCCTTGTTGGGAACGCCGGAACCGGACTCAATGTTGCACTCCTTCTTGATCAGGACCGCAGCGGGAGGGGTCTTGGTGATGAAGCTGAAAGAGCGGTCGGCATAGACGGTGATGACCACGGGGATGATCAGGCCCATGTCGTTCTTGGTGCGCTCGTTGAACTCCTTGGTAAACGCGGCAATATTGATGCCGTGCTGGCCCAGAGCGGGGCCGACGGGGGGTGCGGGAGTCGCTTTGCCCGCAGGGATCTGCAGTTTGACGTATCCAACTACTTTCTGTGCCATTTGTAGGCACCTCCTTCAATAAAATGTGGTAGCGGCCGGTCCATACCGGAACCGCTTTTGGCGAGATGACGCGCATCTCTCCCACTTGCGCCGGAGTCGTACTGCTCCGGCCTGTACGGCTGCGCCGTACTCAGTTGCTGCTGACCTCTACCTGATCCAGCTCCAGATCCACCGGCGTTTCGCGGCCGAACATGGAGACCACCACGCGGACACGATTCTTGTCCGGTTCGATCTCCTCCACCGTGCCGGTAAAGCTGGCCAGAGGTCCTTCGGTGATACGGACGGTATCGCCCACATGGTACAGCACCACGATCTCGCGCTTTTCCATGCCCAGAGCGGCCACCTCGTCCTCAGTCAGAGGGATCGCCTTGTTGGCTTCGCCCACAAAGCCCGTGACGCCGCGGATGTTGCGGATCAGGTGCCACGTGTCATCGGTCATGACCATCTTGATGAGAACATAGCCGGGGAACACCTTGCGCTGGATCTCCTTGGAGACGCCGGACTCGGTGATCTCGGTGACGGTTTCCATGGGGATCTCGATCTGAAGGACCATATCCTCCATGTTCCGGTTCACCACGGACTTCTCGATGGCGGCTTTCACCGCGTTCTCATAGCCGGAATAGGTATGGGCTACATACCACTTCGCGTTATCAGCCATTCCCGTTTCCTCAGGCGAACAGGCCGACCAGCGTGTTCACCGCCAGAACGCTGACTGCATCAAAGATCCAGATGCACGCGCCCACCAGCAGGGAGCACAGGATCACGGTGCCCGTGTTCTTCATGGTGGTCTTGCCGTCAGGCCATACGACCTTCTTCAGCTCGCTTCTCATTTCGCGGAACCACTTGCCGTGGTCCTTCTTGACCTTCTTCTCTTCAGCCATAGCTCACTATCTCCTTCCGGTTACTTCGTCTCAGTGTGGACGGTGTGCTTTCTGCAGAAGGGGCAATACTTGTTCAGCTCAAGCTTGTCAGGGGTATTCTTCTTGTTCTTCATCGTGTTGTAGTTTCTCTGCTTGCACTCATTGCATCTCAGGGTGATCTTCACGCGCATTAACGGCACCTCCTTATTAGATTAGGTCCGAGGACCCTTTGCCTCCCTGCCGGATGCCGGCTCCCTGCGCGCCCGAAGCGAAAAGCGCGCAAAAAGAAAGCACCCACTCACAGGTAATGCCCAGTATAGCACGGTTTTTGGCAGAGGTCAACTGATTTTTTGGAAAAAATACAGCTTTTTCGGGGGTTTTCCGACTTTTCCGGTTGCAGGCGGCGTTCTTTTTGTGTATGATAATGCCACTGAACGGAAAGTGCAGGTGCATTACCTATGAAAATCATGGCCATCGACTACGGCGACGCCCACACCGGCATCGCCATTTCGGACTATACCGAGACGCTGGCGGGGCACTCCGAGGTGCTCCACAGCCGGAAGCAGGAGGAGGTACTGGCGGGTATCCGGCGGCTCATCGCGGAGCACGATGTGAAGCTGCTGGTGCTGGGCTATCCCCGCAACATGGACGGCAGCGAGGGGCCCCGGGCGGAGAAGTGCGCCGCCTTCGGGGATCTGCTGCGGCAGGAGACAGGGCTGGAGGTCATCCTCTGGGACGAGCGGCGCACCACCATCGACGCCCACAATATCCTGTTCCAGAATGGGCAGAATGCCAAAAAGCGGAAAAAGACCGTGGATGCGGTGGCAGCGGCGCTGATGCTGGAGGGTTATCTCACCCGCCGCAGGCTGGAGGCGCAGAAATGAGCCGGGATGTCATCATCATCGGCGGCGGCGCCAGCGGTATGATGGCGGCGCTGGCCGCCGCGGAAAACGGCTGCCGCATCACGCTGCTGGAGCGACAGAGCCGGGTGGGACGCAAGCTGCTGGCCACCGGCAACGGGCGGTGCAACCTGACGAACCACAACGTCTCCCCCGCCCGCTATCACGGCGGCGACGGATTCTGCGCCTACGCGCTGGACGCCTTCGACGTGGGGGCTACGCTGCAATTTTTCGCCTCGCTGGGGCTTCTGACGGTCGCCGAGGACAGCGGGCGCGTCTATCCCATGAGCAACATGGCGGGCAGCGTGCTGGATGTGCTGCGCTACGCGCTGGATCGTCCCGGCATTGAGGTCGTCACCGGTCAGGCGGTCTCCTCCGTGAAAAAGACGTCCGACGGCTTCACCGTGCGGACGGAAACGGACACATTCTCTGCCGAAAAGCTCATTCTGGCAGCCGGCGGCTGCGCCGGCAGCAAGGTAGGCGGCGTCATGGACGGCTATCAGCTGGCCAAGAGTCTGGGAGGCAATGCGTCGGTGGCAGAGAACCGCGGCGAGGTGCTGTTCACCGAGTACGGCGTCAGCGGCCCTGCCATCTTCGACCTCTCCCGCGCCGTGTCCACCGGCGGCGAGGGGCTGTACTGCGTGCTGAACTTCTTCCCCGACTGGGATCTCGAGGAAGTGCTGCACTGGCTGCACCTGCGGCGGCAGACCATGGCCGCCCATGAGGCGTCCACCCTGCTGGTGGGCTCCTGCCACACCCGGCTGGGGCAGATGCTCTGTAAGGCCGCCGGCTTCACCAATCAGCCGGCCGCCTCCCTTACTGACGATGACCTGCGCCGCATCGCCGCGCAGGCCACAGGCTTTACCCTGCCCATCACCGGCACCTGCGGCTTCGATCAGGCGCAGGTAACGGCGGGCGGCTTACAGACCGGCGAGTTCGACCCCCGGACCATGCAGAGCCGTCTGGTGCCGGGGCTGTACGCCTGTGGCGAGGTACTGGATGTGGACGGTGACTGCGGCGGTTTCAATTTGCAATGGGCGTGGTCCTCCGGCTGGCTGGCCGGGCAGCTCCGATAAAAAAGAAAACGAACCGACCCCTATTTCCGGCGGCAGCCGCCGGAAATAGGGGTTTTTGCCGTTTTTGGCAAAAGGCCGCCTCCGACCATTTCCGCCGGAAACGGATGCTATAATCCTCCGCGAAAGGCAAGAGGCTTGCCGCACTGACGCAGGACAGGAGGACGGAGCGATGAACAGGTACGGAAGGACAGGACTGCGGGTACCGGGCGGCCTGCTGGCGCTGGTGCTGGCGGCCACGCTGCTGCCCGCCGCAGTATACGCCGCAGGCGGCGCGTATCAGGTGGACGAGGACAGCGTCTATATGAACATGGAGGACAGCCGCCCTGCGGCCTTGGCGGCGCAGGTATCCAGAGCCCCGGCGGACAACGTGACCATGCAGCTGTTCAACTACACGGGGGCCATCAACGGACAGGGACCGCTGGAGTTCTATCACAGCTGGGGCGCCTCGGTGGACGGAGACGCCAGCGGAAGCGGAGCGCGGCCCAGCATGTCCCCCACGCTGGAGGACAACAAGTGGCCTTACGTCACCGGCATCCCCGGCAGTAAAGCCAGCGGCAGTCTGGGCTATCTGTTCAGCGACAGCGCCGTCCCCGGCAAGACCGTCTATTCCGTGGGGCGCGGCGGCAGCACGGGGCTGTTCCAGCGGGACAGCAAGGGCTATCTCTACTATGATTCTCTGCGGAATGCCGCCAGCTATGACGCGGCCAGCGGGCGGTTCCAGCTGTATGACGGCATCGTGCGGCCCTGGTACACCGGCTATGTGGAGCCTGACGGCAAGACGGTATTCGACGACAGGACGATCGCCTTTAACGGAAACTTCCTGCCGTTCAACGACCTGACCGGCGCCACAGAGACCCCCAGGGGCAGGAGTCCCGCCGCCTACCGCCTGCCGGATGGCAAGGTGGACCTGTGGTTCGGCATGTCCATGTCCTTTGACTTCTACATGCCCGCCGATGGCAAGATCAACGGCGAGGATATGATCTTCCAGTTTCTGGGGGACGACGACGTGTTCGTCTACATCGACGGCGTGCTGGTGCTGGACATTGGCGGCACCCACGGTGCCAACAGCGGCTCCATCAACTTTGCTACCGGTGATGTGACCCATCCCAGAGAGGGGGTGTCCGGCGCGGCGGAGGCCGATGACTACGTCACCACTACGCTGGCGAAAAAGTTCCAGACCGCCGGTATGACCGGCAGCTTTGACGGCAGCACCTTTGGGGACTACACCAAGCACACGCTGCAGTTCTTCTATCTGGAGCGGGGCGGCAATGTGTCCTACTGCTATCTGCGGTTCAACACGCCTACCCTTCCAAACAACTCCCTGACCGTGGCCAAGGAGCTGTCCGGCGGCGAGCAGGAGCTGAACCGCTATCTCGCCGGCGCCATGGACTATCGGTTCCGCGTGCTGCGGCCGGACGGCAGCCTGTACGTGCCGGAGGGCACGGCGTATCAGCTGCTGGAGAACAGCACCGCTGTGGGCAGCGGCGCCGTGGGGGCAGGCGGGTACTTCACCCTGAAGGCGGGGCAGATGGCCCAGTTCACCGACATGCTGACGCTGGGCGGCGGGAGCTATGACTATCTGGTGGAGGAGACCATGCCGGACCGGCTGACGGGACAGTACCGGCAGGTGCAGTACACCGTGGGCAGCGGCACCGGCACCACCGTCAGCCCCACGGCGGAGGAGGATTTCACCGGCTTCCGCACCGATACCCTCACCGCCGCGGCCACCCAGCTGGTGACGTACCGCAACGTGGTGGATACCAGCGCTCTGGGCGAGCTGCGGGTGACGAAACAGGTGGCGGAGGGCTCCGACGCCGCGGTGGGGCGGGCGTTCGACATTGGCGTGGCTCTGGGCGGCGAGGCGGTACCGGCGGGCACACCCTACACGGTGAACGGCGAGGAGCGGACGGTGGAGACGGCGGGCATCGTGCCCCTGACCCATGGGGAGACAGCGGTGTTCACCGGACTGCTGGCGGGCACGGCCTACGCCGTGACGGAAACGCCGCCGGAGGGCTGGCGCGCCGCTTTTGACGCCGCCGTCACGGCGGAGGGCGTCACTTCCCCCGCAAGAGCCGACGGTGAGGTGCCGGTGGGCGGCAGCGTGGCCGTCACCGTCACCAACGCCACCTATGACTACGCCATCTCCCTGCCGCTGACCAAGACGCTGCTGGGCGCGGCGGCAGGCCAGCGCCAGACGTTCCGGTTCCTGCTGGAGGAGACGGACGCGGAGGGAAATGTGCTGCGGCAGGTCCACGAAACGGGCATCACCGTCACCGGTGAGGAAGCTGCCGATGGGCGGCTGGTCATCGGTCTGGCCGCCGGCGACACCGCGCCCCGCTACTACCGCATCCGCGAGGCGGAGACCGACGGCTTCTGGTGCGGCGGTGAGATGTACCGTGTGGCGGTGCTGCCCAACGGTGTGGATGGCGCGGTGCGCATCACTGTCAACGGCAGCGTATGGGACGGCGGTGCGCTGGCCTTTGTAAACCGCACTTCCCGGAGCCTGACCGTCCGCAAGACGGTGGAGGGCGAGATGGGCGACCGGTCGAAGTCATTCCCCTTTACGGCGGTGCTGACGGTGGACGGTCAGGCCGTTCCCTTCCCGGCCGGCGAGGGCTACACCGTGTCCGGCGGGCAGGCGGTCTTTGCCCTGCGCCACGGGGAGAGCCTGACCTTCACCGGACTGCCTTACGGCGGGGTCGTGACGGTGACGGAGACGGAGCATGCCGGTTACACCGTCACCAACAGCGGCCGCAGCGGCGACAGCGGTGCGGTGACGCTGGGGGAAGGCGGGGAGCTGGTGTTCGTCAACACGAAGCGGGCCGTCCCCGATCTGGGCGTAGCCGGAGGCACCCTGCTGCCGGCAGGAGCGCTGGTATGCTGCGGCGGCGGGCTGCTGCTGTGGAGTCGGAAGCGCCGCGCCTGACCTTTTTTGTGCTGCGCCGCATGTGCGGTTTTCATGTGCGGTTTTGATACAGCAGAACACATTATATTGCAAGGAGGACTACGTATGAAAAAATGCTTTGCCCTGCTCCTGGCGCTGCTTCTGGCGCTGGGACTGACCGCCACAGCCTTTGCTGTGGAGGGAGAGACGCCCACGAGACCCAGCATCACAGTGGACGGCCAGACCTACGAGGACATCACCGAGGTACCCATCACCAAGCTCTATCAGCTGGTGAACGACGGGACCGTCAGTCCCGCCGAGACGTTCCGCTTCTCCATCGCGGCGGACAGCGTGACGGACTCCGCCATCACCGCTGCGGCGGATATGCCTGTCTTTACGCCCAGCACCTTTGACATCGCCTTCAGTGAGGGCGCCGCCACGGCGGCCGGTGCGTCCGGCAGCTTCGCGCTGCCCCTGCCGGAGTTCTCCAGCGTGGGCATCTATACCTATAAGATCACTGAGAGCGCGGGCAGCACCGCCGGTGTCACCTACAACGGTCAGGCGCTGTATCTGAAGATCACGGTGCTGCAGCCGGAGGGGGAGGGCAAGGTCCGCGTGGCCGCCGTCCATCTGGGCAGTGCGGATGGCAGCAAGCAGGATAACATCCTCAACACGTATTCCGCCGGTACGCTGAACGTAACCAAGACCGTTGCCGGTCTGCTGGGCGACCGTGACAAGGACTTCCGGTTCCATGTGACCCTGACCAGGCAGTCGGGCTATGACATGAACAGTACCATCGGCTTCTCCGTGGCCGGCGTGGACCAGAGCTTCACCCCGGCGTGGGATGACAACGGCCAGTGTACTGTGGACTTCACCCTGAAGCACGGGCAGACCGCCAGCCTGACCAACCTGCCCTACGGCATGAGCTACACCGTCACCGAGGATGACTACACCGGCGAGGGCTACACCACCGCCGTTACCGGCGACAGCGGCACCATCGAAGCTGCCGCCGCCACGGCGGAGTTCACCAACACCAAGGGCGGCAGCATCGACAACGGCGTGCTGCTGGACAGCGCTCCCTACGCGGTGCTGCTGACCATGGCGGCGGCAGGCGGCGCAGCGATGTTCCTGCGTCGGCGCAGCCAGAGGAGCTGACGGCGGTATGACGAGAAGGATACCGGCCGCAGCGGCGCTGCTGGCCCTGCTGACTGCGCTGTGCGTCGTCACCGCCATGGCCGCCGGCGCAGCGGTAGAGCTGCCGGTGCGCGTGACGGTCAGCGGCGATGCGCCTGACGTACCGGAGGTGTTCACCCTGACGCTGCGGGCGGCATCCGACGGCGCGCCCCTGCCGGAGGGGAGCCGTAACGGTGCGTATACCTGCGCCGTCTCCGGCGGCGGCAGCGCGGTGCTGACCATTCCCTGCACCCGGGAGGGGCGGCATGTATACACTCTGCGGCAGGAGGCGGGACAGCGCCACAGCGGACAGTACGATGACCGTGTGTACTACATCGCCATCACGGTGACGCCGGAGGGCCGCACTGCGGCGGTGTACGGTGATGCCGACATGCAGGGCGGCAAGTACGACGTGCTGGAGTTCCGCAACCGCTATCACGGTGGGCGCAGCCCCGGCGATGCGCCTACCGTCTCCCCCAAGACGGGGGACGGCGGGATGGCGGTGTACGCCGCGCTGGCGCTGGTCAGCGCGGCGGGCATGGCCGTCACCGCGGGGCAGAAGCGGGATTTCTGAGAACAGAGGCGGAGGCGTGAAAAGCGTCTCCGCCTCTGTTTCATCTTAAAGGATTCTTAATCCGGCGGTTCCTTGTTTCTTAATGGCTTTTTCTCTACCATAGGAGACACAGAGAAAGAAAGGAAGTGTCTCTCATGGAAACTGCTCTGCGGACCGTGAACGCGCTGATCTCGGCGCTGTTTTTTATCTGCTATGCCTATCAATTCCTCTACATACCGCTGGTGCTGGCCAAAAAGCAGCGCCCCCTTCCCTGCCCTCCCTCGCCCCACCGCTATGCTGTGCTCATCGCGGCGCGGAACGAGGCTGCCGTCATTGGCGGTCTTCTGGACAGTCTGCGGCAGCAGACGTATAATCCCGCGCTGCTCACGGTGTTCGTGGTAGCGGACAACTGCACCGACGGCACCGCCGACATCGCACGGCGCCGCGGCGCCGTGGTGTATGAGCGGTTCAACCACATCAACGTGGGCAAGGGCTACGCCCTGGACTTTCTGACTCAGCACATCAAGGCCGACTATCCCGACGGCTTCGACGGCTATTTCGTGTTCGACGCGGACAATGTGCTGTCGCCGGACTACATCGAGAGGATGAACGCCGTGTTCTCCGGCGGGTACGAGATCGTCACCAGCTACCGCAACAGCAAGAACTATGCCGACAACTGGATCAGCGCCGGCTACGCCCTGTGGTTCCTGCGGGAGAGCCGCTACCTCAATGGCGCACGCATGCGGCTGGGCACCAGCGCCGCCGTGGGCGGGACAGGCTTCCTGTTCTCCCAGCGTATTCTGGACAAAACCAACGGCTGGCAGTTCTACCTGCTGACGGAGGACATTGAGTTCTCTGTCCGTCACATCACTGACGGCGAGATCATCGCCATCTGCGAGGACGCGGTGCTCTACGACGAGCAGCCCACGGATTTCCGCCAGTCCTGCCGCCAGCGGCTGCGCTGGGCCAAGGGCTACATCCAGGTGTTCCAGAAGTACGGCGGCAAGCTGCTGAAGGGCGCAGCCCGGGGCAGTTGGAGCTGCTTCGATATGGCCATGGCCATCATGCCCGCCTTTGTGCTGACGTGCGTCAGCATCCTGGCCAATGTGACGCTGGCGGGCATCGGTCTGGCCGAGGGCGCAGGACTGTGGTTCGCCATGCGGTCCCTGCTGGAGTGCCTGGGCGGCATCTATCTGACGCTGCTGGCCATCGGCGCCGTCACCACTGCCACCGAGTGGGACCGCATCCAGGCTCCCGCCTGGCAGAAAGTGATGTACACATTCAGCTTCCCCCTGTTCATGTTCACCTACATCCCCATCTCCTTTGCGGCGCTGTTCATGAAGGTAGAGTGGAAGCCCATCCGCCACGGCGCGGCGGCACGCCTGCCGGCAAACTTAATGAAAAACTAAACTTCCCCTATTGTGCCGCGCCTCATTTTCCCGTATGATAAACGGAGTATGAAAAGGAGGCGCGGCACATGTATACCATTCTTGTCTGTGACGATGAGCAGGATATTGTTTCAGCACTGGAGATCTATCTGACGGCGGAGGGCTATCGCGTGCTGTAGGCCTACAACGGGAAAGAAGCGCTGGCTGTGGCTGCCCGGGAGGAGGTGCATCTCATCCTGATGGACATCATGATGCCGGTGATGGACGGGCTCACCGCCATGGCGCAGCTGCGCCAGACCAGCAACGTGCCGGTGATCCTGCTGACGGCCAAGAGCGAGGACACCGACAAGGTGCTGGGTCTCAACGTGGGGGCGGATGACTACATCACCAAGCCCTTCAACCCCGTGGAGATGCTGGCCCGTGTGCGGTCCCAGCTGCGGCGCTATCTCCAGCTGGGCGGCGGCACGGTGCAGCCCAGCACGCTGGTCATCGGCGGTATCCGGCTGGACGACAACGCCAAGGCCGTGACCGTGGACGGTGAAAACGCCGCACTGACCCCCAAGGAGTACGACATTCTGCGCTTTCTCATGAAGAACGCGGGCACCGTGTTCTCCCCCAGCGAGATTTACCGCCGTGTGTGGGACGACGTGCCCCTCAACGCCGCCGGCGCCATCGCCGTCCACATCCGGCACCTGCGGGAGAAGATCGAGATCAACCCCTCAGAGCCGCGGTACATCAAGGTAGTCTGGGGGAAAGGCTATAAAATGGAGGGCGGTATCAAGTGAGAAAATGGCTGGACAAGGCCTGGGCCAAGGCTGCTGCCTTCGTGCTGACGCTGGTGCTGGGCGGTCTGACCGTGCTGGGCGGCATCGGCATTGGCATACTGGTCAGCTACAACGTCTTTCTGGACGACGGCGCATACCTGCGGCAGACCCTGTATCAGGAGCAGTGCTACGACAGTCTCAGCATGGCCAACGACTATCTCTGCACCCAGCTGGACAGCG
>ENA-ORIC01003495-ORIC01003495.1-human-gut-metagenome-genome-assembly--contig:-NODE-3495-length-10874-cov-2.355654_pt1 | contig 10874 bp, 9 predicted proteins | sample MGYA00243023_ERZ508732 | MGnify/ENA primary metagenome ERZ508732 (study PRJEB26277, sample SAMN04329767) | human gut metagenome | biome: human-associated habitat | host: Homo sapiens | place: USA...
AGTAACCGTCGTCTTCTTTTATGAGAACGCAGTCATAGGTAAATCGCTGCCTCATTTTGCCTCCAACTACCATCCAGCTTGGCGACGAATACTTGCCCACGTGCCCTTCTTTGGTCGATCACCACCAGAGCCGTTCACGGTGACAGCACGGTCACCAGAAACATACTTAGCATGACTACCGACTTGCGCGACCTTCACGAATCCATCGTGCTTGAGTAGGGCAATGATTTCCCGAAAGGTAGGAGGTTGCATGGGCCGACCTCTTTCAGCCGTCCTAATTATAAACTACTTTATAATTTTTGCTAACCAGTTAATAAATATTACTGGCGCTGTTTGGGCTCGGTGACGATGGCTCGGACGATGCGGGGGCGATCGGTGAGGTCGTGGACGATACGCACGTCCGAAAGGCCTGCCTGGCGACAGAGCTCGGCCGCAGCGTCGAGCGCGCCCTCGTAGAGCTCGCAGGCAAAGAGGCCGCCGGCGCGCAGCATGTAGGGCGCCGCGTTGAGCAGACGGCGGAAGATATCGAGGCCGTCGGCACCGCCCTCGAGCGCCAGATCGGGCTCAAAGTCCTTGACCTCGTGCGGCAGCGAGCGCATGACATCGGTGGGAATGTAGGGCGGGTTGGAGACGAGTACGTCAAAGGTGCCCCACTCGTCGTGGGGAATGGAGCTCACCAGGTTGGTGAGGCTAAAGGCGACCTCGTCGGACGTGAGGCCAAGCGCATCGCGGTTTTTGGTAGCAAGGTCGATGGCGCGCGGCTCGATATCGGTAGCAGTGCAGGTGACGTGGCCGCGACGCTCCCAGGCAAGCGAGAGCGAGATACAGCCCGTGCCGCAGCCGACCTCGAGAACGCGGGCAGTGCGGGGCTCGGCTGGGGCGGGCGCAGCAGCATCCTGAGCCGAAGCCGTCTCCTGGTCGGCGCCCTCAATGGCGATGCCGTATTCGTCGAGCTCGGGCTCGGCGGCTTCCGCGGCTTCGGCTTCTGCTGCCCGCGCGGCGGCTTCCTCGGCCTCGCGATCGGCTAGCTCCTCGGCATAGGCGCGGCTACCGAGCACGTCGCTACCCAGCGCAGCCTCATCGGCGGCCGTCAGGTTAGCGGCACGGCGCTCGGCGGTCGCGCGTTCGTCTGCCAGCGCGGCCTCGGCTTTGCGAGCCTGCTCGACCTCATCGTTCCAAGGCAGCTCCACGCGCTGGCGGGCGGCGGCCTCGGGGCTCAGCACCTCGGCATCCAGATAGTTCAGAACTTCCTCGACGAGCATCTCGGTCTCGGGGCGCGGGATGAGCACGCCGGGGGCGCACGCGACGTCAATCATGCGAAACTGCGTGCTACCGGTGATGTACTGCAGCGGCTCGCCCTTCGCGCGTCGGACGACTGCCGCGTGCATGGTCTCGAGCTGCGCTGCGTCGAGCGTCTCGTCCATGCGCATATACAAGTCGATACGCGCCAGGCCCGTTGCCGCACACAGCAGCCACTCGGCAGAAAGACGGGGATGCTCCTCACCGCGCTCGGCCAGGTACTCCTTGGTCCACTCGAGACAACGCTTGATGGTCCAGATCTCGTTTGCCATGGGGTCCTCCCCTCTTAAGCGCCGAGCGGCGCGCGAATGTCGGAGCAGATTGTACGCGAGGGTGGCACGCAGCAAGGGACGATTGGAAGCGATTATCGAGAATCAGCCCAGAATTTTGCTTGGATTGCAATCGAAGCGTTCATTCGCCGACGTCTAAATCTGCATCCGTCAAGCTTTTGGTAAGGTTGCCCCAAAACTGACCAATATCTAACCAAGAACTTGCCAAATCACTTGACGCGCGACGCATCAAAAATCGCCCCGCGACTTCTTGAACGATTTTTCGAGCATTATTTTTAAAAATGATAAGTAAATTTAAGCAGGTAAACAACTTAATTGCTATTAAAGAAGATTGAATAAACTCACAAAGCAATGTGCCTGACCTAGTCATTGGGGACGTTCTTAAACGACTAGCTGTCAGGGACAGTCTTCGCAGCCAGCCACAAAGAACCGTCCCCATCTGTCGGCACAAAAGGGGCGTCCCCAACTGCCAAGTGCCGCAAGAATGTCCCTTTTGACTAGTCATTTAAGAACGTCCCCAATGACTACCCAAGAGAACGCCGCAGGTAGAAAGCGGACAGCGAGCGACGTCCAGGGCGAACAAGTTGGCATGAAAAAGGCAAGGCATAGACCTTCTGGTCATGCCTCGCCTTTTGAATGACAAATTGTCGCTCTGGGCGGCGCGCAGCGTCGACCGGTCCGCCGTTCGTTAGAACGGCGGAACCCATTAGCCTCGGTAGCGGAAATATGCTGCGCAGCTGCCCTCGGAGCTCACCATGCAGGGGCCGACGGGGTGTTCGGGCGTACATGCGTGGCCGAACAACGGGCAGTCGCTCGGCGTGATGGCACCGCGCAGCACGTCGCCGCAGCGGCACCCGCGTGGCTCGACCGTCGCCTCAATGGGCACGTCAAAGCGGGCGCTGGCATCAAAGCGCGCGAATTCGGGTCGGATGGAAAGACCCGAGTTGGCAATCGGTCCCAGCCCGCGCCACGTGGCGTCGCACGGCTCAAATACCCGCTCGACTAGCTGGCGCGCCACAGGGTTGCCGTCTGCATTGACGCCACGGCGGTAGGCGTTGTCGATCGCCGGCCTGTTCTCGACAACCATCTGGACCAGCATGCAGATGCCCTGCAGAATATCGACCGGCTCAAATCCCGTGACCACGCCGGGGGTCTCGAACTCATCGACCAAAAACCCAAAGGGTGCCAGGCCTGTGATGGTGGCGACGTGACCGGGCAGGATAAAGCCGTCGATGGTCGTCTCGGGGTCGTTGGAGATCGCGCGCAGGGCCGGCGGCGTGGTCTTGTGAGCGCAGTAGACCGAGAAGTTCTGGAGCCCGCGCGCGTCGGCCTCTAGGATAGCGGCGGCAATGGTGGGCGTTGTGGTCTCAAAGCCGACGCCCATAAAGATGACCGGGCGTTCGGGATTTTGCTCGGCAATATCGAGTGCGTCGAGCGGAGAGTAGACGATGCGGATGTCGCGCCCCGCCGCCTTTTGCGCGGCAAGCGAGGTGGACGATCCGGGCACGCGCATCATGTCGCCAAAGGTGGTGATGATGGCACCGTCCATGTTGGAAAGCGCGATTGCGTGATCGATGTCGCGGTTGGCGGTGACGCAAACGGGGCACCCCGGGCCGCTTAGCAGTTTGAGTCCCGTCGGCATAATGGAGCGAAAGCCATAGCGGCCAATGCTCACGGTGTGCGTGCCGCAGACTTCCATAAGGTTGATGCTGCGGTTGCCGACAAGCTCATGAATACGATCGATGAGCTCGCGAGCCAGCTTGGGGTCGCGAAATGCCGAAAAGTCGATACCGGAGCGAACCGGCTGCGCCGCCGCCACTAGTATGCCTCGGCCGGGTTGGTGGCGAGCTGGTCCTCTTCGGCCAGCTCGGTCATGGTGTTGACGAGCTCGAGTGTCTCTTGGGCTTCCTGCTCGTCGACAATCTGGATGCCAAAGCCGGCGTGCACGAGAATATAGTCGCCAACCTGCGCCGTCGGCACGAGGCGCAGCGAAACGGGGCGCTCGATGCCCATCATGTCGACGGTCGCCTTAAGGTCATCGTCGCGTTTGACCACTTTACCGGGAACGGCAAGGCACATAATGTTTCCCTTTTATACGTTTTGCGCTGGATAGGCGCCTCATTACCCATCAGTTGATGGTAACGCTCGCGGGAGTCACGAGCAAACGCGTTACACCTGTGAGACGGCGACGCGCAGGCTGGTAAAACAGCCTATCGCAACGCCGTCTGCGCGAGGCGAGCGCGAGCGATGGCGGACTGACCGTAGGCGATGCAGCCGTCGTTGACGGGCACAGCGTGGGGGACCAAGACGGCAAGACCGGCGTCTTTGAGTTCATGGGTAAGGAGCTTAAGCAAAAGCCGGTTCATGAACACACCGCCCGAGAGCGCGACAGTATCGAGACCCTCGCGATCACAAATCTCGTACGCGATGTGGGTCGTGGCGTGCGTAATGGCGATGTGGAACCCGAGGGCGAGCCTGTCGGCCGGCGCGCCTGCCTCGATTCCATTCAGAAGAGTTTCGATGAGCGGTTGGGGGTCCAAGATGGGGGAGTCGTCGGCAGGCGTGAATACGCCTGTATGATTGCCGTCGAGGCGAACGGTCTTACTGCCGAGCGCGCGCCAGGCGGCGGCTTCGAGCTCTATGGCGGGTTCGCCTTCGTAGGTTGCCTTGCCGCAAATGCCCAAAGCTGCAGCGGCGGCGTCAAAGAGACGCCCCATACTGCTCGTGCGCGGGCTGTTGATGTTCCGCTCGATCATCGTAGTCGTGATGTTGCGCGTTTGCTCGTCGAGGGTGCTCAATAGCCCCGCGGCACCCGGGTGCTCGAGCAGGCCGAGCTCGCTCAGCAGGGCAAAGGCATTGCGCCGGGCATCGCGCACGGATGCGGCGCCGCCGGGGAGCGCCCAGGTGCGCAAATGCGCGGCGCGTTCAAAATCGGCAAGGCCGGCAACAAGAAACTCGCCGCCCCAAATGGTCCCATCGGTGCCGGCGCCGGTGCCGTCAAAGGCGATGCCAAGGACGCGCGCGTCGGTTGTAAGCTGGCCCGCGGCGATAGCCTCGGCCATTACGCTCGCGATATGCGCATGATGGTGTTGGACTTCGATAAGCGGCATGCCCTGTTCTTGCGCCTGTTCGCGCGCCCACTGGCTCGACAGATAGCTGGGATGCATGTCGCATGCCAAGGCGGCGGGCGCCAGGTCAAAGAGGTTTTCCAGACGCAAGCGCGCGGCGCTCCAGGCATCGAAGGTCTCGCCGTTTTCGACATCGCCGATATGCTGCGACACAAAACAGGCCGCCTCGCCGTTCGCATCCTTGCGTGTGAATGCGATCGTTGCCTTTTGCTGTGGGCCGCAGGCGAGCACGCAGGACGGAGCGCCGTCGAGTGCCGGCAGCGGCAACGGCCGAGGCGCATATCCGCGAGCGCGGCGCACGGGCATAACGACCCCACCGACCACGCGTACCACGGAATCATCGTAGCGCGAGAGGATCGCGCGGTCGTTGCCGAGCAGCGCATCGGCAATGCCGGCGGCAACGAGGTGTTCCCAGGCGAGGCCGTCATCAGTTTCGATAGGTTCCTCGCTCAGGTTTCCGCTGGTCATGACGAGCGCGTGCATGCCGCGCGCTGCGGCCGCGGCGAGCAGTAAATGTTGAAGCGGGGTGTAGGGGAGCATAACGCCAAGCTCAGGCAAGTCGTGCGCGACGGATGGCGCGAGTGTAGGGGCGTCGGGGGAATCTCCCTCGCCAACAGTACGCCGGCGCAGCAGCACGATGGGGCGGATGCTGCCGGTCAGCAAGCCGCGCTCGGCATCATCGACATGGCACAGGCGTTCAGTATCGGCAAGGCTGCGCACCATAACGGCAAGTGGCTTGTTGCTGCGGCGCTTGCGACGGCGCAGCTCGACCACCGCCTGCTCATTGGCGGCGTTGCAGGCCAGATGGAATCCGCCCAGGCCCTTGATGGCGACAATACCGCCGCTGGCCAGCAGTTCGACACAGCGGTCAATAATGGCATCGCTGGTTTCGCGCGTGCTGCCGACGGCTGGCGTCGCCCCCGAGCCTTCGAGCTCCATGTCGCCCGCCGCCTCGCGCCAGGTAATATGTGGCCCGCAGTCAAAGCAGGCATCGGGCTGCGCATGAAAACGCCGGTCAAGCGGGTCGCCATACTCTGCAGCGCACTCGGGGCACATGGGAAAGCAATCCATCGACGTGGCCGCTCGGTCATAAGGCAGCGACCGGATGATGGTAAAGCGCGGCCCGCAGTTGGTGCAGTTGATAAAGGGGTAGTGATAGCGTCGGTCAGCGGGGTCGAACAGTTCGCGCAGGCAGTCGTCACAGGTGGCGATATCGGGGGAGATGAGCGTCGTGTGCATGGTCTGATCCTGCGACGCTACGATACGAAATACCTGCTCATCGTCGGCATCCCAAGTGTCGGGCTCTAGGTCTGCAACAGCGACATGTTTAACGCGGGCCGCGGCGGGCGCGTGCTCCGACAGCGCGGCGACAAAGCCGTCGAGTGCCTCGACCGAAGCATGCGCCTCGATGTGCACGCCATCGCCCGCGTTGAGCACCCAGCCGCAAATGCCATGCGCTATAGCCTCGTGATACACAAATGGCCGCATGCCAACGCCCTGCACAATGCCCGTCACATGAATATGCACATGCCGCATGTGGCTCCCCTTCATTGAAGTGTGTGCTGTTAGAGCCCCAAGCTCTGCTTGGTGGCGGCGCAGGTGAGCTCGCCGTGCTTAACGCCGCGCAGCCCCAGCAACCGGTCCGCCAGCTCGTAGACGCGTTTGCCGCGACCCTTGAGCGCAAGAATCTCCAGGCAGTTGTGGTGGTCCAGATGCACGTGCATGGTCGAGACAATCTCGTCGGTGTAGTCGTGCTGCACCTCGTCCAGGCGGCGCGTCAGATCGCCGGTGTGATGGTCGTAGATCATGGTGAGCGACCCGATAACATGCTCATCGGGCGTGCGCATCTGCTCCTTGGCGATCGAGGCGCGAATCAGGTCGCGCACGGCCTCGGAGCGGTTGGCCACATCGCCGCGGCGCGCGATCTGCTCGTCAAAGCGGCGCAGCAGGTCGTCGGGTGCGGTAACCGAAAAACGGACCAGCTCGGAGCCGGAGCCACTACAGCGGCAGCCCGCGTCACCGTCCGCCCCGTGCGGATGCTCGTGCTCGTACCCGCAGCAGTGCTCGTGTTCGGCCACCTTACACCAGCTTCACGGAGCCGACGGAGTTGTGGTCGGCCTCGATGGCCTCTTCGTAGCCCTCGAGTGCGTCGTGGGCCTCGTGCAGCGCAGCCATGGCGGCCTCGAGCTTGGCGCCGATGCGCTCCATGTCAAAATTCTCGGTCGCATGCAGCAGCTGATGGCTCCACTCGTGAGCGAGCTCAATGGTGTCGTCGACCTGCTTGACGCTCATGGCAAGCTGGCTCATGTTCATTCCGACGTCATGCATGGGAATCTCCTTTTGTGCGGGGCGATATGGTGGTTCAGATTCTACTACGCCCGCCTTGGTCGCCGCCGCATAAGAAAACGGGTGTGAGTCCGTCTGACTCGCACCCGTTCACTGGGGGCCGTTTGTGTCTACCATACTATCCGTGGTCGCATGCCTTGCGTTTGGCACTCCGGCGAGCGGTGCGAAACCGCTCATGGACGGCAGACAAGTAACAAGCGTATTACAGATGCTTCTCCAGCAGTGCCTGAAGTCTTGCCTTGGGTAAGGCGCCGACCGAGCGGTCGATCTCCTCGCCGTTCTTAAAGACGATCAGCGTGGGGATGCTCATGACGCCAAACTTCATGGCCAGGTCCTGGTTGTCGTCGACGTTGCACTTGGCCACGGCCAGCTTGCCGGCCAGTTCGTCGGCAACCTCGTCTACGATGGGCGAGAGCGAGCGGCAGGGGCCGCACCACGGGGCCCAAAAATCAACCAGTACGGGCAGGCTATCGTTGACGACAGCGTCGAAGTTCTCGGGGGTAATCTGCTTAATGTCAGCCATGGTGACCTCCATAATGCGACGCGGCTCGGCCGCGTAAAACTCAGTACGACCGTGCTTATACCCAGCGGCTCGCAAAGCAACCACTCGCGGGCGGCTCTTTTATATAATGGTGGGCACGCAAACGATTGGAGAGCGCATGCCCACGTCACAAAGCCAGAAAAAAGAAGCCATCGCTCAGGCGACCGAGCAGGAGCTCGCATCGCTCGCGGGTCGTGGCGTGCGTATCGCGGGCAACGCGTGCTCGCCGATTGTGCTGGTCAAAGGCGATTTGGATGAAGCCGAGTGCTCGGGCGGTGAGCTGGCTGCCGGCGCGGATGGCGCCGCGTTGCGCAAGGCGCTCGGCGCTATCGGATATGCCCCCGAGGATTTTTGCGTGCTGGCAAGCGTCTCCGGCGCGGGCGACGGAGCGGTCGCGGAGGGCGAGGCCCTGACGAGCGACCTGTTCCGCGAGGCGCTGGAGACCTTGGACCCCGAGGCGGTGCTGCTGCTGGACAACAGCGCGGCCGATGTCATGCGCGAGACCTATGCTGATATGCTTGTGGCAATTGATGACTTTGACACCGCCATGCTCAAGCCCGGCCTGGTCGCCCATGTGCAGGGGCGCCGCGTGCTGGCGCTCGACGGTTTTGAGGCGGCGCTCACCGACAAGGCCGCCAAGCAGCGCATGTGGGCCTACATTAAGCAGCTGACCCCGGCGGCTGCACCGCTGTAGCGAGGCTGGCGGCAGCCCCTACATCACGGCGCGCAGCTCAAACCGGTCGCCGTTAATGCGGAACTGGCAGTTGCCGTTCATACGCTCGACGGCAAGCTTAATGCTCTTGGTGCCAAAGCCGTGTCCAGCGTGCTGAGCCACGGGCATGCCGTCGACCATGTGCGGCGCACGGCCAAACGTGTTGGAAACCAGCAATAGAAGCTGACCGTCTTCGTAGCGAAGGTCCAGGTCGACAAACCGCTTGCCTTCGGGGGCGGCGCTCGCTGCGGCGATGGCATTGTCCAGGGCGTTCGATACCACACTGAACAGATCGACATCGCTCACGTGGACGGTTTCGGGCACGGCGGCGCGCAGGTCGGCGGTGATGCCGTGCGCGTTGATGTCCGCGGAAAGCGACGAGAGCGCAATGTTGACCGTTTCGTTGGCGCAGTAGCGGCGCACGGCGGTGCGGTCGTTGGCCTCGCAGAGCGCGTCGATGCGCTCGAGCGCCTCATCGGTGTGACCCTCTTCGATCAGGGCCGCTAGACCGCGCAGGTAGTGGCGCATGTCGTGACGGAGAACCGAGAGCTCGCGTCCGGACTGGCGCCAGGCTTCGAGCTCTTTGATGGCCGCGCTGTCGCGGGTCGCGAGCATCCAGCGCTCGCGCTCGGCGATTTCCTTTGCCTCGTATTCGCGAAGGTAGACGGCAAGAAACATGAGGTAGAAGGCGCAGAGGGCGAACGCCAAAAACTCAACGGTTACCACCGAGCCCGAGTGGAAGAGCGTGGTATAGACGTTGGTGGCGTAGTCGAAGATGTAGTAGACAAGCGGCAGGATGAGCAGAATCTCCAGCTCGGTGGGGCTTTTGATCGCCAGACGGGGGCCAATCTCGCTTGCCCAATGCAACAAGACGGCAAAGACGCCGAGCGTGGTAATGATGCGCGCCACGTAGTACGCGACCTGCGAATCGGTGGCGGCGAATGCGGCGATACCCACCCAGTTGCTAAACTGGCAGCTCAGGTAGGCACTGGTAACGCCCAGGATGGCGAGCAGCGGACTCAGGCGATAGCGTACGCACAAGTAGACGACAAGCGGCAGATGCACGACGAGTGGATAGGCCTGCCGGGCAAGCAGCTCACCACCGACGAGGTTGGCAATCGCAAAAGCGGTGCCGGTTACGGCGCCGACCCCCACCAGCTCGAGCGAATGGCGGCGGTTGATCTCGACACCGCACAGCGCCGCCGAGGCAAAGACGCCAAAGAGCAACGTCGTCGCATGGTGGATTGCCCAAAGTACCAGTTCTGCCGAGGAAAGCATCAGCGTCTCCCGCCCTCGAACCGTACCGCAAAGTAGGCGTCTTGGAATCCCTGCTTGCAGCTGCGCGCGAGCGGTATGCACGCGCCCGAGCGCATGACGATTTCCGTGCGGTTAAAGTGGTCGATGTTGCGCAGATTGACCTGGTAGCTGCGGTGGCACTTAAAGAAGGTCGCGTTTTGGGCCAGTCGGTCCTCGATGCTGCGGAACGGCTCGAGCGCCTCGATATCGCGGCCATCGCGCAGGTGGAAGACCACGTGCTTGTTGCGGGCCTCGGCATATTCGATATCGGATAGGCGCAGGGCATGGTAGCCAAAGGACGTCTTGATGACGAGTTCGTCGGTCGCTGCCGGACGCAGGCTCGACAGCTCGTCGAGCAGTTGCGCCACGCGCTCGTAGGTCACGGGTTTGAGCAGGTAGTTGAAGGCGCGGACCTCGTAGGACTCAAGCGCGAACTCGGGCGATGAGGTCAGAAACACCAAGTGCACGGCGGTATCGGATTGGCGCAGCTCGCGGGCGGTGTCCATGCCGTTGACGAGCGGCATGATCATGTCGAGCATGATAATGTCGGCGCGCGATGTGGCATGGCGTGCCAGCAGGTCCTCGCCGCGCGTAACGAGTGCAACATCGACCGCCGTACCCGTCTCGGCCGACCAGCGGTTGATCATGCGGTGCAGGTTATCTAGAAAGGCGACGTCGTCGTCGCAGGCGATGATTTTGAGCATATTGGCCCCCCTTAGTACCTCGATTTTGCCACATCGTGCACGCGCCACCCGCGGGGGTGCGTTCCGTTTGCGCCCCACGGTACGCAACTCGCGCCGAGCGGCAGGGTGTCAAAACATGCGGTTGCACAATACCAGGTGGATATATATGTCAATTTGAGCTGGCGGCTGGCGAAGAACCATGCCGGCCGCGCCAAGCGATATCGGACATCGCGAAAGCATAGGGGCAAGGTGAGCTGAACGATGAAGGAGAAGAAGATGGGGATGCGCGCTGCGTTGATGCGTCTGCTGGGTATCGCAACCGTGGCATGCGCGCTCGTGGCGACGCCGGCCGTGGCAAACGCCGAGACGCAGGTTATGCCCGACGGGGTGAGGGCGGAGGTGCTGTCGCTTAAGCAGGCCAACAACGAACCCGTCCAAATCACCGAGCCGGGCAGTTACGTACTTAAGACGGCTGAGGGTGAGGTCACGCCATCTTCGGGTTACACCATCGACGCGCCGGATGCGTCTCGGATTAATCCTGTGAGGATCTACATCGATGGTACGGTCTACGTGAACGAT
>ENA-ORIC01003497-ORIC01003497.1-human-gut-metagenome-genome-assembly--contig:-NODE-3497-length-10869-cov-3.285211_pt1 | contig 10869 bp, 9 predicted proteins | sample MGYA00243023_ERZ508732 | MGnify/ENA primary metagenome ERZ508732 (study PRJEB26277, sample SAMN04329767) | human gut metagenome | biome: human-associated habitat | host: Homo sapiens | place: USA...
GGCTGGGCCACCTACAACGGCGACCACATGAGCATGTACGGTGTGAACGCCGGGGTGCCCAAAACGCTGGTGCGCCATCTGGTGCATTACGAAGCCGACATTGCCGCCACTGATGCCCTGCGCACCGTGCTGCTGGACATTCTGGACACTCCGGTCTCCCCGGAGCTGCTGCCCGCCAAGGACGGCGAGATCGCGCAAAAGACCGAGAATCTGGTGGGCCCCTATGAGCTGCACGACTTTTACCTCTATCAGGTTCTGCGCTTCGGCTTTGGCCCGGCCAAGATCTTCCGGCTGGCAAAGGCCGCCTTTGCAGGCCGCCCCGAATACCCCGACAGCGTGCTGTACAAGTGGCTGCGCAACTTCTACTGGCGGTTCTTCGCCCAGCAGTTCAAGCGCAGCTGCCTGCCGGACGGCCCCAAGGTGGGCAGCGTGACCCTTTCGCCCCGCGGCGACTGGCGCATGCCCAGCGATGCCTGTGCCGCCCTCTGGCTCGCCGAACTGGAACAGCTTTCGATCAAGGACTGACACATGAAACACCAAAAACTGCTGACCAATCTTCTGTTTGCCGCCGTTGTTCTGGCCATTGCCGCCGTTCTGCTGCTGGTGCGCAGTGCACACAGCAGCGGTTCCAAGCTGCGGGCCGAACTGATCTACGGCGACAACAACACCACCATGAACCTTCCGCTGGACAAGAACGATACCTATGACGTAGACACCGGGTACTACACGGTGCACATCGAGGTCAAGGACGGTGCCGCCCGCTTTGTGGACTCCCCCTGCCCGGACCACATCTGTGAGAGCTTCGGCTGGCTGTCCAACGAAGACCAGACCGCCACCTGCCTGCCCGCCCGCGCGGTGCTGACCATCGTGCCGGCCGACTGAGCCTTGCGCTCAAAAGGAGATTTCCTATGAAGGATGATTCCAATCGTTCCCTGCGGCGTGTGAACCGCAAGAGCCGCAGTGCGGCAGACCGCACCGTGGAAGTGGACAGCTCCGCTTTTTTTGCGGAGGACCCGTCCCCCACGCCGCCGCCCCGGAAAAAGCCCGGTTCTTCTGCCCCGCGCCGCAGCGGTGCCCCGGCACAGGCTGCCGCCGCCCGGCCCTCCGCTTTCGGCAGGATCCTGCTGCCGGTGCAGGGCATTCTCAGTGCAGCCTCGCTGGTACAGCTGTGGCGCACCCAGATGCTGCCCGTGCTGTATCTGGTCATTCTGGCCGCCCTGCTGTTCCTGCTCTGGCTGCTGGTCAAGCGCTGTCAGGAGTACAATGTGCCCGGAAAGGTGTCCCGGGTGTTCTCGGTGTTCCTGTGCGCCTGCATGGCGCTGGGCTGTGTCTGGGCCCAGCAGGGTCTGACCGCGCTGGACAACATGACCAACGGTCTGCTCACCGGTGCCGAGGCCAACAAGATCACCAAGGAGCCTTTCGTCATCTACCTCAGCGGCGTGGACACCCGTGGTGAACTGACCGAAAAAGCCCGCAGCGACGTGAACATTCTGGCTGTGGTGAACCCCCAGACCAAGCAGGTGGCGCTGATCAACACGCCCCGCGACTACTATGTGGATCTGGCCGGTACCAACAGCAAGGACAAGCTGACCCACGCCGGTCTGTACGGCGTGGAAACCAGCATGGCCACCTTGGGCAACCTCTATGGCATCAACGTGGACCACTACATCCGCATTAATTTTGCGGGCTTCATCAATATCGTGGACGCCCTGGGCGGCGTGGACGTATATTCCGACCAGGCCTTCACCTCGGTGGGCAGCCCCGGCTACTACGACCCCACCACCTTTGCCGAAGGCTGGAACCATCTGGACGGTAAGTCCGCCCTGGCCTTTGCCCGGGAGCGCCACGCCTTTGCCTCCGGCGATATCCAGCGCGGCATCAACCAGATGAAGGTCATCGACGCCATGCTGAACAAGATCAAGTCCCCTGCCCTGCTCATGGGCTTTTCCAAGATCATGGACGCCGCTTCGGACTGCTTTGTCACCGATTTTTCGCAGGATCAGATCAGTGCGCTGGTGCGCATGCAGCTGAGCGATTTTGCCAACTGGGACATCCAGAGCTACACCGTTACCGGCTCGTCCGGCACCAGCACCCAGTGCTATTCTGCCAAGGGCCAGAAGCTCTACGTCATGAAGCCGGATGAAGCCTCCGTCAGCAAGGCCAAAGAGATGATCGCGACCGTGCTGGGCGGTGAGGGCACTGTGAGCGACACCACCCAGACCCCGGAAAAGACCGACATCTTTACCCCCACTACCGACCCGAACGCCGCTGCTTCCATTCCGGAAGAACCGGCGGAAAGCGTCATCGTGGAGGAGCCCGCCGAGAGCGTGCCGGAAGAGACCCCGGCCGAAACGCCTGCTGAGCAGCCTGCAGAACAGCCTGCCGACACCCAGCCCCAGGAGCCGGAGACTCCGGCCGACAGCGGCACCAGTGACGGCAGCACCGAAGCTCCGTCCATCTCTCTGCCTACGCAGGAAGAGGTGGAACAAGCTGCATCCTCGCTGTACAACGCAGCGTCCACCATTCTGGATGCCATCTACAATGCAGCGTCCCAGAACGACGCCGCCTGAGTTCCCACAACCGCAACGAGGCCCCGGAGGGCAGAACCTCCGGGGCCTCGTTTTTTCGTTGTCAGGATCTTATGCCTTGATCTCGTTCCACACGCTGTGGCCGTCCAGGCTGGAGGCATCCACGTCCAGATACTCACAGATGGTCTGGGCAATGGTGCCGAAGCAGAGCTTCGTGCCCAGGTCCACACCGGGCTTCACGCCCTTGCCGCAGACCAGGTACGGCACATACTCGCGGGTATGGTCGGTGGTCTTGGTGTAGGAGGGGTCGCAGCCGTGGTCGGCGGTGACCATCAGCAGGTCGCCCTCCCGCATGCCGGGGATGAAGTCGGCCAGGAAGCGGTCGAACTCAGCGGCGGCGGCAGCATAGCCTGCCACGTCGCGGCGGTGGCCGTACAGCATGTCAAAATCCACCAGGTTCACAAAGGCCAGACCCTCAAAGTCGCGGGTCTGCAGGGCCTTGGTGAAGGCAATGCCGTTGGTGTTGCCGGTGGTCTTGATTTTCTCGGTCACGCCCTCGCCATCAAAGATATCAAAGATCTTGCCCACGGCGATGACGTCCTTGCCGGCGTTCTTCAGCAGGTCCAGCATGGTGGCGCGGGGCGGCTTCAGGCTCAGGTCGTGGCGGTTGGTGGTGCGGTAGAAGGTATCGGCGGTGCGGCCCAGGAAGGGGCGGGCAATGACGCGGCCCACGCCATACTCGCCCTTGAGCATCTCGCGGGCGATCTCGCAGTAACGGTACAGCTCGTGCACCGGCACCAGCTCTTCGTTGGCGGCCACCTGGAACACGCTGTCGGCACTGGTGTAGACGATGAGGGCGTTTTCCTTCATGGCCTGCTCGCCGTAGTCCTTCAGCACCTGGGTGCCGGAATAGGGCTTATTGCAGAGCACCTTGTGGCCGGTTTTTTCCTCAAACTCGTGGATGAGCTCTGCGGGGAAGCCCTCCGGGAAGGTGGGCAGCGGCTTCGGGCTCACCACACCGGCGATCTCCCAGTGGCCGATGGTGGTGTCCTTGCCCATGCTCTGCTCCTGCAGGCGGGCAAAGGAACCGGTGGGAGCGGCGGTCTTTTCCCCGGCGGTCACACCGTCGATGTTGAACAGGCCCAGCTTTTGCAGGTTGGGGCAGTTGAAGTTGGGATGCTTTGCAATGGCTCCCAGCGTGTTGGTGCCCTCGTCGCCAAAAGCGGCGGCATCCGGCTCGGCGCCGATGCCAAAGCTGTCGAGCACGATCAGAAAGACACGTTTTTCCATCTTGGTTTTCTCCATTTCTTCCGGGTCAGCCCGGATAAGTGACACTTTTACCTGCCACCATTATAAGCAAAAACAGGCCCGTTTGCAAGGGCTGTCTTTCCATGCTGCACATCTGTCCTGACGGGCAGGATCTTAGCCATTTCTTTAACGATTTCTCTGTGCAAAATCCGCAAAATTACCGCGTCCCTGCGTCAAGCATCTGTTCAAACCTCCCGGTATGCAAAAAAGTTGTATTCATCCTGAAATTTCACTTGCTCTCTTGTCAGAAAGCGATTATAATAGTAGTTGGTAAAGTTTTGGATTTTCACTTTACCGTACATTCCAACCCACAGCACGGGGAGTTTTCCCTGTTGGTCGTGTGCGCAGGCCGTTCTGCATGACAGCAGACAGCCTGCTGCAAAATAAATGAGAGAGTGAGAACGTAGACGGAGGTATTTTGAATGAGAAAAACGAAAATTATCTGCACCCTGGGCCCTTCCACCGACAAGGACGGCGTCCTGCGTGAACTGATCGCCAACGGCATGAATGTTGCCCGCTTCAACTTTTCCCATGGCTCCCACGAGGAGCACAAGGGCCGTCTGGACCTGCTCAAGTCCCTGCGCGAGGAGCTGGGCAAGCCCGTGGCTGCTCTGCTGGACACCAAAGGCCCTGAGATCCGCCTGAAGGACTTCAAGAACGGCACCGAGATGCTGGAAGCCGGCCAGACCTTCACCCTGACCACCCGCGATGTGGAGGGCACCAAGGAGATCTGCTCCATCACCTACAAGGATCTGCCTCAGGACGTGGCCCCCGGCGGCACCATCATGCTGGATGACGGCCTGATCAAACTGCAGATCCAGACCGTGAACGATACCGACATCGTCTGCACTGTGCTGAACAACGGCAAGATCAAGAACAAGAAGGGCGTCAACGTGCCCGGTGTGCATCTGTCCATGCCGTATATGAGCCAGCGCGATAAGGACGATATCATCTTCGGCATCGAGCAGGGCTTTGATTTCATCGCTGCTTCCTTTGTGCGCACTGCACAGGACGTGTACGAGATCCGCAACCTGCTGAACGAGTACGACTCCAACATCCGCATCATCGCTAAGATCGAGAACCGTGAGGGTGTGAACAACATCGACAGCATCTTGGCTGCCGCCGACGCCGTCATGGTGGCCCGCGGCGACCTGGGCGTCGAGATCGACTTTACCGAGCTGCCCGGCATCCAGAAGACCATCATCGACCGCTCCTTCTCCTTCGGCAAGCCCATCGTCACCGCTACCCAGATGCTGGACAGCATGATGGTGAACCCCCGCCCCACCCGTGCTGAGATCTCGGACGTGGCAAACGCCATCTACGACGGCACCTCTGCTATTATGCTGTCCGGTGAGACCGCTGCCGGTGCTTACCCCGTGGAGGCACTGAAGACCATGTCCGCCATCGCCGAGCGCACCGAGCAGGAGGGTCACTACCTGCGCGGCCGTCTGATGGAGCCCAACACCGGCAAGATCAGCGTTTCCGACGCTACCGCTCACGCCGCCTGCCTGACCGCCAAGGACGTGAACGCCGCTGCCATCGTCACCGTGTCCGAGTCCGGCACCACTGCCCGCCTGCTGAGCAAGTACCGCCCGCAGCAGCCCATCATCGCCTGCGTCATGAAGGAGCAGGTGCAGCGTCAGCTGTCCCTGAGCTGGGGCATCACCTCCCTGATGATGCCTCTGGCGCACAGCACCGACGAGCTGATCGAAATGTCCACCGCTCTGGCCAAGGAAAACGGCTTCCTGCACGACGGTGAGCTGGCCGTGGTGACCGCCGGCGTGCCCGTGGGCATTTCCGGCACCACCAACATGATCAAGATCCACATGGTGGGCAACTGCCTGGCCACCGGTGTAGGCGTGGGCCGCGGCAAGACCGATCTGGTCTCCGCCAGCGGCAAGGCCTGCGTCTGCCGCACTCTGGAGGAGGTCAAGGCAAAGTTCCGCCCCGGCATGGTGCTGGTCGTTCCCTCCACCACCAACGAGATGCTGGGCTATGTCCGCGATGCCGCCGCTCTGGTGGTGGAGGAGCCCGGCCTGAACAGCCACGCTGCCATCGTGGGCAACTCCCTGCTCAAACCCACCATCGTGGGTGCTGCAGGTGCCTGCAGCCACATCCGCGACGGCCTGGATATCGCTGTGGATTGTGCCCACGGCAGTGTCCAGCGCCTGCAGGCCTGATCCTGAAGGAGAACATCATGGAACGCATTGCAAGCTTCTGTGTCGATCACACCAAACTGGACCGGGGCATGTACCTGAGCCGCCAGGACGGTAATGTGCTGACCTGGGACATCCGGATGAAGAAGCCCAATCAGGGCGATTACCTGACCACCGGTGCCGCCCACACGCTGGAGCACCTGTTTGCCACCTACGCGCGCAACAGTGCCGTGAAGGACGGGGTGATTTATGTTGGCCCCATGGGCTGCCGCACCGGTTTTTACCTGCTGACCCGGGGTCTGACGCCGGCGCAGGCATTGCAGCTGACGGTGGACGCCTACCGCTTTATGGCCGATTTTGAGGGCGCTGTGCCCGGTGCCAGCGAGGTGGAGTGCGGCAACTACCGCGATATGGATCTGCCCGCTGCCAAGGCCGAGGCCGCTGCTATGCTGCCCGTGCTGGAAGCATTGACCGCAGAGGATCTGCACTACTGATCTGTCAATATAAAGAGAGCGCCGCACAAAATACCGTGCAGCGCTCTTTTTGTTACAAAATGATGCAAAAGTATTATTTATAATTTTAGGGCAGGGGAACGTCCGCAGACGTTCCCCTGCCCTATTTTCACAAAAAGAAATTTCAAATCAGCCCCAAGGCTGCAAACTCCTTAGCAATGCCGTCCTCATACACCGAGGGAGCAATGCGGTCGCAGCGCTGCTTCAGGCTTGCAGAGCCATTGGCCATACAGACGCTGATGCCGACCACATCGGTCATTTGCAAATCGTTGTCGCTGTCGCCAAAGCCGATGCTGTCCTGCAGGGGCACGCCGAGATAGTCACATACGGCCTTGATGCCGCGTCCTTTGTCAAATTTACGGTTGATAAGCTCGCCGTTCACATAGCCGCCGTCCAAACCGTCCAGCTTGCTCTCGCAGAACACAAAGCGATCCTCGTACAGGCGCTTGGCCTCGTCCAAGTCCTTGCTGTGCTCCGCAATATACACGATCTTATACAGCGGTTCGCCCTTGTAATCAGCCAGCGGATTCATGGTCATGCCGTCCTCCATAGCCTTGCGCCAGCGGGCGGCCTCGCTGTTCAGTGGGCCTGCATCCCGGTGGGTGAAGCTCCAGCGCTCGATCATCTTCAGGCTGCCGTAGGTGGCATCCCGCGCTTCCAGCGTGCACTCTACGCCGTGGCGCTCCATGGCACTGCGCACACCCTCTGCCAGCTGTAGCTCCATGGGCAGATCTACCAGCACCTTGTCCCCGCAGAACACATAACCGCCGGCACTGCATACCGCGCCATCAAAGCCATAGTCCAGCAGTGGCTGGGTCATGCGCAGGTTGCGTCCGGTGCACAGAAACAGCTTATGGCCGTTGGCGTGTGCCTTGCGCAGCGCTTCCACCGTGCTTTGGGGGATCAGCATCTCGCCCGGGGGCAGCAGAGTGCCATCGATATCTAAAAAGATCAGTTTTTGTTTCATTTGTTCCTCTTTTTTTACAGCGAGCCGCGCTCTACCAGCGTATAGCCCAGCGTGGTCTGGCGCACAGGCGCAGCGTCCGGCCCGGTATGCTCCAAGCTTTGCAGCAGCATCCGGGCGGCCTCCTGCCCTACCTGCTTTTGGTAGAAGCGGATGGTGGTCAAGCCGGGCTGCACTACCTTGCTCGCCCAGTTATCTCCGATGCCTGCAAGGCCGACATCCTCCCCTACCCTGCGCCCGGCAGCGCGCAGCATCTGCAAAGCGCCAAAGGCCACGGTGTCGGTCACGCAGATCACACCGTCCAGCTGCGGGCAGCGCGCCAACAGCTCCTCCATGCAGCGTTGTCCTTCTTCCATGGAAAAGGCAGCACAGCAGACGCGGGGCAGACCGTCCGCGTTTAGTCCCACCTCTCGCAGCGCATCCTGCACACCCTGACGGCGGGCAATGCCGGTGGCGGCGTCCTGCTCGCTGCCACCGATGTACACGATATTTCTGCGGCCATGCTCCAGCATCTTCCGGGTCAGGTCGCGGGCGGCAGAGCGGTCGTCGTTATAAACGCAGGGCAGGTCTGCAAAGCGCTGCCCTGTTACTACCACGGGCACACGGCAGTCCTTCAGCGCCTTGCACAGCTGCGGGCTAGAATCATAGCCCAACAGAATGATCCCGGCCACGTGGTTGCGCTGCAATGCTGTAAGATATTCCAGCTCCATCTGCTCGTCCAGCTCGGTGTCAGCCAGCAGCATCAGGTAGCGGCTTGCGCCCAGCTCGGTTGCAATGCCGCTGGTGATCTGCCCCACCGACTGGGAGCTGATGCTGGGCACAATGACCCCCACCTGACGCACCTTGCCGGTGCGCAGGGTCTGGGCGGCAGTGTCCGGGCTATAACCGGTCTGCTCCACTACGGCTTGTATCACGGCACGCTTCTGCTCGCTGAGAGGGCCGCCGTTCAAATAGCGGCTGACCGCAGCACTGGAAACGCCTGCCAGCTTTGCAATATCACTGATGGTCATGGGTTTTTCTCCGTTTCCTCTCCTGCGGTAATGTGTAAACGTTTTCATGCTTATTATAAATCCGTTTCATATTTCCCGCAAGAGGTGCAATGACCGTTTTTCTGCGTGGCTATCCGCTACTTTTTTGGTTGTTTTGTACAACACAGCCGTTTTCGCTTTCCAATTTACCTCCAGATTTGCAAAAAACGTTGCGTTTACAGCAAACCCATGCTGATGGCGCGTGCGATAAGCCCCAGCACCAGCACCGCCAGAATAATGCCCAGCGCTGCCTTGCTCTCGCCGCCGGTCTGCTGCTTTTTGCTGCGGGAGGCTATGCCACGGCTCTGCTTTGTACCGGTGCTGCGGCTGCGGGCGGCAGTGTTTTTAGTGCTGCGGGTCTGCTGTGCGCTGCGGGGCTTGCTGCGGGCAGCAGCTTTCCCCTGCTGTGTGTTCTGCGGGCTGCTCTGGCGCGCTTTAAGAGGTTTGCCCTCGCTGCACCGGTTCAGGTAGTCTTCTGCCTCGCGGTAATACTGTGCCAGTTCGTTCTCCTTAAAGGCGGTACCGGCGTAGCCCTCTTCCAGCGCCTCGATGGCTTCGTTGAACAGCAGCGCCGCCTGTGCGCCGTCTGCTGCAACTGCCGCGTGGGCAGCTTCGTTGCGGGCGGTGCGGATGGCGTTGCAGGCATGGCGGGCGGCAGAGGGGTGCGCCGTGTTGCCCAGCAAGTCCAGCGGGCGGGCGGCATCAGTCTCCGGGTCCAGCAGCACCCGCATACACAGGGTGGTATCCAGCTGCTGCCAGCTGTTTCGGCCCGCCAGATCGGGCAGACGGTCATAATATTCGGGGCTCTCCTGCTGGCGGGTACGGATGTGATCCAGCAGGGCTCCCAGGCTGTGCTCCCCGGGTTTGTTCTCCCAGTGCCAGCGCAGCAGCTTGCGGCTGATCTCATCGCAAGTAGTTTTGATCTCAAAAGCGGTTTGCAGTGCTTCGTCAGGCATAACGTTTCTCCTTCGTACAACCAAAAAACGGAGGAAGCGCAGCCTCCTCCGTCATTCATTTACATCATAAACTGATAATAGACGAAGCCCCACAACGCAATGCCTGCGCAGACGATGGCGGTGATGGGCGGGACCCAGCGGACGAGGGTCTCGGCAATGCCGTCACGGCTCTCTTCCACATCGTCCTCCTCATCGTACTGCTCCACCTCGGGTTCCGGCTGGCGGGCCGGGGCGGCACGGCGGGCAGCAGCAGGCATCACTCGGGTGCCCTCGTCATCCACAGCCGCTGCACCGCTGCCGGGGAACGCCGCGCGGGTGGCGGCATCCAGCACCCGGGTAGGCTCTGCTTCCGGAGCAGGGGTGTGTTCCACCGGCGGTGCAAAGCTGGTCGGAGCGCCGACAGGCTCTGCCGGGCGGGCTGTCGGGATGACCCGGGTGGGTTCTGCCTGCACCGGCGCGCTGGCCACGATGCGGGTCGGCTCTTCCTGCGGAGCGGCGCTCACCACGCGGGTGGCCGCCGCCGCCGGGGCCTGCTCTGCAGGGGCGGCCTTCTGGCCGGGCTGCAGCAGGGTGTTCAGGGCGTTCTGCAGCAGGATGCGGTCACAGCCGCACTCGGTGCAGTAGACCGTGTCCTCTTCCTTCGGGTGGAAGGAACCGCAGGCACAGTACCAGCCGTTCTCGAACACCTGCGGCATATACTTGAGGCCGGTGCGGTTCATCCGGCTTTCCAGTGCCTTTTCCAGCTCCGGTGTGATCTCTGCCCCATCCATAGCTGGTGGATACAAGGTATCCTTTTCTTTGCGGAGCAGAGAGTCTTCCGGAATCGCTCCTGTGATCATCTCATAAAGCACCGCACAGAGACTGTAAACATCCGTCCATGCTTTCTGTTTCCCATGTGCCTGATATTGTTCCGGTGGAGCATACCCGCTTTTAAAGAGAACCGTCTTTGCAAATTCATTTCCACCGACAAAAGCGATTTTATCGGTACGGCCCACGGAGAAATAGACCTTGTCCAGCAGCTTTACCCCGTCTACGGTGACGGAGATATCCTTCACGGTGAGCACATCCTTGCCCAGCTCCCGCTCGCTCTGGAAGCCCACAAAGGGATAGCGCCGGGTGGAGGAGGGCATCTCTTCCACGCTCAGCTTGTCTAAGAGCTTCCGACGGGCGGTAGCCTGCTTGGCCTTGGCCTTGTTGGCGGAGAAGCGCTGAATAAACAGCTGCAATTCCTCGATTTTCTCCTGGTTCTTCTTGTTCTTGTTCCGGATCATGGCCTGGACCATCTGGGAGGACTCATACCAGAAGTCGTAGTTGCCGACGTACATCTTGATCTTGCCGTAGTCGATGTCCACGGTGTGGGTGCACACGGTATTCAGGAAATGCCGGTCGTGGCTGACGGCGATGACCATGCCGGGGA
>ENA-ORIC01003498-ORIC01003498.1-human-gut-metagenome-genome-assembly--contig:-NODE-3498-length-10867-cov-3.637442_pt1 | contig 10867 bp, 8 predicted proteins | sample MGYA00243023_ERZ508732 | MGnify/ENA primary metagenome ERZ508732 (study PRJEB26277, sample SAMN04329767) | human gut metagenome | biome: human-associated habitat | host: Homo sapiens | place: USA...
GTGCCGTACAGGCGCAGAAGTGCAAGAAACGCGCCCGCCATGGCAAGCTGCAGCGCATATTTCTGCGGTGCGGTCAGCCCCTCGTTCTGCTTCTTTCTGAACTTGGTCAGATCGTCGATCACGCCGATGGCGCCGTTGCCGACGGCAAGCAGCAGGGTGAGCAGCACCGGGGCAGTCGGCACGTTTATGCCGAGCGTCGGCGCAAGGGCGAGGGCAGCAGCGGTCACGACCGTCACCGGCACTGCAAACGCGATGCCGCCCATCGTCGGCGTTCCCTCTTTGGATTTATGCCAGCGCGGACCGATGTCGAGGATCTTCTGCCCCATTTTCATGCTGCGCAGCTTCGGAATCAGAAGCCGCAGCGCCGCGACCGTGAGTACAAACACGAGTACGGTGCAGACTGCGTAAAGGTATGCCATGATTTCAACCGTCACTTTCGTTTATTTTTCAAGGTGCTCCCGCAGATAGCGGATGATCTCCGCCGCGGCATTCTGCCTGCCGATCCGCACGAGCAGCACATCGCCCGCACGCAGCTCTTTTGCAACCGCTTCGGCGGTTTTGAGCGGCGAAAAGACCTCAAGGTTTCCGCAGACGTCGCCCGCGGGCATGCCCGCGCGGCGCGCACCGACGCCGATCTGCTCGGCGGCAACGCCGAAGGTGAACAGCTTATCGATCTTCTTTTCCACAATATATGCGCCCATCTCTTCATGCGTTTCGCGCATTTCCTGCCCGAAGTTGCGCAGATCGCCGACCACCGCGACCATGCGTGCCCCCTCATGCAGCGCGGCAATATCGCACAGGGTATCAATCCCGCGTTTGACGCTCTCGGGCGTTGCGGAGGAGGTGTCCTCGATGAAGGTCACGCCGCCGACCGTGTAAATGCCGACGCCGAGCGCCGAGGAGTGGAAGTTCTTCAGTCCTGAGCGGATCTTCTCCGCGGGAATGCCGTATTTGAGCCCGACCAGCGCCGCAAACAATGCGCTGTACACATTCTCCATCCCGACGGTGTGGATCTCCGCATCCGGGATCCGCACGCCGTCGCCCGCAATGTCAAAGCGGATGCGATCCGGCAGTTCTTCAATATTGACCGCGCAAAGCGCGCCGTCCGCACCCTGTACGGAGACGTACTGCCGATCTGCGCCGCTCTCGCAGATCAATGAAAGCGCATCGTCTTCTGCGCTGAGCGCCAGCTCGCCGCCGATTTTCAGTCCGGAAAGAACATCAACGTTGGCGCGGGCGTCCACCTCGCTTTTCAGCGCGGTGATGATGCCGACATCGCAGTCGATGAGGTTTGCCAGCCGCGCGATGTCGCGCTTATCCCGGAGTTTCAGTTCGGTGAGAAAGAAATCGGCATCGGCGGGGATGTCAAACAGCATCTGCGCATCGTTCATTGCGCCGCCCTTGACGTCGGTCGCCTTGTGCACTTTATACATTTCCTCCAGCACCGAATAAACAAACTCACCGGTCTTGGTCTTCCCTTTTGCGCCGGTCAGCGCGATGGTTCTGTGTCTGCCGCGCGCCGTGTACGCCTTTGCAAGACGCGCGAGCGCCGTGTCGATCGCGTCGCAGACCAGCACAGCCGTGTCCGGAATGCGCTCCAGTGAAGCGGGCGCCTTGGTGCAAAGAACGGTCAGAGCGCCGTTCTTTGCCGCAGCCATCATTTCAGCCAGCGAGTTGTCCTCGCTGACGAGGAACATCGTTCCGCGCGCAATCTCGCCGATCTCGTCTGTAAAATTGCAGATTTCCCGCATCGGCGCATCCGCCGACAGCGTGAGCAGCTCCGCGTGCATCAGCGCCGCGGCATCCGCAACCGTAATCGCGCCGAGTTTCAGATCTATCTTCATCCTCGCGCCTCCTTTTCATTAACTTCTGTATCTTTCAGCCGCCTCCTGTACGATCTCGGTCTCCGAGAAGGGATGCAGCCCATCCTTGTCAATTTCGTATTGTTCATGTCCTTTGCCTACAAGCAGGATAATGTCGCCCGCAAGGGCGTTTGCAACGGCATATTCGATCGCCTCGCGGCGATTTTCGATCACCTTGTAATTGTCTGCCGCACCGACACCGCCGAGAATATCCCGGATGATCGTCTGCGGATCTTCGCCGCGCGGATTGTCTGATGTAATGATAACATAATCGCTGTTTGCCGTCGCGATCCGCCCCATCTCGGGGCGTTTGGAGCGATCGCGGTCGCCGCCGCAGCCGAACAGGGTCACGATCCGTTGTCCTGTGCCGCGGAAGGCTCGGACACACCGCAGCAGGTTTTCCAAGGCAAACGGTGTGTGCGCATAGTCGATAAACGCGGTAAACGCACCGCCCGCAAATCCGAGGTTGACCTTTTCCAGCCTGCCCGCTATGCCGCGAAGGGCGTAAAGCGCATTCTGGATGCAGACGAGATTCACGCCGCACTCCCGCGCAGCCGCAGCTGCAGCAAGCGTATTGTACAGTGTAAAAGTTCCGGGAATCTGCGTTTTGATGCGGAAACGCGCATTTTTTGTGTGCAGGATGTAGGTGCTGCCGCGCACACCGCGGCTCTCGATCTCCTCTGCAAGATAGTCGCAGGGCGGCGTCAGTCCATAGCTGACCGCGCGGCACCGTGCATTTTGCAGAAGCGTTCTGCCTGCCGCGTCATCCGCATTAAACAGCCCCACACGGCAGCGGTCAAACAGCTTTGCCTTGGCGGCAAGGTAGTTTTCCATCGTGCCGTGGAAATCGAGGTGTTCGCGCGACAGGTTTGTGAAGATGCCGACCGCAAATTTGATCGGCGCGAGCTTGTCGAGGGCAAGCGCATGAGAGGACGCCTCCATCACCGTGACCTCCACGCCGCGGTCCGCAAGGTCGGCAAGCGTGCGGTAGAGAACCTCGGGGTCGGGCGTCGTCATGGTTTCGTATTCGTCCGCCTCCGCGCCGTCGAGCGGCGGTGTATAGGCGGCGTCTCCGATGCTCCCTTTCGCGGTGCCGAGCAGTGCCGTCTTGTAGCCGCTGTGGCTGAAGATTGTTTTCAGCATGTAAGCCGTCGAGGTCTTGCCGTTTGTACCGGTCACACCGATCAGCTTCATGCGCCGCTCGGGATTGCCGTAAAAGTTCGCTGCGGCAAATGCCAGCGCACGGCGGGCATTGGGCAGGACGACCTGCGTGAGCGGCAGCCCTTCGATCCGACGCTCGCATATGCAGACGGCGGCGCCGTGCTTCATCGCATCCGCCGCAAAACTATGACCGTCTACGCGCCTGCCCGAGAGCGCGAAGAACGCATACGACGGTCTTACACGCCTGGAATCGTGGGTGATCCCCTTGATTTCAAGCGACGCCGCCGAGGCGTCCAGTGACGCGCCCGTGCCCTTCAGAATTTCGCCGAGTACCATAAATACCTCCGATCAAATATGCTTTGCATTCCGGTTTTATGGTATTCCGCTTTTTTGGATTTCAATCTGTCATATCGGTGTGCAGCACCTCAATGGTGATGACAGTCCCGTAGGGCACATTCGTGCCGCCTGCATAGGATTGTGAGGTCACCGTCGCGCCGCCGCCCGACTGATAGTTTTGCGAGCCCTTGATTTCAATATTCAGTCCCGCGGCAATGAGCTTCTCATTCGCCTGTGCCGCCGTCAGTCCGAGCACATTCGGCACCTTGACCGTTTTGGCATTCGGATCCGCATCATTTGTATACAGAATGATCTTGCCGTGCTCCTTTTCAATCTTGCTGCCGCGGGCGGGAACCTGCCCCGTCACGGTATCGCCGTTACCGACGATCTCGGCAGTCACGCCGAGCTCCTTGACCTTTGCCTTCGCATCCTCGACGCTGCCGCCGATATAACGACCGACATTGACCTGCATTTTGGCAAGCTCCTCTTCGGAATATTCGGGTTCAATGCCCATGTACGGCAGCACATTGGAGAGAAACGCCGACACATAGGGCGCCGCGACGATACTGCCGTACACGCTGCCGCCGGTCGGTTCATCGACCATGATAAGCACCGCGATCTGCGGGTCGTCCGCAGGCGCGTATGCCACGCAGGAGCCGATGCGCAGCTCTTTTTCCGGCTCGTCGAATTTCTCGGACGTACCGGTCTTCGCCGCGACCTTATAGCCTTTGACATAGGCGTTTTTCGCACCGCCGTCGCCCGAAACGCCCGCCTCGAGAATCTGCGTGAGCGTGCGTGCAGTCTCGGTGCTGACGACCTGTCGCTTGACCGCCGTGCCGTATTCCTTAATCGTTACGCCGTCGTCGTCCACAAAGCGGTCGAGCAGATGCGGCGTGACCAGGTAGCCGCCGTTTGCTACGGCGCAGATTGCCGTGAGCTGTGAAATAGGGCTGACCTTAAAGCGCTGTCCGAAGGACGCGGTTGCAAGCTCGGTCGTCCCGAGTGAGCCCTTGGCGTGGAAAATGGTCCGCGCCTCGCCGGGCAGGTCAATGCCGGTCTTATCAAGGTAACCGAAGGCTTCAAAATAGGAATAGAACTTCTCACTGCCGACCCGTGCCGCGATGGTCATCAGGATCGGGTTGCAGGACTGCTGCAAGCCGCGCGCAAAGGTCACGGTGCCGTGCCCCGTGCGCTTGTGGCAGTGGATCTTGAACCCGCCGACCTCCAGCACGCCGGTACAGGTGAAGGTCTCGGTCGGACTGACGACCTTTTCCTCCAGCGCCATCGACGAAGTGATGATCTTGAACGTCGATCCGGGCTCATACAGCTCGGTGATTGCCTTGTTGCTCCACATCACCTGCCGCAACTCGGCAAGGAATTTGTTGTATTCTTCGCTGTCCTTCTCCATGCCGCAGTCGTCCAGTGCCATCTGCGACAGCTCGTCGAGCACATAAGGTGCATTCAGATCAAAATCCGGCTTGACCGAAATGGCTAAAATTTTTCCGGTCTTCGGATCCATCGCAATGCCGCAGGCGCGGTTCTGTGCAACCGAGTTGTGCAGTGCCGCCTCAACCTGCACATCCAGCTCGTGCTGGATCTGCGGGTCTATGGTGGTCACCATATGGTAGCCGTTGATCGGCTCGACGTAGCTTTCATAATTGTACGCCATCTCGTTGCCGCGTGCGTCCTGCGCAATGATATATCTGCCCGCGATGCCAGTCAGCTCTTCGTTGTAGTAGTATTCCAGACCGTAGAGCCCCTGCCCGTCCGCACCGGTAAAACCGACGGTCTGCGCCGCCATATTGCCGGAGGGATAATAGCGCTTGTTGGTCGCCTCGAGGTGCACCTGGTTTTTGAGTCCGTTGTCCTCGATGAAGGCGAGCACGCGGTCGGCGGTCTCTTTGTCCACGTTTTTCTTGATGGTCTCATCGCGTCTGCCGGACATGCCTGCCTTTTTCAGAACAAAGTCATACTCCACGCCGAGGATCTCGGAAAGCCCGGACGCGATCAGCTCATCCTGTCGGTCGCTCGCTGCTGCCTCCTTGGCAGTGTCACCGTAGCGCACGCGATGAATGGCGCGCTCGATCGCCGATGAGTAAACCGCACTCTGTATATCGACCGGAGAAATGAAAACGCGCCACGTCGTCTGATTGGTGGCGATAATGTTCATATTCCGATCATAAATTGTGCCGCGCTTGGCGGCAACGGTGTTTTCTACAGTGATCTGATTCAGAACCTCTTCCTGATACTTGTCATATTCAAAGACCTGCATCTTGAAGACGACGCCCGCAAGCAAAAAAGAAGCAAGCGCAAAAAAGCCGAGCAGCCAAAAACTGCGGCGTGCAGTCACACTGTTCATCATTTTTTGCGCCATGTCTTCTATTCTCCTTTAACAAGCGGGCATCTTCTCTAAATCATATTCGGCATCAGTCGAGATATGCAAGGAGATCCGTGATCTTTTCGCCGAACGCATTCAGCAGATTCATGCCGAAGCCCGTGTTCTTGTCTTCCTCCGCGTAAGTTTTGATGCCGTCCTCGCCCGAAAGCGTCAGATACCGCTGCTCCGCTGCGGAAACCTTGATCATGCCGAGATCATTCTTTGCCATATCTTCAATTACGGTGAGATCGTTCTTCTCCTTCAGCTCAAGCTCAAGCGCCTGATTTTCTTTCTGCAGCAGTTCGAGTCCTGCGTTCAGCTCGGAATAGCGGCGCGACTCTTCATTGATCTGCGAACCGCCGTATACGATTGCCGTCAGAATCAGTGCGCAAGCCATAACCGACGCAAGCCTCGCAAAAGAAATGCGCGTGGGTTTGCGCTTTACAAGCTCAAAGTTCTCCAGCGCGATCACTTCGTGATGCGGCGCGGGCATCCCCGTGCGGTTTGTATTCGAGGGCTTCACCTCGCGGACAGGCGGTTTTTTCGCCGCCGGTTTTTCGGAGCGTGCCGCAGGCAATCTCACCTGCATGGCGCTCTGCCGCATCGCGTCGGTCACACGGCGCGCGTCGGCATCGGTGCTGCGGCAATACGGATTATAGCCGCTGCGAATCGCCTTGGCAATCAGCACATCCTTCACGCGGACATTCCCGCCCGCCATCGAAGTCGTTCTTGCAAACTGTACGCTCATGTTTTCCGTCCCCCGTTATATTTTCTCCGCCACACGCAGCTTTGCACTGCGGGAACGCGGATTCACTTCCAGTTCATCTTCGCCCGCCGTCACGGGCTTCTTTGTGATGACACGCACCACCGGCTTTTTGCCGCAGACGCACACGGGAAATTCCCGCGGGCAGGTGCAGCCGCTTGACAATGCGGCAAACTTCTGCTTGACCAGCCTGTCCTCCAGCGAGTGAAAGGTGATCACAGCGATCCGCCCCTCCGGATTCAGTGCATGTACCGCCGCATCCAGCGCAGGCGGAATCGAGGAAAGCTCGGAGTTGACCTCGATGCGGATCGCCTGAAAGGTGCGCTTTGCCGGATGATGCCCGCCCTCGCGCGCCGCTTTCGGCATGGAGCCTTTGACCAGCTCGGCAAGCTCCAACGTCGTTTCGATCGGGTGCTCGCTTCTTTTTTTGACAATGTTCGCCGCGATATTGCGCGCAAACTTCTCCTCGCCGAAATCATAGAGGATCCGGCGAAGCTCTTCTTCGGAATAGGTGTTGACCACGTCGTAAGCGCGGAGCGGCTGTTCCCTGTCCATACGCATATCAAGCGGCGCATCCTGCATATAGGAGAATCCGCGTTCGGCGGTGTCCAGCTGATAGGAGGAAACGCCGAGATCGGCAAGCACGCCGTCCACCCCGGGTACCCCCAGGTCTGCAAGTACGCTTTGCAGCATGGCGTAATTACTGTGTACAAAGGTCACGCGGTCGGCAAAGTCGGCGAGGCGCCTGCCCGCCGCGCGGAGCGCGTCCTCATCGCGGTCGATGGCAATCAGTCTGCCGCCGTCCGTCAGGCGTTTGACGATTTCAAGCGAATGCCCGCCACCACCTGTGGTGCAGTCCACGTAAATGCCGTTCGGTTTGATCCGCAGCGCCTCGATGCACTCGCGGAGGAGGACCGAAACATGCGAAAATCTGATCTCTTCCATCTTCGCTCCTCAGAAGCCGAGTGCGCTGAAGGTTGCTTCAAGCGCATCGTCGCTCAGTTCGTCCTCAAGCTTGTCCCAGTTGTCCTCGGACCAGATCTCGGCATGGTTGCCGACGCCGACGATCACGGCATTCTTTTTCAGTTCGGCAAGTTCGCACAGCTTGGCGGGGATAATGACTCTGCCCTGCGCGTCCGGCGTAGCATAAGTCGTCTTGGAGAACACCTTGCGCGCGATGCGCTTGGTATCCGCGGGCACGCCGTTGAGCAGTGCGTCGGTATACTGCATCCAGCCCTCCTCCGAGAACAGGAGCAGACATTTTTCATTGGTGCGGGAGATCGCGAAATTCTCGCCGAGCAGTTCTCTGAATTTTGCGGGGATAAACAGGCGGTTCTTGGCATCCAGGGTATGACGATATTCGCCGACGAAGGTCTGCCTGGTTTCCATATCGTTTTCCCCCTTTTTGATGCACTTTGATGTGAAAAGTCACCACTTTCCCCCACCATCGTTCTTATTATATCGAATCGTCCTGCAAATTGCAAGGGGTTTTGAAGAATTTGTATATTTTTTTGCAAAGAAAAAAGCACGGCGCGTGCCGTGCCGTCCGCAGCCGTGGGTTCGGCGGTTCGTTTTATGGGATCTGCCTCTGCAAGGAGAACATTTTTGCTGCAAAAACAGAAAATTCCCGCCGCAAAACGCGGCGGGAACAAATATTTTGTGGGATGATCCTCCACTTATGCAATTTTCAGCAATTTGTCATACAAGGCGCAAAGACCGCGCGCGGCTGGGCGCAGCACGAGCCGCAGCAGCCACGCACTGCAAAACGAGGTGACAAGCACAAGCAAAACCGTGACCGACAGCGGCAGGGACAGCTTGCTATACAGCAGCTGATCCCACAGATAAGAAATGAGATACATCTCAAAGGTGCAGCGCGACACGGCTGCCGCCGCGCGCCGCACAGCCTTTGTTCGCACCGGCAGATCATACAGCGCGAGAAAAACCGCAGTCGCCGTACCAAGCACCGTGAGAGTGGAAAAGCCGTTCATCATATACCAGGCGTATTCGCCGCGCACCGCCGTAAAACCGATGCAAAGTGCGGTTGGCAGCGCGACGCTGAGCGGCACGGAGAGCAGCCGCTGCCATGTGCGCAGCCTCGGACGGTACTCCCCGATATAGCTGCCGGCAAAGTAGAACGTGATCGGGTACAGACTCTCAAAAAAGTCCGGCAAAATACGCAGATTGAGGCTGCCGCCGCCGTAATAAGGCGCGAAGCTGACCAGCGTCTCGGGCAGCAGGGTCAGAAAAACGAGCGAGGCGAGCAGCATGCGCTTTCCCGCCCGCGTCGGAATATGCGCATAGGCAAGGTTCAAAAACGGGATCAGCAGAAACAGCCCGATATACATCTCGAAATACCAAGCGTAGCCGTCGGCTGAAAAATCGAGAATCTTATAGAGCGCGGTCCACACGGACGGCATCGGCGCGCCGCCGACATAGGCACGATAAGTCTGCGCCGCCATGCAGAGTGCCGCAATCGCAAAATAGGAGAGATACAGCGGCAAAATCCCGCGATAGTAGGCTTTGGTCGGACGTTTTCCAGCCTGCAGATACCCGCTGAGCATCAGAAACAGCGGCACGGCACTGAGCGCGAGATAGCGCACGAAGACCTTGACGCACCACACAGGCGACAGCATTGCCGCGTCAAGTGCACCGCGCATGGTGATGCCGTGCAGCGCAATGACAAAAAAAATCGCCGCCGCGCGCACAAGGTCAAGCCCCGGCTGTCTTTCCTTTCCCATGGTCGCACCTCCCCGCAGAGTCTGCTATGATTCTATCACAGATTTGCACGCGTGTAAACCACCTTGTAAAAGAAAAGGGGCTGCAAGCAGTCCCTTTCAAGTGCTATGTAGTTCAGTTCTTTTTCTTCTTGGTGATGACAATGACCACAACGGCGATTACAACGATGACCGCTGCAACGATGCCGATGATGGCGCCGGTGCTGAGTCCGCCCTCGGTTGCAGGTGCAGCCGCAGTGGTAGCACTGGTATCAGCAGCCTTTTCGGTGTTCGTGGTTTTCGCAGGCTCCGTCGTCTTTGCAGGCTCCGTGGTCTTTGCAGGTGCCGTCGTCTTCGCAGACTCCGTGGTCTTTGCGGGTTCCGTCGTCTTCGCAGGCTCCGTGGTCTTTGCAGGTGCCGTCGTCTTCGCAGGCTCCGTGGCCTTTGCGGATTCCGTGGTCTTTGCGGGTTCCGTCGTCTTTGCGGGTTCCGTCGTCTTTGCGGGTTCCGTCGTCTTTGCGGGATCCTGCGCTGCCGAGGTGGCCTCCGTTGTCGCATCTGCCTGCTCACTCATGATGGTTGCGCCGTTGTTGATGATCGTGCCTTCACCGGTAACGTTCTCGAAGATACCGCCGTTCAGGATAGCGGTCGAGCCCTTCTCAACCGAGATTGACATGTAGCAGGGATTTGCTGCATTGGGGTTGCTCAGGCACTCGACCTTATCGCCGATGACCAGCGTGGAGTTGTTGGTGATGGCAATCGTGTTCGTCACGGCATGCTCCTCGAACAGGATGATATCATCGAAGATGGTGTCCTGCTGGAGCGTCAGCGTGATGCCGGCTGCCATCTTAAACGCACAGGCGGGATTCTCAGGTGGGAGGGCGATCTTGTAATTCGCCTTGCCGTCGCTCGATGTGATCTTCAGCGTCGAACCGAGTTCGGGCATCACATAGTCGCCGCCGATGTACGCCTTGCCGCAGACGATCAGGGTACCGCCGTTTGCAAGGACGCCGACACAACCGTTGTCTTCAATAGTGAGAAACTGCTTCTTTGCCGTGTCAACCGTCTGACCGTCATAGTCGTTCTTGCCGGTCTGGAAGCTGATGTAGCAGATCGTATCCGAGGTGACCGTGGGTTCGGTTGCCGCAAGTGCGCTGATGCTGCCGAGAATCACCAGCAAAGCCGTCATCGCGATTGCAATAATTCTTTTTGCCATAATTTCCTCCAAAATCTCGTACACAAATTGTGCCTTTTGTACAAATATTATACGTCAGCGCACCTGTTCCGTCAATACAAAAACCGGAGAAAAATTACACGGGAATTACCGTTTTTCACACTTTTACCGTTAAAAACACCTTTTGGGGCATCAGAAAGCCGATATACTGCCTTGATTTTTCGCAGATTTTCGCGCGTGCAAACTGTTTTGCAAAAGAAAAGGGACTGCAAGCAGTCCCTTTCATTCAAGTGTTATGTAGCTCAGTTCTTTTTCTTCTTGGTGATGACAACGACCACAACTGCGATCACAACGATGACCGCTGCAACGATGCCGATGATGGCGCCGGTGCTGAGACCGCCCTCGGTTGCAGGTGCAGCCGCAGTGGTAGCACTGGTATCAGCAGCCTTTTCTGTGTTTGTGGTTTTTGCTGGCTCCGTC
>ENA-ORIC01003507-ORIC01003507.1-human-gut-metagenome-genome-assembly--contig:-NODE-3507-length-10841-cov-2.595504_pt1 | contig 10841 bp, 9 predicted proteins | sample MGYA00243023_ERZ508732 | MGnify/ENA primary metagenome ERZ508732 (study PRJEB26277, sample SAMN04329767) | human gut metagenome | biome: human-associated habitat | host: Homo sapiens | place: USA...
GTTAATGTAGTCTTACCGGCATCCGGGTGCGAAATAATTGCAAAGGTACGTCGTTTTTTAATTTCATCTATTCTGCTCATTTTTCTCTCCTTGTTTTTTATGCTCCTATACGATAACTTTTATTATCCTGAAGCATTCCGCAATTGAATTACTCGGAAGCTCCATTTAATTTTCCAATTATCTATTTTCAATCTCTCTTTACTCTATGTTGCCTGATTTTTCTATTTCAGGTCAAACAGTACCTATTATCGTATAAAACCATCATTTTCGCAAGTATATCTTTTATTTTTGTTACATATTTCAGATTACATCCTTCTACGTCCCGTAATTTTTCTATTTTAAGCAAAAAAAGCGAGTATCAATACCCGCTTTAAAATCAAGCTGCTCTATCAAATTCCTTCATATACTTTATCACAACAAATATGCATAACAATGCCGCCACTACTGCTATCATGCCACCAGCAATTCCGATATAGGAAATGGACAGATGGGTACAAATACTTCCTCCAATCCATGTCCCGCTTCCGATTCCAAGATTATAGATTCCGGAATAGATTGCCATTGCTACAGAGGAAGCCGCTGCCGGTGCATAAGTAATAATTTCTGATTGAAATGTCACGTTAAATGCCATAACTGCCATACCCCAGAATGCACATAATAAAACAACCGCCATATGTGCTTTTGATATCGGATATAATAAAAGTAATGCTGCCGCCACACTGATCATTACCAGTTTTACGAAAAGATATTTATTCTTGTCATAATAATGGGAAAATAAAAAACTTCCCAAAAGACCTGCTGCACCAAATATAGTAAGTGTTGTTGTAACCCAGTTATCAGAAAGACCAGCCACCTTCTGTAAGAATGGTTCAATATAACTATATCCCGTATAATACGATGTGGCAAATAAAAAGGTAACAAGAAAAATTCCCATCAGCGTTTTATTTTTAAAGATTTCCGGCATCTGTTTTATGGAGAAAGACTCTCCGCCCGGCACTTTCGGGAATACAAAAATCAGGTAAGCGGTTGTGATAAAAGCAATGATTCCTACACAGAAAAATGCCATATTCCAGCCCATATGAAGTCCGATAATTCTTCCTAGCGGAAGTCCAAGAATCATCGCAATTGAGGTTCCGGTTACTACCATACTAAGTGCAAGTGAACGAAACTTTTCTGACACAACACTGACTGCTGCCGGTGATGCGATCGACCAGAATACTGAATGTGTACACGCTACGCCAATACGTGATATCATTAACATTCCATATGAAGCAGAAAAAGCGGACAGCATCTGGAAGATTCCAAAAAGTGCAATCGTTCCTAACAAAAGTCTTTTAAAATCAATCTTATTCAATAGAAGCATCAACGGCAGAGACAGTAACATAACGATCCATGAATATACTGTAATCAGTACCCCCGCATGTGCCTCTGTAATATGAAAGCTGTCGGCAATATCTGTCAACAAACCAATCGGCATAAACTCTGATGTGTTAAATATGAATGCTGAGACTGTGATACCAAGCAGTGGCAGCCATTCTTTAAGTGTCATTTTACTTTGCATAATAATTCCTTTCTAAATAGTAATTTGCCGCAGCCAAAGACAGTCTTCTGAAAGATAAATAAAGCATATTTGTGGCCTCGGAGCAAGGTTTGAACATTCGCGCGTCCAAGCGGACATTCAAACCACAGCGACTAAAGTCACAAATATGCTTTATTTATCTTTCAGAGGACATCTCCCCTTGCCTGTAGTAAATATTATTTATTCTGCAGAGCCTTTGTTACCAAAGCAGCGATTTCATCCACCTTCCACGCTGGCTGTGTAGATGCAGAAATCTTATTGCCTCTCTCCCAGATTCCCTGAGCAGATGCAGATTCTTTTGGTTTATACTCTTCGCTGTCATCTTTCCATGCTGGCTGTGTGGAACTGGATACTGTTGTTGGCTTTGGCAGTGGTTTGTTATAGAACTCAAGGTTCTCTGTTAATTCTTTCTTTACCAGAGCTGTGATTGCATCAAGATTCCATACTTTCTTTGTCTCAGCAGAAAGTCCACCTGGTGTATCTGTCACATCCCATGCGCCCTGTGTACCTGCTGCCGGTTTACGAGGAGCTTCGTCTTCGTCTTTCTTCCATGCTGGCTGTGTAGAACTGGAAATTGTTGTTGGTGCAGGAATTGGCTTATTAGAAAATGCAACTTTTACGTTGCTGGCTTCTAATGCCTTTGTTACAAGTGCTGCGATTTCCTGTACATTCCATTTCTCCTTTGCTAAAGAAGAAACACCGCCAGGAGTATTTGTGCTGTCCCATGCTCCCTGTGTTGCTGCAGATGCTTTCGGAGCCATGTCTTTTGACCAGGATGCTGAAGTTGCTGTAGAAGCTTTTGTTGGCTTTGGACGTGCAACATTAGAAAATGCTAACTGGTTCTCTTTGAGAATCTCCATTACCTGGCTATGAATCAGCTCCTGTCTCTTGTTATCTATCATGTCTTTCTACCCCTTTCCCAATATGTATACTTTGGTTTTCTGGTTATGGTGACATCCTCCCCACCTATAGAGGTCGGTTCTCGTTCGATAGCACCGTTGTGCTAAGCATAAGCGAGCTACCCCCGTGTTGTCTCACGGTTGTGTTATGTTATATAAACTGCGGCTATTCAAAGCAAAAAATAAGCATCGCAAATGCGATTCCATGAATTATTTCTGAATAGTCATATTTATTTTATTATAGCACTAATCTAAAGAGAGGATATATGAAAATTGCTGTCTTATTACTGAAATATATTGACTCTTTGAGAGCTGTTTTGGGCTGCCCATGTAAAATCATCATTTTCTTATTAGAGTGTGTTTGAAAATTCTTTCTGCAAGATGTACGTTACAATTTGTAGGAGATTTTGCCTGAATAAGGGCTGCGTCAGCTGAATTATAATAGAGTTTCTATTTTCCTTGCCATTTCATTGATGGCTGGACTGCTTTACGATCATACTTCTGGCTATCCATTTTTAGTATCACGATTGTGCCAGCTTATTGATGAAGATGTAAGCATTCAAAAAAATTTTCATTCAAAAAAAGCTGCATGGACACAGGCTGGTTTTTTCGAAACACTTCGAATGATTCTATCTGAAAAAAATACTCTTTTTGAATCATTAAGTGATAAGCTTTATACTTACCCTACACTTAATAATATGCTTCACTCCCTGCTTTTTACCGGAAAATCCATTACTTATAATTATTACGAAACTGCCGTTAACATTGCCAGTATGTTTGGCTTCGTTAAAATATGATCAGCTTCAACTTCAATAAAAAGAAGGAAATATGGGTACATGATATTTTTATCAGCGACAAACATAGCGAAGTTTCTGTTTTATTGGGCAAAATGGAGCGTTTAGCACAACGGAACAAAATCAATAAATTTTTTAGGGGTTTTTCTTAATAATTCTTCTACAGTGGCGTCTGCCTTGCCTGTGGCAAATCAGAATATATTATCGCATGATTCCCCACAATTTTCTTACTTTCATACATTGCCGCATCCGCCTCACGATATAGCGTATCAAAAGTTGCTCTATCTTTATCCGAACATAAAGAAGCTCCCAGACTCACATTAATTTTCTCTCCCTGCATTTCCGGTATGGAAATCTTATCTATTTGCGTAAATAAACGTTTGAAAAATGATTCCGCTTGTGCTTTATCTGGCATTCCTGGAAGATACATCGCAAATTCATCATCTCCAAGCCGCATGACAATATCATTCTCACGGCAGGCTCGCTGAAGGACTGCTGCAAGCTTAATGAGAACGGTATCTCCAACAGCATGTCCATATGTGTCATTGATTTTTTTGAATTTATCACAGTCTAAAAGGCAGAACAGGCCACCTTTCTTTTTTTCAAGGAATTCTGTAATCTTTCGCTCCCCGCTTCCACGGTTATTAATACCGGTCATGGAATCTGTTTCGGAAAGATACAGTAGCTTTTTCTCTCGGCGTTTCTGTTCGTCAATCACTTCCACACAGTAAAGAACATGCCACAGACGGCCTTTTTCATCGCTATCTACTTTGATAAAGCGCTCGCGGCACCATCCGGAAACTGTACCTATAAATTCATGAACGATTGTGTTTGTTTCCATTAATCGTCTGTCTAATGTTGATAAGTCCACAAACTCCAGTACACTTGATAAATACATTTCTGTACAGAAGTATTTCATAGTTGTATATACTCTTTTTGAAAAATTCTCCTGATCAAGCTCTTCACATTCTTTTTCTACATGTTTTACATTTTTTATCTGCTCATACTTTCCTGTTTTTATATCAATTAAATGCATACATAAATAAATCTCAGAAAGTGCTGAGTAGCTGCTCATACTTGCGTTATATTGCTCTTTTTGAAATGTATTTCTTATTTTTAAAAGAGAAATCAGCATGGTTCCGATCATATCTAAAAACATTGTTAATGCATTGTAATCTACAGCCGGTGGATTATCTACACCGAAAAATCCCTTTATCTGCCCTTTATGGCGTAATGGGCTGACAACTACTTTACAAACATTCTGGTACTTAAGCATATTGTAAGATACCTGATGTACTCCTTTTAATTCTTCAACATCAGAAATAATAACACTTTTTCCCTCATCAAAAGTATCATACCACCAATCAATTACTTCCATATTCACACCCTGCAAATGCTCAATCTGCGGAGTAATTCCTTCTGCACACCATTCATAAGTATTATTTGTTACATGATGCTCCTCGTCATCCTCAAAAATATAAATTCTGTCAGACCCGATATGTTTTCCAAAAAAACTGATAAATTCATTAATTTGTCCCTCGGGAGTATCGTATTCAAGTGCTGAACGCAGTGCCTCATTAATAATTGTTTCGTATTTCTTGATTGACTTCATATATTCCGCCCCTCCCATGATACTTTTGTAAATATTTTTTCTTGATCTACATATATCTTTTCTTAGGTACGCCTGCCAGAAAATCTTTTAAGAATATTCTTGTTCAATTCCTCTGTTTTATCATAAGATGTGTCTATAGCAATTAAAAAGACAAAAAACAATATATCCTATCATATTTTCTGGATAATTTTTCATTCTTATCTTATTTTCTCTATAAAGGTCCTAATAATATAGTATAAAAAACTATTTACCTAAAGTATATTTAAAAAATGCTTTCCAGTCTTTTTTAATGCAGACACTCTCTATTTATAGCAAAATTATTCATCTACTCTTTTCAAAGCACACACACTCTCCACATGAACCGAGTGGCTGAACTGATCTACCACAGATACCTTCTCCAAGGTATATTTTTCCTCACACAGCATCTTTAAATCTCTCGCTAATGTTGCTGGGTCGCAGCTTACATAGACAATGCGCTCTGGTGCCATATCGAGCATTGTATTTAAGAGCGTCGCGTCACAGCCCTTTCTTGGTGGATCAACAACGATGACATCTGGATGAATTCCAGTCTTTTCATACTGTGCAGGTACGACTTCTTCTGCCTTTCCAACGAAAAATTCAACATTATCCATATGATTTAATGCGGCATTTCTCCTTGCATCATCAATGGCTTCTTTAATGATTTCTACACCGTAAACCTGCTTTGCTTTCTGCGCCAAAAAGAGAGAAATAGTTCCGATTCCGCAGTATAAATCCCACACAAGTTCCTGCCCTTTCAGCTCAGCGTACTCTAATGCTTTAGAATAAAGAACCTTTGTCTGCTGTGGGTTTACCTGATAGAAAGAAAGCGGCCCAATCTGGTATTTAATATTACCGATATAATCTTCAATATAATCCTGGCCCCATACAGTCTCACAGCGAAGTCCCAAAATTTTATTTGTCTTATCAGTATTCGTGTTTACGATAATACTTGTCATTCCCTCGATTGTTTTTAAGTCATCTACAAGTTTATCAATATGTTTCAACTGCTTTTTCGTACCATTTACAATAAGACATACCATAATCTCGCCAGTAGTAAATCCTATGCGGGTTAAAATATGGCGCACCAAGCCGCTGTGATTTTTCTCATCATATGCAGAGATCTTATTTTCTTTCATATAAGTAAGAACTTTTTCAACTATCGGGTGAGTTACTTCTGCCTGAATCGCACAATTTGTATTGGCCACGATGGAGTGGGTACGGCCCGCATAAAATCCGGCAACAAGGTTCCCCTCTTTGTCATAACCGACAGGAAACTGTGCCTTATTGCGGTAATGCCACGGGTCTTCCATTCCGTATACGGATTCCATCTTCTGCTCAATATCTTCTTTTTCAAAACCGCCGATACGCGTCAGGCAGCCTTCCACAAGACTCTTTTTAAAAGAAAGCTGTTTCTCATAAGAGATCTGCTGTAACTTACAACCGCCACACTGTCTTGCGACCGGACATGGCGGGGTCACTCTGTCTTTTGATGGTGTTACGATTTCTACCAGACGGGCATAACCGTAATTCTTTTTTAACTTTGTTATGGAAACTCTCACTTCATCACCGATTACAGTATCTTTAACAAAGAAAGGAAAGCCCTGGTACTTGCCAAGACCTTCCCCTTCTTTTGTAAAATCTTCGATTGTAAGTGAAATTTCCTGATTCTTTTTCAAATTCAACTTCTGTTCTGATTTCACTTTATTATTCAATCCTTTTCTCCTAAATGACTTGTCGCTCTGATATTGCTTTCAAATAATTTATTGTAACCTTTCCACTCACCGCTCTGACGGCTCTCTTCTGCAAGTGCTTCAATAAACGTCTCCATCTTTGCATCAGTATTATCTGCAAAATTAAGAGCTAATGCCTCAATTAATGCCGGCTTCTTAGGGGAACCGTATTCTAACTCACCGTGATGTGCTAAGATACAGTGCTTTAATTCATTCGCCAGCTTCGCTGGGAAACCATTAATATTTCTAATCTTCTCATCAATCATCATCGTTCCCATTACGATATGGCCGACCAGCTGTCCGACATCTGTATAATCGTTCTCCGGGAAATCAGAAAGCTCATCAATCTTTCCGATATCATGACAGATTGCTGCTGTAATAAGTAAATCTTTATTCAAAACCGGATACTGCGTACAATAAAAATCACACAGTTTCGTTACGCTTAATGTATGCTCTAACAGACCGCCCATAAATCCATGATGTACTCTTTTCGCTGCGGAATGTGCCTTGAACTTGGCTGCAAATTCCTTATCTCCAAAGAAAGCAACTAATAGCTGTCTTAAATAAATGTTCTGTACATGATTCACATAGGAAGATAATTCCTTAAACATTCCGTCAATACTCTTGCTGGAACATGGGATATAATCCTCCATTGCAAATTCGCCCTCTCTGGCTTTACGCAGTCTTCTGACATTGAGCTGCGGACTGCCCTGAAAGCTTGTGACATTACCCTCTACACGGATGTAATCCATCTGTTCAAAATTCTCGATTCCATTATTCAAATCCCAGATTTTTGTGTCAATGACACCAGTCTTATCCTGCAAAATCATGGAATAATAAGTCTTTCCCGCTTTTGTCTTCGCAATATTTTTTACTTTACAAAGGTACACTTCAGAGACATTATCTCCTTCTCTGAGTTCATTAATATAACGCATATACGTTTCCTTTCTAATCCATCTCTTTAATTACTTCACATATTATAGCTTAAATTTAATAGGCTGACAACCAAGAAAATGCTCTATTTCGCAGATTTTTCCGCATTTTTAAAGGCTTTACGCCCCGTCTTCATTGACAAATGAAGTATTTCATGTCACAATTACTTTTGCATTAAATTAAGGAAAGGAATAGTCCGGCACAGTATCGGACTGTAGGTAAGCATTATGATTAGAAAACACATTATTGCACACGGCCGCGTACAGGGCGTTGGTCTTCGCTTTACAGTAACCGGTTTTGCAAAAAAGTACAATGTGACGGGTTGGGTCCGCAATCTCTATGATGGTACGGTAGAGATGGAAGTCCAGGGACTAGACCACCGTGTGGAACTCTTTTTACAGGAGTTATCCTCTGATCGGCCAGGTGGGAATCGCTTCATCCGCATTGACAAATTGGACATTACAAATATTCCTTCTGTAAATGTAGCAGATGAAAAGGGCTTTCGGGCTCGCTACTAACAAGTTAATCTAATATTATCAATATATGAAAATCTTATTCAATCATAACTTACGCAGTAAAACTATGTACAAACTATATACTATCTGGATTATTTCTCTTTACATAGCTCTGCAATACGTTTTCCTGCATAATGCATCCATCACAAATTAAGATGCATATCAAGATTGAACTTAAATTTTTGAGAGGATTTTATTTATGAATACAAAGGCACTAATCACATTAGAATATGATAAAATCATTAAAAAGCTGGAGACTTTTGCTTCTTCGACCATGGGAAAGGCACTCTGTAAAGACCTGCTTCCCTCCTCTGATTACGAAGAAATCTTGTCAGCACAGACAGAAACAAAAGATGCACTGACCCGGCTTTATAAGACGGGTTATCTTTCTTTTCAGGGACTTTCCGATATCCGCCCACATTTAAGACTACTAGAAATTGATTCCACATTAAATACAAAGGAGCTTCTCGATATTGCCCGTCTTCTTCCTATTACAGCACAGACTGTAGAATACGGCGATACGGAAGATGACATAATGGCATATGACTCCTTAAACAGCTATTTTGGAGAACTTGATTCATTAGAATTCCTTTACCAGAGAATTACACAGTGTATTTTATCTGAGGATGAGATCAGTGATGATGCCTCTTCCGCATTAAAAGACATTCGCCGCGAAATCAAACAGACAAATATCTCCATCCACAATAAGCTGACTTCTGTTATCAACTCACAAAATAACAAGACAATGCTTCAGGATGCGCTGATTACCGTCCGTAATGGCCGTTACTGTGTTCCTGTAAAAACAGAATATCGTAACGCCTTTCCGGGTATGATTCACGATCAGTCTTCTTCCGGTTCTACACTTTTCATCGAGCCGATGGCCGTTGTCCAGTTAAACAACCATTTGAAAGAATTAGATATTAAAGAAAAAATGGAAATCGAAAAGATTCTCCAGTCTTTAAGCGCACAGGCCGCTTCCTGCAGCCGTGAATTAGAGGAAAATCAGAAGATTCTGACAAAGCTTGATTTCATTTTCGCAAAGGCAAAATATGCAAAAGAATATCAGGGAACCGAACCGATTTTCAATACAGACGGAATTGTAGATATCAAGCAGGGCCGTCATCCATTACTTGACCCGAAAAAAGTCGTTCCAATCCATATTTATATTGGCGAGGACTTTAATATGCTTCTGCTCACCGGACCAAATACTGGTGGTAAGACCGTTTCCTTAAAAACAGTCGGTCTCTTCCAGCTTATGGGACAGGCAGGACTCCACATTCCTGCATTTCAGGGTTCCCGCCTTGCTGTATTTTCTGATATTTTTGCAGATATCGGAGATGAGCAGAGTATTGAGATGAACTTATCCACATTTTCATCTCATATGACGAACCTTGTCCACATTTTAGACGAAGCTGACCCCAATTCCCTCGTTTTACTCGATGAGTTATGTGGGGGAACTGACCCGACAGAAGGTGCGGCACTTGCCATTGCCATCTTAGATGACCTGCATACAGGAAAGATTCGTACAGTTGCAACAACACATTACGCTGAGCTAAAAATGTACGCAATGGACACACCTGGCGTAGAGAATGCCTGCTGTGAATTCGACCTTGAGACTCTTTCTCCAACTTACCGCCTTTTAATCGGTATTCCTGGAAAAAGTAATGCCTTCTCCATCAGTGAACGTCTTGGCCTGCCAGACTACATTATCGAACAGGCACGCTCCCAGATTGATGCGACTGCCATTGACTTTGAAAACATGCTCTCTGAATTAGAGAAAAACAAAGCTGAAATTGAAAAAGAACAGTCTGAACTTTACAAAACAAAACAGGAAATCGAGAACTTAAAGAACAGCCTGAAAGAAAAACAGGATGACATTAAAGAAAAACGAGACAAGATGCTCCGTGATGCTCGCGAGGAAGCACGAAACATTCTCGAAGAAGCCAAGGAAGTTGCTGATGAATCCATTCGTAAATATCACGCATGGGGACAGCATCCAAAGCAGAACAACATGAAAAAAATGGAAGCACAGAGAAGTGATCTCCGAGGCCGCATGAGTAAGCTTGACAAAAAGCTCGCCTATAAGGCAAAGAAGTCTTCCACTATCTCCGATCCTTCTGACTTCAAAGTAGGCGATTCTGTATTTGTAACTACACTTTCTCTAAACGGAACTGTAAAAGAAGCTGCCAACAAGGATGGAGACCTTGTAATCCAGATGGGCTTCTTAAGTTCTGTAGTAAACTACAAAAACTTAGAACTTCTCGCTCCAGAAAAAGCACCGAAACCACAGCATCAGCCAAAAGACCGCTACAGTATCAATAAGGCTGCAACAATCAATCCGGAAATCAACCTTCTCGGAAATACTGTGGATGAGGCAATCGCCCGCCTTGAAAAATACCTTGACGATGCTATGATCGCCGGACTTACTTCTGTCCGGGTTGTTCATGGAAAGGGAACTGGCGCCTTACGAAAGGGAATCCACGAGTATCTCCGTAAACTGAAGTTTGTGAAGTCCTATAAGCTTGCAGAATTCGGCGAAGGGGATGCCGGGGTAACAATCGTAACTTTTAAGTAAATACTAGTTTTTAGAACTAAACAGACGCCGCTACAAAGAAAATTGCAGGCAGTTGCTCAAAAAAACAAAGAGAAGGAGTATTCTAAGCTTGATTTTGTTCCGTTGCGCTAAACGTTCCATTCTGCCTGATAAAACAACCTTGCTCGAAAACGAGCTCGCAAGGTTACAGTCAGAATTCCACAG